>Ga0131853_10010918_pt1 | contig 16603 bp, 5 predicted proteins | sample TergutLab28metaG_FD_92764 | JGI IMG/M metagenome (GOLD analysis project Ga0131853, IMG submission 92764) | Labiotermes labralis P1 segment gut microbial communities from Petit-Saut dam, French Guiana - Lab288 P1 (version 2) (version 2) | ecosystem: Host-associated > Arthropoda: Insects >...
GGCGGACGCTTGTGAGTGCGGTAATGAACCTTCGGGTTCCGTGAAATGCGGGGAGTTTCTTGACTAGCTGCAAACCAGTTAGCTTCTCAAGAAGGACTCTGCACCATGGAGTAAGTAAGTAAGGGTTTAGGCGTAACAGAGTGCAGCAGCCCGCCAAAGAACATTCAATCGAAAATGAGGCGGACGTAAATGAAGAAGAGGTATATATTGGCAAGGGGCGTTAAAAAGGCGTAAAACAAGGGCTACGTGTATATGGTCAGTGAGAGTTGAGGTTTCTTACGGCACTGCCTTGAAGATTACTGACACCTGGGACGTGACGCCGTGTAGTGTGGACGATGCGTATCGGAGTTTCAGAGGAGTCTGCTGCTTCCGTCTTCAGGGTAAGAAGCAGCTTACTCTGAACGTCGGTGCATATTTACCAGATTACACGGCGTCACGTCCCGGAGGACTTGCTTTCATGTGCGTGTATGTGTGTGTGTGTGTGTGTGTATATATATATATATATATATATATATATATATATAATGATTTGTTTCGCTGGTTAAAGGAAACTTTTAATTAGTTGCTCTGAAGTAATATTCTCTATACAAAATATAGTTAAAATAATATAATTGATGTTGCGGATGATTTGAAATGTTCGCCTGACGTAAAAAGACATCGAGACGAAACAGGAATAATTCGGTAAATAAACAATTTTTCTTAATTTTTCAGAATACATGGACCTGCCAGAATTATTTAAATTTATGGTTACTTAACGTCCGGGCAGACAGGCCTTTTGGTGGTTTTATACCCAGCCATTTATCAAAGGGTTACGACAGAGGCCAATCATTAATGAGACCCAGCGTGAAGTCGTAATTCGCGCAAAATGTTGGTACATTTCCAGCACAAATTCCGGAGCAAAACGATTTATATTTTAATACTAATACACGCAACTTAAGATGTGTGAAGCCTGTGTGATTAACATATCTGAAGCTTATGGCCTACCCATATTTAGAATGTTCGCATAACGTATCTAGAATTATGTGTTTTTAACTTTTTACGAACATGAAAAACATTATGGGTTAAATTAGCGTCCGAGGCTTCATAGGTCTGCTAATTACTACTTGCTATATTCCAGGGAAATATGTTACGAATCAGTGCTTTATTCTACATTTAGGTGGTAAATTAAAAATTACAGTTTATGTGCCTATATTTCCCTGAAAACTTCCTTGTACGATTATTATTAGCAACTGATATACCCATAATATTGGCTTATTGCTGAGAATCCAGAAACCAGAAATGCATAGTCCAGTCACAGATGAAGTGGGATCTGAAGGAAGTCTGTGATGATCCATGTATATAAAAACTACATGGGAATGTTAAAGACGACTTTGCAAAAAGCCAAAGGCATATCACAGAAATGTTTGATTAGCGCTCATACATTCATGAAGTCTAAATAGATGTAAATATTTAAAATAGCGGAGAAGTAAAAACAGACAGTTTGAAGAAATAACACTTAAAAAGTTTCATTCTTAAAGTTCTTGAACTTGGTAACGCAACAGTGTCCTGTAATACTCACTCATTGCTAATGGGAATGTTTCTAAAAATATCTTCCAGTATTTTCTAAATTAGTCGTTCAAGTTCTTAGATTTAAATTTTCCCGGGGATTCTGTACCTGAAGCTTAGTAAAAATTCGAACTGTTGGAGAAGAATCGCTGTTAAGTTGTTCATACGTTTGGGAATCCTGGTGTCTGTATTTCATAAGGCCATGCCGAGTTTCCTTGTAACTTTTATCACTTCCTACAAATTGTTCTTTTTCCGGCGGAAATAAGGGATTTATCTCTTCTGCAAGGCATCCATGTCTCCTCCCAACATGCAACGGGGCGCTTTGCTCCTGGGTAAAGGGGCTGGAGCGTGAAGCTGGTCACTCGCCTCCATCTAATGCCAAGGTTACGAATAATTGGAGTTATAAGCCCACTCACCTATACGTCTTAATTGCGAACACAGGGACGGTTTAAGGTTACTTGACCGTACGGAAATACGGTGATGTATGAAAATATTCAACGAGTTCTTTTATTTATAGGTTTCTGTGTATCAGTTCGTTATTCACAGTTACGATGCCATTCGACACTGCAGGGTAGGAATGGCGATCTGTTGGCAACGACTGGGATGTCAATTGTGACCCGTGATTAAACGTTTAGGTGGAACAGCTCTGTATTTCATCAGTTCACCAATCCGCAACCTTCCTATGACTCATTCCGAACCTTTCACTTTGTTTCCGAAGTCAGGAAATAGCGACTAGCCAAACGAAGACGTGACAGCACAGTTTGTATTTAATTTTCGATGCCAAATTTTCCTGTTATTTTCAGCATTGCAATGCTAAAATATAATTCAGGACACCTACTCACACTTAAAACCGGGGACCGCGACAGCACAGTGGTTAAGGTGCTGTGCTACAAATCGGAAGGTCGCTGGCTCAATCCCAGCTGGCGTCAGTGGATTTTTCATTGACATAAAATTCTTCCGATCGCACTATGGCCCTGGGATCAACTCAGCCTCTAACAGAAATGAATACCAGGAGTATTTCCTGGGGGTAAAGGCGGCCGGTGCGTAAGGCTGACAACGTACCACCATCCTGTGCCTTTGTCACGAAATCTGGGAACCTTAACTTCTTGGAACCCTCTGGGCCCCTCCGGGCCTGTAACGGGACTGCTTTACCTTTTACTCACACTTGAAACGAGTGTGGTTTGTATCTGTTACCTTAACCTTTTAAAGCATAGCTGTTATTACATGTGCCATCCAGTTTAACATTTGAGAAGACTGGCAATGTACACATAACGTAACACTAACATGCGCTCGTGCAACCATTGTTGCAGTAAGAAAGCAATAAACATTACGTACGCTGAAAGTGTGTTTGTAAACTCAGGTGTCCAGCATGCAATGCGCATGCGCCATATTGTCATCTGTGACCTGCCCGCCTCTATAATATTTTTTCACAGTATATCATAAACGGCACGATTTTCGAAAAAAAAAAAGATTTAGAACATGAAATTGTTTTAATGTTGTAATTTTATCTACAGTTTTGTCTCAGACATTTCTTATTCTAAGAAGAACTGAGCGTAAAATAAGTCAGTCGTACCTATAATTTATCAAGTCACAAATTCGCCTTTGTCTTCTGATGAACAAGGTGTTAGGCGATCCTCTTCAGTTTTAAATAAAATTTTATGTGCGTGTGTGTGTGTGTTTTTTGTGGCGTGTATGCGAAACTTTATTACTGGACACGTGAACCACGCCCCCCCCCCACACATATATATATACCTATGTACATATAAATACACAGATTTTGTTCAAAGTAAAAAGATATTCCCATAAAGAAAATTTTCCGAACGTTTCTATTCTGTTTGTAACTGTATTAGTCACCGTGGTTATCGCACTGAGAATAGCAGAATTAAGCATGGATATAATGTGATTCTTTATTTGTCAGTTGGTATGGAAACCTCAGACCCATTTCGTATTCGATATAAGTTAGGCGGCAAGGGCCATTATTTACCTTAATATAGAACCAGTTCTTTGCCAGCTTTACTGTCTTGGTTTAAGATTTGAACATATAGGAGGCTATTGTAACCAATTAATTCTTTATTAGTAGGGTAGCTAAGCAGCTATATGAAGATGACACTTTGCCAAACTGTATGGTCTTAACGTGTGTTGAAGGTGCTTTTATGAAGCCCTAAGTTTGAGACAGAGAGGAAGTCTCTCTGAGATTCCAGATACAAATTTAAGCTTCACCCAGCAGATTACCCGAAAATATTTTATTGTAAATTTATTTCTATTGAATCTATTTTTATTTCGCTTGATAAAGGACACTTACAATTCTCTGTAACTGTGTTTCCCAGCATGCTGAATTTCCATCGGTATTTGGCAGTGTCAATTCACTTAATACACCTATTCTCTAAATGTCATGGATTCGGGAAGAGACCAGATGTCTTACGTTTTGTCAATAGGCCTGTATATTAGAAACTGTTATGAATCAGGTGCCCTGTTGGTTAAGTTACGAATGTATGAAGTGCCGTACGAAAAGAGTGTTAATTACATATGAAGCCAGAAGGAACAATACCATTACCTGAATTTCGAATAACGAGTTTTGTGACCAGGAATTACAAACATTTGTTACGATTCTGGTAAGGTGGTACATTTTAAATATAGGTAGAATTCGGATCAGCTTAAGGTTTAACGAAATTTTCTCGCTTCGTTGTGTTGGTAACACTTATTTGACTGTAGTGGCAGGCTGCGGACGGCTTGTTGAATTATCTGTGTTCATTTCATCCACACAGCAGTTTGTGCTTCAGAGATGCAATTTTTTCCTTGAGGGAAGCTGAGTACTGTTGTTTAGCTATTTGCCCTGTTATTAGACTGTCTAGTTTTTATCTAGTAACTGAGTTTATTAGTGTTAGGTTAGAGTGAAACTTTTTGTACCCGCTATTTCGGACATCACCTTCTGGTTGGCCTGTGGACTTTTATTTTCACCTCTTGAGGTAATCCGGTATTACTTGGCTGTACAGTAGGTACAATATCAGTCGGATGAAAAAGATTTACAAAATTAATCTCGACAATAAAAATTAGAATCGAGTTACAAAGTGCACAGTTTGATGCAGCCTAGCTGTTGTACGGTGGGGAGGGGAAGATGATCATTCGATTGGATTTATCCAAGCCAAACCCAGTTTTGTGAAGTTCCTAGTATTTTAGAGAAGTTGAAGAACATTATACCTATGGAAAATAATAAACAAAACTTATATTTGCAGTGGTTTATTATTATTATTTCACTACTGGGAATATTGTACTATATTTAGACACAAATCGGTATGAATAAGACGCTTCACTAGATTTTTTTCCTACATCCTAATTTCTAATAAAAATGTGTTTAGAAACATACTGCAGTATGATTTTGTATGATTTCGATTTGCCACCTTACCTCAGACCAAAATCTGGAAGATACCCGAAATAAACAAAATGTCGTTTTCTCATGATGACAAAACGAACAACCAGCTGTAAAAGTAATCTGATAGGGTACAAGAGCAGAAGAGAAGATTCATTGTTACAATAACAACGTCAGAAAATATGACGAATGTGGTTTTTGTCCAAAATGATCGAAATTGTACCACCTTACCGTATATCTTTTTGGTAATCTCGGGAATAAATATATAATATTTATCTTTGCCGGAACTGTGCAACTCCAAACAGTTAAAATAGGAATTATCGTGCAGGTTCAGCTTCTTCTCGCTTGGTACGTTAAGCGCACAAATTTTTAAAGTTTTCTGTTCTTCCTATTCTCTTCCTTCTTCTTCCATCTTCTTCAGCTCGCACGGCGTCGGTTTGAAAATTATTCTGAAACAGTTAACTTTTTACAGGCGGTATTACTACTTGGATGGGAAATAACTTCCTCACAAAGTCTGTAATATGGAAGACAAGACAATACAACACGACATAATCCAACACAACACAGACAATGAGCGACATATATGCATTCCCTGAGCAGGATTCGAAATCGCGATTTCGTAATTTGAATGGTCCAAATGGTTGAGCCTTACGCGATTTAAAGTACTTAGTACTGCTCTTTGCTCAAGTACCCGTGATAGATGAAACATATACTGCAGCTAAGGAAAAAGTTTGTATTTAGTAGGCACACGATGTTGCTAGGGAAAGAAACGTTTGCATGTGTGAACAAAGCATGTAAAAATAGGCTTGTTTTGAAGATATTTTATGTAACTTGTGTCTTCATCCTGAACTCAAAGTCTACTCGAGATTTTCCTGTTGTTATTAAACGAGGGTGTCAAGGACATAGACCCCCTCCTCGCTACTACTGTGCAGAGAGCTAAGACCTGTGTCAGAGTTTGAGTCAGTATCGTTTGCAGAAGTGCAGGTCGCATTAGCGGTACCCATACTTCTGTGTTCAACAGCAGGCTGTAGTGTCACCACCTTCTCATCCATTACCTTGTCTGATGCTTCAAGCTCTGCCTGAAGTCTTCTCAGATAATGCCGCCGGGCATCCAAAAGAGCTTCGGTTTCGACAAGGGCCAAAGCATTATATTCAAGTTCTCTTGTACCTTGCTCCAGCTCCAGCCGGACCCTCTCCAAGTCCCTGAGCACTGTGTCTCTGATACGCAACATCTCCTCGTCCCTCTCTTGGTCCGTAAGCGACCTTAACCCTTCTGCTTGACCATTTTTGTAGCGCCTGAACTTGATGTGCAAACGCACTAAGCACTCTTCCTCTTTCTCAAGTCTCTTGTTTACTTTCACTAGCTTCTCCCACAGTTCAACTCGGGCTCTCAAATTCGAAAGCGTCACCTCATCACTATCATTTTCGGGCTGAGATCCATCACTTGACTTCTCCGCACTCTTCACTGCAGAAAAAGGAACCTCTGGTAGAGGAGGTGGTGTCTGATCACTACCCCCTTCAGTCACTACACCACTGTCATCCCCCTTCTCCTCTTCATCCTCTTCGTCAGCATCTTCCGCATTCAGCTTCAAGTATGTCTCCAACAAGTAGTTTGAGCCAAGCGTCTCAACGCGTGCACGGTGTGTCTCACTCTCCAGATGCTCTATCTGATAGTCTCTGTCGTGTAACCTTCTTAGCTGATTCTGGATCGTTTCTCCTTGAGCTAATATCAGCTTCATTAGCCTCTCGATGGTTTCTGGTAACTTGTTGTTCGGGTCCTTTTCGTTGTGACGGTGATGGTGATGTAGCTGGGCTAGTCGACGTGGGTGGATGGTCTGGTGCGGTGGCCAGGGTAATTTGGTACCACGGTGGTGATTTTTCCGTCGCCTGGTCAGGGTGGCACTACAGGAGTCCCTCCCTGGGCTCCCCCTTCCGCTGTCGGCTTCCCAGTCTGTTACTCGCTTCAGCGTGAATCGCACTTCATTCTGAGCATCTCCCCATGCTTTCCACACACGCAGGATGCGCGATCGGCCGTCTAACGGACGTTCCATTCGACGCCATTGCTCCATGATGGCGAATCCTTGTCCTTTCTGTAAAGAAGTGGTCGTCGTTTCTTGAGACTGCGCTTTCCCATCCTCCTGACGACGAAGGAGAATGGCAATCACATCGTCACAAGTCGTCTTGCGTCCGATCCCGGTCACCCAACGCAGTCGGTTGTTTAACCACACCGGAATCTCCTCCGTCATCTTGTGTTTCCCTCACCTTCTGACGACGTTGATGTTGGGAAACCTGCAACATCCAAAAGCACAAAGATTGCTTTGTTGCTGTGCAAATGATCATTAACTGATATTCTGGTAATTGCAGATGTAACGTAACAAGTCAGGCAATGTACGTATAGACGTGACATTGAGGCACGTTCGCATAACCATTGTAGCTGTCGGAAAGCAATAAGTATTAAATATTACGTGTGTGTGTGTCTGTCGCCTTAATTACCAGCATGCAAAACGCATGCCCCATATTATCTGTGACCTCTCTGCCTCTGTTATATTTTTCCACATTATCTCGTAAAGGATACGATTTTCGGGTGAAGGTTACTGAACATAAAATGCATATTTTGTATTCTCTACAACGTTTGTCTGAAACATGTCTCATTCTGACAAGAATTCAGCGAGATAATTTTGTAAATGTTCATATGTCTTCACGTAAAGCACACGTTAATCTTGTCAGATTTTAATGAAACCTGATTTTTTTTCGATAGATTTTAGAAACGCAATCAAATACCAAATTGCATGAAAATCCATTCTGTGGCAGCCGTGTTGTTGCGTGAGGATGGACAAACGGACAGGAAGACGTGACGAAGCTAACAGTCACATTCACAGTTTTGTAAAAGCGCCTAAAACAGCAACAATATAAATAATCGAAAAACGGAAAAGAAAGCAGAGTTGAGACTGAAATGAACCTTCGAGAATGTAATTTTGACGTGGGCCTGGCTGTCAGCTGACTGCGGGCAGGGTCCACTTGGACATTCTGTGACGATGACGATGACGACGAAACTTCGACTGCAAAAAGGGGTATTTCTTCAATGTGCGAATAAATGTTTTTTGATGACAAGTCCGTGTCACAAAAGATTTTCTGACATTTAGTCAATGTAATGTTTTATAGAATAAAATCAAATGTTGACTTTACTTCATATTTTGTGATATGTGAAGTTTTGCGGAGGTGGCTGTAAAGAATTAGCTTTTTGCACATGACACTTTGCAGTCTGGTATAAGTTTACAGACGTTCCAGAGGAATTTACTGCCAATAGCTTAAAGGTAAGAGAGACGACATGAAATGGTGGTAAATTTATATTATATTAAAAAACGTCACATCTTGGATGATATTATTTTGTATTGGTTGGCATTATACTTAAAAATTAATGTTTCGTCTAAAATGGCCGAGCAGGTTGGTTTAGAGATATATCTTGAGTTTTATTTTGGATTTGCTGTCACAAATCTTCGTTTGCATATTAATTATTTTAGCCGAGTTCTGTATAATTTTTCCCTGTTTTCAGGCGAATGCTAAGATAGTACACCTAACCTTCAAACAGAGTCTTGTCTGCGAGTGTTCAGGCTTCCGCCCTCGAGTAGCTGAGGTATTCGCTCTTCTGGGCTGTTACGCAGTGTTGGTTGATGTTCAGATACCAAATTTTCGATATAGTCCCTGGAAGATGAGACTCATAGACTGTCCCGAAACGTCGGTAACTAAACACCAACCAACGTATCACCTCAGAAGAGCTAAGACCCGAACGCTACTTACCCTTTCTAAATCCCTAATCTTTCGAATTCCTTTTATCATCCCTTATCACTTAGCATTAGATATGAAGGTACAGAATATGGCTAAACAACGTAAAGACAATACTTTCTGCAGTGTAAGTGCAAGACATAAATTTCTGTTGCTTTTTAACACCGATCATGAAGTTCAGATCGGAAACCGATCTTAAATAATATGACTTGAAAAGAGACGATCAGGCGAAACTGATGTGGGCGTGCTGGAGAAAATTACGAAGGAACTCAATTAGAAGCATTTTGACCATCGTAAGGCTAAACTGGGGGGCAAGGGGACGCAAATGCCCCCTCCAACGTTTCTATCTATCTATTGAAGAAAAACTGGGGCGAGAGCAGGGGAAAGGGGTGTTATGTATATCAAGGACTGTTTCAAATCAATCTTCCCCCTCTTTCTAACTTGAACACTTCCTAAAGTTCCTAACACCCATTGTCAATTTAGCCTTTCCCCCTCTCCAATGATACGAGCCAAGTAACGCTTGTGCCAGCTGTGACTGTAAACCGGCACTTCTCGAAAGGAAGACTGAAGTTTGTCCAATCTGTAAATCGTAGGAAAAAAAAAGTCCTCATATCTTCGTCACAACAAAACCTGCGCGACCGATCACTCTATTACTGTTCTGACTTTGTTTATAGAAAGCGGCAAATGACATGGGACGCGCATTTGAGAGCTGCTTCTGAAAATAATGGTAATTAAATGATTTATAATGTGTTACATATAATAAAGATTTATTGCATTCTGTAATGCGAGGCCATGCACTCTGACAGAGGACAGCCAGCCTCTCGGAGGAACATGCTGTCTCCTCCTTAATCGACCTAAGGGTGAAGACACTAGGCTATTCCGAAACATCGGTACATATATGTACAAGGATACACACCCATACATTCCAGAATATAATTATTCTTATAGGTCTTTCCGTGAGATTTGTAAGATCTTACGTGGCAAAAGACAGGTCTCACCAAGCCTGTTGCTTAAACTGAACCTTGGTTCCAATACTAAGACACCTAATGTATTCTGACATAATCCAATGCACACATTTACACTACGTTTGTTGAAGATCGACAGAGACAACATCAATCCTTGCGATTGTGAATAGAAGGGAGAATTTCACTGGAAGTATCTCCTACATGCCTCTAGCGCTATCGACACAAAGGTTACTAAATGTCTCCGGACAGATTGTAACAAACAAGGAATTAAAAAAAATTGTTGAAGATTCATTTTAACATTATCCTCCCTTCTGCACGAAGTAGCCATTTACTTTTATATATTTAGGCCAAACATTCAGGACGGTTATCTCATCCCAGTAATGTGTTCTAAATCTCCTATTTAGGTCAATCCCATCCTCTGTATTACCACCCTAGTAACAATAAGAAGGAAGAGTACAATACATCCAAAATTCATTTTAAGTAATGCCTTGTATGGCGGTGCCTTCTATCTGTACGTCCCTGAATAACTTACATGATGTGAGATGGGGAGAGAATAAACACTGTCAGTGGACCCATATCAACCATCTGTGAGGTGAATCAGGTTTCTCCTTCCTAATGTTACTCTAATACTCTTACTTTGTGGCAGTAGTGCAAGGTGATGAAATTTGCAAATCAGAATGCTTGTCGCAATTACAGGCCATCCATTACTAGGCTACAGGTATTGTAGGTCAGCGGTGACGATCCATTTTTGCACGAGTGCCGTTCAAGCTTATACAGTGATAGGTTCGCTGCAGTATTCTTCAAGACGTGTCTGGAGACAGCTTGGGTGGCGGATATTCTTGAGAATACCTGAAATTTCAGTAGCATGTTGGTTGGGCATATACCTGGTTCTTTATTTTATTTCCAGGCCGGATCTGTAGGAGAGGACGTCTGTGTAAAAATAAATATTTAAGTATGCGAATATATGCTGCTGTTCTTAACGAAAGCATCTCATTATTCAAACAAGATAAGTGATGTATGTCTAACGTAACGTTGTGGCTCTTGAGCGTAAACGTTGTCACTGAAATGCAAAAATGCCTTCCCTTTCTGTTGTTGTTAACTTACGTTTCTCGCTGTCATCACGATTATAAACACTGAAAACACCGATACAGAAAAGAAACAATAGTTCCATTTATTGTTGCGCTACAAATGTCGCTGCCAACAATATGAAAGACACTTGGGTCTTCAAGTACATTGCTAGAGATTTTTGTCCGATTTTTTCCATATTTGGGTTCTGTCGGCAGATTTTCATAAGTCTCCCATACCAAATTTCACGGAAATCCTTCCAGTGGGATCTGCGTTGATACATGCGGACAGACGGACGGATGGAGTTGACGAAGCTAATAGGCGCTTTTCGCGACTGTGCGAAGGCGCCTAAAACGACAAGTCTTGTGTATATATATATATATATATATATATATATATATATATATATACACTACCGGAAAAAATTAAGGAAATTGTTAATTACCAAACAAAATAAGAAAAAAACAAAAAAGTCCGCAGAGTGTAACATTGATGGCGCATAATCCCTGTTATTTTTTCTGCGTATTAAGTTTGTGAATACTTTTCAGAAAAACACCGAATGTTTTAACCACTAATATAAGACCCGTATCTTAGTCACAGATTTAATTTGAGCATCATCGAGATGTCTTGACCTGGGAAATTTAAGATCGAAATCCCTTAAAGGTCGATGTCTCGTAGTCTACAATCAATCATGCTCATACTCGATGCTTAAATCTTTCTTCAGCCTCATTCATACTTCAGACATACACTGTCTCATCATAAAAACTGTTTCTTCCGCCTCAGCGCTTACCTGATTGCGAACAGTCTTGTCTCAGGTATGAAAACCAGCAGCGTCCAAATACGTGGGTCTTCATGTCAGCTGTATGTTGTCCCCAAAATTGGGTTGTGGCAACTAAAATTTCGAAGTATATAATGCCCCATAAATGCGTCTTGTGAGAGGTCAGTTGTTTTGTGAGGAAGGACGTATGGATGGGCAGACAGACAGACAGACAGACAGATGTGACGATCCTAAGAGTCTTTTTGGCAGACGTCTTGAGAAAACTCTTAAATCGTTTCCGAGTTCAGTTGAGATTTAAACAAAACATCTTTAGTCCACCCTTAAATAAACACTCGTATGTACTCAATAATTTTGCATGTTAGAAAATCAAAATTTAATCGGCTTTAAATATTTATTCTTCGGACACTGACCATTGTGATGGCTTAGGCTTAAATCGATGGACAGTTGGATAGTGCTTGATCTTTGCAGTAAACCTTGACACGCATGGGCCCTCCAGTCAATATTAAACATTCATTGGTCGATGCAACTATTTATACTGTCTGTTCTATCTTTATATCTCTTTCCTGTGAGGGACGGGAAGAGGTATAAAGATTTAATTTTGTGTTGAGCCTAAAGGGAAACAATTTTCTTTTCAAAATATATTTGTAGCAGTGATGGTATTTGTCTTACAGAAGGGAAGATGTGCCTTCTTAATAGTGTTAGAAAGAGCTTCGCCCTTTAAAGAGCTAATGGCAGGAAAGAACACGTGATAGTAAAAATGTCGTTAGACTTTACGACACTGAGAGACAAAGGCAGGCAAGAGATGGGCTTCGTTATGATCTCCTGGGATATGACGCCATGTAGTGTGGTAGATAAGCATCAGCGTTTATCTCACAAACAATTAGGCTACTCTGGTAGGTTAATTCAGAATATCCCAACAAAACATACGTGCGTGCAAGGTCAGACACGATAACACTCGACACTCATTGCCCCACACTGCAAGATACCGTCTATTTTTACTTCTTTCCTACGAGAACGAATCTTTTCAGTTTCCCAAGAGAAATTATTTTTGACAAGTATTGGGTTATAACTTCTTTTTTCTGCACTCAAACGTCTTTGTCTTTATGTTTGATCAAAGGCAAATAGAAGGTTTTTAGGCTCATTTTGTATGACGATATGTGTCATGTTATTATCTGAAAGGCCACTCATTTTCATATTTTTGTTTCGGCTTATGAACATAGATGTTTGGGTTAAAGAATGGAATGAAAATTGATAGAGGTAATTAATTAATTATTTCATTTGTCTAGCATTTTGAGCGCAATTCTCTGCCTTATTCTTCTTGTTCGTTCTGCACCTATCTCTCGATTTTTGTCCATCTCCTTCTTCACCTAAATTTCCACGTCTTATTTTTCTTTTCCTTCACCTCCACCATTCCTTTTAACTTCAAAGATTAGGCACTCTTATTTCCTTTCATCTTGTATTGTCACGTATCAGGTAGCCTATTTTATATGTTTCTCCTCACGCTGCTACTGCTGCTGCTGCTATTGTTTCTTTTCCTTCTTTTTATTATTCTATTCATGATTTCATTAACCATTCACTGTGGTAAACTTAAATTTGGGATTAATTCTGAGACAGAAGACCCTTCGGTTGGAGGTGACCCCTAGTGAGCTTGCAACGCGTTCTTCCCTTCCGGTGTTTGTTGCTTGTCTAAAGGACTGCGAGGCTCATTGTTTCAATTTCATCATTTGGGGTCTAGAGTTTCAGGTTTTAGAACAAAACAACCTTAATTTCTTGAATTTATGACCGATTTATGCAGGTGTTTGTTTACTTGATCTTCAGGTCTAATTTCAAATTTTGCTTTGTAGTTTTAATTTACCCAAAAATGAGGCTGAACAAACTTCTGTCAATTTATGACAGATTTCAACATAAGTGTATTTATATGACGAGATACGAATTCTGGATTCTCTAAAATCACCTTGTACAGAGTAGAATTTTGAATTCGTGCACCCACAATTTGATCATTATAGAACTGTGCCGCTACTCAGGATTTGCAGCTCGCAGTCAGTCGTTCTTCACGGCCAGACTAACACTGCGTTTCACTTACGTGTATTGTTGTGATGTTCCATCTATCACTTAGTGGTATGGACCTACGTTTAGTCGAACAATACAAGGACTAATGAAGAACAGTCCTGTGTATGAATAGTATTATAATAGCAGATATGTTGTCCTAGATTTGAGAAGCCATTAAGAAAGCCAGTCCTCTTTTTGTGAAGTTTTGTTTCCTTGTCCTAAGCCTCTGCCATATGTCCTTTATTACATTCTCGTTCTTGTAAATGACATATGTGAATGAACGTTTTAGCCTAACATTTTGAAACCAAACCATTTACATTACACTCTCGAGGAACGGTTGAGTTTCGTTATTTACATAACTGTTTGGCTTAAAATAATTTCAGAGCCACTTATTGTTCCCAGAAGCTAAGTATTATAATTTTGTAACAGCGGAAACGATGGAAGGTCATTTGTGGATGTGAGGAGGATGGATGTATATGTGCAGCCAGTGTACTACGTGATTTGGTTCCTAGTGGATCTTACTAGCAGAGTATAACCAAAGAATGTGGTTTACCAATTTAGGGGGAAAAAGTCTTAGAAATTTACGAACGTAGGCCATTAATTTCATTGGCAAGGTAGTAGCTTCCTCTGCTTTGAGGCTTTCGGGCATGCCCTTTTGTGCCGTAGTTAACATCCGGTGTACTGCGGAAGCCTGCGCTTCCAGTCATACTGATAAACGGTTTACATCAAGGATCACCCGCCCTTTTTAGGTTAGGGGAAATTGGGCGAAGCTGATAATTTAGAGTGAGCACCATATAAATCTGTCCAAAATGGAATGCCGCTGGAAGTAATTAAATGACAGATAGCTTGGTGCTTTTCAATGGAGCAAAGATAGAATAGTTGATCCTAGTGGCCGCGCGGTCTAAGGCGTTGGTTTGCGATCGCTCGCTTGCTGGGATTATGGGTTCGAATCTCACCGGAGGCATGGATTTCTGTATTTTGGAGTGTTGTATGTAGTCAGGTAAAGGTCTCTGCGTCTTGCTGATCATTCGTCCAGAGGAGTCCTGCTGAGTGTGATGCCCGAGTGTGATCGTGAAACCTCGACACAGTAGGAGCTGTCCAGCCGTAAAAAAAGGGGGGGGGGAGGGGATAGCATAGTCGGCGTAGATACTAAGCTACGGGTTGGTAGATCGAATAATTGTAGCTCGATTCCCGGCAGGAGTAAGAGATTTTTCTCTCCTCCAAATCGTCCAGACCGGCCCTGGGACCCAGAAAGCCTTCTGTACTGGTGGACCGTTTTCTAGGGTTTAAACGGCAAGGGCCTACAGGTGATCAGCTCGGACTTGTGCAGGAGTTAAGAATGAGTGGAGTTCTACTTCCATCTGCCCATTTGTAGTCGTGGTGTTTATATGGACAAATTTTCATTTTGCTTGCGCCATAGTGGCATGGTGCATCCTCAGGTTGCGGATACTGGAGACGGCGAGGACTAAATTTGACTTTGGACATAGGCAGGCGGGGCGCTGTATTGGACACGATAATGGACTTTCGGGTCTCATAAAATGCGGCAACATCTTGAGTAGCTGATTACATATCGTTCACTGAATACAGCTGTGGCACAGTCTAAAAATTGCCATTTGGAGTCAATACCACGATTGAACTGAAAAATATAACAAATGCGTCCAACAACACCAGAACACTTGTTAGTTGAAACATATCCCGCTAGATGACAGCATTGGTGGATATTGTTGTTATGTTTTTGAGCTAAATCGTGGTATTAACTCAAAATGTGTAATTTTTGGATTGTGTCACTATTGCATTCAGTGAGCGATATTAATTTTCCAGAAAGATTCTGCTCCCTGCAGTTAGCTTGTAAGAGGCAGTTAATTTACGTCGCCCACGAACTCCCCACAGACAATTTATTTCACGTATCTTGTGTAAATCTGCCATGAACACCGACATTTTTTAAAGTGATTCAAATATGCAGGCAGTAACGAACAGTGTTGGTATGTCGATGTGCAGAATTGTTATGGTATAAAGAATAACGTACCTATTTGAAGGTTTTGGTCGACCCTAAGCTGTACATGAAACAACCTTTCTTCAGTTGCTCGCAATAGCGAAACGAGCGTTTTATTTAAATCTTATGTTCATTACCTTGTTCACAACAGCCCGGTACTGGATCATGTCCTATGCCAGAAGAATCTAGTCCACACCCTCAAAACCCCTTTATTTAAGAGCCATTTTACTATTAATACTCTGCCATTTATGCTTCTTCCTTCCAGATTTTCCTGCAAAAACTGTGTTAGTCATTTCTCTCATCTGCTCTACGTGCCTGTAACATTTCATCCGCTTCAGTATGATCTCTTTTATAAAATTTGGTAAAGAACATAAGTTATAATGAATTTCCTTATTACGCAGCTTTCTACAATCTCATGTTAATTGCTGTCGCTTAGTTCCAAATATTCTCCTTAACACTCTGCTGTCAAGGAGACCAATGCAGAATGAAAGATCATGATAAGTTATTAGTCCAGTACACGTTAGTACTTCATCCAAAATATTTTTCCTATGTTGAGAAAGGAGGAGCAGTACATTTGGCCAGTCGTTCAGGAAATTCTTGTACAGTATCACGCGCAGCGGGGGGTCCGGTCATGTATAAATTGTAGCAGTGTTTATGCAAAGTTCTAAGGAAAATATTTGGTTAATAACCGGTAGTGGGAGAGGGGGGGGGAATTGAGATGACACCTAACGAGGAATACCACATTCGTAGTCCTCTCAGTTTATCCCTCTTCTTTCGCTAGAGATTAGTTATGTATTTACGTCGAGGTATCTGGCCTAGAAACATCTTTTTTTTTTGCCTCCAATGGACCCGTGTTACTTATAGTAGTACTACTGAAATGAAATACTGCCAGTCTTCTTTCGGAATTTCACACTCAATATTTATGGATTTTTGTTTTAAATTGTGAAGTGAGAGAGAAAACCAACAAGATGCAACAGTTAGATGTTTATTATCAACACTTTCTCAACATGTTTCGGGCATCATTATGCCCATCTTCAGGAGACCAAGACGTGTGTTAC
>Ga0131853_10010919_pt1 | contig 16602 bp, 11 predicted proteins | sample TergutLab28metaG_FD_92764 | JGI IMG/M metagenome (GOLD analysis project Ga0131853, IMG submission 92764) | Labiotermes labralis P1 segment gut microbial communities from Petit-Saut dam, French Guiana - Lab288 P1 (version 2) (version 2) | ecosystem: Host-associated > Arthropoda: Insects >...
ACACAATCTGTAAATAACACACTTTATAAACAAAACCTTTTTAGAAAGTTTTAACTAGATGTATTCCACAATTGTAAACACTATGGGATCCCAAAGTGGGCAAAGCATCTGGTAACGGAAAATATTGTAAGGGCCTGAAGATGACTAACTTTCAGTCGAAACATATAGCCTTACTTAAGAATAAAAAAGATTGTGCTGACATATACTGTGTAACATTAATTAAAAATCTTAAGTTCACAAGGGAAAGAAACATGTCATATTCTTTCTTTGTGTGCGCCCATTATGATTACTGATGGAATACAGCTAGCATACCGCTGTAAATATTCTTATACTGTTTATCACATTCATGCTGCAGGATATTCTGAGATTGCTGATGCTCCAGGAAATTCATGATGAGTGAAGATTCACAGAAGGTAACTGTCAGCTTTTAACTGTTAGTTCTTATGTTAACAGCTGATACAAAGAAATACAAGCATTAATTCACTGCCTGTACAGTGAAGTATGCAGCTGTGTATGTGCAAATTTGAAACCTTGGTATTGTATTGACTGTTACGCCTATTATGATTATATTTATAAAGTATAGCTTCAGTGTTTATTAGTAACTGGGTCTGTTTGACTGACCACGATGCCCAGATTATTATCTATAATATCAATATGCAAAATTATAATAACTTCTTTTACCTTAGCAGGAAGATTGATAAATTTTTTGGATCTCTGATTTCAGAATTAATTTAAGTTATGAATTTTGGTCCAGTATATTTACTGATGATGATGTACATACTATTTTTAATAACTTTATGGATACCTATCTAACAATATTTTTTTCTAACTTTCCTGTTAGGAAATTTTGACATAACTCCCATAGCAAAGCATGTTTGTGTAACATCTGATATTTAGAAATCATGTCTTAATAAAAGGAAGCTGTTTGTAATCAGTAAGAATAGCAATGACCCTAATTTAAAGAGTAACTATAAAAAATATTGTATGGTATTATCAGAGTTCATTAAATTAGCTAACAAGAATCATTTTGACAACCTAATATCTAATGCTAAAAATAAGGTGGAAACTACTTGCAGCATCGTCAAAACTGTCACAAGGAGTAAAAGTTAATGTTAATAGTATATCCTTGATGAATATATTGACTTTATTATAACCAACTTATGCACTTATATGTTTGTTTAAATTATGTTGATATTTTAAAACACTAAAATATAACACACTAAAACCATTAATCACTTCTACATGTTTCGGTTATCACATATAACCATCCTCAGGGAGTTCCTTGTACATACTAGAGTTACTACATATGTTGCCCTTATGGTGTGGTGGAAGCATGTCCTATTATGTGTATGATGGATCTGGATTGTCTGGTGTGTGTTCGTCAGTGCTGTCCTTCTGCCTCCATGCTTGTAAGTTGTGGTATGATCTGAGCTGTCTTGTTCTACACATCTTATTAAACCATATGGCTGCATTTGATGAATGTAAATGACAATTTAACTAATGACAGTAAAATTATACTAAATGAATTTAATAAATATTTTCTAACAGTAGCTGAGAATATAAAGGTAGAAAACTTATATGATAAAAATAGTTGATTAAATAATACTAATCCCTTAGAATATTTACATGATGCATTCAAGCAACTGTTTCCAAATATATGCAACCACAAACAAAATTTTTATTTTGGAATTAGAAGTTTTAACAAACTTCCATCATCTTTAATTGATTTATCAAATGATGTGAAATGGTTTAAATTAGCCCTACAAAGGTTTCTTCTTGCTAACTCCTGTAATTGTGTGGAGGAATATTTTGATTGGAGGTAAATTAAGGATTTTGGTTCTTTATTATTTCATATGTAGTAGAATATTTAAATACAATATTTTCTTAATTACTACTACAGTACAAATTCTTACATTATTGGAATGCAGATTATAATTGCAATTTTAATTTCAGTTTGAATAATTACAGGCCCAGTGTGTGTGTGTGTGTGTGTGTGTGTGTGTGTGTATTTTATAATTTAGTTTTATGTATCATTTTATTGTTTTGTTAAGCTATTAGTTATAACAATTGCTGTATTTTGCATGTGTTATGTAAATCTTTAATATTTTATATGACTAATTTCAGTTTCAATTTTATTTATATTCGATAGATCCATCTTTGGTTACAGATACCACTGGATGTGGAATTTGTCCAAATACAGTATACAATTTACAATATACAATATAGCTTTGTAAGTCATTATACATTGTCAGTGTTATTAATGTGTAGAATATTAGTAAATGAAGCAGATATTGTATCATTAACATGCTATTTTTATATATAAGGGTCTATGGAATGTGAAAAAATGAACTGAATTATAGACCTGCAATCCAAATTGGGGAAATAATATAAAAGGTAACTGAAGGTGGATAATGTAGCTTAAACCTCTAGATATTTTGTAAATGCTTCTAAGAGAGTGGGTATAAATCTCATAAGATACACTTTTGCATGGGAGCTTAAGCATCAAAAGAGAGCATACCCTGGAATAATTTTTATCATACATTGTGCAAGTCTTGCTACTGTAGGAATATATAAAGGATCTTTGTGTTTATGCTGTGTATGGCATGCATCTGACAGATATCGTGTGACAGCTGTGGTGGTCGGGACAACATTAAGAAGAAACACTGTATACATAAATTCCCAAAATAAACGCATATGTGATTATAAGCCCAAGGAGGGGCTTGGTACCATGATAGAGTGGTTGACTCATTGTCAGCTGTAAAAAGTGTGACTTTGATTCAGATGTGTGTGTATATCTTTGATCACTCCCACCACTATTGTAGTGGGTGTGTGTGTGTGGTGGGGGGGGGGGGCTGCTGAGTTGACAATGGTTTATGTGAGAAGCAAGGCCACAGGAGATAATGATGTGGCTACATAAAATAAGGACCCCCCACATGTGGCAGTGTGGATATTTTATTTACTTAATCTTTGAATTACTCTTGAAAGGGTGAACATTTATTGCTACAGGATTTTTTGTTGACTTGTTAGTATTATAATATAAACAGCCAACTAGATGCAACAATAATAATTTTATTAATAATTTCAATCAGCTCAACATGTTTCGGGCGATAATTTCGCCCATCCTCAGGAGCACTAGACTGTGTTTACAGCTGTAAACACAGTCTAGTGCTCCTGAATAATGGGTGAAATTATCGCCCGAAACATGTTGAGCTGATTGAAATTATTAATAAAATTATTATTGTTGCTTCTAGTTGGCTGTTGATGCACAGTCACACTAACATCAAATTTGTTAGTATTAATTTTTCCATTTTTTCCATTAAGATGTCCTGTGATCCTGCAGCTCCCCTTCTGCCCACTGCCACCCTGCAGGGTACATGTTTGTGCTTTATGTAGCCTCTATCTTAGACAGTGTAATTCCCTTTTGTAGAAACTGTGCAACAAACCTTTCATTATTGTTGGTCCAGTTGTGCATTCTGAGGATATAACGAAGCTTACTGTCTTTGATTATGGACTGATTGCTGTTGTAAATGGCAAGGTAAGTACAGATCTTGAAATTATAATCTGTTTAGGAAGGCTAACTTTTGTGATTGTTGTGTTAATGCATGTGAAAACTGGGACATCCAGGCATTGTGTAGTGACTGTTGTAATATCTAGCTCTCATATCGCTCTCTGTACAGTGTGAATGTTACCTTTTAGTCGCACATGGGCACCAAGTTGTCTTGGCAAGTAAATTTTGTGTGGTGGTACCTGGTATTTGTGGATCCTCAGTGTGCAACCTACTTTCTGTCACCCTATTGGAAATTTTGAGGTGGTGTCTAGGTGTTTAGAAAATTTGTGCACCCCTGAGCTGTGCCATTTTATTGAGCACCTTCAGCAAGATAGACTCATTTTATTAAAGGGTCTTCTTGTTTGCTACCTACAGTGAATCTAGGAAATTTAACATTTAGAAAATAAAATTAGTATAAAACATTTTTATTTAACTGAAAAATATTTAATATTAATAATTAAAAATATTAAAATGTGTATATAAATATTTTGAGATCATTGATTTTATAGATGATACTGGTGCCACAAAAGAAGGTGGTGGTGACGGTGCTGAAACCATACCTCGTGTTGTATTCTGCTCCGTCACTCTGCTGTAAAGATTCAAGTCTTATAGGATGTGACCACATGTTTGTTGGCGAATAGTTTCCATCAATTTAGAGGACCCTGTCACCATCTTCAGGGGCTAAGAAGGCCTATCACTTGACCTTGTTAGACATGGTGGACACTGAACATTGACACAACAAACTCCACCAAACTGTCAGTAACTTTTCCAGTCAGTGAGAGCTTTGTGTCTCACCATGTGCCTTACGTAATCCATCTAAAATTGCATGCTTGTGGCTAACAGAGGTGATTGGCATCAAAATTGCTTTGAACACAGTGCTGGATACAGGGAGAATAATACCAGCTTGAAGGAGATACTGTGGGGATTGTTAATCAGTGAGATTTCTTTCCCTTGGCCTCAAAATAGCCATACAATATTGTGACCTCCTGACTCATCCAATTAATTTTCATACTGCCTGCACTGATAATTGCAATGCTGATGTAGTACCAGTTGATTACAGATTTACTTATGTAGAAAAGTGTTTTTGTTAAAACTGAATGTGTCACTGGGGATCTTCTGATTTTTACCAGATCTTTCAACTTAAAATCAAGTAATGTTGAGTGTTTATTGAAGTATGTTCTTGTGTGTGTGGGTTTGTGCACAGCCGCTACCTTATAATGAACTGCGTTGTTGTACGCCTAGATTTTTGCACAGCCCCTGCCTATATTGAACTGTGTTCTTGTACATGTAGATTTGTGTATAGCCCCTCCCTTATAGTGAAATGTGTTCCACATGTAGATTTATGCACAGTCCCGACCTTATATTGAAGAATGTGAACATTCTCAGAATATTCCCTAAAAGATTATTCTGTGATAACATTTGAGAATTTTCTCAGAATGAACACTTGGCTCTTCCTGAACACTTTAAAATATTGGTAGATGTTCAAGGCCCTCAAACATCCTCCAAAGCTGTATAGTGTCAGTCTGTATGTATCTCATATGTACCCACCAAATTCTTGATAATATTCTAGGGCTATGGTAGCAGCGCAGCTACTCATACTATGCCATGCAGTTTGACTGTTCATGAAGATCCTGTCCGTTGCTGAAAGAACAACCATGTGCACTGAATATGGTGGGGTGACACTAGCGAAGGGAAGGCGGTAGTGCTAGGGCACTGGTTGTTCAAATTTTTTTTTTGTTCATGCTGTTGTATGGCCTTCTGGTGCAGAGATATACTGCCAAAAAACCATTGTTTTTTGTTGCACCTTGTACTATTTCTAGAATGTATTTGAAGGTAGATTTTTGACATTTCTTAGCACTCAGAAAATTTCCCACACAGTAGCTTACTACAAAACATGTTGGCTTCACTTGACTGTATGGTAGTTAATATACCATTGCTATCCTGATGTGTACTGCAAGCACAGCAGGACATAATACATGAAAAATGCAATGAGAATGAAAAAGCATATTCTAAATTTCTCAAAGACTCCTAGCTACATAAAAGTAAAGATAGATGAACTGTTGTGAGCTGTGATCTGGCAGCATGACAGTGCAACCTCACACAGTGCGTGTCAGAGCACACGAGTTGTTCTTCTCCCACTCACACTTTCTGGAACATCCACCAATTGTTTGGGCTGCTGAAGCATCGCATGGGAATTTGCTGCTTCCATGGTCATGAGGAAATGGAGTTGGCTCTTTGTAATAGCTGTAAATGCAAGAGCCCAATTTCTACTGCAACAAAATTTTTGAAAATACAAGTGCCTCATTGTGTTTAGTGATTCAGTTTAGAAATCATGATACTTCAGTGGCATAAATCAGGCACATTTAACATTGTAATGACTTCCCATTTAATTTTTGAGTTGCAGGGATCCTTGCTAATTAAGCATCCTTTGTTATGTTGACTTTCAGCGGTGTTTTTGGCTGTTTTCAGATTGTAGCTGTGGAAGAAACTCCAATCAATTTGGCCAAAATAAAACAGGAATATTCAATTAGTGATGACTTTGTGTATCGCCTGGAGGAGGGAGAGTTTGTAATGCCAGGTTTCATTGATACACACATTCATGCACCTCAGTACCCTAATGCTGGAGTGGGCTATGATAAGCAGCTGCTGGACTGGCTCACAACTTACACTATTCCTCTGGAAATGAAATTCTCAGATTTAAGTTTTGCTGCAAAGGTGTATGAAGCTATTGTGGTGAGTGAATTACAGGTGTAAGTAGTCTGTACCTGTATGAAAACATAGTTCAAAATTTTGCTGTATGCATTTCTTAGTTACGAGGGTCGTTCAAGTCACACCGGGACTTTTGAGTTTACAAAAATGCGTAATGCAAATGTTTGTGAATGATTGTGTCCACCGTTCCCACAGAAAGATTCGTCTCTTGTGCAACTTCACAACAGGTTATGCGTTGATTATCCAGGATCAGGCGTTCCACGCACTGAATGTTCACAGGAATGACTGCTGTGGGCTGGGAACCACCACGGCTGGGATCGTCAGTGATGGACGTACGACCATCTTTGAAACGTTTACACCATTCATATGTCTTACTGCGGCTGAGCGTCTCATCACCATACTGTGCTTAAGTCTTCTGTAGATATCCGTGGGTCTTACGCCTTCATTCACAAGAAACTTCATCACCACATGCTGTTCCATGCAGGCACTAACACTTTTGTCTGCCATCTTGATTGACGGTCTCTGGACTGGCCTGCGATATGTGCAACGCCTATCAGTAATAGGACACACTTGCCACTTACTGCTGCATGTAGTACCGCCATGCTAGCATCCCACTTTATATCTGTAAAATTAAAAGTCCCGTTTTGACTTGAACGCCCCTCGTACAAAAATTTAACATGTGCATCAGAAACCTGGATACTAACAAAGAGAGATACAAAGCAAATATTTTTGAAAGGAAAGTGTATAGAATTTTAGGCCCAGTGTATGACAATGAAAAAGAAAATTTGAGAATATTAACCAATAAATAATTTATGCAATGGTTAAAAAACCCACTATAATAGAGACAATAAGGTTAAATAGGTTATGCTGGTTTGAATTCCCCAAAAAGTATTATATATGTACTTGGAAACAACAAGGCTGAGAGGTAGACCAAGAAATAGATGTCAAGATGAAGTGAGGGAGGATGGAAGACTAGTTGGTGGAAAAGGGTGGAAGGAAAGGGTATAATAACAGGGAGGAAAGGAAGAAGCTCCTGAGAACGGCAAGGAATCTTCACATTTTCACATGCCAATGAATGAACATTTCTTAGTGATTTCCATTTTTTTGTGTTATTTCACAGTTATGTCAGCCATGATAGCTCAGTTGGCATAATAACTAGGTGATAGGATGGAGAGGCCAGGATTTGAATACTGGCAGGGGTGCACCCAGCCTCCCGTGTATTGAGTGTGATATGAAAATTCTTTCCCCAGAGGTACAGCAGCTGGGCATGAAGGTGACCAGTCACCTGTACCTACTGCCAAGATTGTGAATGAGTGTAGCTATACTTCTGTCTCCCTGTCTGCTGTCATGGTGTGCACATAGACAGATATGTCTCTTTAACGATGCTGTCTGTTGCTAAGACTGTATGGCATTGATGGATTATGGAGCATTGGTACACTGGTGACTGACACAGGAATGCTGAAGTACTCAGAGAATAACCTGTTCCAGTGCCGCTTTATCCACCACAAATCTCACAGGACTGTTGTGGTCTACAAGTTCTCTAGTGGGGGTTCTGTTATATCTTCTTCCTTCTTGCCTGGTGTCCTTCTGGTTTAGTTTTCCTCTCCTTCCTCTTCCCCCTAAAATGGGCCACCTTCACATACATGGGCAGAGAAACTACACTCATCAACAAACTGTTCAAACACACCAACATAAGAATAGCCTAACGCACCAACAATAATCTACTACACCACCTTACACAACGTTCACACTTCCAGGACATATATACACATTTAGGCATCTACAAACTAACATGCCCAGACTGCGGAAAGGCGTACATAGGACAAACAGGCCAGAACTTCAGAACCAGATTCAATGAACACAAGAGCTCCTTCCGTCACAACACCCAAACTTCTAAACACGCACAACATTTAACAATGCACCAACATGCATTTGGAAACATACAAGACACATGCAAATATTACAGCTTCAGATGAAAGGCATGCACCTCAATACCATAGAGCGTTTCTACATTCATGAGGAAACTTCTATAAACAACCACCTCAATGATGACCACATGATCTCGAACAACAAAATTTTCAAGACTAGCACCCAGCCCCTTTCACCCGGCCTTTACCTGATCCCTTAACAGACTTACCTACCCCCTCCCCCCTTGAACTGAGACCCACTCTACCCCAGCACTCAATGTGCCCTCAGCCTCAGTAGGCGCAACACTCGTGGTGTACACAACACAAGACAATACAGCCAGTTACACTCCAAGGTTCTGCGAACGAAAACTACCAGAATCCCTACTGCAACGGACTTCACCACTACTAAAATATTCCCCACAGGTAGCAGTGAACCAGAACACACCTGCAATGGATACGGACATCCTGTGCATAATTATCTCGTCACACTGCAGAAACCCGCTCTGAACGGACTACTTCACCTACTGAGTTACAAATCACACCCAGCCCTTCACTCCATGCTCACAGCCACGGATGTACCGACACCATGAACACGCTCGGGATACCTCAAGGTTTCCACTGAGCACTACTACCTCCACTTGGTTTTTCACAGCAATCGAAGTGTACAACATGCATATGTACTTTAAACTGAAGGCACTTTACTCATAAGACATTACTTAAAACATGTATATATACTTCATCTCTATCCACTTTACCTGTCATATATTATCAGTTTCAATATAGATAACCGCAAGATGAGATCTCGTTGAAAGCTCAGAATATGCACAACAACAAATGTTCTTATACTGTATATTTTCTCCTCATTATATATTTTTGTGCACTGAGGATGGCCCACAGTGGCCGAAACAGGTCGTCAGCCTAATAAATAGAATACAAAGACAGTTGTGTTTTGACGTACCCCTCCCCCTCCTAATTTGCATAAAACACAATAGGGATGATGCATCTAAGGATTATTCCATTGTCTTTCCATCTTATTTCTTGAACAGCCAGTATATCTGTCTGAGTTGTATTATTTTATCCATTGTAGATAATTATAATAATACTGAGAATTATCATCATCATGGCCCCAGGTCTGTATATGATTGTACATTGCAGGAATATTAGGGACTTTCCCTTTTAAACCTAAAATTTTTAGAAAGAAAGTTAGGAAAGTGATTATGAAGGGGGTGAAGTGAAAGGAACAGAAGTTTGGCAAAAATCGTCTAATTTATTTAGGTATGTTGGAGGCTACTGTCATTTGGTTTCAATAAAGTTTTTTTTTTTGGGACGGGGTTGTCAACCCTGTGCCCAACCCCAAACCTGGAAGACTAGGGTGCCCCTTTTGTCTGGGCCATCACCTGTGGCCTGTCTGGCTTGGTAGACCCTGCCAATAGCTAGGCTTCCATGAGTGTATTTGTCAGGGTAATTTGACCATGCAAGCCCCACTAATACATCAAAGTGCTGATACATCTGGGGGAGGGGGGGGGGAGGTACTGTCATACCCACAGTAAACTTCCAATGCTAAGAGATGTTACATTGTGTTTCAGTGGAGAAAAGAGTTTCATAATTAGCAGTGTATAGATGCTAACAGTGCTTAGTTAACCCCTGTCTTCTGTGGATCCTGCAAGTTCCCTTCTGTTGGATCCTGTTCTGAGCCAATTGAAACAAAACATTTCCAGTCATTTGTTGATGAAAGACTCCTTAACTTATTCTGACACCTGTGTGCTGCTGTATGGGGAAAGTAAAATATTACAGTAATTTACGTGTGTAATGTCTTAGTAATTGTAGAAAAGGATGCTTGTCAATGGTACTATATCATGGATGTATATATGATCATTATTTTATCTGACAACTGTCAGTTGCCACTTTATGTGCTTTTTATTTTATTATCATAGCCCACACAACTCACTGCCCACATTCATAGTGGGAAGTGAAAGATGATAGTTGTCAGGTAAAAAGGACAATATTTTGTGGTGTCTTTGTGACATGTAGAAGACAGTGCTGGTCATTGGTACAGCAGTGATATATGGAGTCATCATTATATGTAATGACTGCTTGTTAGCTTGTTCATTATATTGACAATGCTGTTTAACTGAGCAGATTGTTGACGTGTGGTGGGAAATAACATAAGAACATATTTTGTAATGTGTAGAAGAAGACTCTGGCCAATGGCACAACAACAGCAGTGTATTTTGCAACAATCCACTTCGATAGCACGGTTCTGCTGGCAGACATCGTGGCTGCACAAGGACAAAGAGCATTCATAGGTAAAGTGAATATGAACTACAATACTCCTGAAGGTTATGGAGAAACTACAGAAGACTCTTACCAGATGACTGAAGATTTCATCACACAACTACAAGGATTGCAGGTGAGACATTTTTGCTGAAGAATGAACAAACTTTGCATCATCACCATACAGTAAAATCCAAGTGTTTGTGAATGTCCATGTTTTGAGGATTTTGTACTGTTGCTGTGAACTTTTGTGACTTTTTCTGTTGAACTGGAATGAGACCATGTGGCTGATAGGTCTGCTTCTGTCACTGTCCAGCAATTGGGAAGATAACAGTCAGCAGTCAATCAGTCAGTCAGTCAGTCAGTTGAAGCTCTCTGTGTTCAATTATGTGATGCTGATTGCTGGCAAGTTCTGTGGGATGAGGCTTCTGCAGTCATTTAATGTATTTTATGGTTTCAGAAAGGGTTGTATTTTATTGAAAACTGACTTTTTTGCTTTTTATGCTTTTTAAAGTTATTGTATATGTTATGGTATTCCACGAGTTCTTGGAACCAAATGTGCATTTCATGTTGAAAGGATATTTTGATATTCGTGACAGTGTTATCTCTGCCAGTTAATCATGAACACTGAGACTGTACTTCATGAATTATGGTTGCCTTACGGTCGGTATTTCACACTTAGTGTATGGCCTAGCTGCATTGGTTAATTGATTGTCACCATGAAATTTGAAGCTTAATTTAATTTGTGAATGATCACCATGTTATGTTACATGTAATAAACGTATCACCTTAACCAGTGTCTCATAGTATTTACATAAAATTAGGACTTCCAAGTAAGTGACACTAGTGATGCTCCTTTGTCGCAAGTTCATACTTCTGCCATGTTGTTTTATGGATTGTAGGAAATTTTATTGTGTAGTTATTTGAAATTAATGAATAGGGAGTTTCATTCAAATTATTATTTTTAATTTTTACCATTAAAAATGTCACTTAATTGTGCAAAGATCCCCAAACATGACCAGTCACACTTTGTGCACAGGTCTGGATGGTTAGTTGCTTAAAGCTTCCAAAAACTGATATGACAACAGCAGATGTGCTCTGTTTGTGTAGAACAGTGCCACTTATGGCAGTGATTTGGATCATTTTAGAACCTGAACCATTGCTGACTAGGCAGTGAGATCTTAACAGTGACTGCAGTCACCACAACAACTGGAGAGTTTTCATAATTGACCACGATGGTGAATTTTGAGTAATGGTGATCCAGTCACTGTTACTGTTAAATTGTGTACCAATATATGTACCTTTTTTTATTGCATCCAGTGCCACTTGTTCAATGGATATGGGTGCCATATCTTCAGTAATGGTGCTATGCACGATTGGGACTTGTCAGACTTGGTGGACAGAATGCTAGGGTTCATTTGTACGTGTTTTATTGCAGACAATGGGCATGTGTAATCATATGCTGGTACAGCTGCCTAATTGAAGGCAGCAGCCAGTATTGAAACCTTATAACAGAACTGAGTCCAATGTGGACTCATTAGCAGTAAGGAAATGCATGTAACAGAAATGGCTTGTATACTGCAGTCCACATAACTTTTTGCTACTTTCACTGAGTTTCTTAATTGCAAAACATCACTTTCACTGTGGTGTTGACTACTGTGAATCTTGAGCAATGGTGCAAGGCCTTTACCAATATTTGAATTGTGAAAGATGCATGTATATATCCTGCTTTCAGTTTATTTTGCTATAAAGTTTGTGTGTAGACTCTTTACTCATTGTACCATAACAGGAAGGAACACCACTCAAAATGTAAGTAAAAGGTAAGTGTCTGACTGCATATAAGATATAAAATCCTACATTGTTTGTAATACAATTAATGAATCTCCATACAACAATTTTCCTTGCAGAATAATTTGGTCAAGCCTATCATAACTCCACGATTTGCACTCAGCTGTGACATGACACTTATGACAATGCTGGGTGAGCTAGCATCACGCTGTAATGTGCATATTCAGGTAATTTATTTTATTGCATACCTTTCAATACAGTATCACATTTTTTTCTACAAATTTTTTTTTTAAATAGGTGGCAAACACTTAAAGTAGATGTGATGGGCAGGGAATGTGGCATGTGCAGGGGAGAAGAGAGATGCATACAGGGTTTTGGTGGGGAAACTTGAAGGAATGAGGCCACTTGAAAGATAGAGTCATAGTTGGGGAGATAATACTAAAGTGGATTGATCTGGCTGAGAATAGTGGAGGTTGTTGTGAAAATGGGAATGGACCTTGGAGTTCAATAAAATAGAGGAAGTGTTTTGACAAGCTGAGGAACTGTAAGTTTGTGAAGAAGGACTCTTGCTTCATAGAGTTAGTTAAATCATTAGTCAGAGTCTTAGATTCCTTATGTTCTGATTGGTCATGGCATAGCTGTAATGCTGTAGATTTGAATTTGGGAGGTGCTTGGTTTCAATCTTTGTGCAAGTTTTTTGTGGTTCTTTTGACTGTCCATCCAAATTCTTGCTTCCTGTTGTTCAGGCCATAGCCACTTCCATCCACATGCTTACTTAGCATATTTTTCAGGCCATGGCTGCCTCCATCAAGCTGCTTTGATAGCATTTTGTGCAGGCCATGGTTGCCTGTATCCAAATACTTTCACATTCATCATTCATAAACCATTCTACCTTTCAGTGCTGCGTGGTGTTATTGCTGTAATATAACCCACAAAAAGAAGCACTTTCCAAACTTTGCAAGGCTTTGACATCATCTTAATCCTTTGAAACCAAATTGAGTACGTTTATCCCATTTTCATCAAGGACAGACTGAAACAACATGCAATACTGAATCTGAACCTTTTAGTTCTTGGACAGCCCTAATGTTGTAAGGAGACAGATGAAGTTTTCTGACAGCCCTCTAAGTACTGGTGTAGGACATGGTACAGTACCTGTCATGCAAGTGTTGCAGCCACACCCACACATCTTCAAGTTTTTCTGCAGTCAGCACAGATTGTCACCCACCTTTTTTTCTTGTCCTGTACACTTCCTGTCGTACAAGAACAGGTACCATCTCTTGCAATTGCCATCGTCTATTCTGCTGTTGTGACTGTTCATGAATCCACTCCAGTGGAACTGTGCTTTGTCCATGAAACACAAATTGACCAACACATGAACTCGTTAATGCACAAAATCACGAAACCAATGGCAGTAGCAGTTGTAGCACAGGCTTGAAGCTGTTGCACTGACTGGAATCAAAATGGCCTTAGTTTTAGCTGTTTAGTTAACTTACGACAATTTGTCTTAGACATTTCCCTGTGACAATATTCTCAGATATTTGCATGGTGATTGGGTTAGTGTTTCTTCAACACTGTGTACTGTGTCATGTGTTAAATGTGGCACAGTCCTAACATGTTGCCTATTGCCAACATTCCCTGTTTTGCTGAATTTTCCATTAGTCTGAATGTTGTCTTGTTTGGAACTTCTTTATCAGGATGCACATGCTGAAATGCTTCGCAGCCTGCAGTAAAAGATTTTGTAATGAAAAGATGTTCAAGAATGAACCCATGTTCTTGTGAACAAACCATATTCTCAGTTACAGAATTACCATGCAACTGGTAGCCAACCATACTGAAACAAGATAGTGAACCTGTGCTAAATGACTAGCCAATGTTGGAAGAGTCCATTACAGTGATGGGACAGCTTCTTGTATGCTTGGTTCATTATGTATTCATGTCTGCTGTTTGGGTTGTGATGTGTATGGGACATCCTGTACAGCAGGGGGAATTACTGCTGGCTTTACAAGTTTACTGTACAACCTGCATTAACAGTGGGGAGACATTTGAGAAACTCATGTGATTAAGCATCACCGTTAGTTCAATGTATTTAATGTGAAGAATAAGCTTTAATAAATTTAAAATGGTCTAAAAGGGCACATGTCATTCAGTGTGCTAATTTACCATAAAATAATGCTCAGTTTTTGCTGTGACAAGTTTTGATATTAAATCAACCCTTAGATTTAATCTAGGCATCTTTTGTTTTCTTTTTCCCAATTTCCAAATTCTCTTCAATTGCAGTGTGTTGCACGCCATCATTGTATGAATGTTAATAGTGATTTTGTTTATTATTCTAATGCTGTTGCCAGTGATGATGAGAGGGTGACACAGTCAGCATTTATGAGAATTATGCTGTCAGTTGTACCATTGAGGATTGTTATATCTGTTAAGAGATTAGCAGTATACAGGTGCACAGAGATGGTGTTTTATTGTTCATCATTGGAAGTTTGTGGATGCCAAGTGTGAACAGTTTTAAAGTTACATGTGAATAGTGGGGGTTCTAACCATTGAATGATCATTGGTGCTGTTAGGTTACCAGCTTCTTGTGCAATTGACATTGCTACAGGAAAGGGAAGGCAGTTTCTTATTTATGCAGAAATACAGTAAAGTTATTAGGTTGTGGGTTGACATTCAAGGATCAATTTCCAGTTGAAGTTGATAAGTTGAATGTAGACGCTATCAAATAATGGTGATCTGTGGCATTGCACATGGCAGCGGAAGATAATCTTTATGTTTAATCAAAGTGTAGTAAAATAAGAAAATTACTGTTATGATAAAAATTGTTTTATCTGTTCTTTAAGGCTTGTATGACAGCAGAGAAAGGGCAGTTCCATGGTTCAGGCTGTTAGTCACTGGCCTAGGCCTGCATTTTATCCTTATCCAGTCTGTTGGGATTTATGGGGCACAGAGTGGCACTGGGACAAGTTTTTCTTCAAGTACTACTTTTTTCTCCTGCCCTCGTCATTCCACAAATGCTCCATATTTTCATTAATTCATCCATGATGGTATATCATTTTACGAATTCAAGGCATTATTGAACAATGCACCTGAGAGAGAGAGAGAAATGAGGATTCTGCACTTTGGGGTTATAATGCTGTGTCACTGGGTAGTGTGACCTGATAATCCAGTGACACAGTGTTATATCCCAGAAGAGTGAAATTCCCAACTACACCACTGCACAAAACACAGAACCCACAAAAACAGATGATACTTTGCAGGAATAAATATTAACTGAATTCTTTCTTTAGTGGATAGAAGGTAAATTAGTGGGAACTTGATAATACTGGGTTTTGGTAGGAAAGAGACCACTTTGAAGCTGTAGTTGTGTTTGGGAGGATAATATTAAAATTGATTGTAGGACAATCAGGATGGGAAGGTGTGGACTGGACTAAACTGGCTCAGGATATGAACACACTAATGAACCTTTGGGGCCCCTAAGCTGCAGCGCATTTCTTGAATAGCTGAGGAACTGTAGATTTTAAGGAAGGACTCTACTGCATGTAGCTAGTTATGGAAACTTGAATGTGACACCAAACTGTTTCAGACTCACATCTCAGAGAACCCAGGTGAAGTTGCAGCTGTGGAAGAATTGTACCCTGACTACACGAACTATGCTGATGTATATGACAGAGCAAATCTTCTGACAGATAAGGCAAGCTTTTGTCCTCTTTAATACAGAGATGGGAAACTTGCGCTAACATTCTTAAGGAACTCTTTCAGCACAGTTTCAGTTCACAGACAGGTGTTGTAACTGGTTTTGCTGAGTGCTGTTCATGTTAAGACTTTTATTTTGTTTGTATTTGTGTGCCAAATTATGTATGTGCACATTACTTTGTCAACATGTGTTACGCTAAGGGCAGAATTTTTACATTTCAATTTTCTTTCTTGCAAGTGATTGCACAACTCGTGACCATGTTGCATGACACAATCATCACGAGTTGTGTAACGTCATAGCTTTCTTTGTTCAAGTAAGCTTGGCGTCAGTCGTCCAGCTAGCTTCAGTACTTCGAGTGTGCGTCTCGCTGGCAGTCAGTCGGTCTGTGAGTTGTTTCCACAGGGGAGTAACCAGTGCTTCACCATAAGGGTGTGAATAAGGAGAACAAAGGGTTCTAACAGTGCTTCACCATAGGGGTGTGTGTTTTGTATTCGTGAACACCATAAATTAATCAAGTACGTTCGCATTTGCGTCTTGCAGTGGCTTGAGTCGGTCACAAGTCCTCCAGGGTCAGTGAAACTGTGTACTTGTGTAATAATCCAAGGGGGATTGAACAGACAACAAGTTTACTTATACTTGTGATACAACAAAGGGTTGTAGTTTATCAAGGCAATCACAAGGGTTAT
>Ga0131853_10010920_pt1 | contig 16602 bp, 11 predicted proteins | sample TergutLab28metaG_FD_92764 | JGI IMG/M metagenome (GOLD analysis project Ga0131853, IMG submission 92764) | Labiotermes labralis P1 segment gut microbial communities from Petit-Saut dam, French Guiana - Lab288 P1 (version 2) (version 2) | ecosystem: Host-associated > Arthropoda: Insects >...
AATTACAACTTTGTTAACACTAACAAATGCACAATTACAACTTTGGTAACACTAACAAATGCACAATTACAACTTTGGTAACACTAACAAATGCACAATTACAACTTTGTTAACACTAACAAATGCACAATTACAACTTTGTTAACACTAACAAATGCACAATTACAACTTTGGTAACACTAACAAATGCACTATTACAACTTTGGTAACACTAACAAATGCACAATTACATAATCTATGATCTTGTCTATTATTTAGCCTCTACATGTTTCGATATTGTCGCCATCATCAGGGAGCTTACAAAAAAAAATATTAAAACGTACAGCAATAAACAGTTTAGAAGTGATGTCAATAGTGCAGACTGTGGTTAAAACTATCACACACACACACACACATATATATATATATATAATATTGCTGCTAATAAGGTGATCACATAATTTTTGTTGTTATGATTAAAAGCTGCATAATTCGCCGTTACAAAAACTAATTGTAAGGGAGTTCTTGATTTTAAGCTTTCGCGGCGTTCTATATGTAATATGTTTTCTTTTGGGTAATTCCCCAAAAGAAAGCATATTACATAATTGTAAGGGAGATTTATACAGCTTTTAATCATAGAAACCAACAAGTATATTATCGCCGTATTAACAACAATATTATATATATATATATACTAGATTTAACCACAATCTGCACAATTGCCATCACAAGAAAAATATATTTATTGTGAACTGCTTATTGCTGTACATTTTAAAGAAATTTTGGTATGAGGTCCTTGAAGGTGGCGACAATGCCGAAACACGTAAGAGCTGAGTAATAAAAAAAATTCAAAGATTGTGGCATTCTGCATTGGTTGGTGTTAGCAAAGATTAAATGGCTTGGCCTATTTAATAAGGTTTATCCATATCGCTGAATGGTATAATAAGAATACGAAAGACGAACTTTAGACACGTAGGCCTACTGCAGAGGTAGAACTACTCAGTGGACTCAGAAGTGACTTACCTCCACGCCCCCAGTACATCATTCGAGGAACATACTTCAATTCGAGGGTAGTTTTTGCATCAACACATCAAGCACTCATTTTCGTAACAACATACTTCCGCAGCCAACGCCAAAATTTTGACCCACCCGGTTCAGAATCATAACAGGATAAGGAGATAGTGGGAAATACTAAAGCATTACTTGCCAAGTTACTGTCGGCTGGGGAGAGATGATGTCTACTCTCCGCTGTTCAATAAACATGTCAGTGAACTACACAACACAGGCAGTGGAGTGAGCCAGAGCAACATATCAGAACAGTGAACCCACAGCAAAACACGTAACAAAACTATGTGTGAAGATAACTTCATAAATAGGACAACAAAATGTCCTGCAAAGAAAACAAAAGCAATGAAACTTGGACTTATTGTATCATCCCGAACTGATTTACAAAGGCACCATAAAGTCTGAAATGGCAATGTCGGAAAAGAAAAAGTATAGTGGTAAACAAGCCGCGAGTTTGCTATGTTCAGTACTGAAAATTGAATTTTTATATCTACATATTTTATGAGATCCACGTAGAATTTACGCGACCGAACTCCTAGAACGAACGCCAGAATCAGGCAAAACAATCACATCTATTTGTACGCAACTTCTCTTGTATTATCTACCTATAATATTTGTTTTTCCCCCCGAGTTTCCTGAAAATAAATTGCGCTGAAACATTATAATTATATTTATTTACTGCAATTGGGTTGTTACCCGGTGGCAGTGGTTATTTTACATGTAAACAAAACATGAAATTCGTTAATACTAGATTTAAGTCGGGAGGGCTACATGAGAAGCATGTAGTGGCAACTTGGAATCTTGGGAACCATCTCAGCATTTGCTTACAGACGCAGGGAAACCAAGAAAAACCTGTGTCGAGATGGCCGGTCGCAGGAACTTCCGAATACTGACTTCTAGCCAGCAGTCCGGCACTTAAAAAAAAAAACCAGAAATGCCCACACAGTACAGGAAATAAACATAAGATAACAACACACACGGTCAGCCAACAACAATTACACACAAGACAGCTTAAAACCTAGCAACAAAACACACGAGACAAATTAAAATACAACATGTACAAAAGGTAAAACACCCAAGTAAGACAGTACTGTGTACAGTTTCTTGTAATTGACTACTACTCCTATAAACCTTTTCCATAAAGACTCGTCCCCCCCCCCCCTTCACTATACAGCACTTCACTTCACCTTGCTTCGTTCACTTCACTTCACTTTATTTCACTTCACTACACTTCACATTAGATAACCAATATGTTTAGTTCCGTTATTACATACCCCCTTAATTCTAGTGCTGTAATTGCGTGAACGTTTTATTGCCATGAGCAAGCCTCTTTAACAGACATAGGTACATGCAAAGCCTTCGTTCTTCTGCGATATTGCGCGGCGTAGGGTGGTAGTTTGTTGCCGGCCTTTCGGGACAGCCCTATCGGCCCCATTTTCCATGACCGAGGAGTCCTATACCGCGGTAAGATCCCAAAAAAGCGAAGGTATCGAATACAGCGCGAGGAAAACCTGAAACTTCGCATAAATATTCACTGTAAATTATAGCAGCGTTGTCACGTCCAAATGGCATGAAGGTTTTGCACTGGACTATATTGCCATTCAAGTTCTAGAAATGAACACACATCAGTCGTGTTATATGGCCATTGATTAAGGTCAGAGTTAAAGATGTCCCTTTCCACTTCACGAAGGCATACAGGGGGGAGCAAAGGTACAGCTCCACACATAAGCCTCGGCGCCGCATGGAGAAGGCTGGATAACAAAACGCCGCTGCAGCTTTAGCCCCGTAAAAGAACCTCGCTGACTTATAGACATGTAACATTCATTCACTAAACTGCATAAGACAGTCCGAAGTTTTTGTCATGAACTATACACTTTCTTAAACACCGCTTCTTCGTTGGTTTTTTTTTTCTATTAGGCACGGTTCTTAAGAGTAATGGAAGGTGTACGCGATTTTAAATTTTTCCACCTACAGTAAATGTGGTTATACTGAAACCGAGGGATTATCTTTCTTGAAAAGTAATATTTAGACACTTCAAGTGGTTAGAGTGACTGATACTGTCCGAGAGATGAGGAACAGCGACAGTCATGATATCAGCTGAAAACAGTAGGTCCAGTACTGACACTGAGCAACTGATGGTGCAATTAATTATTTACCACGATGCAGTCAGAAACACACGACTGGTAATAATGTCATGTGGTCTCAACACCCATTCCCATACACCACACTACAACAACAATTTGTATGTGTAGATATATCCACTGAATTGTACTCGCGCCCTCGTAATATCAACATCCCCCTTCGCTATCAGTAAGTTAGTTTTGGGTTTGTGTCAACACAACGGGATCATTCAAATTCCTGCCCACTCTTGTATGCATCTAACGTCAAGCAAATACCCATACGACTGCAAAAACAAACATTTTTCTATAATAATGTTGCCCCAGTGGCATATTTTGACGAATTCGGAAATCGGACTACTTCCCTTTTATTGGCTTCATTGTCGATTTTATACGCCATGGGATAAGAGACCGAAATTTGGGTTTCTGAACGACATATTTCGTGATATTCTTGAGACGTTTCGGTTTAAATCTTTAAAATATAATTATTCCAACTTATTTATAAAATCAAGACTTATAAAAGGACTTAATGAACGTGGATTATTTGTTTGAACTGCCTACAGAATACTCACAGGCTTCCCTTACCAACATATCCTTATCACATCACGGTTTATATCATCCAAATCTATTCCTAATTATGCTTGCTAAACATTTTCGTTGGTCTTTCCAAATATCTTCGGAAGGCCAAGAACCCGGAGTCATTAGTTTTTAAAAAAAATTATCCACTCTATGCAAATTCCTAATCATCACAGAACCGTCTTCCTCAACTTAGTGAATATATGCAGCGCACTAATCTGGCTAAACAAGGGGTCTCAATGTGCACTTTTTTGGAACGCTATTGCGGATTTTATGGTTTAAAAAAAAACCTTGAGCACCTGAAACTCAGCACGAGTACATTTAATTTTCATCATAAAGGAAAACAAATATTAATCTTTCGGTAAATTAATGAATGTGCCTGTCGCAGAGTTTAAGCTTATCATACATGCTAAGACATTAAACGAATCGGAAAGAGTCGGTCGCCTCATATTTCAGTCTTCTTCCACGGAATTCCGTTGTAGAAATCGAGGAAAAACATCAAAATTATCGGTGGATGCGGTTCCTTTTCCTCTCGATAGCCGGAACTAGCAGTTGCTCATAGAGCTCAAAAACGCTACAATGCGCCGAAATGCTTCATGGGAAAGCTGCTCGCTAACCGCGAGACCCACTGCGATAGCCAGACAGCTGTTAATGGCCTTCACACATACTCATAACTATGGTTTCACCGTTGACTTACTGCACTTTCAGGTGGTCTGGGCCCGAACATACACCACAACAAACACGACGGGTACTGCTCGAGAATATTTTAACATGGAATTGCAGATAATGACTTCGAGGAAGAACAAGTGGATGTTAAATAGGCAGTCAGCAGTCACTGCAACCTTAGCGTCAAACATATCTCGGGTGTCGTTTTATACCGCCTACTGCATATGGCTTGAAGTATCCAACACAGAAACGAAATAATATAAACTGGTAAACAAATAGCAGATGAGGTGTCGCTATTAAAACAGAAATATCACACATAATCCTCTCTACAGATCAGAAAATTGTAAACAAAAGAATAATACGGGAGAATGAAAAGTGAGGTAACGTCCGCCGAGAGTAACACTTCTATAGTCTTCCCTCTCATTCTTGCTATATTTTAAATTCGTGAATAATTTACAGAAAAACTCCGAATACTTTAACATACAATAACATATTTCTCCGTATCCTAGCAACGTATTTAAAATCGATTTTATAAATATAAACAATATATAGTCGAACACAACTCAATGATTTTATTAAGGTGTATTTCTTACATTGTTTCGTTCAACGACATGTTTTGGCTCTAGTTATGAGCCATATTCAGGTTGATTACTTTTCTTTGTAAGGTAGAATATGTAATTAGCAATGCTTTTGTTATTGTTACCTACGAGATCTCGTACAACATATAAAATTTTAATACTGATTCTACTGTACAGCAGTATTAAAATTAAGTTAGTGGAAGTTAATTATATAGAATATTAAAATTACAGGGTATTATAATCATGGAATGTGGTGTGGGTACTAAAAATTATCCCATTTAACTGTGCTTATGGATTCTCCATTGATGCAGTGGTTTTTTGTGACGATGTAACATAGGTCTACGGAAGTTATCGGAAGTTTGTTGACCTTCTGTGACAGCACCTGTATAGTAAACATTATGCTTTTAAAAATTTGGGTGTTTTCAATTTATTATGTGTCATAAAGTATTTAAGATCGATCATCATCGAGACATCGTAAAAAGTGAGGTTTACAATCGATATTTCCTAAACGCCCATGCTCGTTGTTTACAATCGATCATTCTCGGCGTTCAACTCACAAATGTGTTGCAGCCTTCGTGGAGAATATACGGTGCATCAATTATAAATACCAGTCATTTCCAGGTATCACAGATGTATGCAGATATTCATGTAAAGTACGTTAATTTTGACCAATTTCTAGCAAAACCGAAATGTGGCGACAAACGTTAGTGAAGTCCAAAATATTAAATTTCGCTGACTCGGTCCGTTGCTGTTCTCTGTGTTCCATACAGACGGACAGACATGTCAAAGCTATCAGTCGTTTTTCACAATAGTTTTGCGAACGCGTATAAAAACAATTAAAGATAAAAAAAAGAGAAGGACAGAGAGAATAAACGAAAGGAGAGAACAACACGGACTATAATGACATCTCACAAAACAATACCTTAGGAACGGTTTCCTCGCCCTTTTTCCCATTTTCTTGTGTCCTAAGAACAACAACAAAAACAAACAAACAAAAAAACAAAAGAATTCCCTACGTCCAGTTTTACGATAATATGGCCAAGCAACAACAAACTACAAGGCCGTGGGTACACAGTAGAGTCCCCGATGATCGCGTTGCAATACAAGCGTCGTTTGGCAGTAGCAGTCAACTGCCGTCACGACGCTGAGCCGCAGGGAGACCGCAGCTTTGACACTGACGTATAACTACAAACTTTGGAGCATCAAGACTCCACCGCTCGGTCACTTAAACTGGCACGCGCACACGCACACGCACGTACGCACGCACACCACATAGTAGTGCCTCACACATCAGCGTACAGAGTTTGTAGACTTGGAAGCGAAATCTCGCTCGGGAGACAGGTGAGTGACAGGACGATATGAACCCGGGTGAGTGACAGGACGATATGAACTCCACAATATGTGCAACGTGTTATGCGCTGTGGCCTCAACGTTTTCTTATGCGAACAGTCACATAATTGTTTCGGTCCGTCGTAAGTCAGTTAATATTTAACACAAAGCAACTGTTTTATCTGACCGCCCACATGCGCTGCAGAAGCAGACGCTGTCCCGATGTATGACAAATGAAACGCAAAATTTCGTAATCGCTAGAGTAATTGAAGAGCCAAACTTGATACCTTGTGAAGGATGTATTACGTGTACATTTCAATGACATGTTCTTACTGTAATGACAGCAAATTCCTGATATTCCTAAACAGATGGAATTTCTCCTTTATCAGATATAAATCCACGCACCAGAAGTTAGGTTAGTTGCAGAAGACACCTCGAACTGTTGCGGTTGTGAAACGAAGAGTTGTACTAGCGCAGTATTAGATGAAAAATCGCAAGGAAGTGAAGACAGAGCGAATATTGGCGTAGGGAGGGTAATATTTAAATAAGGCATAGATAAAAAGGAAATACATAAAATTACATTAAGTACATAACCAGAGCCTGAAGATGCGTGATTTCAGGCTTCCGCCCCGAAGAAGACGAGAACTGCGCTCTTCTGGGTTACTACGCAGTGAGTAGTGGAAATTTCTTGCCGACGTTTCAGAACAGCCTATCGGTCCGATCATCAGGGGTCAAGAATCCAAAAGACACTTCCCCTCCCCTCCCTCTTTGCATCGGTTTAGTACCGAGAGACTACACCCCCGCTCTGCATCGTAGTGTTACCGAATTTTTTATTGATCTCATTTCCTTCCTCCTTTACTTTTTACCCTACCCTTCAGTCCAAACTATCTTTTCCCTTGGTCTCCCGGCCCTGCACGCGGTAATTTTATCACGGAGTAGCGCTGGACCACGACCCTTACTCGCTCTTTATTTTATGCTATTATTTATTGCCATTTTCTGTACTGATCTTTACTCAACTCTTCTTTGTTCTAGTCTCATAATCTTCTTCCTCTCTCACTCTGTCCCTGCCCTGTACTCCGCTACTTAGACCTGGTATGCCAGCTTTGCACGTGGTATTTTTACCATGTAACAGGACTGGGCTACGACTTCCCCCTCCTATTGTTTATGTTTTGGATTATTTGTTTATTAATCAAATATTTAATTTTTCCTTTCCTTCTTCCCACTTTGCTCAGGTGAGTGTTCTCCTGTGTCTCGCTATCACACATGTTACAATTCCTTCTATCACGTTAAGTCTCTTTCCAAAGCTGCGATGACCACCACACTCCACTCCTCCCCCATTCAACCACTTACATCAAACTTACTGGCTGACACTACACTACTGAGACATTTCACTGCCCGCGCTCTTCACTATATAGACTCCGTATTGTGGCAACTGGCTTTCTTTTGGATTCTTGAACCCTGAAGACGGGACCGATAGGTTATCCCAAAACGTCGGTAAGAAACTACCACTACCAGCTGCCTAATAACTCGGAACAGCGCAGTTCTCAGAGTCTGAAGACGTAGACTGAATTCATCTCTTTCAGGATGGGGTACAGTGGCAAATTCTTAATTCAACACAGTAAAAAAAAAAAATTGGTGTTCCCTAAAAGGCGGAAAGTTTCTTGAAAATCTGAGCGACTTGCAACTTATCAGCACGCACTCTACTCCACAAAACGAGTTATGGTGACAACGCACTTGTTTCGTCACAAAACTCGCTGAATGTCATAAACCATATTATATGACATTTGCAAACCTTGGGTCTTATCAAAGAATAGTAAAGATTACGACACAAAGAAAGTTCTTTCTTGGGGCCCCTCCCACTGCAAAAAAAAAACTGCGTGCGTGACGCCACATAAGTACATATATTGCAAAACTAAGTACACATAAGTTACAGCCCCAAATGCAAATAACGCTTTCTCGGTCGTAATGTAGCAGCACCTTCCTTGAATACTACAGAAAGTCTGTGTAATAAAAACCACACTGAAGTACTATTTTTCCTCAGTTTATTTCGTCAATCAACCTCTACATGTTTCGGGCATATTTGTAGCCCATCATCAGGAGGTGCACTGTATATATGCAACAATTGGTATGTGTTGTGTTCTTTAGCTGACTGTCTGTTGGCCGGCCAACAGACACTCAACTAAAAAGCACTAAACGTACCAACTGTTGTATATACACAGTATACCTACTGATGATGGGCTACAAATATGCCCGAAACATGTGGAGGTTGATTGAGGAAATGGAATAGTGCATCAATTAATTTTTATTACACAGATATGTCGATATGCACGGTCAACAAAACATTAAAAAATGATTTCCAAATCAAAGAGAACCTGAGCACTGAAAGGTCTATATTAAGCGGGTCATAATCAAGCTGAACTTATTGAAGTCGAGGCTGAACAATGACTCAAATCACAGAACCTTCGTTTTACAAAGTTAACATGCGGACAGAAAAATATGGCGAAAGTGTATTATCACAGTTACTGGCGCGTTCGCAAAATTGCGAAAAGCGATTATTATCGTCATGTCTGTCCGTCCTCATGAAACACCGCGGCTTCCATTGTACGGATTTTCACGAAGATTGATATTTGAGAGTTTTTCTACAATCTATCGAGATAATTAAAAGTTTCATTAAAATCTGGCAAGAATAACGGGTAGGTTACACGAATTGCAATATACATTTATTATCGTATCTCCCTCATTTCTTCTTAGACTGAAAAATATTTCAGACGAATGTTGTAGGGAAAATCAAAACACACATTTTATATTCCATAACTTTTTTTTTCTAACATCGTGCCGTTTATGAGATAATGTGGAAAAATATTACAGAGCCGGATAGCCCACAGATGACAATATAGCGCATGCGTATTGCATGCTGGATATCTAAGTCTACAAACGCACATTCACGATATGTAATAATCATTGCTTTTCCACTGCAGCAATGGTTGCACGAACGCGCCTCAATGTTACGTTATATGTACATTGCCTGTCTTTTTCAAATTAAACGAATGGGGTTATAGACAAGCATCCATCCGTGGAACATTCTGATACACATCTGTGAAATTTGTAATGTTAAAATCACTTAAAATTATTATTTTGTAATAATAATAATAATAATATAACAAATACTAGGAACAGAGCCCTTTTTGAGGAACTATAAGTTCTTCTTGAGAAATTACTAGTCCTTCCTACGGTTCTAGTAGTCGATCACTTGGTTAAGGAATTTTACCCCCTTCCAGTAACGAAGTAACATTATCCTGAACAAGAAAGTATCAAGAATAGGAAGTGTGCTCCATAATGATAATTGTTCATTGTTTTAAGGCCGGTTTGGTTCAAATGGCAGTAGTATTTCGAGTTTTTACCGCGCCTGGTGTATTGGGGTTTCTTCTCACTAGGAAATGTCAACTCCTGTCGGGTCTGTATAAGCACTTTCTCTTCTTTCACACCCCCCATAAAATTCTGACTGGCCGGAATTCATCAGACCGTCCTACGTATATATAACAGAAAGGCTTTCTTCTTCCCAGTCACTTCAGCAAACACCTATACATAAACATTACCCTGACGATGGAGCAGTAAGTTCCTCGGAAACCTCACATAAACCAAACACTCGTCCACTACATCGCATAAGAACCCAGAAGCGTAACACCAACTGGAGTAGGTATAGTTGTAGCAAATTCTTCCTCTGTAATTTATGAACGCTTTATTGACGTTTTTTTCCAGGTCCTGCGCCTATACATCCGCTGTTCAAAATCTGTGTTTTGTGATTTATTTAGCGACGCTGTCGGTAACTCTTATCATATAGCGCTCAATGACTGTAATATAGTGAACTTCGAAAGCACGTGGGGAAAAAAATCGATTGTGGCTTAATTTAAGGAGATATCCCGGGCATTGCTGGAGAGGTACTGAGGAATATCAGGAAAAACTCCCAAATATATCAATCGGTGTCCTAACTGCATATCTAACCAGGGCCTTCCTGAAAAACAGTTTTACAATCTTATGAAGTTTACTCTATACCAAAACTATGTGACTTACTTGAACCTTGATTCTTTCACAAGTTAAATAATCCAATTCAATTACAGGTATGTATAAATTTCAAATGGCGCGGACAAAATATGGAAATCACTAAACAACTTTAAATGTTATCTTAGCGTAACGAATGTTATCCAAATCTACCGCGTATTTTCCGAAATTAAATCTGAAAGGAAATGGACAGAGAATATCCCCACAACGCGCATACTGTATTCACTTCTTGTAAACTGTGTGTGACATCTAACAATATATATATATTTATTTATTTATTTATTTATGTTTTGCTGGCCGTGCATCTCAGTATAATCTTAGTAATTAACCAACCTATTGCACAAATTCTTTTTTTTATAATAAGTTTATTATATTCCTCTACATATTTCGAGCATTATGTGCTCATCATCAGGAGGTCAAAATTGTATTATACAGCATCTGGTATCATCACACCTGTAGGTGGCCGTCGCGTGCACAGGTTGAGAGAGGACTGCAGTCCCGCACAAATTCTTGTTTTATAATAAGTTTATTATATGCCTATACATGTTTCGAGCATCATGTGCTCATCATCACGAGGTCAAAACTGCAGTCCTCTCTCGACCTGTGCACGCGACGGCCACCTACAAGTGTTATGATACCAGATGCTGTATAATACAATTTTGACCTCCTGATGATGAGCCATAATGCTCGAAACATGTACAGGCATATAATAAACTTATTATAAAAAAAGAATTTGTGCATTATGTTGGTTAATTACTAAGAAATAACAAAACAGTTTACTCTTAGCCGGGAATAAAACAGGTTTTTCGATTCCAGGAACCAACAGAGAAAGGTCATTTCTAAGAACCTGAAGACTAATGACGGTTTTCTCTTCGCGATCCTGTACCAAGATATTAGTGTGGAATGCTGAACAACAGCACACTCACAGTATCCTGCAGGTAAGGAAGAGATCTGCGAACGAAGCGCTACTCACCTGCAAAACATTAGAAGATTATAAACAAAACGCAAACCGCATAAAAAGAACTGAAATTATTCGCTTTCAAAAGAGGCAATGCCCCGTGCCTGGCTGTGTAACGTCATAATAGCATAAAACAACAATCCAAATAAGCATTCCAGCATTGTTATGATACATATGCCTACCATTAAAGATAATGACTGTCAAAAAATACGCTTATTCCATTAACCTAGTGTCTAATTACAGACGAACATATTTCTAATAATAAATTATAACCGTAAAAGAAAAATGCAAGAAAAGGGAAACTACACAGGACAAATCCTTCCTATCAGTAGGAAGAGAGAATGGACCTTATAAAGATTATTATTATTATTATCATCACTATTATAGTAAAAATACCCTACAAAAGAGGTCGTCATAAATGGAGTGTAGCTGGGCACGAACTAAATTAACAGTCGCACAATTAGGCACAAGGACTAATAACCCATTCCCTAAAAGACTATGAGAACGTTACGCAAGGCCTCAAAATATGCGGAATCTTGTGACCTCACAACGCAGTCACTTTCAACAAAACATGGAAAACCGACTGACAAACTGGTCGACTGTTGTAAGACTCAGCTTAGTCGCGTTCATTATTTCTTTACGTTCCTGTTTTTCGTCAGGTACACACGAAGAAAAATTCAAAAATGTTTTATCAGTTCGGTTGACTGGGCCACGTTCCCCTGTAATTGGTGACCCCGTTTTGTGGCGAGTGCTAGCACATTTCTTCTACCAAAAAGACTGCTTCCTTCTCCCTTACTTGCAGTTACACGTGCAAAATTAACCAGCCTCTCGTCTCAGTCGACCCTACGTAAGTAGAACTGAGGAAACGGAGTCAACTAACCTAACTTCGGCCGAAAAAAAAACAACCAGTATCTTTATTAGTCGGACCACAAAATGAATAAAGAATCCTCTTCAAATGTGCAAGTAACCACACCTTCGATCATGCTAATACGAATTGCAAATAACAATCTGTCGTGGCCTGATGTCGACTTCGTCTTGATTTAAAGTACATAACACAGACACCGAGTTTTTCTCTGGTCTCGTGTTAGTTATCACACTAATATTTCTATGGTTTGTGCTCTGACGCCGTGTATTTTGGCAAACAGTCACCAGCATTACGGATGTATCTGCTGCCCTATCTTTGGGGTAGACTACGTGTTTCGACAGTCATTTTCAGCTTGTTCACGCGTTCTACATGTACATGCCGAGTCCGTACGTATGGCCTCCTACTGTCCTCCGCTCGTCATAACTTCGAAGGATCCTCTTTCGCATCACATAATGTTGTACAGAGTTTTATTATTATTATTTTTAATCGGTACGCCCATTTTAATTCTTTCTCCATATATGCCTAATACCCTGTAACTCCTAAAAGTTACGTATATATCTATGTTTACACCAACACCAAAACATGGCTTGCTTACTTACTTACTTACTCACTCCATGGTGCAGAGTCCTTGAGAAGCTAACTGGTTTGCAGCTAGTCAAGAAATTCCCCGCATTTCACGGAACCCGAAGGTTCATTACCGCACTCACAAGCGTGCGCCACCTGTCTCTATCCTGGACCAGACCAATCCAGTCCATATATCCACATCCCACCTCCTGGAGATCCATCCTAATATTATCCACCCATCTAAGCCTAGGTCTCCCCAGTGGTCTCTTTCCCTCCGGTTTCCTCAACAAGACCCTATACACCCCCCTCTCCTCACCCATACGCGTCACATGCCCTGCCCATCTCATTCTTCTCGATTTTATCACCCGCGCAATATTGGGTGAGGAGTACAGATCATTTAGCTCCTCGTTATGCAGTCTCCTCCGTTCCCCCGTTACCTCGTCACTCCTCGGTCCAAATATTCTCTTTAACACTATGTTCTCAAACACCCTCAGCTTCCTTTCCTCCCGCAATGTCAACAACCAAGTTACACACCCATACAAAACAACAGACAAAATTACAGTTCTATATATCTTGATCTTTAAATTTTTGGATAACAACATGGAAGACAAAAGATTCTGCACCGAATGATAGCAAGCGTTTCCTCACCTCAATCTGCTCTTAATTTCTTCCGGAACAGAATTTTGATTTGTTAAAGTTATTCTCAAATATTTAAACACTTCCACTCTCTCGAAACCAACACATGGCAACTTTATGATTACAACGTAAATGAAGGTTTCACAGCAATTCCTATCTCCATTTCATGAGATTTTATGTAAGTCAGTAATAATGAGAGTAAAACCTTACCCATCTGAAAAACATTGACAAGTACATGTATCATCCAACGTGACATGTGAACACTTTGTGTGACTGCCGCCTCCTTGTTTAAACGTTTCTAGTAACTCTCAAAACAATGCGGTATAATTTCCCTAAGCAGCATTAAATGACTGATCTTAATAACAGCACTGATGTTAGGTCTCTGCGAAGTAGGAGCTGAATTTTTAAACATAATGGAAATGAATTTCCCTCTTCAAAGGATTGCTATTTCATAATTAAGTTAGGCCTATGTGAGAATTTATAATAATGGTACCAAATTCTGCGCTGCCCATTTATTGACACAACATTCGTTTGTTACCGCATTTCAGTGGTAAGGCATAATGTTTTGTTTTTAAACGACGAGACCATTTGGTACAAATATTTTTGCGGCACCTGGTTGCCATTGTAATAACGAAATATAGGCTACCAAGACTTCAAATACATGAATATCAAGAACTGCAATTTTGTGTTTGGTGGAAGAAACAACGTGCCTTTTAACGCGTCAACTTTTCTACGACACGACGAAGTATCGGTTCGTAGATAGATATCGACGTTTCGGCAAGCACTGCTGCCTCTATCGTCACAGCCTAAGTAGTTCTTGGACTGCACAGACCCGAAATATACGGCAAAAAGCTACTCAGAAAATTCGGCTAACTCTTGCCTGAACTACACGGCGTCACATTTCAGAAGGCTTAACCTTCAGGCCATAGTCCATGTCTCATATCCTCCTGCCTACAAAAACTGCCTCACGTGCGCCGCTGTGAGCAACCCAAGACTCGCCATGCCTATTGCGTACACATTCGGCGACATTTAAGAAGGTACACTTGTTTCCAATAACTTGAGACGATTCGACTCTTTCCTATCGAAATTTGAAACTCAGATTTCTAACTTTTGTATGTATTGTGAATGTGATACGGGATTTTCGGTATATTGCGTATTGTTAGGTTAAGATATCTTGAATAATTCATCGACCACAGTTCAGTTTCCGGGGAGGGCGGAGATGTTTGCGAAAGATGAGTTGATGTAGGGTGAGGAGAACATGGGGTGTCATGAATTATGTAGCCACACTGCCCTGACGTGACGGGTAGTATGAGAAGAGGGGCATGTCTTACTCTAAATTTGCGAGAGATTTCTTTTCCTATATCAAGAGCCATAAGCGATGACATGCTACCAAGTGCTCGTGTAAGTTTAGGCCTTCACCAGGCCTATGTTTTATTTAGTTTCTGTTTATTGCGAGCTGCTTTACAGATCCAAACTTAAAGTTCCATAGTACGATTACAGCTGAAGTGATTCAAATTGTTTTTAATACCAAAAGGGTACTTGTTCCAACAAACGCTTTATATAGTCTCACATACAGGGTTGAATTTTAGGTACCCGGAAAGGCTGAAGTTGAAAACCGGCATTCATGGCACGTGCGGGTAGCCAACAACGAAAGTATCTGCTAACTTGTTTACTCTATTTATCCATCTGCACATATACGATAAAGAGGTAATTACTGCAGAAAAATTCAATAGATGGTATTTCCTATAAGTCACAAAAGATGAATAGTATTACTTCTTACAACAAGCATACCTAATCTTATAGACCAAGTCCCGGAAAATCAGTGCGCGATCTCCGTAGTCTTGCTTAAAAAGTGGTTATTTAAGACCTACATCGGTGGTAAAGAAATTATCTATTTTTATGTACTTCGAACTTCGTTAAGTCGAAAATTCCAACACCATTTTCTAGCTACAAACCATAAATTAATATCGAAGCGAAGTTGCAACTGTATGTTAACTTCAAGATATGCAGAATGAAAAATTAAAGCCTTAATCCAGCTACAGGCTATATAAAATAACAAATTTAACTTGAAAATTCTGACACCAGAAACCTCAAAACCTCTTCATCATAACGTTCACACATTTCATGTTGTTTTTTCAATTAACAAAAAAAAATTATATTTATATAATTCACATTTTCAGTTACATAAAAGAGTGCTACTGAGAAATCTAGCTTTGACCCTCTAGCACAAGCTGATGTAGCACGGCAATACATAGGCAGTCGTCACTCTGCGAAAGTTCTAATTAAGAATTTCGGTTTCGGCTCATATTGACCTTAATAATAAAATTCATACGCTCCGTTTGGTTCGTCGTTCGACACAGAATAAGTCAATCCGAAATTATATATAAAAAATAGTTCCCTGGAATAATTTAAGCCAACAGCAAACAAGAGACTGTCACTGATGAACTCGAATGCATTGCACACCGTCACCACAGAACCAATACAAAATAATTTATGAAGTCGGTCCGTTTTTTATTATTATCGCTTATTATTGGTCATTATCAATTAATATAAATTAACACAAATTACTACATATTATTATTGTGACACGATACTTGACGGCCTCTTTCATCTGTCGTTTCTTTATAGGTGGTGCAGGCCAAGCATTAATACCATGCATCGCTGTGCTGCTATGTAGTAGCGCCGTAATGTACTCGTATTATAGATTAAAGTTAGTTAGCACCGATACTGACAAGGGGCTTTCTACGGCCTCTATCATCGGTCATTTCCTTTTTTTTTTTTTTAACGAAACAAGAGCCATCTCATTTACCGGAATTCGGCCGCCTGGTTGTGCTATGTTGTATCATATGTCTGATGCTCAAATATTTCTTCGGCCTCTCGCGTGAACAAATTCTGTCCAAACCTTGACAACGCAGGTGTGAAGAGTAGTTGATATTCTGTCTCCTACAGCCCGAAAGGCAGGGCACGTACGGTGTTACTTACATGGTAGTACTTCCCGATGCCGGGTGCCGATTTTGGTTATAATTGGCAAATTATCCCAAACGTACTTACTTACTTACTCCATGGTGCAGAGTCCTTCTTGAGTAACTAACCGGTTTGCAGCTAGTCATGAAATTCCCCGCATTTCACGGAACCCGAAGGTTCATTACCGCACTCACAAGCGTCCGCCACCTGTCTCTATCCTGGGCCAGCCCAATCCAGTCCATATAC
>Ga0131853_10010921_pt1 | contig 16602 bp, 4 predicted proteins | sample TergutLab28metaG_FD_92764 | JGI IMG/M metagenome (GOLD analysis project Ga0131853, IMG submission 92764) | Labiotermes labralis P1 segment gut microbial communities from Petit-Saut dam, French Guiana - Lab288 P1 (version 2) (version 2) | ecosystem: Host-associated > Arthropoda: Insects >...
CATCTACCCATCAAGGGGACGTTTTATTAAACTTATTTGAATATTACAATGGAACACGAGTTGGCTTAATTAGACAAGAGTGGATTCCAGGTCATATTCCAAATAACATGCCATATCCAGTATGGGGTATGACAACTGTTGCAGCTCCAGACTTATCAGATTTAGGTTTATTCCCAATAGACGGACTAACCTCTACTATAATAGCGATGGCAGCTGCTCCTTTCAATGAAGTTTCATTCCGTTACAATAGAACATTGCAACCGGTTGGACTTATCGTGGAAAATGGTTCTATAGACTCTATAAATGGAGTTATACAACCAGCTGGAACTACTGCTCGTGCTGTACTTCCAGGTGCAACCGTTATAATTTCAACAGTATCACCAGGAGGATATAATTTCCTTCACTGGACAATGACAAGACCAGAGTTATTAGCTTCCTTAGGTACAAACCCAGCAAGCTCAACTCTAACATTTACAATGCCAAATGATGATATGGGCTTTACAGCTATTCACGCTCCTGCTAGTTTAATACCGGGAACATTCCCAATTCTAGTAGACCGTGGGTTCGCAACTCCTAACCCAGCTGCTGCAGGTGCAATTGTAACTTTAACTTCGGATTCACCAATTGCAGGAGAAATGTTCGCGGATTGGATTGTTAACATTCCAGCGGATTTAGAAATATTATCAGATAACACATTTGTAATGCCGGCAGGTCCAGTTTCTGTAAGAGCAACTTTTGAGACAATGTCAGAAAACCATTACAGTATCCACGTAGATGGTGGTACTTCAACACCAGTTGATGCAGCTACTGAAGGTGCGACTGTTACTTTAGAGTACACTCCACGTGCCGGATACACATTTACAAATTGGAGAGCTGTACTTCCAACTGACTTAAACATCTCTGAAAATGGCGTATTTACAATGCCAGGAGAAAACGTTTCTATAAGAGCAGAGTTTGCACCAAATCCATCTGGTTTCCATACTGTAATAGTAAACCACGGTAGTACAAATGCAAACCCAGCACAACAAGGAACGATTGTAACTATAACACCAGATGCACGTCTTGGCTTTATGTTTGATGGTTGGCAAGTGAACTCTCCGCTTGGATTGTCGCTAAACCCTGTATCAGGCACAAACTCTTACACATTCTCAATGCCAAATGCAACTGTAGAAGTTACAGCTACGTTTGTAGAAATACCAAGTAGCTCAAACCTTCACAATGTAATCGTAACTGGTGGTACTTCAAGCCATGATGTAGCGGCACTAGGCACAGATGTTACTTTAACTCCTGAAAATCGTACTGGTTACACATTCACAAATTGGAATGTAATAGCACCATTAGATTTCACATTCACAGGTAACACGTTCACAATGCCAGATAACATCGTTCAGATTGAAGCTATATTTGTACAAAACCCTGTAGGCATGTTTAGTATAGAAGTACAAGATGGTACTGCTAGCCAAACATTAGCTGCAGAAAATACAATAATAGAATTAACTCCAGGAGGATTAGCAGGCCACTCATTTGTAGAATGGCACGTAATCACTCCAGATGGATTAACAATTAACGCAGACGACACATTTACAATGCCAGCATCTAACGTTCGTATTGTAGCACAGTTTGAAGCAATAATTCCAGGAACTGACATTTATAGCATAGTAGTAGATGGCGGTATTTCAGACCCAGCAAGTTCAGCTATAGCAGGTGAAAATGTTACTTTAACATACACAGCACGTACAGGTTACGTATTTGCAGGATGGACTGACTACTACAGCAATATAGCAACATGGATAAACGACAACGAATTTACAATGCCGAATGGAAACGTTCGTATTGTAGCACAGTTTGATGAAATTCCAGCTGGTGAATTCAGCATAGATGTAAACGGCGGTACTTCAAACGTTTCTTCTGCAACATTGGGAACTATAGTTCGCTTAACTCCAGGTGAAGGCGTTGCAGGTCAAGTATTTGATGGTTGGACTGTAGTAGCTCCAGAAGGGCTTAACATACAGCCAGACCACACATTTACAATGCCAGCAGCAAACGTTGTGATTACAGCTAACTTCATAAATTTACCACCACTAACTTTCCCTATAACGGTAGAACATGGAACTTCAAATGTTGCCTTCTCAGCAGCAAATCAAACAATCACAGTGAATTACACACCACGTCCTGGTTATGTATTTACAGGTTGGAACGTATATAGTCCAACATTATTACCTTTTGCTAATAATGACACGACGTTTACAATGCCATCACAACCAGTACACATAAGAGCTACATTTGCACAAGTGCCAGATGATAATTATAGCATACAAATAAATGGTGGTACTTCAGATCCTGCATCTTATTCAGAGCCAACCTTTAATGTAGACTTAATCTACACTCCACGCTTAGGTTATGAATTTGATTCTTGGAGAGCTGTACAGCCATCAGATTTAGTTATTGATCAACTGAACCACACATTTGTAATGCCAAATGAAGCTGTTATAATAGATGCAATATTTAGACCACTTCCAATAAACACGTTTAACGTAATAGTTGAGGATGGTACTGCAAATCCAATGACTGGTACTGCGGGAACTCCAATCAACTTAACACCAGGCACACGCATTGGTTACAACTTTGACGGTTGGGAAGTAGTAAATGCTCCAACAAGCTTTACACTTGCACCAGATGCAACATCATTTATGCTACCATCTGGAAATGTTCACATTCGTGCAACATTTGAGCCACTACCATCTAATTACCGCAACGTAACAGTAATTGGTGGTACATCTGACCCTGCAACTGCAGCTCCTATCGGCACTACAGTTTATTTAACACCAAATGTACCAGCAGGGCATAGGTTCGTACAATGGAACGTAACAGAAGGAAGTATACCATCGTGGGATAACACAACTCACTCATTCACGATGCCAAATGTAAATGTTGAGCTTACAATTGAATATGAACCAGTTCCATCTAACAACTTTACTGTAGATGTAATAAATGGTTCTTTAAATCCAAACCTTGCATATGCACCAATCGGTACTTTGTTTGAATTAACACCAGACTCAGCACCAACAGGTTATATGTTTACAGGTTGGACAGTATCTCCAGCAGGAGCTACAACCATTACAAACGGCACATTTAGTATGCCGGCGCAAAACATTACTATTACAGGAAACTTTGTACCACAACCATCAACTCATCACAATATAACAATTATTAATGATGTTGGTGTAGCGACTCCATCATCAGCAGCACAAGGTGAAACTGTTACTTTAACAATCTCAAATGTTCCAGATGGATTCTTCTTTACTGGAACTTGGGCACAAACACTTCCAACTTTCTCACTAATAACAGGTAACACGTTTACAATGCCAAATCATGGTGTTACTGTAGTTGCTATGATTCAGCCAATACCAGTAAATGCCGTTAGCATAGACGTTATAGGTGGTACATCAAATCCAGCTAATTTTGCATTCCCGAATGATACAGTTACTCTAACTCCAAATGTACCAGCAGGTCTTAACTTTGAAGGTTGGACTGTTGTATATCCAGTTGGATTAACAATTACTAATAACGAATTCATAATGCCAAGTGAGCCAGTAAGAATTACTGCGAACACTTCATTAGGAGTAATTCCAGACTTCGGTATAACAGTAAACAACGGTTCTGCAAACTTTACTCGTGCAGTAGCAAATGAAATAGTTTCTTTAACTTATGACACACCTATAGCAGGTCAAGTGTTTGATGGTTGGGATGTAGTAAGCCCGGTTGGTTTAACAATCACTGGCAACTCATTTACAATGCCATCTGAGTACGTTGAAGTTACTGCAACATTTAGAAATTTACTTCCAAGTGAGTTTATTGTAACAGTAGAGAATGGGCAAGCTAACCCTAACTCTGCAACACTAGGAACGCCTATTACTTTAACACCAGCGCTTGCACCATCACCAAACCACGTGTTTGATCGTTGGGTAGTAGTAACAGGACCTACAGGATTTGTAGACTCATCAATCGTAACTGTTGGTACAACTGGCTCATTCTTAATGCCAAATGGCCCAGTTACAGTGAGAGCGGAATTTGACTATATACCAACTCCAACGTTTGCTATAACAGTAGCAAATGGTACTGCAAACCCTAATCCAGCACAAGCAAATGCGACAGTTACTTTAACACCAGATCCAAACCCAGGTCAAATTTTCACAGGTTGGAATGCAATAACTCCATCAACTCTATTAATTACAACAAATAATACAATTGGCACATTTACAATGCCAGCGCAACCTGTTACAATTGATTCAAACTGGATTCCAGTAGCCCCAGACTATTTCACTATAGACATAGTAGGTGGTACTTCAAATCCAGCATGGCAAGCACAAGAAGGTGCTTCAATTACTCTAACACCTGGTATAAGAGCAGGTTATGAGTTCACAGGTTGGACTGTAATAGAACCATTAGGTTTCGCATTTACAGGCAACACATTCTCAATGCCAGCTGAACACGTTGTAATAGAAGCAAACTTTACAGAATTACCACCTAACACATATAGTATACTGGTAATAGATGGTACTGCAAACCCTAACTCTGCACATGCAGGCTCAATGGTTACTATAACTCCAGACACTATTATGGGTCAACAGCACACAGGTTGGCAAGTAGTATCAGCTCCATCAGGCTTTACTGTATCATCAATTGTAGATGACCAGTTCCAGATGCCAGCAGGTACTGTTACAATTAGAGCAACTTTTGCGCCACTTGCTTCAAACGCACGTAACATCTTCATAGATGGTGGTACGTCGGACCCAGCAGGTTCTGCACTAATAAACAGCACAGTTACTTTAACAGAAGAAAGCCGTCCAGGCTATAGATTTACAGGTTGGACTGTAGTAAACCCATCTAGCTTAACTATAGCAGAAAACAACACATTTACAATGCCAGATAGTATAGTTGTTATAAATGCTAACTTTGTACCACTTCCACCGAACACATTCTCTATAGATGTAATCGGAGGGGTTGCAAATGTTGATACTGCAACTGCAAATACTTTAATTGCTTTAACAGCAGATCCTGCTCCAGCGGGTCAAAGATTTGATTCTTGGTCTGTATCTCCTACAGGTGCTGTGACTGTTTCAGCAAATAACACATTTGTAATGCCAGCTGAAAATGTTACTATTTCAGCAATTTTCAGTCCAATACCAGCAAACTATCACACTATAACTTTAATCGGTCCAGTTACTTCAAACCCAGCAGCTGCAGCATCGCAAAATACAGTGGTTACTTTAATACCACAAGTTCCAGCGGGCTCCACGTTTAACGGTTGGCTAACTGTTCCACCAACACTACAAATAGTAAATAACGAATTTACAATGCCAAACCATGACGTTACAATAGTAGCAATGGTTACGCCGATACCATCAGGACACAACAGCATATCTGTAATCGGGGGTACTTCAAACCCAGCTCATTCAGCAGCACCTACTACTTCAGTTGTTTTAACTCCTGAAACACGTGTGGGCTTTGAATTTGTAGGATGGTCAAGAACTCCAGAGAACTTAAGTATTGTAAACAACACATTTACAATGCCAAATACAGCTGTTGCAGTTTCTGCAATATTTGAACCACTTCCAGCAGATACGTTTAACATAACAGTTGATAACGGTACTGCAACTCCAGCTACAGCTAAAGCAGGCAACGTAGTTAATATAACTCCAGAGACACGTGCAGGCTTCCGCTTTGATGGATGGGAAGTAGTAGAAGCACCATTAGGATTTACTCTACAAGCTAATGCAACTGCATTTGGAATGCCAGAAGGTAATGTTCACATCCGTGCAACATTTACTCCACTTGCACCAAATGAACACAATATATTTGCAACAGGCACTACAGCATCTCCATCAGGTGCAGCAGAAGAGGGTGTGACTGTTACATTAACGCCAGTTATACCAGAAGGCTTTAGGCACACAGGATGGAATGTAGTATCTCCAATAGGCCTTGTAATTTCAGCAAATAACACATTTACAATGCCAAATGAAGCTGTTGTAGTAAATGCACAATTTGCACCACTACCAGCAGGAACATTTAACATCACAGTACACGGCGGTACTCCAAGCGTGAACTTTGCGTCAGCTGGAACTTCTATCGTTATAAATAGAGATCCATCTCCAGCAGGTCAAAGATTTACAGGTTGGACTACGAACCATGCTACTACAAACGTAACAATTGATGGATTATTTATAATGCCATCATCAAACATTACTATTACTGCACAGTTTGAGACAATACCAGTAGCTCACCACGCTATTACAATTGTTGATGGACGCGGATTCTCAAACCCAGCAGATTCAGCACCAGCAGGTCAAGTAGTTACTTTAACACAGAACCCACCAGCAGGTCATGTACACAATGGTTGGTTTATGTTAGCACCAACTGCTGGCCCTATTATGAATAACCAATTCACAATGCCAAATTCACCAGTTACTATAGTGGCACTTACTGCACTACAACCAGCTGGAACATTTATGGTAAATGTGAATGGTGGTACAGCTACTCCAGCAAATCCAATAACACCAGGCACAGAAGTTACTTTAGCGTACACTCCTGTAGCAGGTCAAGTATTCAATGGCTGGACAGTAACTCCAAATGTAACATGGGTTGACCAAGCGGCAGGAATATTTACAATGCCGACAGCAAATGTTACAGCTACTGCAAACTTCGTAGTAGAAACATTCGATATAAACATTACAGGTGGTACTGCAAACCCTAATCCAGCAGCAGCCGGTGTTCTAGTTACTTTAACACCAGGTACACCTCCAACAGGTCAAACTTTTGGACACTGGATGGTAGACGGTTCACCGATTGCAAGCAACCAATTCACAATGCCAACTAATGATGTTGTAGTTACAGCAGAATGGGTAACTCCAACTATAGATGAGTATGTGATAACAATGGTAGGCGGTTCTTCAAGCCATCCGGCTGCATTACCAAATACTGAAATTACTGTAACAGCAAACATACCACAGGCAGGTCAAGTGTTTAGCAACTGGACAGTAACACCAGCAGGAGCAGTAACTTTTGCAGATGCAAATAGTGCAACTACAACGTTCACAATGCCATCAGAAGACATTACAATTACTGCAAACTTTGATAACGATTGGGATTTTGAAATTCCAGGCGGTAATTGGAGCTTTAGTATTCCAGGCGGAGGATTTAGCCCTGTTGTTTCTCCTGTGGAAGCTTCCCCAATGGCAGCTTTTATAGCACTGACAAGCGGCAACCCTTCTGGTTTACCACAACCAGGTGATCTTATTGAAATCTGGTGGACTCCTATATCAGGTCGCCAATTCTCTCATTGGACATTTACAATGGGTGGTGCTCCATTTACGATTGAGTTTGCTTCAGGATATGGTCCACTCCAATCACCAACAGTAATTGTTTTCCCATTGATGACTGGAAGCTTTGTAGCTATTCCAAATCTTGTTCCAATATCAGACCCAGGTTTTGAATGGCCAAGAGATCCAGATGGCAACCCAATCCTTCCAATAGACCCAGATACAGGTAACCCATACTGGCCAAGAGATCCAGATGGCATCCCAATCTGGCCAGAAGATCCAGATGGTAACCCAACTCTTCCGATAAATCCAGGCACGGGACAACCGGAATGGCCGAGAGACCCAGCAGGCAACCCAGAATGGCCGAGAGACCCAGATGGTAACCCAACCCTTCCAATAAACCCAGATACAGAACAACCAGAATGGCCGAGAGACCCAGCTGGCAATCCAGAATGGCCGAGAGACCCAGATGGTAACCCAACTCTTCCAATAAACCCAGATACAGAACAACCGGAATGGCCGAGAGACCCAGCAGGCAACCCAGAATGGCCAAGAGACCCAGATGGTAACCCAACCCTTCCAATAAACCCAGATACAGAACAACCGGAATGGCCGAGAGACCCAGCAGGCAATCCAGAATGGCCGAGAGACCCAGATGGTAACCCAACCCTTCCAATAAACCCAGATACAGAACAACCGGAATGGCCGAGAGACCCAGCAGGCAACCCAGAATGGCCAAGAGACCCAGATGGTAACCCAACCCTTCCAATAAATCCAGATACAGAACAACCGGAATGGCCGAGAGACCCAGCAGGCAATCCAGAATGGCCGAGAGACCCAGATGGTAACCCAACCCTTCCAATAGACCCAGATACAGGTCAACCGGAGTGGCCGAGAGACCCAGATGGCAACCCAGAATGGCCAACAGATCCAGATGGTAACCCAGTCCTTCCAATAGACCCAGATACAGGTCAACCAGAATGGCCGAGAGACCCAGATGGCAACCCAGAATGGCCAACAGATCCAGATGGCAACCCAACCCTTCCAACAGACCCAGACGGCAACCCAGAATGGCCGAGAGACCCAGATGGCAACCCAGAATGGCCAACAGACCCAGATGGCAACCCAACCCTTCCAACAGACCCAGACGGCAACCCAGAATGGCCGAGAGACCCAGATGGCAATCCAATATTGCCGACAGATCCAGATGGCAACCCAGTTACTCCAACAGACCCAGATGGCAACCCAGCTGTTCCTCCGGCTTCAAATAGAAATATAATTTATGTGTATGATGTAACAAATACACCTCACACACTTGTAAGAAGATGGACTACTCCGATAAACGCACATGCAGACCTATTCGCTTATGCTATGTGGTCTCTACGTGGAGCGGATGGTACAGCACATGACTATATGACTGCTGGTTCTTTTGTAGGATATACAAATGCAGGTCTTGTAGGCAATGTTCTTACTATCCACGTATCTACAGATCCAATCACAGGTGGATCATCATTGGTTAACTTAACTGTTACTAATGCTACCGTAATCCGTGAGGATGGAACTATTATTCTTCCTACTTCTACTATTGTTGCTGGTGTTACCGAGACTACAGTAAGTATTCCTCAAGGTGAAACAATAACAATTGTTAGCAGAGAAGGTCAGAGAATCACTGGTTGGTCTATAGCTCATAAGACGAACCCTAGTACATCATCTCAAGTTGACATAACATCATCAATTATAGAAACTATCCCTAATCATGAGTTTACATTTACAGTACCTACGACTCCTGGATATTCCGCTGTAAATATTATGGCAGATTGGGAATTGATCCCTACTTTAGATGGAAACTTAGTTTTCATAAACAGTGAAACTGGTGGAGAAGTTTACAGAAGACCTCTAAACTTAAACCAAGGCACTTTAGTTTGGTTTGTACCTACTTCACCAATAGTAAATGGTACTCCATGGAACTTCTTAGCACTAGATGTCCCTAATTCTAGTGGTATTTTACCAAATAGTGCTTCAAGAACAGTTGTCTTTGATACAACTGCAACTTCATTTGAAATATACGTAGTTGTTATTCCTCCTGCGATTGCAAGCGTAGCGGAACTATCTACTATACTAGCTCAAACTATTACAACAATAGCAATACCAGAACACCTCAGAGACTACATTCTAAACACAATCTATGGCATCGTTTCTGAAGCTCCAGATTATGTAGAAGTAGAAACTGATGAGGTAGAAACAGATGAAATAGAAACAGACGAAGAATACGAATATGACTATGTGTATGACAATAACAATGATTACACATATGACTATGACTACAACTACGAAGACGTAAACTCTGAAGAAACTTACGAGGTTGATGAGGAATACACAGCTTATGAAGAAACTCAAGAAATTGAAATTTCAGACTTAGGTAGCGTAGACCCAACTGCATTCTTAGTTTCTCCATTAATGGGAACTCTTCTAAATCTTGAAATAAACACAGAAATTGAACTAGCACCTGCTCTTCTATATGAAATTTTATTTGCGCTGCAAAACTCTGGAAGCTCTGAAGCATTTGAAATCGTTTCATTGCTAGAAGAAGCACTACTTGCAGATGTAGAAGGTTTCAGCTATACTGATGGCGAATACGGTTTAACACTAAACATCTATTCAACAGAAGAGATAGAAGAAGAAATCGAAGAAATAACTTACACAGCAGAAATGATCGCTGCATCTGCTGTACACACTGTTCCAATTGTAGTAATTGACCTTGATGGATATGAAATAGGAACAATTTACTTGGAGCACAACTCAGTTGATACAACCATTCCTTTAAGAGAGTTCGAGCGAGATATTGTTAATTTTGTAAATGATAGAAACCTGGAAAACTTCAATTTGACCTTCAGTATTGAAAATGGAATTATAATTGAAGTTGACGGTGAAAAATTTGTATTAGAACTGTATCTTGTAGGAATAAGCGGCGGTCTTCTTGACGGTTTTGAAGCGAGAATAACTCTTGCAAACGGTATATCAAGCCCAGCTGACTGGGAAGACACTTTAGCTATAGAAGCTCGTTTAGCACCTATAACTCAATTACCTGCACAGTTTAACATAACTGTAAACAATGTAGCAGCAGGAACAGTAAATCCTACTAATTCAGTAGCAGGAGTTACAGTTACTTTAATACACGGTACAGCTCCAGCAAACCATACTTTCGGTGGCTGGACTATAACATCAGCACTAGGAACTCAAACTATCTCAGGTAGCACATTTACAATGCCAGCAGCAGACGTTACAGCTACTGCTATTTGGACACCTACTACTGGTGGCGGTAACAACAACCCACCAGGCGGCGGCAACAACAATCCACCAGGTGGTGGCAACAACAACCCACCAGGTGGCGGTTGGACACAAGGTCCATCGCAGCCAGAGTCTAATGCTCCATCAGGAACATGGACGCAAGGACACCCAGTAATAAGAGAAACAGACTTAGTACCACCAATCACACCAGCACCAATTGGCGAAATAATGCTTGGTGCTATAACTCGCCTAGGATATATCCAAGGCTTTACAAATGGAACATTTAGACCAGAAGCATTTTTAACTCGTGCTGAAATGGCACAAATTATGTTCAACTTATCAGACAACCCAGCTCGTTTTGGCCAAGCATTCTTTGGCTTTGACGATGTATCTGAGGATGGCTGGTACTTCGAGGCTATAAGTTACTTTGCAAACGCAGGTATCTTAATAGGCTTCGGTGATGGCACATTTAGACCAAATGACTATATAACAATGGCGCAATTTGCTCAATTTATGTATGGTGTATTCGGTTTAGGTGCTAGAGACTTAAACAATCCAATGCAAGGTAGAGTAGGTCACTGGTCAAACCGTGTTGTAGCTGCTGCGTTCGATGCACAGTTCACAGCATACCCAGGTGGAAACTTCAGCTTTAGCGAAGATGTAGCAATTACACGTGCTCAGGCTGTAACTTTCATCAACCAGTACATGGGATACCTTCCAGTAGTGGCTGACATAGATGCTTACCTAGAAGCAAACGAGATAGACGGAGTATTCACTGACGTTGAAAGAGGTCACTGGGCATTCTATCAAATCTTCTTAGCTTCAGGTGATTTCAACTAAAAGCTTCTACACACTGAATCAAACTTAAAGCAAGAAAATATAAAAGCGAACTTAAAGAATCCTAAACTAAAAAAAGCTCAAGCAATCCGAACCCTAAACTAGACCGAACAAATTAACGAACCAAACAAATTAGCATATCTCTACAGCGCACCACAAGCGTAACCCACAGCGTACTACAAACGTAACCCTTCCACAAAAAACGGACCACGGCGTTTATCGGACCACGGCGTTTTACCCACTCACAAAAAAATAAAAAACTTAGGCTACGATTTCTACTCCTAAGTTTTTTTATTTTTTTGAAAAAATGATTGTAATTTAAATAAAAACGTGGTATAATAAAATATACAATTAAGGGGATGTACAGGTTTTCGACGTGAGGATCTTGGCCTTCGTGTAGCTATCCGAAGTGAGTTCTTCGTTAAAAACTCAAACTTATAAATTTAATCGACAATAATAGATTAGCTTTAGCTGCTTAAGAGCAGCCGTTACCCAAAGCTCCCCATAGGCTTTGGTGCTAGCGCCGATTATATGGGCAATTTCACTTTGCAAAGCTTGTAGCTTAGTGAAACATTACAAGCTAGTGCTTTAAATACGTGAATTTTTTACTCCGTAAAAATTTCACTGTTTTGTTTAATTTATTTTAAAGCACGAATTTTTAAAATTAAACTATGATAGTAGAATCACCTAGGAAAAACTTTGCGGACAGGGGTTCAATTCCCCTCATCTCCATAATGTGGAAGCTTGACTTAATCTTTGATATAATTTTAAGTTTTGAGATTTCTAATCCAATAAAAGCCATTCAGAATTAATTTTCTAAATGGCTTTTATTAGCTCTAAAATTAAGGGGGGTTACATGATTTTTACGTTAGATACACGAGGAAATATTCAGTTGGAAGTTATGCAGAGTTATTTTAATCTTTCTGCTGATATTATGTACAATGAGATAAATCTAATGTTAGATGATTTAAAAATCATACTTAAAAGCAAGGGTGTTAAGTATGAAGATTTGAAGTCTGCACTAATTCCTGTTCATGGCGATAAGCAAGAACTTATTTTGGTATTTGATTCTTCAAAAATAGATAATAGTTTTTATGGTGGAGCTATCTTTGAGAAACTAATTCCTTTACTATGCAAAGAGAGTAGTTACAGTGTTCTATTAGGGGATTTAATTTCGCAATCACTGAATCAAAAAATAATGTACGATATACTTTTCGAGAACCTAGAAGTAATTAATAATAGTGAGTATTATCATAGCAGTCAGTATTTTTGTGTCTATATAAATAATTTATCTCAGCATAGAATTAAGGTAATTACCAGAGGATTAGAAAGTCAAAACTACTTCGTTGGCTATATAACCTCAACCTATAGCAATAAACTTAAGATATTACTAGCATACACATTAGCACATAGCTCTGTTATATCCAAAGGCAAAGTGATTCAAGGACATGAACCAGATAGAGATAACAGTGAAAATATAAATATGTCAGGGTATCCCTACGAGGAACATGGGTTTGATATAATTAGTATATCCTCCGATTTATTCGAATTATTTTTGAGCTACAAGATAGAGGCTATTTCGGATGGTAAAGATAATAGTTTTTCTTTCAATGCTATAATGCCTGTCTTTACAGATGTGCTTGATTTTCAATTTATAATTGGGGATGGTAAATGGGGGTATCTATCTAATAAAGAACAAGGTAAAGGCGAAATAATGGATATGCTAGGTATCTTGGATTATACGAGTACACAGGTTGAGCATTTAGTAAAAAGCAAAATTAAGAATAGCTATCTATATAATTTAGAGTACAGAACATATGAATCAAAGGATAAAGGTAAAGTGGACGAGGTCGCAAAGTTTGATTTATCATTTGAGTTACCTACAAAAAAAGGTGATATAAGAAAAATGCGTATGGGAGTTAAAGCTGATATTTCAAATAAAAAACTTCAATTATTGACTATGTACTAACGAACTTAATTTATTGTAAATACAGCTCTCTTACCGAAGGGAGGCAATAAAGAAAGCTCTTATGGCCTTTTTTAAATTTTCTAAATGAAGCTTTGGCTATTTTTTCAGTTGACAACGCACATAAAGATGTGTTATACTATATAATGGTATAAAAGTAAGCCCATTACATATAGAGGGCGATTAAAAAAGTGAGGTTATTTATGAAAAAAGAATTTAAAAAGATTGTCGGCACTTTAGCTATGGCAGGTTTTTTAGCTTTTAGTGGATCGTTTACTACTGCCTATGCGAATGAAATTAAGGTAAGATTTGAAGGACAGTATGTAGATATTAACCCCGCTCCTATTATTGTTGATAGTCGCACCTTCGTTCCTGCAAGAGCTATTTCAGAAATGTTAGGGGCAGAAGTTGGCTGGAATCCAGAAACTCGTGAAGTTTCAATTAATCTTGGAGATATAAATATACTTCTTACTATTGATAGTAATTCTGCTATTGTTAATGGTCAAAATATAGAGCTTGATGCTCCTGCTCAAATTTTAAATGGTAGCACAATTATTCCCCTGCGTTTTGTTGCAGAAAACCTGGGTGTTTATGTAGACTTTGTTCACAATACTGTTATGATGGCTGCTACTGCACAAGGGTTATCTGCACAACTTCCACAAGTGCAACCACCACAAGAACAACCACCACAAGAACAACCACAGCCTCCACAAGAACAGCAACAAGTTACAGCACAATCGCATACTTTATTCTCAGGCACTTTTACTGTTGGCCAAGACATTCCTGCTGGTCGCTATGTTGTAACTTCTGGGGATGGTTCGGGCAACTTTATTGTTCATAATGTAGATGATAGACTTCATGTAAATGAAATATTAAGTGAACCAGGCTCAACAAGGAGAGGGCTTCCAAGTGTTACAGCTGACTTTGGATATGGATATCAAATCCGAATAAGTGGAATTAACGAGGTTATATTTACTCCTGCTCAAAGATCATCAACCACTACTTTGACTACTGGCCATTGGGTTGTTGGTACAGATGTACCTGCTGGCACTTTTGATGCTGTTCCTTATAGTAATGGCTCTGGTAATTTTATTGTACATCATGCAAATGGTCGATTGGCGTATAATGAAATTTTAGGTGGAAATAGGACACAGCGTGTTAGAGTGAACTTACAAACTGGTCAAACTATCCGAATATCTGGTTTGGAATATGTAGAGTTTGTAGCTCCTTAAATCAGATTACAATATATAGTAATTCGAGAGCTGTTTTTAAACGAAATGGCTCTTTTTTTATTGTACGAAAAAAGCTAGTATTTTTTCAGAAATTATGATATAATTTATCGAAGAAGATTTTTATTTTTTAAAAACTAGGAGTAAATACATGGGACAAAGAAAAGAACAGTCAAAACTGAGCAATTTAGAATTAACTCTTCAAAAAGAATATATAGAAAAACTCAGAACACAGGGAAGCAAGACTTATAATATAAGCACTTACGGCTGCCAAATGAATGCACGTGATTCTGAAACGATTTCTGGAATTCTTAATCAAATAGGCTACAAAGAAGTAGCAAATAGAGAAGAAGCCGATATAGTTATTTTTAATACTTGTTGTGTTCGTGAAAATGCTGAAAATAGGCTTTATGGCAACTTAGGAACGATGAAAGAAATTAAAAGAAAAAGACGTGATATGAAAATAATTCTTTGTGGCTGTATGATGCAGCAAGATATGGTGCTTGCTAAAATAAAAGAAAGCTACAATTTTGTGGATATTATTTTTGGAACATTCAATGTACACCGTTTACCGCAGCTTCTTTTTACTAACATAGAAACAAATGGCCAAGTTATAGATATTTGGCAAGAACACGAAGAAATCATCGAAGATTTGCCTAGTAGGCGTGTGTTTTCGTTTAAAGCTGGTGTAAATATTATGTATGGTTGCAATAACTTTTGTAGCTTTTGCATAGTTCCACACGTTCGTGGAAGAGAGCGTAGCCGTGAAATGGAAGATATTTTAGAAGAGATTAGGGAGCTTGTTGCTGATGGTGTCATTGAAGTTATGCTTTTAGGGCAAAATGTAAATTCCTATGGAAAGACGCTTGAAAACAAAACTACTCAAGGGGCGGCTTGTGAAGTAAACGCCCCGAAGGCTAGCTTCGCAGAGCTTCTCAGAGAAGTAAATAAAATAGAAGGGCTTAAACGGATTCGCTTTATGTCCAGCCACCCTAAAGATTTATCAGATGAGCTTATTTTAGCAATAAAAGAATCAAGTAAAGTTTGCAAGCAATTTCATTTGCCTGTTCAAAGTGGGTCATCTCGGCTTCTAAAAGAAATGCACAGGGGTTATGATATAGAGCATTACATGGAAAAAGTGGAATCACTTAAGACTGCTATACCAGAAATAACTCTAACGACAGACCTAATTATAGGATTTCCAGGTGAGACTGAAGAAGATAACGAACAAACAATAGATTTGTTAAAAAAAGCTCGTTTCGCTAGCGTGTTTACATTCATCTATTCGCCAAGAATAGGCACCGAAGCTGCAACAATGAAAAATCACATTCCAGAAGACATATCAAAACCACGTTTTCAGAAAGTTTTGGACGTTGTAAACTTGATTTCAGAGGAAGTTCATAGAGAATGGGTAGGTAAAACGCTGAAAGTGTTAGTTGAAGGCGAAGGCAAAAATGGAATTTTACAAGGCAGAACTGATGGTGGACTTTTAGTCCACTTTGAAGGTAACTCGGAGATAGGCACAATAATAAATGTGAAAATAACTGCAAATAAAACATTTTATTTGATTGGGGAAAAAATATGATATACGAAAAAGCGAGACAATTGGCACAGCTCATCAACAATTCAGACTATGCAAAGATTTTAGAAGAAGCACAGGTAACTGGTGAGAATTTAATAAATGCACAACAAGAATTTGATGAATTTGTAAACAATGTGTTGAATATAATCAAAGCTAATATAAAAGGAGGAGAAACAGTGGGCAACAGCTGTAATGGTCGTTGCTGTACAAAATAAATATGACAAAAGATAATGATGTAAAATTAACACCGATGATTAAACAATATCTGGACGTTAAAAAAGAAAATGAAGGATCTATTCTTTTTTTCAGACTAGGGGACTTTTATGAAATGTTTTTTGAAGATGCACACATAGCTTCAAAAGAACTAGGAATTGCTTTAAC
>Ga0131853_10010922_pt1 | contig 16601 bp, 9 predicted proteins | sample TergutLab28metaG_FD_92764 | JGI IMG/M metagenome (GOLD analysis project Ga0131853, IMG submission 92764) | Labiotermes labralis P1 segment gut microbial communities from Petit-Saut dam, French Guiana - Lab288 P1 (version 2) (version 2) | ecosystem: Host-associated > Arthropoda: Insects >...
AATCGTTCTTTTGCGTGCAAACGCGGCAGGAACTGACCCTACTGTGCCACTGAGTCACTTTCCCCGTCCCCGGCTGACTCACAACTTACTTTACACTTGTGTGTACACTCTGTGAGTTTTTATTGACAAATCCTAAAGAGTACTAAAATCTAGGAGGAGTTCAAAACTACAACAAACAGATCTGGGGGATTTGTGCATGCAAAAAACAGCACTACAAACACGGGGTCTCACAAAAAGCTACGGCGAACAACGCGCGCTCAATGAGGTTTCATTGACTCTGTACAAGGGCGATGTGTATGGCCTTGTGGGGCGCAATGGCGCAGGGAAAACCACACTGTTCAAGTGTGTCATGGGGCTTGCTCGCCCAAGCGCCGGCAGTATTGAGATTAACGGTGAGAGCAGCAATCTGGGCGCGGCGCGGCGCCAAATGGGCTTTTTAATCAACCCAACCTTCTTTCCGTATCTTAACCCCTATGAAAACCTGCGTTATCGGTGCAAGGTCAAGGGGATACAAAACAAGGGAGAGGTAGAGCGCCTGCTCAAGCTGGTAGGCCTGGGCGGCGTTAAGAAACCGTTCAAGGCGTTTTCTCTCGGCATGAAAAACCGCCTTGGCATTGCCGGGGCTCTGCTTGGCTCCCCTCCTATTGTGGTGCTTGATGAGCCGGTCAATGGCCTTGATCCTCAGGGCATCATCGATATGCGCGAGGTCATCAAGGATATTAATGCCACCACAGGAACTACCTTCCTCATCTCCTCGCACATTTTGAGTGAGCTGGATTTGGTGGCAACCCGCTTTGGCTTTATCGAAGAGGGTGTTTTGCTCAAGGAGATTTCACACAAGGACCTACACGAGCGCACCAAAAAAACGCTGCTGCTAGAGGTTGATGACCTGCTCAAGGCCCAGGTGGCACTGAAGTCCCTGGGGATTGAGCCAGAGGCTCTGGAGCTTGAACACAAGGCTCAGGGCCTGGAGCAGGCAGCAACTCACCGATACCGCCTGTCTCTGGATTCTCATCTGGACAAAACAAGCGAGATTGCGCGAGCCCTGGTCAACGCCAACGTACAGCTCTACAATCTGCACCAGCGAGAGACCACGCTGGAGGAGTACTTTGTGCGCTTGGTAGGTGGTCAAGATGCTTAGATTAATTCACGGTGAGATCTATCGCCTGCTTCACAAGAAGAGCCTGTATATCTACTTTGGCGCCCTGGCGCTGGGTTATCTGGCTCTGGCGTTTATCCGCTCAGGAGGATTTGAGCCGGCATCCATCATAGACGACGCGCTGAGTCTCTTCATTTTGATGCCGGCGCTACTGGGTGGCTTTTTGTTTGCCGCCATCTATACCGACGACCTTAATTCCAAAAATCTCATCTCTTTGGTTGGGTCTTCAACCAGCAAGGTCACCATCGTCCTGGCAAAATTTATTTTGATGGCGCTCTTTAGTGCTGTTACGTTTGCGCTTGCTCCCCTCTTTCATATGGGCGTTTATGCCCTCTTGGGGCAGGTGGCTACAGCCGATATGGCTGCAATGTTATTTGCGGTTTCAAGCAAGTATCTGCTGGCTGCACTGGCTTACGCCGCCCTCTCGGGCATTGTGGTCTACGGGCTCCAGCGCACAACTTTTGCCATCGTTACCTACCTGCTGCTTGCTTTTGGTGTAGCAAGCGGCCTGATTTCAATAGCGCTCAATATGTTTGCGCCCACCCTTACCGAGCATCTGATAACAGGAATAACGGACAGGGTTCTCATGGCACTGGTTTCGGGCGCATCGCTCGGCTTGCCGATGATTGAATACGCACTGTACCTGGTGATTGCCGTAGCGGCATCTCTTTTGGTGTTGTCCAGAAAGGAAATGGAGTTTTGATGACAAAGAAGAAGAAGGTGGGCAAATGGATTGCCCTGGCAGTGGTTTTGGCGATTGCGCTTGCGGGAGTGCTCTTTCTCAAGCAATACTACGATTTGCGCTATGCCCCGGATGATGACTTCTATACCGTGGTACCTCTGGACTATGACATTACCCCCTACAACGACGAACAGGGTGGTCGCTTAAAGGATTATTCCCTCACCGGCTATAACGCAGAGGGCGAGGCCAAGGATCTGGTATTTACGGTCTTTGTTGACGCGCATGGAGCCGACCTGTATCCTCCGGGAACCTATCTCAAGGTGAGCGTTAGCAAGCAGATGGTGCTGAACTGCAGAGCTTTGGATGTAGCAAATGTTCCCGCAGGTGCGCTCGAGAGGATACAGGCGTCTTTTGTACCCTCTGCTGCCACCACGCTGTCTGAATACGCCGCGGAGCGTACCCAGCAGCTCTCCGTTAAGAATAAGCCTTCCTTGCAGGTCAGCTGCACGGTGAGTGGAACCACGCTGGTCTACACCTACGAGTACACTGCCGATATGCAGGCAATAGCCGAGTCAGATGCTTTTCTCTTAGACCCGGTGTATGTCTCACAATTCAGAACAGACAAACAAGCCTTTGATGAACTCACCGCAATCGTCCTTGAGGTCAGGCTCGATGACGGAACAATCATCTTCTCGCAAAAATACAACACCCGTGTTGAGTTTACCTACGAACTACAGTGACGCCGGGCATCGGGTAAAATACTGAGAGAAATCTAGTGGAATAATTTGAGTTGACCTGAGCAGGGAGTAGAGATGATACGCGTTGGAATAGTGGGATATGGGAATATTGGGCGTGGTGTTGAGAAGGCAGTGTTGGCCGCTGAGGACATGGAGCTGTGTGCTGTGTTTTCGCGGCGCGATCCTGAGGGAATCAAACTTGCTTTGAGCACGGCACCGGTGCTTCATGTGGATGAAGCTCCCCGTATGACCGATGAGATTGACGTCATGATACTTTGCGGCGGGTCTGCCACAGACCTGGCTGAGCAAGGGCCTTACTTTGCCTCACTCTTCAATACGGTTTGTAGTTATGACACGCACGCAAAGATTCCCGAGTACCTTGCGGCAGTTGATGCGGCTACCAATGACACCACCGCAGTCATCTCCACCGGTTGGGATCCGGGCCTATTTTCAATGATGCGCGCGCTGTTTGAGGCGGTATTGCCAAACGGCGGCACGTACACCTTTTGGGGAAAGGGCGTGTCGCAGGGTCATTCCGATGCCATCAGGCGCATAGAGGGTGTGGAGCACGCGATTCAGTACACCGTGCCGCTGGGCGACGCCATCAATATGGTGCGCTCCGGCGTTATGCCCCAGCTCACTACGCGGCAGAAGCATCTTCGTGAGTGCTTTGTTGTTGCCGAGGCTGGTGCAGATAAGGCTGCTATTGAAGAGACTATCAAGACCATGCCCAACTACTTTGCCGAATACAACACCGTAGTGCACTTCATTGAGATGGACGAGCTGCTTGCCAAGCACTCGGCAATGCCCCACGGCGGCATGGTGTTGCGCAGCGGCGTAACGGGAGATACCTTGCAGGGCATGGAGTTCTCTCTGACTCTTGACTCCAACCCAGAGTTCACCGGCAGCGTGATGACTGCCTACGCACGCGCCGCCTTCCGCATGGCAAACGAGAACCTGTTTGGCGCCAAGACCGTGTTTGACGTGCCGCTTGCATATATCTCACCAACTGAGAGAGCTGAGCTCATCAAAGAACTTCTCTGAGTTTGGAGCAGGAGGACGGGGTTGGAACAGGGGGACGGGGTTTGGTACAGGGGGACGGGGTTGGAACAGGGGGGACGGGGTTAGTGTTCCAATTTGACCTTGGAACAGGGGGACGGGGTTAGTGTTCCAATTTGACCAAGGTCAAATTGGAACACTAACCCCGTCCCCCTGTTCCAAAAGTATCCAGTAACTAGATAGTTTGCCTGTATGACAACTTCTGGTTTTGTTTGCGTTGTATACTGCGCCAATAAGGACCATGCGCTGCCTAGTGAGGGTGTTATCTATTGCTCATAGTAATAGATCATGAGCAAAGGCGTATGGCCAAGGCACGGGGGGAAGCTAATCTGTCAACACTAGACGTTTATCTTCTCTGACACAGAAGCGAACTTGATTTCGTGGGAGGAGTTTGACATGCAAAAGACAGTTTATATCGTGGACGACAAGGATGCCAATTTAGCAGTGGCAGAAAAAGCATTACGTGATCACTACCGAGTCATGACCTTGCCTTCTGCGGCAAAAATGCTCGCTCTGTTGGAAAAGGTCATGCCAGATCTCATCCTTTTAGATATTGAGATGCCGGGGATGGACGGCTTTGAGGCCTTGCGCATATTAAAAACCAAGGGTCAGTACGCACAGGTACCGGTGATATTTCTCACCGGCATGACCGACTCTCAGCTGGAGGTACGCGGTTTTCAATTGGGTGCGGTTGATTTTATCACCAAGCCCTTTTCAGAGCCGGTATTGGTCAACAGAATAAAGACTCATCTGAAAATTGACGACATCATTCAAGAGCGAACCTCGCAGATCCATCGCCTTAAAAACGCCATAGTATTCAGCTTTGCGGATATTGTTGAAAAGCGAGACCAAAACACAGGCGGGCACATTGAGCGTACGTCGGAATACATCAAGATACTGGTGAACGCCATGCTGGAGCGCGGTGTATATGACGATGAGCTCAAAGACATGAACCTCACAACGCTCATCTCGTCTTCGCGCCTGCATGACATTGGAAAAATAGCAATCCCCGACTGCATCCTCAATAAGGGCAGCCAGCTCACCGATGAAGAGTTTGAGGTGATGAAGAGCCACGCCGCAGAAGGTGTGGGGATTATCGATCAAATTGCCTCGCGCGCGGGTGACGATGAGTTTTTGCTCAACGCCAAGTTATTTGCCGGTTATCACCATGAGCGCTGGGATGGCAAGGGTTATCCCCACGGCTTAAAAGAAAAGACCATCCCGCTGCAAGGAAGAATCATGGCAGTTGTTGATGTGTACGATGCGCTGGTTTCTACCCGGCCCTACAAACCGCCGTTTTCTGAAGAAAAGGCAATACGGATAATCATGGAGGGCGCCGGCAAACAGTTTGACCCCATTATCGCCGATGTCTTTTTTGAGGTAAGGGAGCAATTCAACTCTGTGAGAAGGCGCTGCTCCTGTGACGATAACTGCAACCTGCGGATAGCCGTGTAATTAACCGGGCGCGTTTTCAGCGGCTCACTGTGTAATTAAGAGGTGTTCTCATGGAAAATATAAGAAAACGAGACAGAATGTTTGACACCATGAACAATGTCTCGATGCTCTTGCTTTCGGCTGCTACCGAAGAAACCTTTGAGGAGCATTTACTTGAAAGCATGGAGCTCATAGGCAAGTCCATGAATGCCGACTGTGTGGAGTTATGGCCCAACGAAATGCGCGGAGACACGCTGCATTTTGTTCTCAAATACAAGTGGCTCTCTGCAACCGGCAAAAAGGCTCCGCCCGCAGAGATTGGAACAGCAGTAGCGTATCCACCAAATTGGCTGGATATGTTTTTGCGCGGCGATTATCTTAACGGGCTCGTCAAAGACCTGCCAGAAGACGAGCAGGCTCTCTTAACCCCCTTGGGGATCACCTCCACACTGACTGTTCCCCTGTTTTACAAGGATAAATTTTGGGGAGTGTTTTGCGTAGATGACTGCATAAAAGAGCGCAGTTTTGCAGATGTTGAAGTGGGCATTTTGCGCTCAGCCGGCTTGCTGCTCATGAATGCTCTGCAGAAAAACTCCTACTCCACGGAGCTGCGTGAGGTGCACAATCGCACACAGCTCCTGCTGGACACCACACCGCTGGCGGTGAACTTTTGGAACAGGAACCTCGAGCTGTTTGACTGCAACAACGAAGCAGTACGTTTATTCAAGGTGAGCGATAAAGAAGAATACCGAAGGCGTTTCTTTGAGCTTTCGCCAGAATACCAACCGGATGGAGTGCTCTCACGTGATAAGGCATACGCGTGCATAAATAAAGCCTTTGACGAAGGTATCTGTGTATTTGAATGGATGCACCAGGCATCTGATGGCACCCCCCTGCCCTCAGAGATAACGCTTTTTCGCGTTGCCTATGAAAGCGATTTTGCCGTTGCCGGATATAGCAGGGATTTAAGGGAACAAAAGCGAATGCTGCAGGAGCTTGAATCTGCGCAGATGACAACCTCGGCTATGTTTGAGGCAAGCCCTCAAATCAATATCCTGTTTGACTCTGGGTTCAATGCAATTGACTGTAATCCTGCGGCAGTGGAATTCATGGGATTCAATTCAAAAGACGAGCTCTTGACTTGCGTCATTGATCGCATAGCAGAGATCATACCCCTCAGGCAGCCTGACGGGTCAAGCTCTATCCGCCTCAGAGAAAGCCTGATAGCTGCCCAAAAGAATGGATTCAAAAAATTTGACACAGAAATCCTCATGGATGGCATTCAGCGCAGCGTGAATGTTGAATTTCGCAGGATACCGTACGAAGGCAACTTTGCCATTGTTTGCTATATCACCGACTTAACAGAAGTCCGGGCAAGAGAAAGAGAGCTCATTCGCACGCGCGAACAAAATGAGATTCAGCTGGCAAAACTCAACCTTGTTCTCAACGCTACCAAGATTGGTTTGTGGGACATGGAAGTCACTGCGAGTGACCCCCTGAATGTTGATAATCCCATTGCCTGGTCAAACAGCTTTAGGCATTTATTGGGCTTTGACAACACCGATGACTTTCCCGATGTCATTGCCAGCTTTGAAGACCGGCTGCATCCTGAAGACAGCGATGCAACCCATGCTGCGCTCAAAGCGCATCTCTTTGACAGAACCGGTCAAACGCCCTTTGATGTTGAGTATCGCCTGCAAAGAAAGAACGGCGACTACGCGTATTTTCGCTCTACCGGCGAGACAATCCGTGATGCGAACGGAGCCCCCATTAGAGTTGCGGGTGCCCTGGTAGACATTACAGAGGCAAAGAATATTTTGCTGGACACCGAAAGGCAACGCATAGAGGCAGAGGCAGCAAACAAGGCCAAGAGCTCGTTTTTGTCTGCTATGAGCCACGAAATCCGCACACCAATGAATGCGATTGTGGGGATCACCGAAATTCTTCTGCAAAATGACGATCTTGACCAGGAAATTAGAGAGGCACTTGACAGGATATATGTTTCTGGAGACTTGCTCATGGGAATCATCAACAATATTCTCGACCTCTCAAAGATTGAGGCAGGCAAGCTGGAACTGGCTGTTGCTACTTATGAAACGGCAAGCATGCTCAGTGAAACTGCCCAGCTCAACATGATGCGCATTGGCAGCAAGGCCATAGAGTTTGAGCTGGTTGCCGAAGAGAATCTGCCTTACTGCTTGAAGGGCGACGAGCTCCACGTTAAGCAAATCCTGAACAATCTGCTCTCCAATGCCTACAAGTATACGCAGGAGGGCATTGTCAGGCTGAGTGCTTACTCCGAGGAGATTGAGGGCAATGACAGGGAGAAGATACTGGTTTTATGCGTAAGCGACACCGGGCAGGGTATGTCCGAAGAGTCTGTGAGCCATTTGTTTGACGAATACGTGCGGTTTAATCTTGAGACCAATCGCTTGACGGAAGGCACCGGACTTGGCATGAGCATTACGCGAAATCTAGTGAGCCTGATGAAAGGCGAGATATCCATTGAGAGCAAGCTGAACAAGGGAACAACCGTCACCGTGCGTATTCCGCAGGGCACAGCCGGAGCACGCGTTCTGGGGCCAGAAATGGTTGAAAACCTCTGCATGCTTAAACCTAACAGCAAGGCTCATTTTGAGCGAACTCATCTATCGCGCGAGCCCATGCCTTATGGCAAAGTGTTGGTTGTTGATGATGTTGAGACCAATCTCTATGTTGCCAGAGGCATGCTCTTGCCTTACGAGCTGAGTATCGAAACCGTCACAAGCGGTTTTGAGGCTGTTAAAAGAATCAATGACGGCAAAGTGTACGACATTATTTTCATGGATCACATGATGCCTAAAATGGATGGCGTTGCAGCCACCAAGATTATTCGACAATCAGGGTACAAGAGCCCGATAGTTGCCCTCACTGCCAATGCGGTGGCCGGAGAAGCTGAAAGGTTTCTCTCAAATGGGTTTGATGATTACCTGTCCAAGCCAATAGACGGGCGTCATCTCAATGCCGTCTTGCACAAGTTCATCGTTAAAAAGCAATTACCCGAAACTATTGAGGCTGCAAGGAGGGACTCCCTTGCGCGACAAAAGAAGGCGGTGCCTGTTGTGGCTTCTGACGAAATGCCAACAGACCCGCAGCTTGAGAGAATGTTCTTACACGATGCTGAGTCTGCACTGGAGACACTGGAAGCCCTCTGTCAAGATAGTGAAAATTGCGATGAGGAGGCTTTGAGGTCGTTTGTTATTTGCATGCATGGGATGAAAAGTGCGCTTGCCAGCATTGGCAGAGTGGGCTTATCCTCGCTGGCATCAAAACTCGAAATAGCAGGCCGAGAAGGAAAGCTGGATGTTCTTAGGGCTGAAACTCCCGGCTTTATTGATTCACTGCGTGTTTTTGTTGAAGAGCTTAAACCTGAAGAAGATACCACCGACCGAGCAGATGAAAACCCCTCTTTATTGCTTGAGCAGCTTCACGTGATAAAAACCGCCTGCAAGCGCTATGACAATATCTCCGTGCAGGCAGCCCTCGAAAAGCTGGAGCGCGGCGCATGGTCTCGCTCTACCAGGGATTTGCAGTACAGAATCCGCAGGCATCTTCTGCACAGCGACTTTGACGAGATTGCAGACTTAATCAGCTGCAGATACTGATTTGCGAGCAAGGGAACAAGTCTCAGACTTGTTCCCTTGTCTCTTGGCTAGCTTACTCTACTTAAACCGATTGCAGCTCTTGTTGATTACTCTCTGCTGGTTTTTCTTGCTGTTGCTTTTTGTTCAACTTTACTGCCAGGACTGAAAGTACAATGGCTTGTAAAGCGAGGACTGCCAGGTGGGCGATGGTCCAGGAATCGAACAGTACCATTGAGCCTTGTATGTCTTGCGAGAGAAGGAAGATGACCACAGCAGCGGTTCCGAGTAAGGTGTTGATGAAGATTTCAACGTGGCCGGCGCTTTCTTTTTTCTCGCGTTTTTGACTGGAGTCTCTACTATCTTGGTTCTGGGCAAGCTTTTCATCTTTGCGATTGAAGTAGATGATGAGCAGCATTATCAAAACCAGCATAAAGCCTAAGATGGTTACGGCAATGTTCAGCAGCGCCCAGGCTCCCACGGGAGGTGCCGGGGTAACCGCCAGGGGCACTTCACGCTCTGGGATGACTACTTCTTCAGGTTCTTCAGCCGGCGGATCAGGAGGTTCGGGGGCGGGTGCCTGCGGTACTGGCTGTTGGATGATTATTATCGTTGGAGGAGCCGCGGCTGGGGGCTGAGGTGGGTTTGCTGCCCAGACGGCAAACAGTGTCACATGGCTGGTGATTGTGAAGGTTTGGCCAACTGTCAGGTCAACGCCTCCGTTTATGGTGAGTGACCAACCTTGGAAGGTATACCCAGCCCTGGAAAGACTTCCCTGTCCCAGTGCTGTTGCGCTGGTATTAAATACGTAGGGGCTGTTGGTGTCAACTGGGGCGCTGCCTCCGGTGTTTTCGTTTCCGAGGTAGGTAACCGTAAAGTCGCTCCTTGGTGTCCACTGGGCGTAGAGCGTGTGGTTTTCGGCTCTTGCTACGATGCTCATGGGAGTGATGGGCACGCCGCCTTGAGCGGCGGTGTACCAGCCGGCAAAGACGTAGCCGTAACGCTCAGTTGTGGCGAGGTTGCCGTAAGCGCTGTCAAAGAAGACCGTTTTTGAAGCGGGATTTGCGGCCTCGCCGCCGTTGGCATTGAAGGTTACGGTGGGGCTGAGTGCTACCCAGTGGGCAAAGAGTGTGTGGTTTTCTGCCCTGGTAACCATGCTCGTTGACGTGACGAGATCGCCGCCCTGGGCGGCGGTGTACCAGCCGGTGAAGGTGTAGCCGTAGCGCTCGGTTGTTGCCAGGGCACCGTAGGCACTGTCAAAGGTCACGGTCTTTGAGGCGGGATTAGCCGCCCCTCCCCCGTTGGCGTTGAAGCTTACCGTGGGGTTAAGGGCTGTCCATTGGGCATAGAGGGTGTGGTCTTCGGCCCTGGTGACCATGCTTGCAGCTGTGATGAGCACGCCGCCTTGTGGCTCGGTGTACCAGCCGGTGAAGGCATAACCGTAGCGCTCGGTTGATGCCAGAACGCCGTAGGATTCGTCAATTGTCACGGTTTTGCTAGCGGGATCAGGTGCCTCCCCGCCGTTGGCGTTAAAGCTTACAGTGGGGCTGAGCGCTGTCCAGTGAGCGTAAAGTGTGTGGTCTTCGGCCCTGGTCACCATGCTCGCAGAGGTGATAAGCATGCCGCCCTGGGGCTCTGTGTGCCAGCCATTAAAGGTATAGCCGTAGCGCTCGGTTGTAGCGAGTGTTCCGTAAGCGCTGTCGAAGATGATGATCTTGCTGGCAGGGTTTGCCTCTTCTCCGCCGTTGGTATCAAAGCTGACGGTGGGGCTGAGAGCCGTCCAGTGAGCGTAGAGGGTGTGGTTTTCTGCTCTGGTGACGATGGTCGTTGCCGTGACGAGCACCCCGCCTTCTGGCTCGGTATACCAGCCTCTGAAGGTGTAGCCATAGCGATCGGTTACTGCGAGGGTGCCGTAAGGCTCATCGAAAGTGACGCCTTTTGATGCGGGATTAGCCGCTGCTCCCCCGTTAGCATCAAAGGAGACGGTGGGTCTGAGGGCAGTCCAGTGAGCATAGAGCGTGTGGTTTTCTGCCCTGGTTACGATGGTCATAGCAGTGACGAGCACGCCGCCTTCACGTTCGGTGTACCAACCGGCAAAGGTGTAGCCGTAGCGCTCGGTTACTGCGAGGATACCGTAAGGGCTGTCGAAGAAGACTGTTTTTGAGGCGGGATTTGCTGCTTCGCCGCCGTTGGCATCAAAGGTAACTGTGGGGCTGAGAGCTACCCAGTGGGCAAAGAGTGTGTGGTTTTCTGCTCTGGTTACGATTGTTGTTGCCGTGACGAGCTCACCGCCTTGGGCTGCGGTATACCAGCCGGTGAAGGTATAACCGTAGCGCTCGGTTGTTGCGAGGGCACCGTAGGCGCTGTCAAAGGTCACGGTCTTTGAGGCGGGGTTAGCCGCCTCTCCACCGTTGGCGTTGAAGCTTACGGTGGGGGTAAGGGCTGTCCACTGAGCATACAGTGTATGGTCTTCGGCTCTTGATACGATGGTCAAAGCGGTAATAAGCACTCCGCCCTCTGGCTCGGTGTACCAGCCAGTGAAGCTATAGCCGTAGCGCTCGGTTGTTGCCAGGACTCCGTAAGCCTCATCAAAGACAACATGCTTGTCAATGGGGTCAGCTTCCACCCCACCGTTGGCGTCAAAGGTTATTGTGGGGCCTTCGGCTGCCCACTGAGCATAGAGCGTGTGGTCTTCTGCCCTGGTGACGATGGTCGTTGCCGTAACGCGACTTCCGCCCTGGGGCTCGGTAAACCAGCCGGCAAAGACGTAGCCATAGCGCTCGGTCACTGCGAGGGCACCATAAGCACTGTCAAAGGTCACGGGCTTTGAAGCAGGATTGGCCGCTTCTCCCTCATTGGCATCAAAAGTAACCGTAAAGGTAAGGGCTGTCCAGTGAGCGTAAAGTGTGTGGTCTTCGGCTCTGGTGACGATGGTCGTTGCCGTGACAAGCACCCCGCCCTCTGCCTCAGTGTACCAGCCGTCAAACCTATAGCCGTAGCGCTCGGTTATTGCCAGAGCACCGTATGCGCTGTCAAAGGTCACGCTCTTTGTGGCGGGGATTGCCGTCACTCCGCTGTTGGCGTTGAACGTAACGGTGGGCGTAAGGGCTGTCCAGTGGGCGTAGAGGGTGTGGTTTTCTGCCCTAGTTACGATGGTCGCAGCAGTGACAAGCACCCCGCCTTCACGCTCGGTGTACCAGCCGTCAAAGGTATAGCCGTAGCGCTCAGTTGTAGCCAAAGCGCCGTATGCACTGTCAAAGGTCACGGTTTTGGTGGCGGGGTTGGCAGCCCCTCCCCCGTTGGCATCAAAGCTCACGGTGGGCCTGAGTGCTGTCCAGTGCGCATAAAGCGTATGGTTTTCTGCCCTGGTTACGATGGTCGCCGCAGTGACGAGCACCCCGCCCTCACGCTCGGTGTACCAGCCGTCAAAGGTGTAGCCGTAGCGCTCGGTTACTGCCAGAGCGCCGTAAGCACTGTCAAAGGTCACAGGCTTTGAGGCAGGATTGGCCGCCACTCCGCCGTTGGCATCAAAGGAAACCGTGGGGGTAAGAGCTGTCCAGTGGGCATAGAGCGTGTGGTTTTGGGCTCTGGTCACAATGCTCGCAGCAGTGACCAGTACGCCGCCCTCACGCTCGGTGTACCAGCCGTCAAAGCGATAACCGTAACGCTCGGTTGTGGCAAGAACACCGTAGGCTTGGTTCAAAGTCACGTCCTTGGTGGCAGGATTAGCCGCCTCTCCCCCGTTGGCATCAAAGGAAACCGTAAACACCGGAGACTGCACAAATATTGTGCTAGAAGCCGATATTGCCGGATTTACCGCAGAGCGCGCGGTGATAAATGCTTGGCCGGGGCTTACAGCACGCACCAAACCGTTGGCATCTACCGTGGCAACAGCAGGATTACTGCTCGTCCAGGTCAAGCCGGTCTGCGTGGTGTTGTTTGGAGTGTAGACGGGAGTCAGCTGCTGCGTTCCATTGGTGTAGAGCGTGGCGGTTGGCGGGGTGAGCGCAAGACTCAACAAGGGGATGTAGGTATCCCCCACCACAAAGAAGGTGGTGTTATGAGGAAACGGAATCCCCACCGCAGTTGCATATAAGTAGTATTTTCTACCGGGCACAAGGCTGGAGATATTGAAGTTGGCAATCTCTCCGCCCGAGCTAATTGTGGCCGTTTGGGTGATTCCGGTATACACACCAAACTCATCAAAAATCTGCACGGTTGTAGGGGTGGCACCGGCAAAATTCTGAAAGACTATCTTGGAATCAAGCCGGTTTCTGTCTAAATAGGTGATTGCCACGTCAGATATATAGGGAACGGTATGGTCTACCGTGGTTACCGTCATGCCGGTTGCTGTACCGCTGACGGGAGAGCCTTGGTAGGTGCCGGTATAGTCAACAGTAAGGGTCAACTGGTCCGTCATGCCGTGTGCAGCACCTTCCGGTATCAAAACACTCACCGTAACGTTGACTGAGTTGCCGCCGGGAAGAGCCAGGCTTGGCGGATTGACCGAAGCAACCCAGCCCTGAATCTCATGCTGAGAGGACGCCGAAAGATTGAGATTCAAGCCGGTAGGACTGTCAATCAAAACGTTGGTCAGGGTAAAGTTGTACGACACCAGCGCTCCTGGTGGCGCAGCCCTGCCGCCGGGAGAGATTACCTGAAGCGCGCCCGGGTCAGAGAAAGACTCAATAGTCTGAACTGAGTAGCTTCCCCTTGAGGGAATACTAATTGCACTTGCTCCACCGTTGCGATCTCCCCATTGGAGGTAGTATCCGGTGTCGATGGTACCTGAATTCTGGATATGCGACCACGTTGCACCCGTCAGGTTATTGCCATCCAGCACTAAATTTCTTCCCGTTAGGTAGTCTGCTGAATAATAATAGTTCGGAGGCGATATGTCGGAGCCACGTAAGGTCATGATGCCATCGGTGATACCACGGTAAACAAAAACGGAGTTGTTGGCGCGGTTGATATTTCCGTAAGTACTGTCCGAACCTCTAAAAAAGGTATCGCCGCCTATGTAGAGGCGGACGTTATTCAAAGCTACATTGCTGTTATTTTGGATTTCGGTGGTGCGGGTGTAGAAGCGGGCACCTTTGTCAAGGCGGAAGGTTTCAAAGATAACGATGCCGTTAGCAACACCGGTGCCAGTCCAGGTGCGGGTGATGGTCTCGGAGCCATCGCTGCCAGTTACCTTGGTACCCAGGCTTATCGTGCAATTGATTGGGACAGCATTTTGGGGAGGCTGAACAGGCGCTGAAAAGTAACCGCCTTGCATCAGCCTGGTAGTGCCGTTCCACAAGCTCAACCCGCTGCCGTCTATTTGGTTGAAGCAGGTTCGCTGCCATTCATACCCTGTGGCTGGTGGCACCGCCGGGTACCACCGTCTGGGCGTTACGCCACCGTAGGGGGTTATGGTAATCTCAAGCACATCCCCGTTGTTTTCGTTGCCGCCAAGGATATGTGGGCCGGTGGCAAAGGGAGTGATATCCATCTGCACAAAGATACTGCGTGTGGCTTCAGCAAGCACCTCGTTTTCCTCATCGATAACTGCAATGGAGATGTTGTAGGTTCCTGCTAAGTCGATTTCATCGCCGGGCTCGTAATCAAAGCCATCGTAATCAGTGACCACAAGGAGCTCGCTTACATCGTTTTCCTTGGAGTCAAAGGCAGTCACTTGGGTCAGCAAAAGGTCGTCGTAATACCTCGTGCCGGTGACGATGATGAGGTCGCCGGTAACTATAGTTGCCTCAGAATCATCCGAAGATGCGTCACTTGAGGCAGACCCTCCCGGCTCAGAAGAACCGCCGCCTGTCTCCGTGGCGTTTTCAGTTTCCTCGGTGCCTTCTTCTTGGGAGCTGGCATTATCCTCTGCTTCCCCACGAGAAGCCTCACCACCAGGAGCGGCATCTGTTTCTTGTGTATTAGATTCAGGAGGGTTTTCTGCCATAGAATCGGGACTAAAACCGCCACTTTGGAGGTTTTCGGCACTAGCCCATGTGGTAGGTACTGCTAATAGGATTACAAGCGAACAAATAACCAGAGTTCTCCACACTGATGCAGTGGAGCGCAAAAACTTCGACGAGTCCTTCATTTCCCAGCCTCTTTCCGACCCCCCCTCTTCGAAGTGATTTCCCTATTCAATTGTTGGTAGCGGACTCATTATATACGATTAATAACAAAGCGAATATTTAAGATTTACAAACTGTGTTTTCCTTTATAGTTATTATGTGCTATTTGAGACAGATTCTTGTGTCATGGGCCCTGAAATGCAGCAGAACGTTGTGTACTTTTGCTCTCGTAGCCTTAGTCCCTTGAGCAAATGTGCAGGTGCCCGTGAAGAGAAGTGTCGAAAGGTATCTGATAAAGGTGCTGGTTCGTCTACTGCCCACCTTCTTCTCGCCTGCTCGTCAAGAAGCAGTCAGCGCAGTTTTTCTTGAAGGCTGCCCCTATCACAACACGGTAGGTTAGGTAAACGCTTTAAAACGCTGGAGGATGGTGTCGATTAACAATGCAATCAATACCCCTACGACAAGTCCGCCCAAAACATCTCCTAAGTAGTGGACTCCCAAGTAGATACGGCTTGTCCCCACCAGTAACGGAATCACAATTGCGGCGATCAAAACTGGGAGGCGTGCACTGAGGTTCTCGTGTTTCCTTAAAACGATTAAGAGGATGAGCACATAGACTGCTGTGCTACTTAAGGCGTGGCCGCTGGGAAAAGAGAATCCACCCTCGGTAGCCAGCCAGTATATTTCTGACGGGCGCTCACGGGCTATCAGTTCTTTGAGCACGATCATGACCACTGCGCTTGTGATTGCACAGATGGCAGCAGGGATTCCGTAGGGTTTTCGGGTTGAAGGAATAAGGAGGAGGAGGAGTACTGCGGCGGCGATGCCAAATATAGAGCCAAATTCGGTGAAAAACTTCATGATGTTGGTGAGGACTGGGGTGCTGTATTGAACCAGTATGGTGTAGACAGAACCTTCAAAGGCAGAAAGGGCATCAGTTTTTACCAGCACCGCCAAGATGCAAAATGCTGCAGTCAGGGTCAGCATAATGATAATGCGGGTTTTCAAATGTGCTTGTTTTGTGCTTTGTTTTCCCATACTGGCTGCCAAACACTCAGGATTTCTCGTAAACAGTAACCGTGACGGTATCGCCGATCTGCTTGTTTATCTTTGTTCTAATTTCCTTCAGGATGCCGATGATGTAGCACACAGAGCCGTCAGGGTTTTTCAGGCCCATGTTGACGATGCTTCCTTCGTACGGCTCGCCGTCAAAAGTAACACTGACCTTTACTCTTCCCTTGCCAAACTCTTCTCGGATATCGTAAGGAAAGGCTACGTATGCCCCGCCTTTGCCTATCTCAGAGGCTTGAATTACTGCATCGTACTCATAGGTTTTACTGCTCATTTTTTTTACCCCACCTACTCATCCAGGTATGGCCCGCGCTGTTTTTTCTTGAGTGCTTGAGCTCGTTTTTTGGCAAGTCGGCGCTCAACTGCAGCTCGTCCCGGCTGCGTTGCCACCCGCATGCGCGGTTGCCGATTTGCAGCCTCGAGGCGCTTGCGCAATATAGCCAAAGCTGCCCGCTTATTCAGTAGCTGACTTCGCTCCCTGCGAGCAACCACCATAATTCCACTGGGTTCATGCACCAACCGCACAGCGCTATCAGTAGTGTTAACGCTCTGCCCGCCAGGCCCGGTTCCACGAAACACCTGAACTCGGCATTCGCGCAAAAGCCCTTCGTCACTATCAGGAATCAGATACTTCATAGCTTAAGTATACCTACGTACGCCCCACTGTGGTACAGAGGGACGGGGTTGGAACAGGGGGACGGGGTTAGTGTTCCAATTTGACCAAGGTCAAATTGGAACACTAACCCCGTCCCCCTGTTCCAACCCCGT
>Ga0131853_10010923_pt1 | contig 16600 bp, 9 predicted proteins | sample TergutLab28metaG_FD_92764 | JGI IMG/M metagenome (GOLD analysis project Ga0131853, IMG submission 92764) | Labiotermes labralis P1 segment gut microbial communities from Petit-Saut dam, French Guiana - Lab288 P1 (version 2) (version 2) | ecosystem: Host-associated > Arthropoda: Insects >...
CACGGTCAGCAAAACGTCAAAATTAAAAACATAAGTTTTTGGACCTTGTCCACCGTACGCAATGAAACACAACACTCCACCCTTCGAGGACAGGATCAGTCTCCGTCTTCAGGCTCGCATCTGACTAAACAACTGTCACTACATGGTAATTATTTACACTATATTTAAACCCGGATTAACGTCTAATTATCATATAATGATAAATCCAATGTACTTGAGGAAAGGACGACAAGTTGTCGTCGACAAATTAGTCCGGAAATTCTGAGGTGTGCCATCCCCGTTGTGTGTTTGAACTATATGGTGAGGTAAATTCACTCAGAACACAACTATAAATATATGGCTAAATAATGGTGTTTATTAGCAACGGAAAACTACATGTTTCGGCCTGTGGCGGCCATCATCACGTTTTGACAACTTTCTTGTAATAAGAGCTATATGTAGTATGCATAAACCCGTGGCGATATTGAGATCTCATCATCATTATCATTTGCAAATGATACTGATGATGAGATCTCAACATCGCCACGCGGTTTATGCATATTATACATAACTCTTATAGCAAGAAAGTTTGTCAAAACTTGATGATGGCCGCCACAGACCGAAACATGTAGTTTTCCGTTGCTAATAAACACCATCATTTATCCATTTATTTATAGTTGTGTTTTAACTGAATTTACCTCACCTTATAGTCCGGAAAGTCTGGCTTTGACTTGGTTATTTCAGTAAGAAAAGCGACTGTTAGCAAAGGTGATGTCCGGTAAGACTTTAAACTGAAGGCTACTGTCTTCTGTGTCGCTCAAGTTGACACTGATGGCATATCGTTGTGGCTTTAACGGGTGTTGAACTGGAGTGTCACCCGATAACGTGTCGTACGTCTACACGAAAATCGTCCAATAATGCTCATGTTATCGGTAAGAGCAGCTGAACTGTGCGGACAGACTCACAAGCACATGTAGAGTATTAAACACTTTATTATCCAACTAACGCACAATACACAATATGTAGATACAATTAAAATTATAAAGTATTTAAAAGTGCTCCAACATGTTTCGGATCACAGAGGATCCTTCATCAGGGAGCCTTGTACAGTGCTTGGCTAAAAATTACAAGAATGATTCTATTGTTTCCGTTGACATGGACAAGGTCGGTGTTATGGCAGCATATTGTGACTTAATTAGATAAGAGAAGGGCTGTCTGTTTTAGAGACAAATTAACAACCAAAATAACACGGTGGAGCACTTTTAAATATTTTATAATTTTAATTGTATCTACAAATTATATATTGCGCATTAGTTGGATAATAGAGTGTTTAATTGTTGTTGATGCGCGGTGCAAACAAGAAGATACACGTAAAGTAGATTCGTCAGGGCGGGGACGCGCCTTCTGTGCTTTTCCTCCACTTCGCCACCCCCAGGAACATTTCAGCCAAGCACACAGAACACTAAGCAATGGCCAAATGTGAATGTAACTTTCTAAAACGTCCACCCACCGCCATCATCACCAACAGCAATGTCCAAGCACTATTACTGTCCACCCCTAATTAAAAGCCAAACTTCTCTTTCTCATCCTACACCATTCCACCCCCCACCCCTACCAGCATCTCCTATAGTTATACGCATAGTTCCATTTTAAATGTCTATAAAGCTACACTACACTCATGAAGGGTGAGAACCAGTTCCAACTTTATTCTACGTGTTCATGCCCTGAAAGGAATCAGCCTATAATATAGCAGCTAGCAAAATTCAATCTTCCACAAACTCCAACATCTAAATTTATACTTTTATAGGCCTAATTACTTCTTCATTAAAACTGCATAGAATAGTCATATCTAACGCTTTATGTCAATTAGAATGCTGGTGTTTGGAAGAGCGAAAAGACAAGAATTTAGACAGAGACACAGAATGCGGAACGACATATAAGTAGCCCAAGGCCGGTATCAGAAAATAACCCCGCGTTTAATAAAGACCATTAATAGATTAACAAACCACATGTAAAAAGAAATACATATGAAACTTCAAAGAGATATCTAAAACCAAGTCCCTCAACTGTTGCATCAATGCCTAGAGAGCGGTGAGTTATGACAGAAAATTTATGGTTATTAAAGCTGCAAAAAGCACAACGTTGATCTATAGTGCTATTGTTATTTATCAGGAAATGTGTGTCTATCTGCCTTTATAATGTTTGGCAGAAATGACAGATAAATCATAGGAACTGCTACAAAAATCGAATGAGGTCATCTCTACTTTCGGAGCTGTTAAATTTCTGCTTCCAGCAGGCAGTAACACTAACTCTCTTACCTCAAAATTAGTTGGAGATGGATCAGTACTAGACACAGTGCTTAAGTTTAGTGCATTAAAATTATGAAATTGGTAGTAATGTAACAACGAAAAGCAGAAACGTTTGTTAGAAAATATGTTTATCTAAAATGTTGAAAAAAAATATGTTTATGGTTCCGTGCATCGCTGATTTATATTAATAATTGTCCAACGAGATGCAACAAAAAGCAGTCTATTTATTATTCTGCAAGTTCACGCTACATGTTTCGGGTGTCAACCACACTCATCATCAGGAGTACACAAAACTGTAACTACAGCCTCCGGTACTGTGCAGCTACCTCCCTCCAACGTGGCCAAGTTGGTCACGTTGGAGGGAGGTAGCTACACACACAAAAAAAAGACCAGTACCGGAGGCTGTAGTTACAGTTTTGTGTACTCCTGATAATGGGTGTGTTTGAAACCCGAAACATGTAGAGTGAACTTGCAGAATAATAAATAGACTGTTATTTGTTGCATCTCTTTGGACAATTATTAATATAATGTTGAAAAATATGTCAGCCTCGTCGTAGCCTGTCTATATTTAGCTTAAGCTGACAAAGTCATAAGTAACGAAATACGGAAGGAAGGCGTATGTACCTCTGTGTGGAGTCCATAAACATACCTGTTAATTCTGTCACCCATTTGTGTTGTATATTAACATTTATAAACATGGTAATGGCTCGAAATTTCGATTCTGTCTGATACAGTTAGTGTAATCAGAAGCCGTACGATCGGGACTTATAGGTGGGCTAATAATTTGCTTAATTACGAATTTACAGTCCCCGACAGGACTGAACTATATGAAACAGCCAGCGTCATCATTTATTTACTTGAATCCCCGCCTTTTCGAAACCTATTTCTTTCAGCTTTTCTTTTTTGTATCTTATATCGATATGTCCACCAGCAACACTTCACACGGCTTCTCACAAGTTATTATTTTTTTGTGACTGGTTTTATTATCACCCTGTTCAAATGAAATGCCTGATAACGAATACATGTAAAATGATAACATCAACTAGCCCGTATCCCAACGCCTAAGATGTCCCTGTCGACGACATGATGGAATATGAGCGACATGAGGTTTAGCACAACTCGTTTTTAACCTCGAAGATAGATGGAGTTGAGAAGTGAGCTTCACGCCCCGACCACTTTGCTCTCGAAGACATATCGGCCATTAACCATTAAATAGGGTGCCGGATGGGCGCCAGAGGAGGTCTGGATGCTTGGGATCGAACCAAGATTCCTCAAACTCCCAGTCCGTAATCTAGTCTCTATCCAGGCTACGCTATTCCGGTTCCTACTAATGCAACTTGTCTCTAAATTGAAAATCTTAAGCAGCAGGCTTAAAAGGCACCATATGTCCTACTTCTGTTCTGCTTGTGCATGACGTTTACATTTCGACTTAATCTGTCAGTATTCTGTTTACCGTTCGACACTCTCAACTCGACAGTCATTTACAGTCCGTGCCGTATCTAAATACAGGTAAGCGCCGCATAACGACGTTTCGGTCAACGACGGACCGCATATAAGACGGTGGTCCCATAATGTTATAATACTTACCATTGTGTTACAATTGCCTACAGTATTCAGTACAGTAACATGCTGTACAGGTTTGTAGCCTAGGAGCAATAGGTATACTATACAGCCTAGGTGTGTAGTGGGCCATACTGTATTACCTAGGTTTGTGTAAGTACACGTTCGCACAACGACGAAATCGCCTAACGACGCATTTCTCAGAATGTATCCCCGTCGTTAAGCGACGCATATCTGTACTCCTTAGGATTTAGTTTCGAGATATAGCCAGCCCATACGGCACCCATAGAATGTCACGACTGTACAGAACAACATGTACAGATATAACTTTGTACAGTGTGGCGTGTAAGAGGCAAAAAGATAAAAGATTCTGAAATAAATTGTAGCAACTGTTCCTCGAAAATAATCTGCTCTTAACTTTGTCTTGAACATAATTTTCATTTCATGTCAAGTTCAATTTAGAATTTGGGCTATCGTAATACATAAATTTTCTGTCATATTATTAGGGTTCTGCAGTATCCATTCGTTGGTGACCAAAAGCGCTCTGCCTCGGAACTACCTGTACAACCAGGCTGCAATGAACACTACACTTGCGATGCCCCTTTATCAAGCTACGTGGCTGCATTTCTAATTAGAAGCTAATGATATGTACAAGACGTCATTATTTTTGTCTTGCAACAGCCGCTTCTAACGTGCTGTGACTGCATGATACACGTCATAAAGTTTTGTGGAAATAGCCAGAAACGCGGTTTTACGTTAGCTTACTTACAGATGTAATTTTTTACATATGAAGCCACTTTTGTGCAACACTGAGAATGGTATGGCTCATCGGTGTGTGTACAGTAGCTACTGTGAATTTATAACGCGATTAAACTGTTAGGATCGTAATGTGTATCGAGGAACTGCAGTTTACAGAGCGGTTCAAAGAACAGATATCTATGCTATCAGCTACGTTTTCGCGATTGTTTCCTGCTTGCCATGGTAGAATGTTAATGAATGTGCTTACTCAGGGCGCCTGTAGATAAGGCTCTTACACCAGCCTGTTTGTAAGTCTCGGCAGTTTTGCGACTGAGGCTGCTGATAGGGTGACCCAATTGGGAATCAAATCTAACAGATTTTGAGATGTTTTGCCAATCCAGACACTTGTCTAAATGGGTGGGAAAACCCCACGAAATTGTCCAGCTTATTATTATTATCATTATCATAATCATCATTATCATTATACTTCTTATCACCTTTATGCAAGGTATTTACATTTATATACATGAAACACGACCTGTTTCTAGGGTACGTACTGTTCCAGCTCTTCTCTATTTACAGTTTGTGATACATGTAATGTTATTTCGCATGTTATGTTAAAAATGCTTAATACTTTTACATTAGTATTTTATTATTAATATTATTATTATTATCGTCATCATTATTATCCACTTCAGAGTTCAGATTACAAATGTTTGGATTTAAGGAAGCAACATTGCGAATTACATCGATAGAAAGAGAGAAAATAGAACAGAAAGAAAGAAGGATAGAGAGGCTAAAACAGACTTAAGGAATGACTCATTTTATGGGACGTCTGATACTAAGTGTCTGTTCCTGATGAAAGGCTATTTATTTGGTAAGAATGACTAACTGAATAGTGTGGCTTGCGTGAATCTTCAGGTTTTCGGGGCGAAGTGGTTGAGGATTTCCTCGTTCCGCGATACGACGCCGCCTCATTGTGCAGTTGCTTTCAGATATTTCGAAGTGCATGTTACTTTCAACTTCAAGTGTTAATAGGTCTTCTCGGATCTCTAGAATCTTGAAGATTAAGGTAATATTCTTCGAAACTCTGGTTACCATTCAGCATGACATCCCAGGAGAAGGGCGTCCTCTAAGTTGGCAGCTTTTCTTTTGAATATGTAAGAAAAATTCAATTCATTTGTACTTGTAAACATTATGATTCCCCTCACTGAAAGCTATTCGCGGTTGTTCTGGCAACAACATTACAATCCTTAACGCATGTAATGGCAGAAGGCACACAAGAGTCAACCCAGTTACTAAAAGAACAAATATTAATTGACAAAACCGTCGAGAAACTTCAACAAAATCAAGGATGCAACAAAGAAAAAGGTCTCGTACGTAACAGTGTTTCTCAAGCTTTGTGAGACCGCAGCCCGGTAAATTCTTTTTTATAAGACGAGGGCCCGGTCCCAACAGATTTACTCGTCAGTAACTTTCTAATTTTTTTTAAGTTCATACATTAAACTAACATAAGTATTAATAATTAATCATGGCATAATCATAAAAAGCATTAGTATAATTGTGTGTACGGTGTGGCATGTTGACAAATATAAAATTACATTGAAATTAGTTATCAATTCCGGGAAAATCTCTCGCGGCCCGCTATAATTCATGCCAGAGCCCGGTACCGGGCCTCGGCCCGGCGGTTGAGAAACACTGGTATATAGAAGGAAGAGTGTAACGTCTACAGTGCTGTACACAACTCGTTGTGATGCACATTTCGAATCTTATCCAATTTTAAAATGAGTCATCACGAATAGGAAGCAGCTGAGAGCTGAGTAGGCAGAGGTATTGCAGTTGTTCACACGCGAGTGAGCTGACAAATAGAGGACGCAGTTCCCGATATAAACCCTTGTGGCACGCTGCATCTCTCCCTCCTACTGCGGTAGGCTCATTATTAATAGCGTATAGGCCCCATGTCAAAACACTTTCATTTCTAGTAATGACACTGTGCACATAAAAAGGGTTTAAACTCATGGTTCCGTCCATCGTAATTCAGTGTTAATAAAATTCCAACCAGATGCAACAGTATGCAGATATTTATTTACTGCAAAGTCACAACATGTTTCGGGTGTCACAGCACCCATCATCAGGAATACTAAAAACTGTAACCGCAATCTCCGGTACAGGTCATAATACTGGTACAGCCACTTCCCTCCAACGTGGCCCGATCGGGCCACGTTGGAGGGAAGTAGCTATAACAGATTTGTATTAACATAAAAATGTTTCTTTGTGTGCCTGATCGTAATGAACAAGCAGAAGTAATAAGCCTTTTTTCTTTCGCGTTTTTATCTCTGTAGAAACGAAGACGTACATTACAAATTAACCGTTTAAATCAAAGAAGTTTTAGCATTAATAGACAAATGCATTTTCCCCCAAAAGCCCTCTTCATGGGTTTATAGAAGCTAAAGGTAAAGTGATCCGGTTTACAGGCCCAGTGTGGCCCAGAAGGAGGGTAGAGGTATAGCTCTACTCTTCCATGACCGCGACACTAGAAGGGGGTGAGTGGTCAGCAGCACGCCCCGTCCGCACTTTACCCCCGGGAAAGACCCGGTACACATTTTACAGGAGACTGGGTGGGCCTCAGTACCGGTCTGGACGGGCGGAAAATCTCGTCCCCACCGGAATTCGATCCCGGACCGTCCAGCCCGTAGTCAGTCACTACACCGACTGAGCTACCCGGCCCACATCATGGATTTATGCGATTCTGAAAAGGAAATGGGGATTTTGGTCTAGAGCTTATTATTGTGAATTGGCTGCCCTTGAGTCTAAAACTACACAGGTTTGAGGTTAATAATAAAGTATTTAGAGAGATCACGAAGATAGGTAGAGTAAAGTTAAACACAACTTGTGGATGTTTTACTGCTAAGGAGCTTTATTCCTAAGATAGGCTTTATGAATAATACTCCTCAGCAATAAAATATCCACAAGTTGTGTTTGACTTTGCTGTACCTATCTTTATGATTGTGCGCAACACAACGGGGCTGGCTAACTTAGCCGTTGTTTAGAGAGATGTAATTGAAGAATGTGTTTTCTAAGCATGTACAACTTTAGTCAAAAAATAAATGATTCGCATTTTATGTTTCCTCGGCTCATAAAATAAGTTAATTTTTAAGCATTTTAATGCTCATTACCTTTTTCACAAAAGCTCGTCTCTGAACCCTGTTCCGAACTAGTGCCGTACAGTTCACATGTTGACAGCTTCTTTGTAACTACTGTTCGTAATGCTTAGCATGTGAGCCAACATTCAGCAGGCATTTTGTCGTCTCACTGAGTCACCAACATGCTAAAGTCTTTACGATGTTATTATTTCCACTCATGTATTCTTCCGAGTACACTTCAATTTGTCTCACTTTCATAAGAGTCGCCCTCAGCATTTTGCACTGGAACGCTGGACCGTCTCTGAAGTTACAAGGAATGAGTGTATTTATTCAGTCATTTATTTCCCTCTTCTATTCTCTATTATCTACCTACCTACCTACCTACCTACTCCCTACCTACCTACCTATCTACCTACCTACCCGCCTGCCTGCCTGTCTGCCTACTGCCTACCTACCTACGTACCTACCTACCTACTACCTGTCTACCTGCCTACCTGCTACCTACCTACCTTCCTACCTACCTTCCTACCTACCTTCCTACCTACCTGTCTCTCTGTCCTCAAATACTTCGTCAACCCATCAATCCGTTCATTCCTCTACGTAACTCTCCAAGTTTCATCTCTCTGTGTGTAGGCCCATTCTACTCAATTACACACACACACACACACACACACGCTCGCTCGCTCGCTTACCTGAACAAGGTTCATAACTTAAATACACTAGCCCTAGAAGTATGTTCTTATTTCTTCTCAAACTGTACAAATTTTGACAGTGGGTTTGTTTGTTACGCGACTATGCGTCTACCTCTACATATTGGTCAAATGTTATAGCACAGATACACATATTTCAGTAAATTTAATTTACAGGTCCTCCTTAATATCTTAGCAGCTAATAATAGGTTGCTTATAATACGAATCGCATGTTGTTATGTCAGCTAAGGGGACAGAGAAAATGGTTTATAAGACTGAAAAACTTATGCCAATTGTACAAAATTTTAATAATGTAACAAAATGCTTGAATGACAAATACATGCAGTCTAATAACACTTGTTTTACATAAGAAACTTTCGGGGTCCCCAATTTATAAGTCTCTTGTCTCGCTGAATGATGTGGCATCGTGAAATAACCGAAATAATTACAGACCTGATCCGCGGCTGGAACAATGCCAACTCAATGTGCGACGATATCTATGAGCCTCCACACGACTGCGAGTGTCATTCTTTCAAGAGGTCGGGACCCTCTTAACACGGAATGTCACATGGCACCGGACCCCTGTAACGCCCGGATTTTTAAAGTTCCCTTCCCCCTTAATCCCGTAATGTTGATAAAAAAACATTTCTTAGAAGGGAATAAATAAACGGCGGGGTTAGAAAGCACCTTTGGTCTTCTGTGAAAGATGGTCTATGCTGTCTCTCTTTCTGTGTGTTGTCGATGTTGGTCCCACGAGGTAAATGTAATTTCTAAAGCAGAATACTAACACGGAATTCAGTGAATGCATAGTTAAGCAACGCTATGCTAAATCCCAAACTTCAATTAAGATGGAAATGAAAGAACAAAGAAGAAAGCAAAGGTAAAGAGAGATGAAGAAAGAATGAAAACAAAGGAAATAGTAAGGGATACAAAGAGAGAGAAATTTAGAGAAAAAGACACGAAGAAGGACTGACGAAACAAATAAAACAGTATAAAGAGAAACAGAAAAATAAATAAATACAACCGAAATGAAGTAACAAAAAGAAAATAATATACAAGTGGAGAGTGTTATAATTTTTTTTCCTCGCTCCTTGAATATGCGTTTACCTTAAAAGATTTCCATTTAATACGTAGACGGATTTCGATAGAGGTGACTATAAATGTACATCGTGGGTTTAAATTCGCACTGAAATTAGATATTTTACGACAAATAAGGTGCTCAAATATTGAGAACCTCACAGAACTCCAGGTTCTTCGGAACACAGTTGTGTGTGTGTGTGTGCGTTTGTGTGTGTGATTTTGAGCCATTATGTAAGTAAATGAAAATTATATATAAAACAAAACGAATGTGTTGATACATGCTGGTCACAGAACGGGTGTTTTCCTTCAGCATCACGTAATAAGAAAACAACACAATGGTTAAGCGACGCAGGTCCCTGGAGTTACTACGAAAGCCATAAATGGCTATGGTATGGACACCCCTATTCTGTTCCTGGCATTGGTCAGGATTATTCTATTCGTCATCAGACGAGAGAGTTCTTGGGTCCACTCAACTTCCTAGCTAGTTTTACTGTGGCTCAAACTTACTGGGTGAAATGGAGGATTCATTTCCTGTTGCGACATAAGTTACGAAAAGAGAAGAACTTCATCTCTGGTCACATACGTCATTCAGCCGTAGTCCTTATGGGCACAGAAGAAAAAAATCTCTACTTACTGAAACTGAGTTGTACATGTACACCCAACCCTCGCTTTCCGCGGGTTCGAAATACAAGGTGTCGCCCCAACAATAAAAATAAAACACTCAAACCCTTCAGTGAATGTAAAAAGGTAAAGGTAAAGTGTTCCCGTTACAGGCCCGGTGTGGCCCAGAGGGTGGGTAGAGGTATAGCTCTACTCTTCCATGACCGCGGCACTAGAGGGGGGTGAGTGGTCAGCAGCACCCCCCCCCACCTGCCCCCGGGAAAGACCCAGTACCCATTGTACAGGAGGCTAGGTGGGCCCCAGGGTCGCTCTGGTCGGGGGGGGGGGGAAATCTCGTCCTCACCGGGATTCGATCCCGGACCGTCCAGCCCGTAGTCAATCGCTATACCGACTGAGCTACCGGGCCCATCTTCAGTGAATATAAGCATCATAATTGTTCGACAAGTCAAACAGGTCTTCAAGCCATACCGCATTATGTTCTAGGATTTTAAATAAGATATCCCAGTTGTGTTGAACATGCTAAAAATAATATAAAATTAATATAATACAGTCATATACAAGTTTATATTTTATTAGATTATATTAGGTTATAATTCCAGCTACATGTTTCAGCCCAATTGTTTTCATATAACAAACCACAATTATTTTAACCAATTCTTGTAATATGAGATGTCGTAAATTGAAAGCAATATCAATTGTACATTCCACCTATTCAAAGATCAGCCTGAAGATGGCCCTACAATTTGGTCGAAACATGTAGCTGCAATTAAAAAACATAAAGTTGTGTTTGACTGTATTATATGTCTTTTATATTATATTTTATATGTTCAAGGAGCTGAGACGAAACAAAAAGCACTTCTCATCACAATGTTTATGCAAAAAAAAAAACAGCAAACACAAACACTGAAAGTATACCAAAACATTGTTTTGGGGTGGGGCGGTTCGTAAACTATTCGCAGATTTTTCGTTTCACGCGCGGGGTCTGGGGCGTACCCCCCCCCCCCCCCACCGCGACAGAGACGAGGGTGAGCGTGTGCGGTAATGGAGTGGCAAATCCACTTATTCTTACCCTCGGTTCTAGATGGTGGTGAGTGAGCAGCTTCATACCTTCTTCCACTTCGGTCCCGGTGGAAGGAGCCATTGTTGCCTACTGAACACATCTTTGGGTCCACCCATAGCCGTTCTCGGCTATTTGGAGAAGAGGTAGGACTAACTCTCTTGCTCCTGCTAAGAATCGAACCGAAATTCCTCAGGCGTCTAGCCCGTAGCATTATGGGATCCCAAAGTGTGCATAGCATCTTGTGACACAATTGACAAAATAATCCTGAAGATGACTAATCTATAGTCGAAACATGTAGCCTTATAATTACCTTGAGTAATAAAGTGATTGTGCTGACGTACACTATTTAATATTAATATTGTACTAGTCATTACACCGACTGCCTTATCTCTGTTCAAACTCGGCGTTTTTCCTTTGTACAGGGTGATCCACGGGAACCTGACATCTGTAAAATAAACAGTATTCAGTTGTTTTTCAAGTAAATTCGCATTTATTTATACAAAATTAAAGCTTAAAACATGTCATACTAGATGGTTAAGTTTTAAAAATGATATCGGTAAGATGACGACCGTCTTCTTGGATGCAGTTTTCAAGCCTTTTTTCAAAATCGTCCATGACACGAGCCAACAACTGACGATCGATCGGACGAATTTCCTGACGGATGGTTTCCTTCAAATCATTTAACTTACGGGGTTTGTGAGCGTAAACACGTGATTTCAAATACCCCCCCCCAAAAAAAAAATCACACGTTGACAAATCGGGAGAGCGAGGGGGCTACGGCACGTCTCCGAAACGGGAAATGAGGTGCCCGGGAAATATGTTTCGAACAATGGTCATTGAATCGTTTGCAGTGTGCGCTGTGACACCATCTTGTTGAAACCACACATTGGCACAGCCCCCCCCCCCCTCGTCCTACCTACTGAGTACTACCCATTCAAAAGATGTCAGGTTCCCCTGGGTCACCCTGTATGTACGGCGTACACGGTGATCAGTCCCATACAAAGACACCTCCACAGGACCCTCTGGATTTTACCACCTACCGTCCGGCGCATGTCCTATTAGTCCAGTCGTCTACTCTCTTCTCGGGATCTTACTCGCACGATAACCTTGGCTGGTGACAAGCAATCTGGACTGATGTCATGTAATTGGGAATCCCTTAGAACGCAGTCATCCTCATGGCGTATGGGAATTTTTACAGTGGCCCCAGTTTAGTAACGGTCGGCTGGACGAATCTGTTCCGGAGTGGAAACAGATTGGAATGTTATGTCTCACTTCAAACGCTCCCGTTCGGTCATCACCCACATCCACATCCAAGACAACCAACAGATGGACAGACGGACTGGGCGAACGAACCATCATCAAAGGCACATTTTTCTACTTTAAAATACTTCACATCCAAACTAGTGCCAGAATTGTTCTCAAACACACCTGGCAATATACCGGAACGTGATCGGCAATTGGGACCATCTAAAAGTAGAGCATGCTCTGCCTTACAATCATGTTCCAAACATCTCAAACACTCCTTTCAAACGACGCATCGGCGGCAGGAGGTCGGTATTTAAAGATAGACTGTGGAAGAACGAGGAAACAGCCTCAGTGTGCCTGTCTATTCAGTGCTGCAACGACTCAAGAACGCTGATTCAGACAGAAGCATCTCACAGACACACTGATGGTAAACCAATGTGTCAATAAATTAGGGATCTACTTGTAATATGTTTCGATACGTACTGAAATGAAATACGGGCCGGGATAGCTCAGTCAGTATAGCGACTCGCTACGGTCTGGACAGTCCGGGGATCGAATCCTGGTGGAGGAGAGATTTTCCGCACCTGTCCAGACCGGCCCTGGAGCCCACCCAGCCTTATATACAATGGGTACCGCGTATTTCCCGGGGGCAAAGTGGCCGTGGCGTTGACCAACCACACACATCTAGCGCCGAGATTAAGGAAAGAGTAGAGCTATACCTCTACTCCCCATCTGGGCCTTCGTGACTTTTCCTAGGGTGACTTTACCGTTTCCTTTACATACTAAAATTGTTGATGAGGATGAAAATGAAGGGTATTGCATATAGGGACAGATATATCATACATTGTAAAACATGCTGTACATATATAGCATTTAAGCCAACGAATTGCACAATCACTAATAAATAATGATTTGTCATTTATTATGTTCCTCCTCCATTTTTCAGCCTCTCCAAGGCCGTAATCAGGAAAGCTATATACAATGGAGTACAAATACGGTAAGTTCTGTCGAAGATGAGCATGTGTGGTGTTAAAATATAATATGCAAATAATACAGGACACAAAGATAAGATAAGATAAGGGATGTGTACTGCAGAAGACCCGGTGTTAGCAGGCACAGACTTTGTGACTCAGCAAACTAAATAATACATTAATATATACGCGGTAATTGTGTCAATATAAAGAATAAGACAATTCGGTGGGCCTAAGTACAGGGAATGTTTTGTACACACAAGGGGTGAACACACTATGGCCTACAAGCACGATACGCGAGTCAAAAGGTTAACTCCGATCCGTGGCAATATTCAGATATTTTTGACAATGTCAGTTAAAAAGTGGCCTCTCTACTGACAACTGTAAATGGCGTATAAATACTGACGTATTTTGACAGAAAGTCATACTTTTTACTGAACATTGGGCCTAAACCCAATCAAGGAGTCCTAATATGTTTACTTTCAGCCCATAAAGCACAACGTAAGACAAATATTACGTATTTTGGTACACAAACAGTAGCGTGTCGCGTGAGAGGGCGTCAGCGACGGTTTTAACGTCTCTAGACCAAGAGTGTTAGTGCGATACTTTCAAAATCACGATTTCTTTACCAGATTAATAAGCTGTTCACAAAATATGTGCAAGGCCATCGGTAATAACACCACTCATTAATGTATACAGCTGAGTAGCGAACACAACTGAACACTCATTGAAATGTCCAGTTCAGAAGAGTGTATTCTGCTTTCATTCCTATCTGTTGGAACGAATGTGTATTCTTCGTGTAAAGACGAACACCCTAACTAACTAACTAACTAACTGATGACTAACCAACCAACCAACCAACCCCCTTTCCCGGGCTTGTAGGTCTTCAGTACGACTACTTGGAGCGAGGTTTCATATCATTGCTAGTCCTGTGCCCACTTGGGGCACCACAAATTCAAATAAAAAGCAGAAAATACTCGCCATTGAAGCTTAATTCGAGCCCATAATTCTAGCATTAATGGGGTAAACATAGTAAATGCTTCAGGCCAAAAGGCAACTGTAATCGGCTGATGTTATTTACCGACTAAACATAACGACGAAACCGTTAAAGTAGTTTACAAACTATATATCATGATTTGAAAACTTTATTTGCTTTCAATTAATTAAGAACCCTTTGTACAGTAAAGCACACAAATGCTTTCGGCTCGACACATCATGGTCGCTGACGATAAAATTGTCTTGAAATCACCACCAGGGATTTTTAGTGAAGGATTTGTCTTGCTTTAAAGAATAAGCTGGTTAGGTCACCTAGAGAGAATGGAGGAGGATAGGATGCCCAAAATTATCTTCACTCAAGAACTGGAAGGGACGAGAAGAAGGAGAAGACCCTGGAAAAGATGGAAAGAGGAAGTAGAAAGAGATCTTCAAGTGCTGGGTGTGAGAAGAGTGTGTGGCAGATAGGAAAAAAATGGAAGGGCATTGTTCGACAGGCCTAAGCCCACAGTGGGCTGTAGTGCCAATGGAAGAAGAAGAAGAAGAAGAAGAAGAAGAAGAAGAAGAAGAAGATTTTCTTTCTTTGTAATGGACAGTGAAGTTTATTTGACACAGGTGTCCTTTAACAGTGGTTATTCTGAAGTCAGAACGGTGCGTATTTAGAGGAATTCTTGAAACGCTAATCTTCAATTAAATATTAAAAGCAAAGTTCTTCCTACATTTAATTACGCACCAAGCCATGAAAACATATGCGGAATTGAGGATATGGCTCGTAAACTTGGAACGAAATGGAAGGGATAGATCAGCTTAAAATCTGAGCCACTTTAGCAAAAAGGAAAAAGATCCTCGTTTACCCACCGGGTAGAAAATTTGGTGAAGTCCAGACCCGGTCTAAATACTGGGCAGAAGAGAGAAACCTCTTGCCCCTCCCGGCCATGTAGCATGCAACCTAGTCAGTATACCGCCTAATCTGTCTCGGTGCACATTTAAATGCGACAGAGTAAAGGCATCGCTGTATTGCACTCGTGGTTTACTTAATCTACAGGCACTCCTTTTGTCTCTCCAGTATTCTAAGTTTCTGTGTTCCTGGTCGGCTTGCTAGGCGATCTTACTAGGTTTTAAAGTGCATAAGACGATCCGTATTCATCACTATTTCGTCGCTTTGTAACCATTCAATACGTACAGCTTTAGCTATAATGAATAACGGTAGTGAGTGATAAACATTTGTGACGACGCTTTCTTTACTTCCATAAAACTTTCTTATACGAAATACTTGAATGAAAAATGTATGTGCAACTTTTAAATCCCCTTCGCACAATTTTAACCCTTAACTCTTTATTTAAGTAAAAGAAATCAGGGTTCTGGTCGGTGCATTGACTTTTATTTAGCCATATTTAACGACGATACATTAACTGCAGACACTGAGATTGAAAGAACGAGCATTAGATCGCTCTCTGTGGAGAATTCGTTGCGGAAGAGGCCATATCGTAAGACAGGCTAAAGAATGAATGAGTAAAACTGAAGGCGAAAGCTAACTGAAAGACGAGAATAACAGCGAGCATACAAGGTCTGTGCAGCAGTGAGTCTTGTGTCTGAGGTGCCATCTTCGTATTCAACTTGAGACTGAGGAGAACCACTAATTCCTCCTCATGCAGCCGACAGCCCAGACAAGATTCCGATCGATAAGATTCTCCTTAATAAAGATAAAGGTAAAGTGATCCCGTTACAGGCCCGGCGTGGCCCAGAGGGTGGGTACAGGTATAGCTCTACTCTTCCATGACCGTGGCACTAGAACGGAGTGAGTGGTCAGCAGCACGCCCCGGCAGCACTTTACCCCCGGGAAAGACCCGGTACCCATTTTACAGGAAGCTGGGTGGGCCCCATGGCCTGTCTGGATGGGCGGAAAATCTCGTCCCCACCGGGATTCGATCCCCGACCATCCAGTCCGCAGTCAGTCACTATACCTACTGAGCTACCCATATGTTTCTCCTTAATACTCGTACAAACACAGAACACGGCGGCTATACTATCGTGTTAGATTTGAAATTTAAAATTAATGATCACAGTCAATATTTCCCCAGGCCAAGATACAGGCCTGTCGGGGGGGGGGGGTTGTAAAAGTTATCTATCTTTACAGAATTTTTTTGCCCTTAAATGACTTTTACAACCTATCTCCCTATAGTCTGTTTTACTTTTTAATCAAATGGCGCGG
>Ga0131853_10010924_pt1 | contig 16599 bp, 8 predicted proteins | sample TergutLab28metaG_FD_92764 | JGI IMG/M metagenome (GOLD analysis project Ga0131853, IMG submission 92764) | Labiotermes labralis P1 segment gut microbial communities from Petit-Saut dam, French Guiana - Lab288 P1 (version 2) (version 2) | ecosystem: Host-associated > Arthropoda: Insects >...
GAACTTTGGATATAGGTGTTTTGGGTTATATCGTTATAGTTTGACCTAAGGAACACTCTCACGAAGTTAGGTCCTTTCCTCCTGGGACACCCTGTATATATATATATATATATATATATATATTATAACGACATTACTTGTTGTTAATGTGCATATTAGCCACGGCTCCTACAGAAATGCGCAAGTACTGATGATAAAGTTATTGAATGCGATTCCACTTCCAATAATTTTTTAATTTATTTCAATAGAAGTAAATTTAACTTCCTATTTGTATTTTGTTCTTCTTTAAAATTTTAACTTCGGCGTATTTTGCTATGAGAGACAAGCAAACGATATTCCTGGCGAAAAAGAGTTATTTATGACAAGAATCCGCACAGCAGTATAATTGAGCCTGTCGTTTTATACTTGTGTAAAACCGTTACTGTAAGAGAATTACGCACAGGGTGTCTAGTATCGTGCCCCGAACGAATCATTTGTCACGGAATTGTTGGAAGATGCAAGATTTCTGTGTGACAAAGGTGCATTAGCCAGGAGAGAATCAGACAGACATGCTGTGAAATTACGGCGAGTAAGAAGAAGGATGTGAGAACTTTCGTACCTGAAAAATACACAGAAAATTCAGGAGGCCACACAATTATGGGTCTAATGCATTGTATTCTTTACCACTTAACCGTAGATGATTAATTGTGGAAGCAAAGGCCGGGATATATATTAAGGACGGAGTTAAGTGATACGGAAATGTCTTCGGGAAATTATTAATAAATAGATAATTTTGGAGTGTTGTGTGTATATGAGAAGATAATGAATTTATCGTATAGAAATAAGACGTAAAAGTGCAGACTGTTCACCCGAATCGTGGCAGAGAACAGCGAGTTTGCTTGTGGTTAAAATAAAAAAAAAATCTAGCAGGGTAAATTAAATTATACTAAACGAAACGGAAAAGTAAGTTGCATTGTTACTAGACGAGTGTTCATATATAATTTAACAGCGCTGTGCGAAATTTTATGCAGCGTCAGAAATAAATTGCCAAACAAGGTGAATTGGACAGACTTCGAGAAACATGTGGTCGTGGGCAATTTGAAGACAGTACTAGGCTGCTCTTCGCTACCAGTAATCTCTTCTGACAGCCATTATAGCCACACACCACTCGAATTCAAAATTTTCTGTGTATTGGTTTAGGGCTTCATGTTTTATAACTTGAAGACAGAAGTATTCCGTGAAAGAGGAAAGTTGGAAGACCGAGTTGTTGAAGGACAGGTAATAATAGTTTAACCCTTAAATACAAGAATTATCTGTGAATAATATTTAAGAATTCAGTTCGTATCTCACAGAAAAGATTGCTTCCATCACATACACAAATCCGATATGGCCTTTAGGAATATAAACTTAAATTATATTGATTATGTCACCCAACTTTTAAATACGTCCTACGGGGAAACGCAGAAATCTTAATGTTGAACCTGCAGGTAGAAGTTCAGAGCTAAAGAATTTTATTTGAATCATATTTTTCTGATATTGCCCAATGGTGGTCCCTTTTGAACGTATCAGTGAAGGTTCTGGTTTCATGAAAATAGGGAATTTCTCGTACAATTATTGGACTGTTAGCTTTGCAAGAACTAACCTGCTACATGAAGTTAGTTAACTGTTTAAAGCAATGTGATATATTCATGCACCGCCCGAAATGACATCCAGGATCTGTACCATTTTCCACACAGTGTTTTTAAATCATAAAGCTAATATTTCCCTGCGCAATATATATATATATATATATATATATATATATATATATATATATATATTCTTATGGCGCTACGGCCCAATGCGGGTTATGAGCTCCTCATTCATGAGTCTTCTGTATCACACAAAACGACGCACCGCATCGGTAGGACTCCTCTGGACTAGTTATCGGCTCTTTCGTGTACAATATTATCCTGTTATTACTGACAGTGTGGTCATTAGGTTAACCGTTACGTCTGGTACATTCTTTTTGTATTAACAGGCAAACATTATTTACGTATTATTTTACTTATATTAATTTAAGAATTCTCTCATATGTCCCATTTTAATAACCGCATCGTAAGGCTATAAATATTGAATGTCCAAGGATGTCTGCCATATACTGCTCTCAGGTTTTACCCTTTTATCTGCCTGGAAGGACTAAGGAAGTCGAAATGCAATCGCAGGCAGTACAGCTGGCCTTCCATCCGAGATTTCAAGCCTCAGTATTCCATATACCAAATGGATATGCAATTCGCTCCACCACGACCACGCAGTTATTCTTTTGGGTTATTTTCGTTCAGTAAACCCATTAATTTTGTTGCGCTGCAGAGTAAGACTTTTGAATTAGACGAAATAAATCGACTAGCGTCAGGTCTTTACAATTGAAACAGCAACAGAACGAGTATGTAGTTAATGTCTGAACTCATCAGACGCCGCTTGAAGCAACTGTCTGCTGACCAGTGAAGACAGTTGCTTCACCCTTCCCTGGGGCCGTCTGCACTGCATTAATTGCTACCTGCATACTGTAATCAGACAGGAAAAACTGTTGGGATTGGACAGGTTCTGAAGCATAACTGAATGATCAGACTATTTGCTTACCTCACAGATATGATTCAGTGGACGTAGTCGGGACAGGTCTTCAACAGGATCAGTCTCGGACGTGAATATAATTAGCATGAATTCTGAGGACAATTTAAAACCTCAGCCCCTTACAAATATGTCTTCATGGCATATTAAATAAATATCCCTGAGCTAAAACCACTTATAAACCCATCATACTGCACTAACCAATCACAATTCAGAATGAATTCCTCAAGGCCTACATAGTGAACATTAAACAACAGTTTCGACTTCAAATAAAAGTAACTGAATTCAAAATGTCAAACAGATGAGTAAATATAAGATTCCATTTTCGTAAAAAAAAACTTCATTAATTCCACCCTGACTTCGCATGCGGTTAGCTGAAGAATATAATTATTTGCTTCGTGTTATATTCTGATGATCTCAGCGTCGCAGTGGGTAGACGAACATATTTCGGAATGCATGGCACGTGATAAACACATGCAATGACGCAGTGTTAGTGGTTAAGAATAAAAAGACTAAGGGAACGAAAGCGTGGCTTTTTGCGTGAGTTGTAGACCGGTGATGGTAGAATCGTCTTTATTGTTTTCTTGGTTCTGCCATCATAAAAACGTTATTCATATTCCTTTTATAACCACAGCAAACGCGAAGACTACGTGTAAATTTTGTTGATGATCGGTTCCCTGTGACATGTGCCTAGGAAGTGTGAAACAATGCCTCACTGTTGGCGTTGTGTAGAGTTGTTACCATACTCAGTAGGCCTATACAGAAGAAGTGAGTAAGCTTCGTGGACACAGCGCAGAATTTGATTACGCATCCTGCACACGTCAGTAATTTTCAATGAAGATGGGAGATTCATTCGCGTGTCTGGAACGCGTTGTCAATAAAGCAGCACTTGTATTTAAATTCTCGGTCGTAGATTTGTAGACTTAATAATGTATAAACGAATATGAACACAGTGATTTTAGGCTTCCGCCACATATAGACGAGTTCTGTGTTCTTCAATGATACTACGCAGCGTAGAGTGGTAATTCATTACCGACGTTTAGGGACAAACTCTTGGTCCCATATTCAAGGGTCGATAAATCCATGAAGGACGGAATTACCACGCTACGCTGCATTGCATACCTGGAGAGCCCTGATCTCAAGTGAAAACACCAGATACTTTGCGCATAAATGTAGGAAAGCTTTATTCGAAATAAAATGCTTGTTTAGTAATTTATAACCTTTAGATGAAGTTATAGAATCCACACAAGCGTAGAGAAACAAGATGGACGAAGGTGGCGCAGAAAGTTTCCCTTTTTATGTACGTGTGTGCGTTACACGGACTTCCAATTCCACTTTCTGAAATTTACGTGCATAACAGTTCTGATTTTTTATAGCAATATACCTACTGTACGTTCCTCTTTTCCATCTGAAATAAGAAGTGTCACAAAGAAGATATTTGGAGACATATGTTGTCCGTTGTACTGCACCTTTGCATTTCTCTTGTATAAAAATGACGTAATTTACTTCAAATCTTGATGAGTCTGATGTGTCAGCCTGAGAAATGCAACCATTATACAGAGGTGATTACTGTATGGCCTTTATGAAGCAGACAAGTTTTTGAAATCTAAAGAGACAGGGTGTTGTATATATTTCAGGTAAATATCTTGAAGGCGTCTAATTACTGCATGAAAACTGGTCTTATTTCAGTTATACATGAAATACTGTAAAACAATACAAGAAATTAAGGGGTTAGGTTTTCTTCAATACAAATTCTTTACTGTAATAGAATTTTATTACGTGGCATTTCAACCTTTCCTTCCATCACTGAATTACGATCAAGATTGAAAAATGACAAAGAGATTTTACAAATCTCTTAGAATGGATTACACAAATATCTGAACCCACTAGTTTATAGGGGAAGGAATAACATAGTGGGTATAGTTTAGGCGAAGAGGCTACGCGCTGGATTATTATCGGTTCAAATGCCGGCAGGGGCAACACCTCTTTCTCTACTTCGAATCGTCCAAACTGACTCTGGAGCTCACTCAGCCTCCTATTCAGTGGGTGTGGTTCTTTTCCAAGAATAAAACCGGCCGGTTCGTGATACTGACGAAGGAACTCCGTCTAACATCTAGTATAAGGAGAGCGATTCTTCTGTTGTTACATGCCTCCCTGGCGTGGATAGGGACTTTGTCCCCCGTTTCATTTTAAAGGCAATTATAAAAATTAAAACACTGTATGTGGGGGAATGATTCTATCCCGTAAACGTGGAAGTGTAATGTTTAACACGATACAGTGCACAAAGACCATGAAGTAAATGATTCCAAATAAAATATGACATAAACAGAAACCTGTAAGTTTGTAAGACAGCGAATTCTTTGAAAAGAAGTCGCCAAGCGGAATATTAGAGTCTAGAGGGAGGAAGTAAGAAAGGGCTGGAGAAAATTGCCTTATAAGTCTAAAAATCATAAAATGAAACGTATATTTTCACTAAATATTATTATTAGAGTGGCGGTGAGAGCATATAATACAAATAGTGCGCAAGAAACCTGCACACAAAACTTTGGTCGGGAAACCTGATAGAAAATGAACACTCGTAAACCCTATATGTATATTTCAGGTTAATCTTACAATGTATCGTAAAAGACTAGACTGTGGTATGAGTTCATTTCCATTCTAGAAGTTTCTAACGATGGTATATTTTACTTACTACTAATTAGCCTGTGGACATTGTACATCGCCTAGAATTACAAAAAAATGTTACAAATTTTAGGGATATATTTCTGCTCCTTTCATTGGATGAGAATGGTTTGGGGGAGGTAACTACCAGTCTGAGTCTGAGAGAAGGAGCTGTCTGTTATCAAGCGCTGCAGGTGGATGCGTCCTCCCACCCTTTTAACTGAAATATGAAACATTTATTTTCGGAAGTATTGCGTGTATTTCTTTGTCTTTTGTAAAAATGGGGAGTTAGGCAAGAACCTAGTAATTCTAAGCAATTTTTTCTTAGGATGCGGACAAGTGGTTAACTGTTGCGAAAAAAACAATGAAAATTCTGCTTCCATAAAACCGCCAGGATTTCCTGACCAGCTGAGCAACTAGTACAGAGACGCACAAGTATTTTTTTTTAAAGTATAGGGCAACCTCGAGGTTCTAGGAGTCAGACTGATGACATGAAGCCAGTTCAGCACTGAAGACCCGCAAATATAAAGTGCCACTGTAAAAAGGTTTGTCACCTTGAAGATCTGGCGCTTGGAACCTGTGCATCGCTTAACTAATAGCTTCTGAAGACATATTCTGCTTTGTGAAATTTGTTTCATTTGTTGACTGGTTGATCAAATATTCTCCGATAACGCAAGAAAGATTATCTTCGCCGTTCCATTATTTATATCTGTGTTTAAAATGTGTGGTTGGATTTATGGACACTCTGTATAACATGATATTATACTATATGATATATTGTAGCCTTGGGGAGACAACATGATTTTTTGCACACACGTGTATGAATGTTGCCTAATAGACTTTGTTAATGGATCGTTAACGTAATCACTAAACGTACTCATTGTTTTATTACCTATTCACCAGTACAGTTTGTTGCTCCATCTGATGTACATTTTTAAACTTCCAACCCATATCAGGGAACCTGTTCTTGCCGTGTGGTTTGCCTCCAAGCTACAGACACTATACAGTGCATTTTATGCAGGACTATATAAAAATACAATAAAAATGAAAAGAGAAGAATATTCCGGCAGCATAATGTTGTTGGTAGTCTCAACGCCAATTACGTGTTGATTTTCTGTGTCTGACGTGACGCGTGGAGATTTATGAGACTTGCAATTTATTGCTCGGAAACGGACCAAATTGCTCCCTGTCAGCTACAAAGGTAGTTTAGAACAGAGAGTTACCTATGTGTCAATCGTCTGATTGTCGTATATCATCAGATCACGTACTGGAGTGCTGGCTCTTTATAAGCAGAATTTTCCTTGACGTTACAGTGAAACTCACAAAGCAGGTTATTTCTCGCAAAGCTCACGACTATTAGGTAGAAATCCATTAGCATTCTTTACTGAACTCGCAAAAGCATGGTATTAAATTCTGTTATGAACCAGCGTGATCCTGTACATTACTTCACGCCCTGTTTCCTAAGATATGTTTTAACATTATCATTCCAAATAATCATAAGTCTCACACGTGACCTCATTCCTTGGTGGTGTCACGATGAAGTTTCTGTATACAATTTTTATTTCTCCATGTTCAAATCTCTCTCTCTCTCTCTCTCTCTCTCTCTCTCGTTGCTACGGGTTGGATTAGTCCTCTAAGAATCTTGTGAAACTTGCAGATTATGAATATTATTAAATTATTATGTGCATTATTTAAGTAACACAACAACAAATGCACATATATAGTCTTTAATAAGCTAAAATGAACATTAAAACACTTAAAACGCTCCTACATGTTTCGATCATACGATCATCCTCAGGGAGCATACTTTGTTCCCTGCTACAGTTACGGTTTTAAACACTCAGTGATTGAATGTCTTAAACCGTAACTTTAGCAAGGAACAAATTATGCTCCCTGAGGATGATCGTATGATCGAAACATGTAGGAGGGTTTTAAATGTTTTAATGTAAATTTTAGCTTATTAGAGACTATATTTGTGCATTTGTTGGTGTGTTACTTAAATAAACTACAAAACGCACGGTGCAACGATAGAGATATTATGTGCATATTAAAATTCAATTCTTGTGGGATGTCACTCTGTGTCGACCGGTAAGTTGTTACCAACAATTCGGCCGAACGTACTGCCTCCATTTTAATGGATGGTCAGGCAGTCCAGGTGGCGGCTTGGCGCTGAAGATGGAAATATTAGGCGCCTCGTATCATCATTAACGCTTACCAGATGGCACGGTGTAACATCCCAGAGGACCTGACACTTCATTACCATAGTTGTGAGAACCTCAGATCCAGCAGTATGTAGTTCTGTTTGTCTTTGTCACATAACAAAATGCTTTGATCCCAAACGCCTTCAGTCTTCTGCCAAGCATGAGAAAGCAATTTTTAAACACTACAAAACAAGTTATATGGTAAGGTAAATTTCGTCAAAAAACACAACTATAGTTCCGAAGAATAAAGGAGAACAAGGTGAAGGATAAGAAGAAGATATCAGACTAACCAACCCCACATAAAATACTACCCCCAAATAGGAACATATAAGATACCACACCTGCAGCCATAGGTTCCTCCTAACCCCACACCTACCCAACCAATAAGACCCACATCCACATCCACACCGAACTATCTACAAATCCATTAACATCCCACCCATTTACCTTAACAATAGCACGCAGAATGATGATGAAATCTCAACATCACCACGCAGTTTAAGCATATTATATAAACTCTTTTAGCAGAAAATTTTCAGAACCTGAAGATGGCCGCTATAGGCCAAAACATGTAGTTCCTTCTTGCTAATAAACACATCATTTAGCCATAATTTATAGTTGTGTTTTTTGACGAAATTCAACTTACCATATAGTTTAAACGCACAACGGGGATGACACACCTCAGAAGCACAAAACAAGAACTGAAATTATAGAATTGTGTATTTTAAATCATACGTGCATTAAAATTTTGTCATTTGGTAGTTCATCTGCTCCTAATTTCATCGAGGATATAAATTTAAGTTTGTGAAGTGAAACTTATAAATTATGAGGATGTGTGTGTGTACATAGACAGCGGTATAACAAGTCACATTATACTAGATAAATACACGTGTAATTTTGTGAATGCTGAGGAGCTTTCTTATTTTCATAAATTTATTACAGTAAGAATAGCTCACATTTTTGGATTACTCAAATATTCCGCCTGTTAAGTGTTTTTAGAACGAATTCCAAAATTGGACTCAACGGGTCGGCCATCGTCGCCGTATCCTTTGATCGTTTGGCATCTGAATTCCTTAAGATACAATTAAATTAGTTAAAGTTTAAGAAGCAGCTGATATTTTCTCATCCGATGAAGAAATACCCCGCTTCTGATAAATTCCAAAGATGCTTTCCGTGTTCATTGGCGTCAACCAAATGAAGGCATCCCACACCCTGACAACCAATTTAAGATTAGTTTTACTGTCGTCTTCTCATCCATATTTAATTTACCAAGTTATTTTTTCCTTCGGGTGTTCCAACCAAACTTTTATGAACATATTTAATATATCCCATACATGCTACATGCCCAAGTAATATTCCTTGATTTTGTACTCTTAATAATAGTACGTGACAAATGAATTATGCAGCTCCTAATCATGCAGTTCTTTCCAGCAACTTGTAACTTCTTTCTTAGTGTGTAATTTTGTCCATAGTTTCTTGGGGCATCGCAAATTTAATGCATGTTTTTCCCGAGTGTAAGACAACAAATTTCATCCCAACGTTCCTAATCTTTTAAGAAGAAAACTACGCAAATTATTTTCCTTTTTTTACACTATTTTGCTATCATCGTATTCTACGTTTTATTTATAAATTCGTAAAAGGAGTTGCGTTAATTAAATAGTGAACTATCGTTGGTAAAATTTGTCTTCATCTTTCGTAACTAATATCGTATTTAATGTCTGGATTAGGCCACGGACGGAGCGACTGAGATATCATGATTAGATTTCCAGCAGAGGCCAGAGACTTCCTCTTCTCCAAAGCTTCCAGACTGGCTGTGGGATCAAACTAGACTCCAGGTCAGTGGGTTCTGGCGACTCTTACCCCTGGTGAAGCAACCAGGATGTAAAGCTACCACTCATCTCTAACAAGTGATGAGTGGAGTTGTATGTTTGCTTCTTCTTATGCCTTCTTGGTGTGGTGCTTAATTACCTATTAAAGTCTAGTGGGTAATATCAGTAAAGTCAGATCTATCATGCAAACACTGCACTTAGTCTACACGGTTTATTCAGCTAATCCTTATGATCCTTATATAAACAGTAATCATTTTCTTATCCTAAATTTAACACATTCTCTCTCAAACGGAAGTAGACTGCGTTCTCTGAGGTACGAACTGAATCATTATAATAACAGAGATTTAATGTAATCTTCAAAGAGTTAAGAAGAGAAACAAATTTTCACTTAAAGATATGAGTCACATAGAACTATCTTTTTCTGGAATATTGTGGTACGTCACCAAATTTCGAGGACATATAGTGGTCTCCTCTACAACGGTCCAATGGCCCATTGATCCTTCAAGATGAACACCCAGGGACAGTGCGCGAGATCTCAACCGGACTTCCCAAATGCACCGCTTCGAAAGCATGAAATATGCACGAGATTTACAGATATGATACCGTAACAGCAACGTGCAGCTATTTGCACATTCTATCCGTTGTGCACGGGTAAGATCTCAAGAACTAATTAGTTTGAAGGGTGTTCCAAAAATTGCGAAAAAAGAGTATTGGCTTCGTCACGTCTGTACTTCCCTTCGCATGGAACAACTCGAGTTCCACTGGACGGATTTCCATGAAATTTCGTAATTGATTATATTTCGAAAATGTGTCAAGAAAATTCAAGTTCATTAACGGGTGATTTACGTGAAGATATACGTACATTTATGATAATATCTCGCTGAATTATCCTTAGAGTGAGACGTATTTCTGACAAAGCCTTCAAGAAAATCACAGCGCACATTATATGTCCAACAACTTTTTTCCGAAAATCTTGCCTTATATCAGATAATGTGGAAAAATATTGTAGAGGGAAGCAGGCCATAGATGACAATATAATACGACGCATGCGCTTTGCATGCTGGATAATAAAAGCTACAGATACACACTCGGCATATGTAATATTTATGGCTTCTGAACGGCAGTAGTTGTTAAGCGAAGGCACTTTAACTTTACGTCATACGTAATTTGCCTGTCTTGTCCCATTTGGAAATGATGTAAGAGAAATAACAATTCTTGTTTTCCTTTCTTCATCTTCTTCTTTTGCTCAAATTCAGAGGCAGAACTGTAACATTACAATTCAGGGACAAGTAATTTTGTTGAGTAGATCAAATTCGTTAAATAAATAAACATGACTACCATTGTAAGTACCCTTCTTAAACGAGATAGGCAGTGTAGGTATAACGTTACAATGTGACACGTTCGCGTAATGTTTATACCTCCTCTGCTGTCCTAAAAACACAGTACCATTTCACTTGAAGAGAGCGTTTTTATGGCTACTTAATACCGCCAGCAAAATTGAAATGTCCTTAAGTCTTCATGTATAGTGCCCGATTGTAACCAAACTTGGAGATTCGTGACAGATTTTCATAAAAGGCATTAATATCAAATTCCGTCCATTGGGAGCCGCGCTGGTACATTTGGAGTGACGGACGGACATGATGAAGTATGCGAATGCGCCGGAAAAGTTTCCATTTCTCATATTGGATTTACACCGAGCAACTCCTTTAAGTGGTTAGAACTCTTGCTTCCTGTTCCTTAATTCGAGTTTCGAGGCTTGACTTCAAAATCGGTTCTGGCCAACATTCAGAGTGGTTTCCTTACGTATTTTTAGTAAATGTTTAAAGAATATGTTGTGAAAAAAAGCCAAGAGTCTTCCATATGCATTCAAACTCCCTGTTTAACTCTTATTCGCTGTTAAATAAAGCCTAGACCGACAGTTCAAGAGCTTCCTTAAGAAACCTAAAATTAACCACTTTTTGGACTTTCTGACGTCACGAATGGAAAAGCCCTTCTGCTGTGTGTAGTGAAAAACCGATGTCTTCTTCTTGTACTTCCCGCTCATTATATCTCAATTTGTTTCTGCTATGAAGGTCCATAATTAATGCCTACCCGTCGTTATTCCGATTTTCAGTATTTCTTAAAATATGATCAGTACAGTTGTGTTTCTTATTGTGTTTTCTCTTACTCAATTAAAAATAATCTTTCATTTGCATGTCCGTTTTGCTGTTTCTTGAACACAACAATTCCATTACCGTGTTCCAGAACCATATTTTCAGAGAAGTGAATTCTTTTCCTTTGTTTTTTGTTTTCGCGGTCTAAAGATAGAGTCAAAATTCACTTTTCCATATTACCCACACGTCTTGAAAGCTCATCTCAGTTTTGAAGTGTCGCAACGGGTTATCGTCAGTGACACATCTGAGTATCCATCAATCGATCGTAGCAGAAGACAAGCCCAAAACAAAATAAGGAGAGGAAAAAAAGCCGGCGTGAAACTCCACTCAACCCAAAACAATAGTACATCGTCATCATCTTCACTGATGCTCGTACGGTTATTCACGGTTCACTGCCTTCCTGAAATGTTCCGCTGTCTGGAACAGCGTTCAAAGCTATGACCTTCTGGCAGAATAAGCACAGCATAGTTTAGAAAAGTCGTGCGAAAAATCAGTGTAATGTCAAATTTTTTATACCCGTCTACGCCAGTAAAGGAATTTTGTAATTTCATTACATTCTTCATCATAAACCGAGAGGTACGAAAAAATGCTGAGAATATTTGGACTCAAGGCAGAAACAGTGGCATAGAACAGGAAAAGATAAATCGCGAGGAAATTAACAAATTTTACTCCTAACTTGAATTTAGTGTCGGTAATTGAATAGATGCCAGTCCCAGTGGCCGCGTGGTGTAAGGCGTAGGTATACGGAATCGCGCCTGGTGAGATTGTGGGTTCGAATCTCACCGGAGTCATGGATGTCTGTCTGTTGTGAGTGTTGTGTGTTGTCAGGTAGAGGTCTCTGCGACGCAATGATCACGCGTCCAGAGGAGTCCTACCGACTGTGATGTGTCGTGTGTGATCTAGAAACCTCAAGAATGAGGAGTCCATGGCCCGCGTTGGGCCGCAGCTTCACAAGAAAAAAATTGAATAGTTGCTGAACAGAAACTATTCAATTAACAAAATTCGTCCTGTCTGTCTGTCTGCTTGTCTCTTCATCCATTCAACTCTCAGCATGGAAAAATCTCGGTTTCCACTCTACTGATTTTAATGAAATTTGATATACGAGAATTTTTCAAAAATAAGTCGAGAAAATTGAAGTGTCATTAAATTATGAAAGAATAACGGGTTATTTAAATGAAGACCTATATATAATTACGACAATATATCGGCGAGTTCTTCTTAGAATGAGAAATGTTTCACACAAAATTTGTAGGGAAAATCGAAGCACACGTTTTAGATTCAATAATCATTTTCCGAAAATCATGTTGTTTATGAAGTAACCTGGAAAAGTATGAGGCCACAGGTGACAATAGAATACATAGCAAAAAAGGATGCGTTTCTCCTGCCGGATAACTGTGGCAAGAATCCATACACTCCCATAACAATTAATAAGTGTCACATAATAATTGTAAAGCGTTTTACAACTCCGTAACGACTTATTTGTCATTACTATTTGTTTAGGCAAATTGTGCGTCTTAAGACGGCCGTGAGCAAAAGAAAATTTAGTGTCAGTGCAACATCTGGTACTTTACACGAAGGTCTACATACCTTATATTGTTGACAGCGAGATAAATTCGCCATAAAAACTCAACATTTTTACAATGCTTACAGTGACATATAGCTCAACAACACCTACAGATTGTATTGTTACTTTTACACAGCAACAATTATTACACAAATGCACCACATTGTTACGTTATACATATATTGTCTATCTTGTTTAAGTTTGTACTCATCATAAATTGTGTATTATGTATTATTTCTATCTGACATTGCTGAGTTGAAAGTAATTACAGATTGCCAATGAACGGAAATTACAAAGACTTTTTCAAGTTTAAGGAGACAAAGTGTAATTTTCTTAATATTGGATAGTAACTAAGTAAGAAAAGTAATTATTATTCTTATTTGGATAAAATTTCGTGTATAATTCTGAGGGAATTGAGGAAATTGTGATTGTTCATATACGAAGTTGAACCTGAGAATGTGAAGGCAAAAATTTGTACTCTCCATGTAAAATTATTAGGGCGATAAATTTAAGCACTATGATGTAGACTGAGCATGGTGCACTCATGCAGAAAAGAAATGTGCAAACACTTTGGTCGGCGAACGCAAAGGAGAACACTCCAATTACACAACATGGGATCCAAAGATGGAATCTTAGCAGTTCTTGAAATCATGGGCTTTGCGAAATGAAGTCAGCATCTCAAAATGGAAGAAATTTCTAGCACTCATATAAATATTATATAAATATGTATAGAAATGTAGAATTCTAAATTTCACATGTGAGCGTTTTGGAATTTTAGGCATATCTGAGTGTAACGTGGCTGTTTCACATAATGGCAGTTCATCCTTTAAACCCACTGTAACTAAACGTGTATATATATATACTCGTATATATATATATATATATATATATATATATATCAGTAAATCAGTACCATTACAGGCCCGAGGTGCCCAGAGGGATCCAGGAAATTAAGGTTCCCATATTACGTGACAATGTCGCAGGATGGTGGTAAGATTGTCAGCCTTACGCACCGGCCGCTTTTACCCCCAGGAAATACTCCTGGTACTCATTTCTGTTGGAGGCTGAGTAGACCCCAGGACCATAGTGCGATCGGAAAGATGTCACCATCTGGAATCGTACCAGCGACCTTCCGATTCGTAGCACAGCCCCTTTACCACTGTGCTACCGCGGTCCCCATATATATATATATATATATATACAGTATATATATATATATATATATATATATATATACAGTATATACTGCCTGCTATAACATTAAGACAGTCTTATCTTTCGGCACAATATATTTATGTGTTTCGTACGGTTCTCACAGCAAATAAAGAATATTTTCTTGCATATCATGAACTGTTTTCTCTGTGAAATAGGAATTGATTTCACACTTCTATTAACATCTCCATTCGATTGTTTGCGTTGTCGACTGGCAAGATTCCCCTTGAATGGGGCAAAGTAGCGAGGGTGATGGTAAAGAGCCCTTAGATAAAATCGGTGTTAAATTTCCATGTTATCTGCGTACTGTTGTTCTAAATGATATGCCTAAATATTATGTAGTGATGAAGCGGATTGGAGTAAACATTGTGTGAAGAAGACTGCTTTAAATGACAGTTTTCTGGGTTGTTACATCCTAAACGAAGCATGTACGAAAGCGTAATATATTTTTCCCCGAAACGTCGGAACAAATTATTATCCTACATAAGGTAATAATACGTATGAAACATAATTAAAGTAACACTCGCCCTTACAGTCCGAAAACTTATAAGAATAAATCACTTATTTTACGTAAACTTATATTACTTTAAGTAAATTTATGAAACTATATTTATTTTAACTAAGCTTGTAATATTCTACTTATTTTACGTAAACTTATAGGATTACACTTATTTTAAGTAGGCGTATAAAACACTACTTATTTCAAGTAAACATAAGACAGTGCCTATTTTCAGTAAACTTGTAAGTCTATTTTCAGTTTTTCACCGTGCATATTGTCAGTATTCACAATAATCACCAACACATGCACACTTTTTCATTTGACACTATAAAACTTTAATTTGTTAAAATAGTTAAAATCACCGACTTGTTTCGGTTTACATTTAAACCGAAACATGTCGGAGATTTTAACTATTTTAACAAATTAAAGTTTTATAGTGTCAAATGAAAAAGTGTGCATGTGTTGGTGATTGTTGTGAATATTGTAAGTCTATGTTTATATTAAGTAAACTATAAAACACTACTTACTTTAAGTAGACCTATAAGATAACGTGTATTACATATATCCCTATAAGTTAAGACTTTGCTTATTTTAAGCAAACGTATAGGACTATGCCTTTTAAGTAAACTTGTAAGGTTATACTACTCTTAAGTACATTTATAAGACTTTCTTATTTCAAACAAACCAAGGATGGTATACCAGTACACTCGTGGATGTTCCTGTACCCCAGAAATTTAAAGAAGCTTCTTTGTGACGTTAGCTGTAAAGCGGTGCATAAAATAATCTCAGGGCCCAACCTATTTGCCTGACATTTTAGCGACTTGTAGTAATTGCACATCTTGCTTGCTTTCCTTGCTCAATTCAATTAATCCATCGAATAATTGATTTTCGAACAAGCTTGGTATCCATTAGCGCTTCTAATGGGAGAATGTCTTGCGAGCTGTAATTGTGTTTTGTAATCTACAAAGCGGTATTATTAAATAATCAAAGAGCCTTTATAAACTACCTAATTAAAGCAGATTAGCTGTTCTTAAAACTTTTATTTTGGAAAAATAGTTCTCTATATGTGATAAGATTCTGTGTTCAGTACGTGCGTTATGTGCTGTATCTCTTTTGATCTGAAGAACAGAACTGTGCAATGAGACAACACAGGAAGTTGGAATCGTGTGGAACGAAAATCGTATCACAAAATGTCGATGCATGAAGACTGAAATGTTTCCGCGGGAATGAATTTCTTCTTTGATCACGATGTTCAATGTTGCTGACCAAAGTCAATTTAGAACAAAAAAAGAGATACGCGTTTAAGAAGATGCGAAATAAGATGATAGATAATTTTACGTAAATAGAGTACTAGTATTCAGGAAAACATGTACTTGAGTGTAGGTTATTGTCTCCTAATTGCCTAATTTCGAATTAATAGGCACATTATGCAGCGCTTAGTTTTGTAACATGCACTGGGCCCTCCATTACGGATACCAGAACCAAGGAACCTGGAGGAACTCACCACATGGTGATTGGTTCGTTTGACATGACACAGGTCTAGAAAGACCTTAAGATGGCTATTAAATTCTTGCGCCCTCGAACAGGATTACTGGTAGTGGTTTGTCATTACTTACTTACTCCATGGTGCAGAGTCCTTCTTGAGAAGCTAACTGGTTTGCAGCTAGTCAAGAATTTCCCTGCTTTTCACGGAACCCGAAGGTTCATTACCGCACTCACAAGCGTCCGCCACCTGTCTCTATCCTGGGCCAGCCCAATCCAGTCCCTATAACCACATCCTACCTCCTGGAGATCCATCCTAATATTATCCACCCATCTACGCCTAGGTCTCCCCAGTGGTCTCTTTCCCTCCGGTTTCCCCACCAAGACCCTATACAACCCCCTCTCCTCACCC
>Ga0131853_10010925_pt1:0-15000 | contig 16599 bp, 5 predicted proteins | sample TergutLab28metaG_FD_92764 | JGI IMG/M metagenome (GOLD analysis project Ga0131853, IMG submission 92764) | Labiotermes labralis P1 segment gut microbial communities from Petit-Saut dam, French Guiana - Lab288 P1 (version 2) (version 2) | ecosystem: Host-associated > Arthropoda: Insects >...
GTTGTTTTGTATGGGTGTGAAGCTTGGTCGCTGACATTGCGGGAGGAAAGGAAGCTGAGGGTGTTTGAGAATATGGTGTTGAGGAGAATATTTGGACCTAGGAGGGACGAGGTAACGGGGGGAATAGAGGAGACTGCATAACGAGGAACTAAATGATTTGTACTCCTCACCCAATATTGTGCGGGTGATAAAATCGAGAAGAATGAGATGGGCTGGGCATGTGGCGCATATGGGTGAGGAGAGGGTGGTGTATAGGGTCTTGATGGGGAAACTGGAGGGAAAGAGACCACTGGGGAGACCTAGGCATAGATGAGTGGATAATATTAGGATGGATCTCCAGGAGGTAGGATGTGGGTATATGGACTGGATTGGGCTGACCCGGGATAGAGACAGGTGGCGGACGCTTGTGAGTGCGGTAATGAAGCTTCGGGTTCCGTGAAATGTGGGGAATTTCTTTACTAGCTGCAAACCAGTTAGCTTCTCAAGAAGGACTTTGCACCATGGAGTAAGTAAGTAAGTGCATCTAGTTGGTTTTATTATAAGAATTTATTTTTAATCAGTAAACTCCTTTAATATCGCGATTTTTAGAGCCCTGCCATTTCAGAATCCCCGTTGATAATGTTGATAATTTTGATAATGTTGACCTTGACTTTTATAGTTTAAACGTTTTATGTTAAATTTGACGCAAGAAGGGGGATGGAATACGTCAAAAATTAAAAGCGATTTCTAAGATACATGAAAATAGTCGGAGAGGATGAGCCGTATATAGGTATATAGTGATTCGGACACTTCGAAGAAAAGTACCGAACGATGAACATATAACAAAAGAATATTCTGCCACCGATATCCGTCCATGATCCCAGATGCTCCCTTCCAGAAATGACGACATTCTGCAAGCAAACTGAGAGTGGGTATCAATACTGCTTTTACATCAAATACAAAGGTCAGATAACATCGTCATTACAATGACAAAAAAGAAAAAAAAATTCAAGATGAAATAGGAATATGCAGTTCAGTGGTACTTGCAGGTAATCTTCCGCAAGTAGAGGGGAATCAGATAAAGGCACTAAGTATCTGCCACTGTGCTGACACTGCTTTTAGGTTGGGGGAGGGGGGTTGAAGTGGCCCTTCAGAATAATACTCACCATCAGACTTGCAAGCAGAAAAGACCAAGTCCAAAAATCATATTTTAGTCATATATGTTTGGTAACTTGCGCTTCAACAAACCTCTAAGATTTTTGTCATATACTAATATAGTTTCTTCAGAGGCTACCAGTACAGCCCTAGCAGATTTTTTTTTTAACTTGGAACCCTTCAACAACGTCTGTAGTTTCCATACCCACCAGCACATGAGAAAGATGAAAGATGAAGCAAGGCTTGCAGATATGCTTGCACAGCAGTGTTGCTGAACATTCCGTATTATGGAGCCCTTACTTATTAGCTTGGTGGGCCCGGTAGCTCAGTCGGTATAGGGACTGAACTACCGGGCTGGACGGTCCGGGATCGAATTCCGGTGGGGGAGAGGGGCGAGATTTTCCGCCCGTCCAGACCGGCCCTGTGGCCCACCCAGCCTCCTGTACAATGGGTACCGTGTCTTTCCCGGGGGTAAAGTGCGGCCGGGGCGTGCTGCTGACCACTCACCCCCCTTCTAGTGCCGCTATCATGGAAGAGTAGAGCTATACCTCTACCCACCCTCTGGGCCACACCGGGCCTGTAACGGAATCACTTTACCTTTTTTACTTACTAGCTTGAGGATCCCCTTCCCGAAAATGATGTCAAATTGCTGAGCTCTTGTGACATACAAAGTTGAAAAGTTTAAAACTTTAACCACTCTGTTAAATCAACGTACGATTTAGTATAAGACCGTTTTCTTGACAGGAATGAAAGTACAACAACAATATATTTAACTGCAAATGGGCTGTCACTCGGTGGCAGTGGTTGTTATTCATGTACGTAAATGTGAAATAAGGATCTAAGAAATTTAAGTAGGGAGGGCTACATGAGAAGCATGTATTAGCAACTTGGGAGTCTTGAAAACCATCTCAGCATTCGCTTATAGACACAGGGAAACCAAGAAAAACCTGTGCCAAGGTGACCGGTCGCAGGACCTTCCGAATACTGACTTCTAGCCAGCAATCCGGCAGAGAACAAAAAAATCTCATCCTGCAGAATCTACTCAACTCGAGATCCACTGAAGCAAACTCTCCGACCCTCAGTTGAGAAACGCTGCATAACCTAAGGGTACCTCTAACATGTAAAAATGTTACCTAAAATATTGATCCATTATGGTAACAGAACCAGCCAGATAGATTTCTATGTGCCGTTAGACAAAGTTTTATGTCATCAATAAACATAATTTTTATTAGAAATTACTGCATATAAGTTTCAAGAACTATCAAACGTCTGTAAAGTTGTGTGCATGTAAATACTGAGTGCTATGCCTTCGTCATTTATATTGTGGAGATGGAAGCAGCAACTTTCTCCGAAACCTCGGTAGCACTCTACAAAATTACGCTGTATCATAGCTACTACAGTACACTACACTACATTTCCTGACGTCACTCGTTGTTCCATTCATCCAGACATTGTACTAATGCCGTCGTAAGCCTTGTAGGCACACACAGAGACCTCTAAGTAAAAAACAGACTCAAAACTATCCTACATTCCTTCTTCTAATACGGAAATACACTTTGTCTACAGACTGGCCCGCGTGAGATTTGTGCGGAAGACGTGCGGGAATGTATTCAATCGCTTATTTATCGATGATTTTAGTGGTCAAGTCTCTGTGTCGCTGGTTAAATGACGATTAGCGAATAAGGAGTTTGAAGGGACGTGGCATGAGGAGGGGGTGGTCCACCTTTGAACTGAGTGCTGATACGTAAGCCACTTTTACGGTAACACTTGGCTGGGCGACCAGTTGTGATCTTGGATCGGGGGGGGGGACAGCAAACATTCTCTGGTGCCGACACTGACCTGAAAAACTGGAATATAAAGAGCCTGATGGCTTGATTTACTGCCATTCCTTGAAGAAGATTTTTCTGGAGCAAAATCCTGAAGTACCTTCTTCATCTCTTTTATCTCTACATACTGTGCGGCTGGTCGCACGTTATGTTAAGCCAGTGAATGTTATGGGTGCAGGGGAAAGAAACTGTATGTTATTTGAATGTATCTACACAAGTCCGGAAGGAGAGAAAAGCCAAGCTATCTTTCATTGCACGAAATGCCACACGCAGATCGTCAGAAGTAAATCTCCTTTTCACCCATTCGAACAAAAGTGCGCCGACTCGGTTTACAGTGTTCTACAGATTTCGTCGATTTCTAAGGATTTGTTCTATTGAATGTAATAACAATGTGTTGAAAAGTATTAGCAGTAGATATGGCGTGCTTAACAAACATGGTACAGTACCCGTCATCATCACATAAACACTGACAGAACACTAAGATTTCGCAAGAGATGTCGAATTTCTAAGATGAATTAATCAGCAATCAGATGTTTCAGTCTGTAAGCATCAGTGCTTCAATCAACAAAATTATTTTCCTATTCCACAGACTTTAAAAACTAAAGTTTTCCCTGCCCACGCCATGAAGGCATATGGGCTAGGAGGAACGTACGTATAGCTCCACTCATTCTTAACCTCGACGCCAGGTAGAGATGAGTGGATAATTTCACGTCCTGGCTGCTTTGTCCCCGGAAACGAAACCCAGTAGCCATTGAACATGAGTCTGTGTAGGCCGCAGAGTTGCTCTGGATGTTTTGGAGCCAAGAAATGTCTCTTACCCCCCCCCTCCCTCGCGTGTGCACATACTTTAAAGTAACATAATTTTCGCTTTAACTACGAGTATACTTTTGGTGTAGCAATGATCAGGGGTGACCACAACGCGGCTCTCACACGTCACTATAGCGGCTCCCCAAGTTTGCCTGTAAACAGTAACAAACAGTAGCTCACACGCAAAACAGCCCGGCCGTGAATGGAGTCAGGAAGATTTCCTGTAGAAAAGAGATTTGTAAAGGTAATTGACCTTCCTTATTTGGGTAAACAGAAGAAGTCATCAAATAAGAAAACGTAATTTCATTCTTCCTAAATCGCTTCATGAAGTGCGAATCGTGAAACTCATATAACTGGCCAGCCCTGGTATACGTAGATCTGTACATCTATTCACTGAGAAGATTACTCTTGATTAACCGAGCTTGTGGGGTTTGAAATTATGTGGCACGGAGCTGAAATTACTTTCGTAATTTGTGTTCTAAGGAATTTTAGATGGGATTGCGGCTATTGCATCAAGACAAGCAAGTACTGTAAGAAGTGCAATGTGTGTGTTGCTTTCCGGTCGTTTGAAAGAAAAACAAAATTCAAAATGAATACTTGAGATGCCGCTCGTATATTGTAAGAGAGACATGACACATTCTTACACCTCTCAAGTAATGTTTCCTTGCATTTACTAACGGAATATCAACATGTTACGGATTTAATGAATACAATACATATACGTCAGCACTATTTACTTATTAAAACATAGGCTACATGTTTCGACCCAACATTAGGTCATCCTCAGGCCTGCGGCAGACAAGTCATAGGTGCTGTGTGTTTATTGGGATCCCAATATCTTTGACAGAACGAGGAGCTAAATGATCTGTACTCCTCACCCAATATTGTGCGGGTGATAAAATCAAGAAGAATGAGATGGGCTGGGAATGTGGCGCGTAGGGTGAGTAGAGGGGGTTGTAGAGGATCTTGGTGGGGAAACCGGAGGGAAAGAGACCACTGGGGATACCTAGGCCTAGATGGGTGGATAATATTAGGATGGATCTGCAGGAGGTGGAATGTGGGTATATGGACTGGATTGGGCTGGCCAGGATAGAGGCAGGTGGCGGACGCTTGTGAGTGCGGTAATGAAACTTCGGGTTCCGTGAAATGCGGGGAATATCTTGACTGGCTGCAAACCAGTTAGCTTCTCAAGAAGGACTCTGCACCATGGAGTAAGTAAGTAAGTAAGTAAGTATATGTTTGACAGTCTTAAGAATACATTAAAAATCTGCTACGTGTCTATTTTTGACTAGATAAAATGTGTAGCTTACATTTATGTCTAAAATGTTTAAAACACAGAACTGACCCCAGCGAACGACAATATGTCAATACCTGAGACTCCCATAGAATACATTATTGATAACTTTGAAATGTTGCAATTGTAAATACGAACCCATGTTTTAACCATATTAATCATAAATGTAAGCTACACATTTTATCCAGCCAAAAAAGATACTTACCAGATTTTATGTATTCTTACAACTGTCAAACATATTGGGATCCCAATATATACACACAGCACCTATGACTTGTCTGCCACAGGCCTGAGGATGACCTAATGTTGGGTCGAAACATGTAGCCTATGTTTTAATAATTAAGTAGTGCTGACGTATATGTATTGTATTCATCACGTGTTCGTGCTAGCACTTCGTGATGCCTTGTTTCAAAACGTTACGGATTGTTTCATACTCTTGTTTATAAATGAACAAACTTTCAGAGTGTTTTTTTACCTCTTTTGTCCCACACTTCAGCATTTTATTGCTTGGACCAACTATTGTAAATCAGAGTCTTTAATGGCATCCGACTGGATAACAACCCACTAGTGACGTTGAGGTGTCTGAGGTATCGTATCTGTGCCTCTTCTAAGGTGCGGCGAACTTCCAGCTACTGCCGCAGTGCTAACGTCAGAAGTTTGATGTGATGGTATTAGGCCCTGTAATATAGCAGCATCCGAATTATTAATAGCGGGTCATCTTGAGGTCACCAAGTGCCACCATATTTCTCAGCCATGATTATCCGCGCAAACTCTCTCTCACATTCCTCACACTCTCTCGTTCCGTCTGCCTACTTCACCCAGTATGGCCGTGTGGGCCCCACTGAGCTATTCGACATGGTCAGGGGCCAACTTAACACGCCGTTAAGTTTCTTACTTCGGTTCGTCAAAACATTGTTACTGTGCCAAGAACCTGCTTTCAATCTCTCGAGGCTGTAAACTATTATATTCGTATTTCTGCGCTGATAGGCTTGTAGCAACTGATCTGAGCTGCGGGTTCTCATATTTGACGGTATTTGAATAGTTCGGTGCAGGAAATACTTTCAGCTCAATTCAGAAACGCATAAAAATTATGAATTTATGTACGTTATGTTTTGTACGGCTGTGATGACAAGAACGAGGGCTCGAAGATCCGTGGTTCTGTTCCCGGTAGGGTGAAGAAATTCTAGACCAATTTTGGAGGCCACCTAGTGTTATTTGCAACGGATACCGTGAGTTATTTCCTCAGGGTATAAGCGGCCGGAGCGTCAGCTTAACTAACCTCCTCCTAATGCTGAGGTTAAGAGTGAGTGAAGACCTGCCTTTCCTCCCACTATATGTCGTAATGGAATGGACACGGACAGCTGTACTTTGTGTGGATGAGAAGCTTTCTGTGAGCGAAGATAATGTGTTTAGGTGCTCAGAAAGTTTCGTGCACCTGGGAAATAAAAAGTAACAAAGAATTACATATTGAGAAGCTCAACGGTAGTGCTGGTGGAGGAAATGAGAAGTACTGAATTTGGTTGGTAATTGTGAAATGGGGGAAATTATTTGTAAGATCTGTAGGCATAACGCAGTCTTAATCTGGGAATGCAATATATATGGCACAAATATCTGGCCTTATAGTGTTCACACAGATTGTCGTTTGTAACCCTCTGTATTTACTTTTTACGTACGGTATGAACATGGCGTCAAACATAAGAATATCCTATCCTACTCTGTGATTTACAGTTCAGCGACACGATGGCTTAGGCAACCTCCTCCCATTTCATTCTTCATAAGTCTCGTGTTACTTCGCCTATACCTCTACCTAGGTCCGCCAGACCGATGTCTCACCAGGGGGCAAGAGTGTATAGTATGGGATCCCCTCTGCAGCTAATGACTAAGGTATTCCGTGTCGATCAAGTCAACAGGAATAACTCCCGCAAAATGGATTCACGTCTCACCGCAACCTGTAGCAAAGTCATTAAGGACTGCGTTGTAAATTGCAAATCAAAACAAACGTGCAAATTATGACGCTAACGAATATCTTATTTTGGTACGCGAGAAGAATCCGCATTGAACGCCGAATGTTTCTTTCTCTGCTTGTGTGTGTACGTGTGCGTGTGTGTGTGTGTGTGTGTGTGTGCGTGCGTGCGTGTGTGATGTGTGTGCGTGCGTGTGTGATGTGTGTGTGCATTTGTGTGTGCGCGTGCTTTTGTGTTTTCCTTTGTTCCTGTTTACCGTTCTATCTTTGTCCTCTCCTTTCTTATTTCCTTCTATGTTTTCCTTTCTATCTTTCCCTCTCAGTGTGAGATCGTTAGAATAGAGACAAGCCATGGCCTGGCGTAATTAACAGCAGGACATACGACCAACTGCAATATTATGTCCGATGCATGAAGCTAAAATAAAATTCTTATAAACTGATAAATCCTTTTGATGTTTATCTCATTTGGTGAATAATATCTTGAAGTCAACGTACAAGTAGACCACAAAACACCATTATCCATTTCATAAACAGTGGTAATCATACATGACCTGGTGTAATGTCACATATATTACAAACAACGAAAATTTTCATAACACCAGTAGTTCAATTAACTTCAAAATGGACATCAAACAATCTCTGCGAGGTACGGCGCAATTATTTTATGTATGTGTCTATATTCCGATAAGCTTCCTTGTTGACGATTCAAATGGTGGTTTTACCGTCAGATGAAGATTACATATCGTACGCTGCAGCCACTTAGTGCTGTCCGTGTTTCTCAACCGGTGGGACACGTACAGCTGCTGGAACTTTACGGTCGTCCTATGAGAAAGTCATGTATCGAAAGTAAAGAAACAATGTAGAGTTAAGTAGATACGTATGTAGCACGTTGTTTGGGAAAAAGAAGAGCTTTACAATAATGTAAACAACCAACTAGATGCAAAAATAGCAGTTTATTAATAATTTCAGTCAGCTCAACGTGTTTCGGGAGATAATTTCGCCCATCCTCAGGAGCACTAGACTTTTTATAGCTTGTGGTGTAAAGCACCGAAGAAGCTGTCAGCAGGCAGCATCGTCGGTGCTTTATACCACAAGCTATAAAAAGTCTAGTGCTCCTGAGGACGGGCGAAATTATCGCCCGAAACACGTTGAGCTGATTGGAATTATTAATAAACTGTTATTGTTGCATCTAGTTGGTTGTTTATATTATTACATCGGTGATGCACGGTCACACAAATATCGAACTCAAAAGAGTAACTTTCTTTTCATTATGAGGCCTTTGTTTTATGACTAAATGAATGGATAGACGTGAAATATACGAGAGTGAGCATCGTTGGCAATACATAATATATTGTTTCTGTAGCTCTCAGTGATGTTGGAAATTAATTTTTCTTAATGAATATTGCATAAACCAAAATATAAGGTGAGTTTTCTTTTTTTTTTCGGAAATAGCAGCACAGAAAGATAGGGATCGCCCCCCCACACACAAGGCCTCACGGCAGCCCCGTCATACACTTTAGGGATAGCCATTTATTAGTAAAACAGATTAATACAATGATGAAATGAGCTACGTTTGTGCTGTATTTACGGTCAGTTACTTGCATTATTTTAGTTTCAAACCTGCCTGTCTGATACGTTATTAATGTTGTATTGTCTCTTATTGTGTCTTTTTGTAGTCTTTTTCTGTAAGTATCCAACTGGGGAAGAGGGAATCCCCTTTTTTCCGGGATTAGACGGTATTTAAGTTTTGAAAATTAATAAAAGGTTCAAGAGGTTTAAAGTAATAAAATTTCAAACTAATTTTACAATTGTGAAGGACCGTAGTTACAACAGAAAACGTAGCCTACGACTGGTGAGGAATTTTAACAGTATCTAATAACACAGTTATGCAGTTTTGTTTCGCCTCCAGCCGTCCTCACTTCGTCTTAACGTGATTTAATGAGGTTCCCGTGCATGATGTTGCAGTATAAGGTGACCTTCATACTTCCAAAGTACATTAGTCTCTCATCATAAGGCGGCTGAAAGAGATTAATTTGCTGCCATTTTTATTGCTTTCCCTTTTTAGGAGAAGTTAGACAGCTCAGCATCTAACTGCTAAATTTACTGTGTGGCAAGAAAACAATAAGTGCGTTCTGTTTGGCAGGCAGCACAACACCCAAATCTCCAAATACCTTATTTGATTACTGCACGACTGTGTAGAAAGATAATATTTTGCGGATATGGTCGAAGATATTTGAGCGAAATGCCCTAATGCTTCTCGTCAAAAGATTATGGATAATATCTGGAATAGTGGACGGGATAATACAAAGATTATGTTAGGGATTGACAGTTCAGGGTTCGATTTCGGGCAAGGGAAAGAGATATTTTTCTTCTCCAAAGCGTCCAGATTATCTCTGGCGCCCAACAGGCCTCCTACTCAAATAATACCGAGAGTTCTTTCCTGGAAATAAAGAGGCAGAGACTTGAAGTTAGAGCACTCACACCTCACATTGATGTCAAGGTTAAGAACTGGCGGAGGTACACGTCTACTTCGGCGCACGCGGTGGCGCAGCTGGTTGAGACACTGTGCTACAAGCGGGTTCGATTTCCGATGGTTTCACTGGAATTATTCATTGACATAATCCTTCCGGCCTCACAATGGCCCTGGGGTCGACGCATGTGTGCCAGTAACATTTCCTGGGGAGTAAAGGCGGCCGGTGCGTGGGGATGACAAAATTATACCACCTTCATGTGTCGTTTGTCGTGAAATCTTGGAGCCTCAACCTGCTGGAACACTCAGGGCTTTACCTACCATCTCTACTTCCCCGATGTGCCTTCTTGCCGGAGTTTGGGACATCTTTGTTTTCATTACGTGTACTAAACCAGGACAGAGGCGGTTTTACCAGAGGCCTTGTGAATGTTTTGAAACTAATTTCGTTAATAGTGCGAAAAATCGCTAGCTCGCTACAGTGGTTTTTATTCTAGAAGTTATGCATTCGATTCTTGACAGACTACACTCGTCGTTTCTCCTAATCTCTCCTGGAAAATCATGGAGCATTATTTTAATAAAACAAACCACCACAGCTTATTCCACAATACAACCTCCTGCTGGGTAATATACAAGGGACGAGAGTTTTACTCTTATTCCATGTTTAGTATACCAGCCCGAGCCGGTTTATGTAGCATTACTGCTCTAGATAGGGATCTAGGATGCAAACAGCTATGTACCTCTTAGGGTCAGTAGCTTAGTAAGGGGTAGGGCTGTCTTGTGTGACTTCTGTAAGTAGTCACCATTCATAGTCATCATCATCTCATATTTTTTTACACAGTTCAAAACTAAACTCCGAGGACACTCACGATACTTATTAACGCAGAATTATAACATAGAAATAAAAATTAATGTGCGTATACGTGCCAAAACTACAGCTTCGTGACCTAAAGTATTGCATGGTACGACACTTTCAATTCGACAAGAAATTAATTTTCTGTCTTACCGTAAGTGTTACTAACAGTTCTGCGTACATGGCTGCATAAATTGGATGTTGAAACTAGTTGTAAGCACTTCTATTATCAACCAACAACTGCACTTACATAACTTTCACATAAAGCACTTTAAAAACACTTAAAATCACTCCGACATGTTTCGATCTTGTCAGATCATCATCAGGGAGCTTTGTTGTTCCTTGCTAGCCAACTGCTCTCTCTACAACACATTCCTACACAACATGACATGCTGCCAAAACACCTTGTCTGCTAAAAAACGAATTAAGTTGTGAATATTGTAATATAACTTTAGCAAGGAACAACAAAGCTCCCTGATGATGATCTGACAAGATCGAAACATGTCGGAGTGATTTTAAGTGTTTTTAAAGTGCTTTATGTGAAAGTTATGGAAGTGCAGTTGGTGGTTGATAATAGAAGTGATTCTACAAAAATGCACCGTGCAACAATAAGATTTATAGTTGTAAGCAGTTAATTTCGTGGCGAATTACTGTTTAATGCTAAGATATATGTTATATCAGAAAATCAGGAAAGTCTGCCTTGGACAGCAATCTCCCGGTGCTCAGTGTGACTATCCTAGTTAGAAATAAGTAGAATAATATGCCTAATTTGTTTACAGTCGTACCAGCTGATGACTATTTTATGTGAAGCGGCCAACGAAAATGTACCAGACTTCAGCTTGTTAACAGCAGCGTAATTTAACATTGACGCACAATTATAGATGTCATTATATAAGCACCTACGCAATGGTATTATCTCATTTTCAAGGATTGTTTTTTTTTTTTCCACATTTGGATCACAATAATTTATCAGTAACGTTTGAACGCATCTGCTTTTAATACTTCCGTATAGGATCGCGCTATATGCAGAATTACACCAAATGTTTTTGTGTAGGTGGTTATGAAACAAATTAACATATATCCATGTAAACCTGATGTTTATTGGACCGTGCATCATTGTGATACCTGACGAATAAAAAACCAACTAAATGTCACTTGTTACTTTTATTTTACTTCGTAGAGACTCAACATGTTTCGGGCATTAATATGCCCATCTTCAGGAGTTTGCGACTATGTTGTTGAACTACCACATTGGCTGTTTCGTTCTTGATTTGATGTGTGTTGGAGTTAGGGAGCGGTTCGACTAGGGTGGTATCCAGGCTGTCGGCAGCCCGGATACAGCCAGTGTGGTAGTAAAACAACATAGTCGCAAACTCCTGAAGATGGGCATATTAATGCCAGAAACATGTTGAGTCTCTACGAAGTAAAATAAAAGTAACAAGCGACATCTAGTTGGTTTTTTATTCGTCATATATCCAAATGTTGCAGTGATGTTCTCTCTGCGTGACCGCTAATGTACCATACTCATGGTTAATTCATCTACCAGCGACACCACGTAATGTTAACAACTAACAACACCGTTACATGAAGCACTTCTTTCTCTGACTACATAAAAACACTGCATCATAATCTTTCGCATATAATTTCTAAATCAAATAAAGTCACGAACGATTGAGAAGCTATCAAGAAAGCTTGGCACTCTCGAACAGGAAGTAGTTTCAAAGCAGACCTTAGAACATTCCACACAATAAAAAACTTGAAACCTGTTTAAACAAACAACCTCCCGCTGATGTGCGCATAACACTTGTGCTGCTTGTAGTTTTGCCCAACAGCAGAAGTGCTACGGCCTGCCATGTAAGAACCTAAGGTTGTAACTCCAGCATGTTACAGTCTAAACACATTGGTTGCTGTTTGAGCTGGTTTGTAAATATATATCGCTTACTAAGGCTATAAACCTTTAGAGTGTATGCGATTTTTGGTTTAAAATCCCATTCGATTAAAACTTTTTACTTTACTACTACATCCACCGTTATGGTGTGCTTGTCACCAGTTTATTGCTGTTGGTACGTTCACTCACCGAGCTACACAGTGCGTTCCGGCAAGACACCTATATCTTTCACATTCTGTGGGCCGTGCAACATGATATATTTGCGTAATAAAGACCAACAAAATGCATTTTTCTTTCTTAATTTATTTCAATAATCTATCCTCTACATGTTTCGAATAGAGTAACTATCCATCATCAGGAAGCAGTTACTGACCGTGTTCGCAGCTAGTGAACGTAATGGCGAAAAACTGTCCTAGGTGTCAAATACCTACCCATGTTTTAATTGTTTTAATTAGACAATGTATGTATCATATTTTACCAGTCCCAGATTTTATACTTACTTACAATTGTAAAACACATTGGGATCCCAATTTTCTCAACAGCACCTTTGACTTATTCTGCTGAAGGCCTGATGATGACCTGTTAACAGGTCGAAACATGTAGCCAATATGCTTCAATAAATATTTGTTGTGCTGACGTATATTTTGTGAATTTGTTATATAGTGAACGTAGATGCGTGGTAAATACCTTTTGTTGCCTATACAGTAACTGCTTCCTAATGATGAATAGTTACTTTATTCGAAACACATAGAAGATAGATTATTGAAATGAACTAAGAAAGAAAAGTACACCTGTTTGTTCTTTATTACGTAAAAGAAAATACATATATCTGTATAGACAAAGGAGTACAGTTGAAAACCGAACTGCAGCACACTGAAATCTGACCCGCCGCAGTATGACCACTTCGCCGCATGTGTTATCGCCCAGCAGTATTCTTCCGCAACTTTCGTATCATTGCGCTTTCTTTCCAGCAAAGTAAAATTGGTTGTTCTTTCAACAAAGTTATTCATTTAAAATTGCCCAAATCGGAAGTTGTCTGCGTCAGGGAGTACCTGTATAATTTCTTCTGAGACACTCTTCAGTAGTTCCGTGGATATATCATGATGGCTGTAAACCGACGTATTCTGAAGTCTCATAACCCTCTAGAAGAGGCTGACAAAACAAACTAACTTGTCGGGCGGTCTGCGGTGTTATTCGAACTGTATATCCGTCATGAACAAATCCGCGACTTCGGTACGGTCCTGACTCACTCGGTATTTAATCCCAATACTCTATGGTTTTGTGTTACTTTAATAAGAAAAATACCACTGGAAGAATATTTAATTTTTCAGTACACTTATTACTTCCATTGCTTGACAAAAGTATGGTTCGTTCAACACCTGAAGCCTGACGAACAGCAAGAGAATGCCGGATACGTCACATTTCGACATGGAAATTTTTGCAAGTCCCGAGAAATGCTCCGTAGCCTGGGTGATGATGGAAAAGTCTGTTAATTCACCTTTCGTCTTAAGTTTTATAAAAGTTTTTACGAAAGAAATCCTCCGTTAGTAAAAGCATTGAATTGACACAAGGTGCGCGGAATTGTATGGGCTCAATCTGCAAAAACAAATTGGCTGCTTCCGCGCTCAGGGACGTAATTTTTATTAACTTGTATCGAAGAAACTGTAGAAAGATCCTTCAGTAGCAAGTTGTAAGTTTCGAGCCCTCTCAGAGTGTGCCTGAATTAAAAAAACACGAAAACTTGTGTTGAATTGGCTGGTCTCTGGATCTTCTGGATTCAACCTGGTCTCTCAATCCAGCAGTCCTCAAGGAAAGAACACAGACGTCACAGAATGTGTTAAGAATATTGGCATATCTCTAAGTAACATGTAAAAAATTGCCCTTATACATGACAATGAACACACAGAATCTCGAAATTCTAAATGATGTGCAGAGAAAATAATAGCCGTTTATGCCGAGATTTATACCGATGAGATAAAACGCCATATGGCAAATGAAGAGATTTTAATGGAAAAGGCAGCGGCTAATAATAACAATTGTGCTTAAGAGGCTTATGTATGCAAGTGGAATAGGGAAAGTCTACATAAACATTCTGACTGAGTACATTTTTGTGTGTTTAAGAATATAAAGTAGAGCTGTCGAGAATCTGAAGCGTCATCACGCAGATTTTGAGTGCAGTGAACTTAATAAGGTAGGGCAGAGACCTTCCAGTTTCCTGATAAAGTTTGGACGAGTCTGCGGGGACGCAGCTCTTAAGCATGACATGATCTTAAAAACTAAACGTACTGAAAGGCGTAACTACGGCAATATAAATATTGCATTTTGCTCCAGATCTGATTCTTTATACCAGCGTTTTTCAGATTGTAGTCGGCCGAGCACTACGGTCCGCGAAAATGTTTTTATTTTTCTATTACAAGTCAGGGGGGAAAAGGGTGTATTGAATTTTCTAATACTTTACGAAATCTGTCTATGTGGAATAATTGTAACACAGTGTCCCCCAATCAAAGTACGCAGAATTAGGGGTCTGCCTACCAGTCATCTTAAAAAAATAGTATCTACACCAAATGCCGCAAATGAATGAAATTTTATTCGTTGCATGTTGAGAATGTAAACAAAGATATCTTTACACAGTGCTTTCGAGTGTGCACTTACATGCCTACAAACATAATTTCATTATTTTCAGCTCCTAATTTTACGTGAATCCATGAACACTGAAGGGAAAACACAAACTTTGAATTTGTTACATTAAGCTTAATGATGATGATATT
>Ga0131853_10010926_pt1 | contig 16598 bp, 13 predicted proteins | sample TergutLab28metaG_FD_92764 | JGI IMG/M metagenome (GOLD analysis project Ga0131853, IMG submission 92764) | Labiotermes labralis P1 segment gut microbial communities from Petit-Saut dam, French Guiana - Lab288 P1 (version 2) (version 2) | ecosystem: Host-associated > Arthropoda: Insects >...
CACTGGAATAGTAACGAGAAGCTTAAGGAAAAATTTGGAAGCTTTACCAGGAAAACATTCGATAGATTCACTACAAAAGACAGCTATACTTGGAACATCACACATAATACGGAAAGTACTGCAGTGTGAAACTTGAAGCCTGAGCGGTAGTGATCACCGCTGGTTCAAGAGAAGTACCAGGAAGAAAAGGCTTGTGACAAGAGACATCCATATAGTATAATAATAATAATAATAATAAAGGAAAAACCCGGCAGGCAAGCTGAATTTTCGCGACGGAATACATATGACGCAGGATGTCAAGTTGGCCCGTTTGAGTGGCTGATGTAATCCAGTCAGTGGTGAAGGAGAAACAAAAGCCAAGACACCACATGTATCTTCTTGCATACCATCAGACAGGTAAAGTTGTAACATTTATTATAATTTTAATAATACACATAACGGTAGTTGTCTTACGACGGTCTCATACAAAAGAAACAAAGATGAAAATATTCTACAATAGAAAATACGGAAGTATAGGCAGTCACATGAAAGAAAGCTTTCAAACACGAGGACCTATTTGATATATGAACTGCTATGGAAGCATGCAGTTAATGAGCTACAGTGCTGTCAGGTTGGAGAAGTAACAATGTTCACGGTGGGCCTACTGTTCGCTGTTTGAACGGCTCACACAATAAAGGGCAAAGCAAACTGAATTTAAATAGGTTTATTTCATTCTATTATTTTAAAAAAAATACGGAAATAATCGTGGTATATGTGGCCTTACAAACACAACCCAGACTATCCACAAACAAGCCTGCAGACCTTACAAAGTGTAGTCGATACACTTTTTGCGTCATTTCTTCACAACTTCTTTCCGTGCAGTGCGCCTGTCCAGTGCCTCAACACTGCAGATCACACTCACCGAAGGATCTTCAGCTATATTCAGCGAGGTAAGTTGACCATAGCCCTTGCCTCACACAATTATTACACAGCAATAACAAAAACTTTGTTGATTTCAGGTTTCCGCCGCAAATTAGATGAGATCTGCGCTCTTCTGGTACAGTGGTAATTCCTGCCGATATTTCGGGACAACCCATTGGTCTCATCTTCACGATCCTTGAAGACGGGACCGATAGATTGTCCCGAAACGTCGGCAAGGAATTACCACTATACGCTGACTAATAACCCAGAAGAGCGAAGATCTCGAAAACTTTGATGTCGCTTAAATCTGAAAAAGGAATGGAACATAAGTGGAGACCCTTCCCTTGTGTTAATATTGTCCCTATTTCAACCTACTATTAGATGTGTAATGTGTGAGTACATAACATTGTACTGCTTAACTACATTCCTCACTCAACGATCCCCGCAAATGCAAGCGAAGCCTCAAGAGTGCTAACAGAATTAACAAACAGTGTGTGTCTACTGCAAGCTTCCTAAACCTGACCTTTTTAGGTTAGGTTGTTGAAGAACACACGAATATATAAACCACAATAATAGAGACAGCAAAATTTGCACCTGAAAATGTTCTTGCGCATTGAAACATCAAGTTACCAATACATAAACAAATTCCTGTCTCCTTGATTGCCGAGGCAAGCCATTACGGAGTATAACCACAAACAGCTGCGCTACAGCTAGCAAAAGACACAAATTATAAATAAAGGAAGCAAACAAACAAACAAACACCAAGCAACAAGGCTGTAGTTGGGACCTGATATGGACAGTTCATCAAGAACGTCCCAAGCCCATTTCTCCATGTCTAGCAGAATGCCGGTAATTAAAACGCAAGAGACCGCGAATAGATGTATCCCCAGATTTATTTCTGAGTCTGACGTTACGACAGAATACGTCACGTTCCGCTTCGTCACCAGAGTCACTGAAAAACCTGTAGAACCACAAGACTATATCAGGAACCATTCTCGACATAAGAGACACCACATGTTGAGCACGAGGAACAACACGATATTTCACATTTGTCACCAGCATTACAAATCAAGTGCCTATCCCGAGACATTGCCTAGAGCAGGACACTACGACATAGAAGCTGGTGTCACAAGGCAAGATGTTTCATGCAGACGCTGGGCAGCAAATAACCTAGTAACTTCACTGACGTCTTCAAATTCCAAATTGGCGCTCGTCTCTACCCATCAACTCTCCCTTATCCAGTACTTTCTCTCCCACTGCATATCGAAAATCTCTTCATCCATCTTCCCTTTTTCCTCCTTCCTGGTGGTTTCCGTTCGAGCACTTGTTTGGGCTATGGGCAGCCTACAGTTTTTTTGGTCGACCCTGTACATTTATTGTCTGTAAACACAATTTTATTTAATTTCATAATCGGAAATTTTGCCTACACTGCTTGCTAATCGTCTCCAACAACCCATGTCGCCTGAAAGCAAATTCCCAATTTCTTTCTCTTTCATAGGTCCGAACCAAACAGCGCATTACGCTGCTAAGTACTGCCTCTATTATCGTCTTGTATATATTCTCTTCAATTTTCCTTGTGACTCTTGTATTCCAAACCTTACCATTAATTGTAGAGATTCCGTTCCTAAATTCCGAAACCGTGTCTTCTGTCCAGATTAACTCTCAAGCAAAAACATCTTAGTTACCGGTAACACAAAATTTTATACACTAATTTCACAGACCAATAAACCGCATCCATATTTCACAATTGATAAATGTGATGTTTTCATTAAGTGTACTATAGGCTACAAGCTTCATATTCTAGGCCTTTATCACCTGGGGCTATTACCAGTTTGTCGTCCGCATAAGAAAACAGTGTTTTGTTCCCAAACCACTGAACTTTATATTCAAATTCTCAAGCGAACTTTCTAGATATGTTTTGGAGAAGGTGATACAAAAATTCTTGATTCAAAAATTCTGTTGCCGAAAATCCTGTTCAAGTTTCTCCCGTATTTTCATTATTGAAGTGGAATTCTTCGTACTGCTTACTTTATTATAGATTCCATCCAATTTTACTTCTTGTTACTGAGGTATTATTGATTACAGTTAAGATGAAATATAAAAACGTTAGAGTGGCTTCTTGTGTTACAACGCGAACACACATATGTCACAAAAAAATCCGTCAATGGTTCAAAAATATTGGAGACGACACACACCACACGTTGATACGGTATAACAAGTCCACTTGGTTACAAGGAAACTGCGCGAAAACTATGAAGCGTCTAAAACGACAAACAAACAAGATTTACATCCCAATAACAATGTTTTTCAATGCACTTGTTATGGGAATTATGATTATTTACTAAGCACCCTTAGAACGAGAAATTTGATGAAAGTTTTGCGCGCACAGGTTGGTATAAAAATCAGTTTGCACTGAGACAACAGGTTAATCATCTTTACTGACACAATGTGTGTGTATATTAACTATTTAAATGTTCAAAGGGCCTTCCTCCTGCCAACCTCGCAAGAATAAATCGTCGCCCCTGAAGTGTTAGAAAACGAGAAGAGGAGAAGGAAGAAGAAGAAGAAGAAGAAGAAGAAGAAGAAGAAGAGGAAATAGTACATGTGCAGCCTTTCTGTTGTTGAACATCGAGTGGCAAGTGACTTTCGTGCCACCCGTTATATAAGTAATTCGTTAGGCACAAACGCAGAAGAAAATTAGCTTACCTAAGCTGACAACCTTAACTCGACAGCTTCAAGTAGTATCTGTATTTCATAATCCTTAGAAGTCCGACAAACGCTGTAGATGTCAAGGAACACTGTTTTAAAACCAAAGATGCAGCTTGTTCGAACAGCATTCGGGTAGAAACTAAACCACATTTATCATTCTGTGATGTAGAGCTCCAAGACAGACGAGGAACGTTTCTTCACGGACCTCTGAATAACTTAATAAAGCATAATTTAAAGGAAAATGCATAAAATTGAATAAAGATTCTTTTGACAACTGAAACAACTTCATAATTACTCTTCAGTGGCGTAGAAACATATTCGAAAATGTGTGGCATGGATGAAAGACTTTTTTTAAAGAACCGGAACAAAGACTGAAGCTAATACCCTTATGTAACGGACTTCTTTGCTACTCGACCATTTAGTTCACTCATCAAAACAAAACATCCAAAAATAGTAGAAAGACAAGGTACAGCAACAATGCTGATGGTTTGTGAAATCAAGACCACAATTCCCAAAGCAGTTACGGTAGGCCTACTGCAAGAGTTCAGCTGTTACGGTTTTCTTATTCGGAACTGACTTTTACAGTTGTATTTTGGATGAAGATTTTAGCAAAAAGATAAAGTTAACACTGTAACAGACCACGAAGGCCTAGAGGGGAGACTGAATTATAGCTCAACTATTTTTTTTAACCTCGGCGTTAGATGGGGTGGGTGGTCAACGCCCTGCCCCGGCCGCTTTACCTCTGGCAAAGACAGCTGGTACTCATCGTACACCAGACTGGATGGGCCTCAGGGCCAGTCTGGACAGGTGCGAAAAATTTCGCTCCCACCGGGATCCGAAGCCCGGACCGTCCAGCAAGTAGCGAGTCATTATACCGAATACGTTATCCCGGCCCATGAAGATTTTGGCAAACCGGATGATAACAGACTTAGCCGGTATCCAGTAACATTACTGACGGACAGAGAGAGAGAGAGAGACATGAGACGAATTAAGCAAAGAAAAAGGAAGATGACTTCACCGCCAGAACATCGAATACGTTAGCACAGAACTGAACGGACAAGGAACCGCAGTAGGAGGGCAGTAGGAAAGTAACGCCTCCTATTCTTGTTCTCAGAAAGTACAATTACAATTACAATTAAGTTTATTTATATTACGGGTACATCCTTCGCATTGTTGACATTATTTTATCAAAAAGACTCTTTCATTATCAACACACTTCTTCCAACTTTACGTGAAACGCTGTAGGCCGATCGAGTAAAACTTTTTGCTGAAGCGTCGGAGCTCTTCACAAACGTAGTGTTCCAGCAAGTCGTCGTCCGCAAAACGGCTTCCTCGGAGGTGGCCAAAACGATGTAAGTCGGAGGGTGCTACATCGGGACTGTAGGGAGGATGAGGACTTGATTCGTCTTCCTGTTTGACCGAAACCTTCGAATTTGTTGTTTCATCTTCTTTAATTTCTGCATATCCGCTGTGAGTTGATTGCGGCACCTCTCTCCAAGAAGACGCCAACCACGACTTTAGACTTAGAAGTCTGCACTTTGAATTTGTTCTCACTCACCCTCCCTACAGTCCCGATTTAGCACCCTTCGACTTCCACCTTTTTCGACCCCTGAAGTATGCACTCTGAAGACGCCGTTTTTCGGACGACGACCAGCTGAAACAGCGTGCGTCAAGAACGCCGAGGCTTCACTCGACCACCGCACATCGTCTCACGCACCAGTGGAAAAAGTGTGTTGAAAACAAAGGAGACTTTGTGGAAAAATAATGTTAACTTTTAAAGGATGCACTTGTGTTATTTGTACGTTTCAAAATAACAGCAATTATATGTGGAAAAATAATGTCAAATTTTAAAGGATGCACTTGTGTTATTTGTACGTTTCAAAATAACAGCAATTATAGTTTGTGAGAAACAAGATAGAAGACGTTACTTTCATACCGACCTTCGTAATGTACTATCACTCCGCTGAATGCTTCAGTCACAGGCAATAAGCATAGGAACGCCGTGATGATAAGGCAAGAAATAGCAGCTGATCATAAGTGTGGAACAACTTTATTACGATTTAACAGCTTCCTTGAGATCAGTAACTAAACAGCCCACATGTCTCCTAGCAAGTGATCTCCAAAATTATAAATTTGTTAATGCCAGCATAAACATTCTCCCACCAGAAAATAGCGTCATGTCTGCACATGCAACAGTTTTTCAAATAACTTTCTTAAGATTCGATATACACTGCGCATAACAGGAACTGCCGACTAAATTATAATACTGAAAATCAGAAACAAGGTATACAGACCGCAGCAAAAATATAAGCTGAAAATATGTCAAATGTACTTCAATTCAAGTTAAGCTTTATTGATTCGTTCAATGGATCTAACAATTCAAGGTGTAGGGAAAATATCTCGTACTTATTTTCAGAATGTCTGAGCAGCTCGGGAAATTGTAATGTTCTTGCAGCACGGTATTCACTTGAACAATAGCTCGTATGGAATATATAATTCGGGGTTCGATTACCGACAGGGGCAAGAGCTTTTTCTGTTCTCCAAACGGCCCAGACTGGCCCTGGGGCTCACCCAGCCTTCTATTCAACGGCACCTGTGGTACTTCCCTGACGGATGAAGCGGTCGGGACGAAAGGCTGGTCACTCACTTCGATCTGGTGCCGAGGTTAAGAACGAGTGGAGCTATACCGCTACTCCCCTTATAAGCCATGGTGGCGTGCTCGGGGACAAATTTACTTTACATACTTTATTTTTAATAAGCTACAAACATTTTCTTCCTGTCTCACAGTAAACACACTACATCTGAGACCACAGACTGGGAACAACTATGTCTAACGGGGCCAAGTCAGTAGGTGTTTCCACAAAATTTTACCTAAGGCCATCCTCAGGTAACAAGCCCGCTTTTCGACACTTCGTGCTTGTTTGTAGGCTATTTGTGGAAAATAAGAAGACGGACAGAGTTCAAACGCTCAATAATTCTAATGGAAGACAAAAACATTCCTCATGAACTATGGTGTTTTGAATACTTAGTATCCGACCGACCAGTTAAGTCTTGCTTCCTATATGCAACGGCGGAGCGTAAGTGGTGTTTCATATTCTATGTACATGAACCTATTTAAGTCACTTCTCAGTCTTTCATAGACCGTGCACATACAACCCTCAAGATTCATTTAGTAACCTCAAAAGGCAGTTTTCGTGATATATAAAGTTCCAAATGTTGATTCAATAGATAAAAGAACCTTGTCTGCACTGGCAGCTATCTACCGCTGATACAAACATTTGTTCATCCCTTGTTTCCTGAACAACTTCTCTGTCAATGTCTTTCAGGCTACAAAGAAGGGGGTTACCGTTAACTCGACATCTAAATACAAGCCTTCTTCCAATATATTCAGGGTTTAAAGATGCTGGAATACGCAAGTGATCAAGGTGCTTATCAACAACCGTAATCAAACTCCATGCCCCTCAGGCTTGTAAGGTTCTAGTAACGGTTCATTTTGCCGTAGCAAGGCTCGACTTCAGTCTTACACCTGCGCACATCCAACGGAGTCGGAGGAGCAATAAAATAAAACGTGGCTAATAAGTGACCTTACTGAAACAACAAACACATGTATCCTAGTATGACAAAAAAAAACACACACACACACACAATTTCGTTATATGTACCAATAAATTTCTGACTTAATCAAGTAAATTATTAGTCATATGGACTGGCCTTATTTCACCGGAGCTCCTCTGACGGCCGATGAGGAAGGTGTGAGCGCGGTCCACCATCTGTTGGGCCCACGGCGGTTTGATCCACACCAAATTGCTGAAGTGGCCAGCATAGGCAGCGGGCATCATCCAGTTTTCGATACTCACTCGACTGTAACAGAACAGCCAGCAAATTAATGATCTGAAACGAATTCTGTTCCAACAAATTATTAATGCTATGTGAAATGACTGCAGGGAGTAATAGCAATGCGAACATTAAAGAATCGAGGTCACGACAAATAATATCATACCACTGTAGTCTTCATTGCAAACATTTCTGACACAAGAACTTGAAAAACGCCTTTGGACCTTCCAATATGAACACACACACACACACACACACCACACACACACAAACACACACACCATACACACACACTACACACACACACACACCACACACATACACACTACACACACACACCACACACACACACACACACATATATATATATATATATATATATATATATATGTCGATTCCAATGCCATTGTCTGTACTGGCAAAATATACGTGATTAAATATTAATTACAAACATTTCTCAACGATTTAAGCAGGGCAAAAAAGAGCGACTTTTCCTGGCCTGATTGATATTAAACTAGTTATCAGCCGCTATGGCGTTACATTCCAGAAGATGCGAATATTCGGAACAGAGGTCACTGACGAAATGGGAAAGGATTTAAGAGAACCGTCAATATTTATATGAAATAATTGCAATTAGTCCTGCTATAAAGCAATAGTTGCGTTCTTATGAGACCTCGCATTACAGAAAATGGCGTCACAAAAATAGGGTCACATAAGACAAATTTGGCCCCTCATCCAACCTTATATCTTCACACTGGTCATCTAAATCGCGTAACAGCCAACACGCGTTCGCGTTACGTAAAAAGAATTCATTTATTTATCAATCTCCTTTCAGCCGATTCACGTTAACGAAACACGAGCAATAGCAATACTGGTTGTATTAACAAAATATGCTATGAGAACTGCATGAAATCTTACAATTTCTTTCACGAGATCCGTCCCCAGAATCGAAACAGCCTCCCTGATAGGGAGCAGAAGCACCAACCATCCTACTGAGAAGTTAGGTTTCAATTTTTATTTCTGGCGCAACAACCCAACTCGTGCCTAGGCCGCCTCATTGTTTAGGTTTCCAGAACACACAGAATTAGACACGCACACGCCCGTTAGGACTCCTCTGAACCAGTGGTCATCTCGTCGCAGAGCTCGCTACCTACACAACACACAACAAATACATTGGACGAATATCCATGCCTTCATCAGAATTCAAACCCACGATCCTAGCAATCGAGCCATTGGAGACCTACGCCTTAGAACGCACGGCCACTGAGACGAGTTTTAAAAGATACTGTAGAAAATTCGAAGCAACATTTTCGTACCGGTAAGTTTGGCCTACATTTTCCATCGAAAAATTTAACTCAAATTACTGTAAGTTTTTACCTATCACAGAAAGATCCTAATGTTCTCTCGCTATAACATTGTGCCCAGGCGATCAAAGGTATCTACTTCAATCTCCTCGGGTATCCTCTCCTCAGCCCCCACTTTTTTTTTAGGCTGTAAGGACGTTTCACTACGATCGTAGCACTATGTTAATTTCATCTCATTCAGTCATCTTAATTTTCGAGTTGCTACTCTGACGACAAAAGCCAGACTACGTCAGATATGTGCAGTACGAGGCAAGTGGCTGGATAACATTGGAATACACACGTCGATTGCAATAGCCGTGCTGAAAGAGATGCGTGCTCTTTTGACCGCTCAGACACTGGACCTTCGTGCGCGATTTTCACTTTTGCAGTCTTCTCATGTTTGTGATGTACTAAGTATGCACAGGTCTTTTCATGGGCATAACCACTCTTCAATGAATCATACCAAAGGCTTCCGCCGCGATGTGGTATACAGGCCTTCGTTCTCTTGGCATTTTACGAGGTGTAGGTTGGTAGTTGGTTACCGACGTTTCGAGACAATACGTCGAACTCATCTTCAAGGATCAAAAACTCCAATAATGACTGTTTCATCTTTCAAGATATGACCGATACGTTGTACCGAAACGTCGCTAATCAAATACCAACCTACGCCGTGTAACATCCCAGGATAGGGAAGGCCTGACATTAAGAACTGTTGCATGACGTAAAATATTAACGCTACAGTAAATATTCATTACATCCCTCTACAACCCCACTTCTGGACTTTGGTGTTGCAAATTTTGAATCAGTCTGCAGACTCCTTTTCTGCTCATGGGAGTAGTTATGCGTGTATCAAACGTGCATTTTTATACTTTCATGAGCCACGTTATAACTTCGTTTTCGTTTTCGAATAATGTAAGATTAGAGGGTTTGGTTATTGTAAAATCTGTGATGTTCGGGTTAAAAGATGCGATGTGAAGAGGTTTTCATAATAATGTGGTTGTCATTAAGTTGTCGTTTGGACAGTCGGTCCCGAATTAGATATAACAACCTGCACATCGAAGCAGATCAATGAATTCCAATAGTGTTTAAATACTGTAATCAATAATTAACACAGGAGCTTCAATTTTGGCCCATCGTAAGGAATCACACAAGCATAAGTTTCAGTGGAATTAATACAGTTCACCACGACACATGCCTATAAAACAATGACTTAAGTTTCGTTAAACACGTCTTGTGTTAAAACCTTCTTCAACAGCATGTACTTAGCTTACGTATTTGGCTAGGAGTACAGACCTCCGTCAGAAATCAAAACAGAACACAGTACAATACACAGTCATCTGTGTGTCTGTTTTACCTCCGAAACTAGTAAACAGATTTAAAAAATGATATTTTAATAATATATCTCCTATCTTTCGCATAAAATAGAATGAAACTGTATTACACTATGTCAAGAAAGGAAGTGAAGATTTTGTGTCGTTATAAACGAGTGTCGTTATAACCTAGAAGTATAATGTTACGGTTGACAGCAACAAATTAATTGGTACCACAGAGTATCTGACTCTATAGGCAACGTGTTGTATAAACCGATATAGTTATAACAGGGTTCGACTGTACTTTCACCTATATTTTGTTTTTATTTCCTACGGTGGTCCTCTGTGACACTGTGTGGGTAGTTGGGGAGGCCTACCAACGTCTGAAGAAACACACTGCCTCGATCTTCAGAGCTGTTGTTTAGTTTTCCTACGCACGCCACAATCTCCACCAAATATAGCTTCATAACAAGTGGAATTTTTGTAGCTGGATAAGAACTCCTCTCTTAGAATCACATTATTCCTAATCTATTTGCTTCCGAATGTTTTCAATACTTCTTTTCTCTTCAGAGCAAAATAAACACTAAACATTCCTCAATAATCTTTTAGTATGTGGCTTAGTCATTGAGATTACGTCTTTCCACCGAACCAAATTGAGCAGGTGCCTCTCAACCTCTCCATCTGCGGAAAGAAACATGACCATGTCCGGAAACGTCGTGTTCTGTTCCGAACACTAGAAGATGGACGGGCCTAGATACCAAGTACACGCAATGCCAAAAACATAAATAGATGCATATATGTAGTAGCTTCAAACAGCTCCCCGAAATTCGGTGATATAATATACGGGAATTGCTACTGTGAATAAAGAAATGTACACTAACACCCTTCGTCACCTTAGGGATGCGGTCAGAAGGAAACACGCCGAAAAAATGGAGAACCAAAAGTTGGTTTCTCCTTCACGACAATGCTCCAACATATCGGTCGGTTTTGGTCTAGGATTTCTTAGCAAAGAACAACACTAGAGCATTCCCCTTACTCTGCTGACGTGGATCCAGATGATATTAACCCGTTCCCTAGACTGAAATCACCATTGAAGGGAAGGCACTTTGGTGATGCTGCTCTCACAAAATGGCTTCCAGAAATGTTTCAAACACCCGGCAAAGTTCATAGTTGCACAAGGGGACTATCTGAAGGAAATGTAGCTTACATGTTTGTACTGTATTGTATTTCTGAGAAATAAAGTGATTCCGGGAACAATTTAAGCTACAGCGTACGTACGTACTGTACATACATTAAACACATACACTCACATACATACATACACATACTGTCGCAAATTTGTCGAAAATGGGTTGTAACGGACTTGGCTCCCCTATGTTGTGTGTACAGTATATGTCATGTGTCACACATGACATATAAGGTGCACGCATGGCCTATTCTTATTCCACAAGAGAGAGGAAGAGAGAAAGACGAGCCCTTACCCGGCCTCTCCTTCTCATCCTGAAAGTTAATTGTCGGTAGGCCTACATACTCATATTCCTTCTCTCTCTCTCTCTCGGGGGAGAAGGCCTCAAAAATAGCCAATCAAAAATAAGATTATTTTTTGTAATCATGCCCCCCTCCCCCAACTGTAATAACTACTAACATTATCGAAATTGTTAAAGCATCGTAATAGTCTCCTTTGTCAAATTCGCCCGCCATTTCCTTCTGTCTCAAAGCCGAATTAACCAATCAATACATGTATAATATCATTCCTACTATAATGTGTGCAACAGCAAGACACTGTGTCACAAACACGAACAGGAAGTCGCTCTAAAGACAGCAGGAGAGAAATGTCTTCTACAAAAAAAAAGTGTTCTATTTTCTTTCCATGCAATTGTCAAACATGTTGCTCTTAAAAATAAGCACAAATTGCAGTCTGTATAGCCGGACAATTATAGGACAGTGACGGATTCAAGAGTCGAGAAATTCGTGTACAATTCGAACTTGGTACGTAGCCTTCATGTTTCGAATACTGACTGGGGAACCGGAAAGCCGCAACATTTCGCAGCCCCACAATCGGCCGAACACTGCAAACCACAGACCGCCCCTCTTCTTAAGCTCTGTATCACCCTTAAATTTCAGCAACACGCAATCTCCGCACTGAATTCAGTATCAATAATCTTACTACACCGTGAGCCTATATAGTGTGCCCTGATAAACTGAGTTAAAAGCATTAAGCTGCTGCTCTAAAAATTACCTGCATTAAATCCTCGTTCACAAAATTCCACATGGGTGAGGCGACGTCCGCCAATCTGTCCGTTTGTATACTTAATCTTCAAAACTATCCAAAAAAAAAAAGTTGATTAAATTTGATACTGAAGAGGACACCTCAAGAGTTATTCGGCAAAAGCACATCTTGATGCATACCGACATGTGCGTTACCCGTTTTACGCGAGACACAGAGTGAACTCTAATGAACTTCTCAAAAACAGCTCAACGTAAGACACAGAGTGAACTCTAATGAACTTCTCAAAAACAGCTCAACGTAAAATAAAACCATACGAAGGAAGTTCTTGAAGGGTTTGGAGACTTCATAACAGGATGAGATGTAATGCGCAGTGTAAAATATGCAGATAACCTTATGCTACTAGGTGAGGAAGCAACGGTAGTACATGGCAGGGTCGATTACTTGGAATTGGAAGAAGGTATGGAATGGAGATGAATGTGATAGAAACTAAGGTAATGAGAATCTCAAGGTACCCATCCCCAGTAAAGATTTGGATAAATTAAGAACTGGATAATGCGGAAATTTCAAATATCTGGGTAGCCTGATTACATGACGCCAAATGTACGCAGGAAATTAAATCCAGGATTGCCATGGAAAAAACAGCATTCAACAAGGGGGGGGGGGGGAAACATTTTCACCAATAAACTGGTTTAAATTTTGGGAAGACACCAATAAAACACTACATTTGAAGTACAGGTTTGTATGGTAATGGAACTTGGACAATTCGGACAGCAGATCAGAAATGCATTGAGAGTTCTAAAATGTGACGCTGGAAAAGGGTGGAGAAAATCAGTCGGGCTGATCGGGTAAAAAAATGAAGAAGTATTTTGAGTACACAGAGTCAAGGAAGAAAGGAACATTCTGCACACAACAAAAAGAAGGGAGACAAACTGGAGTGGTCGCATCTTGTGTAGGAAGTGCCTCCTAAAAACACATTACATGGAAGGAAGAATAAAAAAGGATGGGAAAACGAGGAAAAACTCGTAAGCATCCGCTAGATGACTTAAGGAAAAGAAGATACTGGAACTTGAAAGAGGAAGCAGTAGATCACACTCCGTGCAGTACTCGATTTGGAAAAGGCTACGGACCTGTCGTAAAAGGTGAAGCAGTCCCATTATAAGCCTGGACAGGCCCAGAGGGTTCCAGGAAGTTAAGGCTCCCAGATTTCGTGACAACGGCGCAGAATGGTGGTAGGTTGTCAGCGTTACGCACCGACCGCCTTTACCCCCAGGAAATACTCCTGGTACTCATTTATGTTACAGGCTGAGTCGACCCCAGGGCCATAGTGCGATCGGAGGGATTTTATGTCAGCGAAAAATCCACTGAAACCAGCTGCAATCGAACCAGCGACCTTTCGATTTGTAGCATAGCATCTTAACCACCGTGCTACCGCGGTCCCCACGGACCTGTCGTAAGATTACGTAATGAACGCACCATTGTGAAGATCTACACTGCACTCAGTTAACCTGCACCTCAGTGGATGGAATGTGTTTCATAACATATAGGATGGGTTTAAAACGACACATTGAATATGCTTCAAAATATGAACTTGAATGCATGTATTATAAGTTACGCCGCATTTCAAAAACGTATTATCATCAACAAAGGAACAGCATAGCAATTCTCCACCTTATGGTCACCTTTGATCATTAAACATCCTTCAAAGCGTTTTTCAATTTCGTCGATAATTTTTTCTCACATCCTTACATTGGCTACAGTTTCTTCACAGCTTACTTATAAATCATTATACAGAGTGGCCACAAAATCCCCATGCATGAGACAATGCCCTTTGTTAATATGTTTTGCTTTTATCAATACAATTGTCAATCACACTGCTTATTTGAACATGCTTCACACATGATTTTTTCCAAGAATGTGTGAGAGGTCTCGAGGGAACAGCTATCCTGCAACAAGAAGGTGCATCAGTACATTATGCTGTCCCAGTTGAAGAATATCTTGACACGACAAATCCAGTGGACGATAGACTGGAAGCGGATCTGATATGGTGTGGCCTCCTGGAAGATCAAACTTAACACGTGACAACACGCTCTGGGGCCCTTCGAAAAAGAAAATTTCCCAGCTCCCCCCCAAACAAAATCTGTGGACACAAAACCAGATATCAGGGGTTGCTTTGATGACTTCCAAATGTCGACATGGAAGATATCCAAAAGAACACGGGGCGAAAAATTAAAATTTGTGAGAAGACTGGAGGGGAGGATGTAAATAACTTCTATCACGCATAGGGACGAGGTGGCCACTTTCTACATGGCAAAGCTGAACTATATTTTTTTTCCCCAAAAATTTGAAGAGTAAAGGTAAAACCATACATGAAGGTGGACTGGCGACAATATGCACTAGAGTAAAAACAAAGGTTGCTACTGCAACATTTCGAACAATAAAACAAGTTTATAACCAACACAATGCACATATTAAGAACAGGAAACATTCTTAAAAGTTGCAGTTATTGCATTTAGCCATTTCCAGGGAGTATCAATCCTAAGAAGCGTAAGCAGCGCTGTTATACAGCACTGCGATATGTACATGGTAAAATATATGAGCACAGCAGACAGCACGTCATTAAAACATCGAAGTACAGTGATACATAAAAAGTATGTTTACCTTTTAAAACCTGCCAGCAACTTTACGTACCAACACCAGGTTTAACATTTAAAAATTCGACACCGTGATTACATTCCGTTTATGTGTTCTGGGAACAAACAGCGACATTTGTCTTACATAATATTAACAGTTTGGTTTATATAACCCACGTGCAGAGTGTTTACAGCGCGGTACGGACTGGGTCCTTATATAACACAGACACGTTTCGTCTTTAAAGGGTTAAATGATTTTATATATCATATTATAAGACAGTTATTGAAATTTAACTAGTCTGTTTCATTCGAACAGGTTTTACTATTTCAAGATGTTTGAATGCAGAAGAGTTCAAGAACTGACCGGTAATATAAAAATTTCAAAATGATTATACATAACACTGTACGTAGAAGGCTTAAAAGACTGCTGCCTCTACACATTTTACCATTCACATATGACAAAGTCGTATAAGAACACTGCAAACGTCTTCAAGTATTGATACTCCACGCAGATGGGTGAAGACTATAGCCGAAACATGTGGGAGTGTCTTTATTTTTAATGTTTGCGATCAGTTGGTTATAAATTTGTTTGTTTACCAGTCGCACGGAAGAAGTACAATATTAACTTCGACCGGTGTTCAGCAGCGCACTGACAATACAGGAGAGGAACAAAAGAACATAGAAAAGATACCGTGCTTGAAGTAGATCATTCTGACAACATCAAACCAGCTGACAGTTAAATAAGTGTATTGAATACAGCGCCTCTCACCACAATATTATGAAAGCTCAGTGTGATTTATTCCACAGTAATGTCAGGGATATTCCTTTCATAAAGATAAGGAGGGGGACGTGCCTTGGCTCAGACGGGTAGTCCGCAGGCTCTCGCCATTGGACTGGCCTGGGACTGATCGAAGGCCAGTCCAGTGGTGGACAACCAGGCCAGTCCAACGGTGGACAACGTCGCAGTGGGCAGACTTCCGCCATAGTACGTTGGCATCAGTATCACTGCACCCCCGCTCCATACTCATCGTTGCTACACAATATTAGCAATTACGAGTGCCCTTTAAAGACAACATTGTTCTCTCTCTCTCTCTCTCTCGTTCTCTAAAATATAACAGTTTCACTTGAAATTAAGTTTCAAATCAAACAAAATTCAAAACATACCAAACATTCGAACAGTAGCTTTAGGAAATCTATCTGTGGCGTACGGAAAGCGTAACTAAAATCTGAATTGAACAAATTACATATTCTATTTTTTACCACTACCTGGCAGGTCCTCAGGTGGTGTATGAAAGAGATGACCACCGGACTTTTGAGGGTAAGTAAGAATAAACATAACACAGACAGCAATCAAGGGGTCGTCCACTTGCTTGAGGCGTATATACGGTCAATAACCCTACAGCATAAAATAATTACCACGTTAGAAAAGCGTGCTCAGCTTCGCATGCGAATTGGACGTTTAAAAGTGACGTTTAAATTAATGAAAATCGAGACAGTAATCACAATTGTCAGAATACTTACAACAAACTCCGTGGCCTTAGTCCGCACGCGAACTATACCGACAGAGCGGCCGCCGCCGGTCGGCGAAGTTAGTGCCAACTTTTGCGGATAGAGGGGTGTCACGTGGTCAGCGCAACGGGTC
>Ga0131853_10010928_pt1 | contig 16596 bp, 13 predicted proteins | sample TergutLab28metaG_FD_92764 | JGI IMG/M metagenome (GOLD analysis project Ga0131853, IMG submission 92764) | Labiotermes labralis P1 segment gut microbial communities from Petit-Saut dam, French Guiana - Lab288 P1 (version 2) (version 2) | ecosystem: Host-associated > Arthropoda: Insects >...
CAACCGAAGACGATGAAGGCAGAAGAACTGATTTGCATGGGGGCGAAACACTATTGAAAGGTCATGTGCTGGGGCGCATGGGCAGCACCGGTGCCAGTGACGGACCACATCTGCACTTAGAAGTGTTTAGAAGCCATAGTGATAGATGGCATTATGCTACCATGCGCAATGTAACACATAGCATAGACCCACGAGCATTTTTTGCACCGGATTTTGCCAGACCATGGCATTATCCAAATGGTGCGAATGATGGTTTATAAGGAGAGATAAAAGATGAAAAAACATTTCGGTTTATTGTTGGTTGCAATACTTACTATTTTTTCGCTTCTGATGCTGTCCGGTTGTATTGATGCCGTGACATTGGCAGAAAGCGAGCCTTTAGCTACAGATATAGCAGAATCTATCGAACCTGTGGAAAGCATTCCGGTAGATGAATATATCGAATTTTATGATGACTATGAGACAGGCTTCGATGATTGGTTGAGGTGTGAGCGACATGATTCAACGCTTTTTCATCATTTTGGTCTATTTGCCGGAACAGGTGTATTAAATAATGAGGAAGTTCGTGCTTGGGCAGACCCTTTAAGAGAAATAGAGTTAGAAACAGGAGAATGTTTGGTTAATATGGTTACTCTCATACAGCAATTTAATATACCAAGAGAGACACTCCAAGGTATTATTGACAACAATATTCACCATTATTTTAGACATGGTGGAGAAACTTTAAATGTCCTTTATGGTGGAGATTGGGCTTTAATAGACGAGTTCTTTGCTGTAGGGGGGCAAGCGTGGCAACAGGGTACTGAGCGGAGCCGTAGCCATTGGGTCGGTCAAATAATGGAAGCCCAGCAGCTTGTATACAAAAACATCACAGAAATGTCTAGGTATTTCCACGATATTTGGACATATTCACATTTTTTAGGAGGTCAGGATACTCGCGTTCGTTGGATGCATGGTCTGATTGATGCCGGTGAATATAATAGGGTTAATGTCGTAGATTTTATAAACCACTTCGGTCTAGACCGCCCAAGCAGCCTTTCTCCCGGTCTAACCATCTTCGAACACTGGGCAACCCAACACAACATGAACATCTTCACCCACTACAACTTCGATGTCCTCCTCTCCGGCGATTGGGACTTAATCCGCTCCTACTACTCCATAGAAAACGAACACCTGCACACCGCTGCCGTACAAGCCCGTTTCGATGCGCATGTAGAACGCTACGGTATGCCGGATACAAGCTGGATGCTGCCGGTTACACCACCGCAGCCACTACCCGGCTCATACGTACGTGCAATAATACAAGGCGCAGATATTAACCGCCAAATTACAGGCATGGGTTTTGTGTTGGACGGTACAAACCTTTACCGCAGCAATGCAACCGATGAACTTGTTGGTTTTCTAAACGTACTAAATAGCCAACAACAGCGTTACGAGTTCATACTCTTTGACAATGGTGGATTGTTACTCGACAGCGAGCTAAACTTTGCATCTTCATCGGCCATCCCGCCGGAACTAATTATCGAAACAGTAGAATATGGAGCGGTTACTTTACGTATAAGTTGGACATTGGAAGCTTTGCGCCAATTTACAAATGTCGGTGCGGTACGGTTGCAGGTGCGCAGCAGTTTTTCTATCATGTCCAGCCTAGAGCTGCATGTAGATATCCCGTGGAGTTCGGTTTATCCGCCGGAGTCGCTTCGCATTTTGCCGTTTCCGTTTGGAAATTAAGGAAGGAAGAAAACTATGTATAAATCTATCAAGATATTAGTCTTGTTTGTGTTTTGTTTGTGCGTTCCTTTGGCTGTAAATGCTGCGCAGGATAACAATGCAACAGAATTAGCAGGATGGACATTTTCGGACGATGCAAGCGATAGACTTGTAGCAGATATTGGCGTGCTAAGCGGTCAAATGCGTTTAAGTGCCATAGGACATAGGGGTAATAACATGGTTAGCCCACCGGTTTTTGGTACAGGAGCTAATGCAGGGCAGCTTTTAATGGGTTCTTGGGCTGCTATACCTGTTAGGGATAGATATTGGCTTATACAGTCTATGTTGCCTGTCAGTTCTATTTTAGTAGAGTATGATATGCTGGAGATTTCATTTACTTCTCACAGCACCAACACGGGACCTAGAAATTTTGTGCTGGAGGCGAATATAAACGGCAACTGGATATATGTTGCCGATTATATTCTTACGAATAGCGCACAAAACTTTACATTTCAGTTGCCTAATGAAATAAAGGAAAGCGAATATTTTCAAATTCGTTTGCGTGTAGTCAACAATACTTCAGTGACCGGCTCAAGTATGACTATGGCAGGGACAAATCATCTGTTTGACATCCAACTTACAGGTATAACCATCCCCTGTCTTATGGAAGATATCGCACAATGGCAATTTTCATCTTTAGATTTGTTTAACAATAATGCTACAACTGCCACGGGCGGGTCGCATTTAGCTTCAACTTTCGGGCTTGCAGGCGACGGTAACTTGTCTATAGGTACAGGTAGCACTTTTGGGCAGTTGTTTGCTAACGGGTGGGGTAATGCATCCGGGTTAAGCGATAGGTATTGGCATATTAATACACAGACTATTGGTTATAGGGATGTTCAAATATCTTTTAGCGCACATGGTTCAAATACAGGCCCACGAAATTTTGTATTGGAAGTGAACCTTGGTACTGGGTGGATAGCGGTTGATAACTATATACTTACAACCTCAGGACAAAGATTTGATTTTAATTTGCCTGTGTTTTCATTTAATGCGCCGGAGCTTGATATCAGATTACGCCCGAGCGACAACATATCCATAAATAATGGCATCATACAGACAGCAGGCACAAGTCGCATATACGATATTGCTATCCGTGGTATTCCAACGTCTTTTATTTCGGATTCGTTCACGTATACTCAAGATGTTGCGCAAGATGCAGAATATGCAGTGGTTTTGCTTGCAACTGGCGCACAAAACATGATGGATGCCACTTTTATGTTAAGATATAATCCGGGAACGGTGACGATAACCGACATTCGAGAGTTGGCAAATTTTACGCCTGCTATATATCAAGAAGCAGGCATAAATATAATTTCGCAAATAGATGGCATTTTGGTTTTTAATATCAATAGTACTCGTATATTTGAAGCGGATGCGTTAAAAATTGTTGTCACTTTTGCCGCAGAAGTAAATGGAGTTATCACTTTTGTTTTTGAATATAATCTATAAAACTTACAATAAATAAAGCACGCTTGCGCGCGCGTTTCGTTCAGACCAATTTCCTAGGGTATAAAAAACACCCAGCCGTTATTTTCGGCTGGATGTTTTTCGCTACTACTTGACAAATTGCGACAGTCGAGATAAAATAACTTTAACGCATTTAATCAATCTACAAAAACAGTAGAATCTTTTACATAAGTTCTGAGGTGGGAACATCAAAACAGATAATTTATTTATTGGAGAAAAACTAAAGATTGTTAGAAAAGCGCAGGGCATGACGCAAGAAGAACTTGGGGATGCCGTTGGGCTTACAGCCGGTAGGATTAGCCAGATAGAAACCGATAAATCCGGCGAAATGCCCGATGTTTTGCCTTTGCTACGCAAGGCTTTGGGTATAGATGCTGTGCCGTTGTTTGAATGGGAGCGAGAAGGTTATAGAACTAGGCAACGCATAGCAAACGACCTTCTTAGCCAATACAAGCCTGATAAGGCAAAAGAAATGCATGCCGAGCTAACTGCTATAACACTTCTATCATTTGAGCATGAACTTAACATGCTGTTTAGCCTATTTAATGCAAGGCTTGAGTTAGCATTTAGCAACTTTGATGCTGCTAAAGCAATCTTCAATGAAGTAGAACCCAAGCTAGGTAATGCAACCAATGAAATTTTGCACCAATATTATTACAGCAAAGGGCTATACCATCTTAGAAAAGCACAGAGTGAAGATGCTTTTTACTATCACTCAAAAGCCCTTGAACTAAAAAAGGATAAATTATCCTATTGCAATATGGCTATTTGCGCTAGAAGATTAGGTAAGTACGCACTATCCAATGAACTTTTAGAAGAAGCTAAAGAGTTACCCTCCAATCATAAAACAGCTACCATCGATTGGGGTATAAATATATTAATTGCATTAAACGCTATAGGGTTTGGTTTTTTTAAAAAAGCAGAAACATTGCTGGACAAGGCACTTGCAGAAGCTATAGGCAACAATAACAAAATACAAATACGTCAAACTTATAATAATTATGCTTATTTATATTGTACAAAAAAAGACTGGCATACTGCGCTTTATTATGTAAACCAAGTGTTTGAGGATGTAGAGAAGGGTAGCCCATCTCATTTAGAAGCATTGTATCAAAAAACACGTGCCCTTATTGGGTTGGATGATGTGATTGAATGCACAAAGCTCCTGACAGAAGCGAAAGAACTAGCCAAAGACGATGAAGACTATTCCATGCAATTTAAAACATTGGAATGCCTGCTAACAATTAACAATGAAAAATCTCTAGAATATTTGGAAGATGTGGCAATACCATATTTTCTTAAATTAAATCGCTCAGTTGCTACTTTAGACTATTGTGAGATGGTTAAAAAACAATATGAAAAAAAGGGTACAAATGTTCAAAAAAAGCTATTAAATATCACAACTATAATGACTCGTATTTATGAAAAATTACTTGGAAAGGATGAACATTAAATGACAAAAAAGCTTATTGCCTTAGTATTGACCTTAATTTTGGCACTTAGCATTGGCGTTATTGCTTATGGCAATGAGGGAGAAGATCCAATAGGGTATCGCCTACCCATCACACTACCCACATGCATAAACTGCCAGTGCGATGACGACAGCCAATGCGACGACAACGAACAGTAAAATCAAAAAAACCTCTCGTAATAGCACAAAACGAGAGGTTTTTTGTACCCATCCATGTGGAATGGGTAAACCAGGTTAGGGAATAACCAAACACAGTATAACCGAACCTACAAAAATCACCATTAGCATTTTTTCAAAAAATATCCAAACGTTTATTTCTTTCTGAGACTTTGTCTAAGATTTCCTCTTTTTATCCCCTCTCAAACAAGCTATAATAGAGTTTGTATGAATATGAAAGGGGATTTTTATATGACTACATACAAACTGGGGATTGACATAGGCTCTACAACAATTAAGTTAATTGTGGCAAACGAGGATAATCACTTTATTTTCCAACGTTACCGCCGCCACCACTCAAACATTAAAGAAACTTTAACCGAACTGGCTGCCGAAGCCATGGAAGCGTTGGGGCAGTTTTCTTTCCGTGCAATGATAACAGGCTCGGGCGGGCTGTCGCTGGCAAACTGGGTGGGCGTACCTTTTGTGCAAGAAGTTATTGCCGTGTCGGATGCACTTACTTTTTGCGCACCGGAGACCAACGTCGCCATAGAAATTGGCGGCGAAGACGCAAAAATCATCTATTTTTCCAACACCATAGAACAACGCATGAACGGCATTTGCGCAGGCGGCACGGGTTCGTTTATAGACCAAATGGCAAGCCTTTTGGATACCGATGCCGAGGGTTTGAACGAACTTGCAAAAGCGCACCAAGTAATCTACCCCATTGCGGCACGCTGCGGCGTTTTTGCCAAAAGCGATTTGCAGCCGCTTATAAACGAGGGTACAAGCCGTGCAGACCTTGCGGCTTCCATTTTTCAAGCCATTGTAAGCCAAACCATCAGCGGGCTGGCGTGCGGCAAGCCCATACGTGGCAATGTGGCTTTTTTGGGTGGACCATTACACTTCCTTTCCGAGCTGCGGGCAAGGTTTGTAGATGTTTTAAAACTTGCAGACGAAAATATTGTTACACCCGAACATTCGCACCTTTTTGCGGCATTGGGCGCGGCTATCCGTGCAGAAAAAGAAGGCACGCTGCTTAACATATCCGATTTGCTTAACAACCTTATGGGCGTGCAAGAACTACCGTTTGAAATGGCTCGCCTGCCGCAATTATTTGAAAACCAGCACCAATTTGCGAAATTTAACCAACGCCATGGCCAGCACATTGTGCCAAAGGCGGAACTTGCCGGTTACGAGGGCGATTGCTTCTTTGGGCTGGATGCAGGCTCGACCACCACCAAAGCCGTGCTTATAAGCGACGACGGCAAACTTTTACATACTTTTTACGAAAGCAATGAAGGCAATCCGCTGGCAGTAGCCCGCAAGGCTTTGGCAGAAATTTATGCCATTCTACCGCCCGCTGCAAAACTGCGCTATTCTTGCGTAACAGGCTATGGCGAAAAGTTGCTGCAAACCGCCCTTGGCGCAGACATGGGCGAAGTAGAAACCGTAGCACACTACCGTGCGGCGGCGTTTTTCGACCCCAAGGTAGACTTTATTTTGGACATCGGCGGGCAAGACATGAAATGCCTGCGCATAAAAAACGGCATCATCGATTCGGTGCTGCTTAACGAAGCATGTTCCGCAGGTTGCGGCTCGTTTTTGGAAACATTCGCAAGCTCGCTTAACTTGCCAATAGACGTGTTTGCCGAGCAATCGCTGTTTGCGGAAAACCCCGTAGATTTAGGCTCTCGCTGCACGGTATTTATGAATTCCCGTGTAAAGCAGGCGCAAAAAGAAGGCGCACCCGTTGCGGATATTTCCGCAGGGCTTGCCTACTCCGTTATAAAAAATGCGCTGCAAAAGGTTATAAAAATTACTGACCCTAGCCAAATGGGCAAAAATATTGTGGTGCAGGGCGGCACATTTTACAACCTCGCGGTGCTGCGTGCATTCGAGCTTGTGAGCGAATGCGAAGCCATCCGCCCCGACATTGCGGGCTTAATGGGCGCATTTGGTGCGGCGTTGCTGGCTAAAGAACGGTTTAAGCCACGTATGCAAACCACACTGCTTGGCGCAGATGCGCTGCAAGCCCTGCAAATCGAAACCACTTACAGCCGATGCAAAGCTTGCGAAAATAATTGTTTGCTAACGATAAACACATTCCATACGGGCGAAACTAAAAAATTCATTTCCGGCAACCGCTGCGAAAAAGGCGTGGGCAAAACCTCCGCCAACGCAAGCCTGCCTAACCTGTTTCAAGCAAAGTACGACCGTGTGTTTGGCTATACGGCATTGCAAAATGCCCCTCGTGGGCGGGTTGGCATCCCCCGTGTGCTAAATATGTATGAAAACTATCCGCTGTGGTTTACTTTCTTTACCGAGCTTGGCTACAGCGTAGAGCTTTCGCCACGTTCCAGCCGTTCGCTTTACGAAATGGGCATGGAATCTATCCCAAGCGAAAGCGAATGCTACCCCGCAAAACTAGTGCATGGGCATATCATGGCGTTAATCGAGCAAGGGCATAACTATATCTTCTACCCCAGCATCACCAACGAGACACATTTAATAGACGGCGCAGACCAATGCTTTAACTGCCCGATTGTTACATCTTACCCCGAAAATATCAAAAATAACGTGGAAGAACTTGTGGAAAACGGCATTCGCTTCCGCAATCCGTTCCTTAACTTAAACGACCGTAAAAGCCTGGAACGGGAAATCGTTCGGGAGTTTGCAGATATACCCAAGCCGGAAGTTGTTGCTGCACTGGATAAGGCGTTAGCGGAACAAGAAAAATACCGTACAGATATTAAACAAATGGGCGACACTGCCATAAAATATATCGAGCAAAATAACATCCCTGCCGTGGTGCTTGCAGGGCGACCATACCACATAGACCCGGAGATAAACCACGGCATACCCGAGCTTATCACGTCCTACGGCATTGCCGTGCTAAGCGAAGATGCTGTGGCGCATTTGGAAAAAGTGGAACGTCCGCTTGGCGTGTTAGACCAATGGACATACCATTCTCGTTTGTATGCCGCTGCGTACTGGGTGCGCAAGCGTGACGATGTCGAATTTGTGCAGCTTAATTCTTTCGGTTGCGGGCTGGATGCCGTAACCAGCGACGAGATACAAGAAATTTTGGAAACCACGGGCAAAATTTTTACGCTGCTTAAAATTGATGAGGTAAGCACATTGGGTTCGGTACGCATTCGTATCCGTTCGCTTTTTGCTGCGCTTGCCAAGCGCAAAGAGCGTGGCTTAACCGTTAAAAAGCCTTTGCCACGCAGGGAAAAAATTTCATTCACGAAGGAAATGCGTAAGACGCACACCATTCTTGCGCCGAATATGGCACCCATCCATTTCGAATTTATAAAAGAGACTTTCCTTGCCGACGGGTATAATATCGAAGTGATGCCCGCCATCGACAAAGAAGCGATAGACATCGGGCTAAAATACGTAAACAACGATGCTTGCTACCCTGCACTTATCGTTGTGGGGCAAGTGCTTGGTGCGTTGTTCTCCGGCAAGTACGACGTTAATAACGTGTCCGTAATAATGAGCCAAACAGGCGGCGGCTGCCGTGCCAGCAACTACATGGGCTTCATCCGCAAGGCGTTGGCGAAGGCAGGCATGGGGCATGTGCCGGTTGTGTCGCTAAACGCTGCGGGTATAGAAAAACATCCGGGGTTAAAACTCACCGCCAAACTTGCAAACAGAGCACTGCAAAGTTTTGTGTATGGGGATGTGCTTTCCCGTATTTTGTACGCAACACGCCCGTATGAAACCGTACCGGGCAATGCCAACGCACTGTACGAAAAATGGAACGAGATTTGCAAAAAATCCATCCACAACGGCAAGCGTAGCGAATTTAAGCGCAATATTTTCGGCATGGTAAACGAATTTGATAACCTGCCACTACTAGATAAAAAACTGCCTCGTGTGGGCGTAGTCGGCGAAATTTTGGTTAAATATCACCCCACCGCAAACAACGATATCGTTAACCTGCTGGAGCGTGAGGGCGCAGAAGTCGTTGTGCCGGATCTTTTGGACTTTTTCCTATACTCTGCACACAACCAAAAATTTAAATACGACCATTTGGGCGGTAGCAGAACCGCAAAAACCGTTGGCAGCATAGCCAAATGGGGAATAGAGCTGTACCGCAAGCACATGCGCAAAGCCTTGGGGCAAAGCCAACGCTTTACCGCACCAATGCCGATAGAGGAACTTGCAGAGCTTGCAAAGCCAATTGTTTCGCTGGGCAATATGACCGGCGAGGGCTGGTTTTTAACCGCAGAAATGATAGAGCTTATTCACCAGGGTGCGCAAAATATCGTGTGCGCTCAGCCGTTTGCGTGTTTGCCAAACCACGTAACCGGCAAGGGCATTATCAAAGAGCTGCATAAACAATACCCGGATTCTAATATCGTTGCCGTGGATTACGACCCCGGTGCAAGTGAAGTGAACCAACTGAATAGAATTAAACTAATGCTAAGTGCGGCAACAAGAAATATAGAGGAGGGCATTAAACATGAACTTGCAAAACATTAAATTGGTAATTTTCGATATGGACGGCACAATGCTTGATACCGAGCCGCTTTCTCAGCTGAGTTGGAAAGCAGCGATGGCTGCACAAAACATACACATCACCGAGGAATATTTTAACGAAACTTTTGACAAAATAATCGGCACAAACGCAAACACTTGGCGCAGGGTTTTAACCGAAAGCATAGAAGGCTTTGACGTAGACACGGGTGCAAAAGCATCCGAAAATTACATGGACGAACACATCAGTGTAAACGGCGTACCCGTGAAGCCAGGGCTTTTTGAGCTGCTGGATAAACTGGAAGCACTAGGCATAAAAAAATGCGTGGCAACATCCACAGCAACGGCAAATGCCGCAAGAAAATTGGAGAAAGTGAATATTGCCCACCGTTTCGAAGTAATTATAGGCGGCGACCAAGTTTACGAAAGCAAACCCAATCCGGAAATTTTTCTTAAAGCTGCCGCCCACTGTGGTGTAGAACCGCAATACTGCTTAGTGCTGGAAGATTCCGCCGCAGGCACAGCAGGCGGTTACAACGCCGGCATGAACGTGATTGTTATCCCCGATATTCTGCCTGCCTCGGACGAAATGCGCCGCATGGCGAATAAAGTGGTGGATAGCCTGCACGATGTTGTAAATATGTTTTAAAGGGGCTTGCTATGTTAAAAGACCGCATCCGCATAGTGGCTGCAACACCAACCATAAAAGTTGCCGACTGCAACCACAATGCCGATAGAATCATAGAGCTGATGAAAAAGGCGCGCTCGCAAGGTGCGCATCTTTTGGTTCTGCCGGAGCTATGCATCACCGGTGCTACTTGCGGCGACCTTTTTTTGCATCAAACCCTGATAAAAGCCGCAGGCAATGCGCTGGATAAAATCGTATCGGCAAGCCGTGGCTCGGACATGCTGATTGTGGCGGGGATGCCGCTATGGACGGCAAAAGAACTAATGAATGTAGCCGCTGTTTTTTCTAACGGGCGGTTGCTGGGTTTTGTACCAAAGGTGTACAGGTCAAACAGATGGAAACGAACTTCTAAATATTTCTCTTTCGAAGCGGAAACCGAATCGGACACGTACGAGGACAAGAGTGATTATTTTTATGTTGTAGACTGGAACGGCTCACACATTCCGCTGGGCGAGAATTTAACATTCCAATGCGGCGGTGCAAAAGTGGGTGTAGAAGTAGGCGGCGGTTTAGAGCCGATACAGCCCTTGTATTCCAACGCCACTATTATTGCGCAGCCGTCGGCAACCCATAGCGAAATTGGCAGCACATTCGAATACCCCGCACTGCTGGAGCGTTTATCAGGCGAGTTTGCCAAAACCTATGCGATGGCAAGTGCCGGCTGGGGCGAAAGCACGACAGACATGGTATATTCCGGGCACAATATAATTTCGGCTTACGGGGTTATCTTGCATGAGTCTCCGCCTTTTTGCGAAGGTTATGCCATTGCGGACATCAGCCTGCGCAAGCTGAAAGACTTTACCCCAAGCCCTCCGCCGGATTTACCGCCGCCATCCCCTTTTACACTTGCAGAAAACGAGCAGCTCCCGTTCGTTAAAATGTGCCAAGACCCAAACGAAGCGATAGACATACAAGCAGCAGGGCTTGCAGGGCGCATGTTTAACGCAAATATAAAAACAGCCGTTATTGGTATATCCGGCGGGCTGGACAGCACCATGGCGTTGCTGGCAACTGTTCGTGCGTTTAAAATGCTGGACAAACCGCTTTCCGATATTATTACACTTACAATGCCTTGCTTTGGCACAACGGAACATACAAAAAATAACGCACACGCCCTGTGCCAAGCACTTGGCATAAAATGCCGGGAAATTGATATAACCAATTCTGTAGCGTTGCATTTAAAGGATATCGGTCATGCAAATGGCGTTTTTGACGTCGTTTTCGAAAATGCACAAGCCCGAATGCGCACGATGGTGTTGATGGATATTGCCAACCAAACAAGTGGGCTTGTAGTAGGCACAGGCAGCCTGTCCGAGCTTGCCCTTGGTTGGGCAACCTACAATGGCGACCACATGAGCATGTATGCCGTAAACAGCAGCGTGCCAAAAACGCTGGTGCGCCACCTTGTAAAACACACCGCCAAAACCACAGAAAATGAACAACTAAAAAAAGTGCTGGAAAGCATCCTGGCTACAAAAGTTAGCCCGGAATTGCTTCCAACACCTCAACATACCGAAGACCTTGTTGGCCCTTACGAATTGCATGATTTTTTCCTATTTCATATGCTTTTCTTGGAATACGAAGCCATAGAAATTCTAAAAACCGCTTTGGACGTGTTTAACGGCAAATATTCACGTGAAGAAATTGTCCACTGGTTAAAAATATTTTTGCGGCGGTTCTTTTCTCAGCAGTTTAAGCGCAATTGCCTGCCCGATGGTCCAAAAGTTGTATGCGTATCGCTTTCGCCACGTGTTGGCTTGGCAATGCCAAGCGATGCATCTGCCGCCGCATGGCTTCAAGAAATTGAAGCGTTCGAAAATCTATGATAGTTAAATAAAAGTTGCATCATTTGTTCTCTGGTTGGCACGCCCTGCGGGTTTGTGCCGTCTGTCAGTTTATTATCCATTGCCCACTGCCAAGCCTCTTTTGCCCAGTCGCTTGGTTCGTGGGTATTTTCTTTGGGCGGTTCTGCTACGGTAAGGCGGCTTATTATCTCGTTAAACGGATACTCCTGCCCCGGGCAGTTAGGCTTCCACTGCGGCGTGATGTCTGCATGACCTACAATATGGCTGCGGTTTATGGGGATGTCGAAATTGAAAATGCGTTTAACTTCCGTCCTAATGTGGGCAATAAGGTCGGTGGTAGCTTGCAGTTGCGCCGGGGTTAATGCGCCACGGGTTTCGGAATGTCGGCCTTCGTGTTCGATGCTTATGGTGTACAGGTTAGCGTTAACGTTACGGTCACGTACTGCCGCTAGGCGAGAATGGCGGTTGCCTCTGCTGTCTGTGCCGGTGGTTGTACCGTTTGCCCAGGCAGTGTCTTCCAAGGCTACCAGTTGCGTTACCCTGCCGTCACGAGCAACCACAAAGTGAGATGATACCTGCGAATCGGGGTTTGTTAGCCATGATACTGCGCCGTCAAATGCACCTTCGGTTATATGGCAGACGATAATATCGGGTGTCCAACCTTGCCGCCCTCGGTTGCGGTTTGGGGATTGTCTTTGAGTTATTTGCATGTGTAAATTCCCTTTCTTTTTTGGAGTTTTGTGTCAATGTATATTATTCGGGTGGGGTAGGGTTTGGCACAAGGACAAAAAAATAAGGCATCCGACACTGAGTCGGCTTGCCTTATTTTTTGCATCAAATATCTACTTTTAACAATTCCACTTTAACTTAGCCGGATTAGGTTCATCCTCCACGGCAATTGCCCTTAACGCCGCAGTAAATTCAAGGCAAACTTCCTCAGCAATTTCGTCATACACATCATCAGTAGCCTCAAGCCCTACTTTATCATACGCAATTGCTGCCGCAGCATAAAAATACAACCCCAGCGATTGCGTTGACGTTTGCACAATTGCTGCGCCACAACTGACAGCCCTTGCTGCCGCTTGGGTAACCGGATTTTTATCCAAGCCCTGCGCAACCGTTTGCGCTTCTCTTATAATGCTTTTAACTGCCGCAAGTTTTACAGTACCTTCAGCAACTTCCATAGCGGCTACTAGTGCATAACGCAGGCGGTTATCATTAGGGCAGTGCTTCTCGTAAATGGGAAGCACTTTTTCAGTTGCGAAATTCAAGCACCATTTACGAATGGTGTCTTTGCTTTGTGTATCTATCAGCGCTCTTAACGCTACCGTAGATGGCGCAAATACATCGCCAAGTGTCTTGCGTAGTTTCTTAGGCATAATAAAACCCTCCTACGACTTCAAATTCTTACGCCAGTCCAAGTCGCCTCTGTCCAATGCAAGCAGCAACGCTTCTGCCGTAGCAAGGTTACTCGCCACGGGGATATTATGCACATCACACAGCCTAAGCAGCGACCCTATATCCGGCTCGTAATGTTTGGGAGTTAGCGGGTCTCTTAAAAAAACCACCAAGTCGATATCGTTTAGCGCAACCTGCGCACTAAGCTGCTGCTCGCCGCCCAAATGTCCGGCAAGATATTTGTGGATATGCAAATTAACAGACTCTTCTAACAACTGCCCTGTCGTACCTGTGGCATAAATTTCGTGCTTAGACAATATATGCCTGTATGCAATGCACAGGTTTTCCATCAATTTTTTTTTGTTGTCATGCGCTATCAGTGCAATGTTCATAAATTATGCCTCCAAGTTTTTATTCGTCGTCAAACATAGATCGTTTTCTAGGCAATGCCACATTAAGCACCATTCCCATGGCTATCATATGCACCCAAATCATCGAGCCGCCGAACGATAAAAACGGAAACGGCATACCCGTGTTTGGCAATAAATTAGTTGTAACACTCACATGTACAAAAGTTTCGAATATAAGCATACCTGCAACACCGGTAGCAATAAGCCTGCCTTCCATGTCCTGCGCCCGCTGTCCTATGCGTATGCATTTAAAAATTACAAACGCAATAACCGCCAGCAAAACTGCTGCGCCAATAAAGCCAAACTGCTCTGCCACCAGCGAAAATACAAAGTCGTTATGCCCGTTTGCCACGTAGGAATTGTTCAAAAATCCTCTACCCGTTAAGCCGCCTGCGCTAATTGCCCTAAGCGAGCTTTGCGTTTGATGAAATTCGTCACTGCCTATAATGGGGTTCTGCCAAGTGGTTATGCGTCTCAACTGCCATTGGTTTATAATACGGGGCAGAATAACCGGCACTTCTCGCTGCAAGTCCAGCCACAGTAGCACCACTACCGGAGAAATAATCCCAATGCCTACCAAAATGGTACGGTAATACAGCCCTGCAACAAACAATACTGTTAGCGATGTAAACAATACCACAAGCGAAGCCGAAAGCGACGGCTGCCGTGTAACCAAAAATACAGGCACAACGATTAAAACAAGTACAATACCAACCCACCACACCTTATTAAAGGTGTCTTTTTTTATGTCCAAAAATTTAGCCAGGAAAATTATCATAAAAAGCTTGGAAAATTCCGACGGCTGCATACTAATGCGCCCCACACCGGGGATGGGTATCCAAATCCAACGGGCAACATTTGTTCCGTCATCTACACCGGTTAACATTACCAGCACCAGCAGCACAATCATCAAGCCATAGATATACAAATAAAACCGTGTGATGTAGTGATAATCTATAAACGACACCAGCACCATAATAATTGCACCGCTTATAATGTATACTCGCTGCCGCTCCCACAACCCACCAAACTGATTGACGATAAACTGCGGCGTACCCGGCGAGTTGCCAAAAGCATACACCATAAGAATGCCAAAAACGCCAATAAGGATAACCGTCACAGCAAGAAGGTATTCGTAGTTACGTAGCACTTCTTTAATTTTATTCATCAAAATCACTTGCGCCTTTTTGCATTTTTAATTGGTATGTCTACGCTAAGCACGCTTATTGGCTCGCTGCCTTCTTCACAAGGCTCGTTAGACACTTGCATGTCCAGCTCCATATCGTCTATGTCTACATAACGGGCAAGCACTTCCAGTATGTCGTTTTTAATCATTTGGATAAGATCCGGGGAACACTTTGCACGGTCGTGCATTAAAACCAACTGCAATCTTTCCCGGGCAATAGATCCCGGCTTTGGTTTTTGCGGAAAAAGTCTCGAAAGCAAACTCATATACACACCTCCACTTTACGACCCGGCAAAGATTTTTTTGATTTTACCAAAAAAGCCTTTGCCTCCGTCCAAATCCATAAGCGGAACGTTTTCTCCAAGCATACGGCGCACAATATCACGATATGCCTGCCCCGCAAGAGATTTTGTGTCTGCCACACAAGGTTCGCCCCGGTTTGTAGACGTTACAATCGTCTCGTCATCAGGCACAATGCCCAGTACATCTATCGCCAAAAGATCTGTCACGTCTTCCAGTGTCATCATATCGCCACGTTTTACCATTTCCGGGCGAATGCGGTTAAGTATAAGTAACGGATTACGCACTTCTGCCGCTTCCAGCAGCCCAACAATGCGGTCTGCATCACGCACGGCAGAAACTTCCGGTGTGGTAACAACGATGGCTTTATCCGCACCGGCTATAGCATTTTTAAACCCTTGCTCAATTCCTGCAGGGCAATCCAATATGATGTAATCGAATTCTTCTCGCAGCTGATCGCAAAGTTTTTTCATTTGCTCAGGTGTTACGGCATCTTTGTCCTTTGTTTGCGCCGCAGGCAGCAGGCACAATGTCTCGTAACGTTTATCCTTAATTAACGCCTGCTTTAATCGGCAATGTCCTTCGATAACATCAATGATGTCGTACACAATACGGTTTTCTAAACCCATTACAACATCCAAATTTCTTAGCCCAATATCCGCATCTACAAGCACAACTTTTTTGCCTTGTATCGCAAGCCCTGCCCCAACATTGGCTGTCGATGTAGTCTTGCCAACGCCTCCCTTACCGGAGGTTATTACATAAACTTCTCCCATAAAAATGTCTCCTTCTATAAATCCCCAATCAAAATTTTTCCGTCTTGGTTTGCATAGGCAACCGATGCCTTCACCGCATCGCCTTTTTCAGGCTTTTTAACGGTAGCAATGATATGTGCAATGCGCAATTGTGTAGGGCGGAACGCCAATGCCGAAACAAAACAAGCAGTATTGCCGTTTGCCCCCGCATGTGCCATGCCCTTTAGCGCACCAAGTATTACTATGTTGCCGTCGGCGATAACTTCGGCTCCGGGGTTTACATCGCCCATAAGCACAACCGACCCATCAAACTTTATGGTTTGCCCGCTGCGCAAACCACCATGGTAGTAAGCAGTGTTACTTGCCGTGTAGCTTATATTTGGCGGTGTAACGGTTCGCACCTTGCTTGGTATGTCTATCTCGCCCAAGCGGCGTTTAGGCCGCTCAGGCGGTTTAATGTCTGCTTTGTTGTCTGCAAGTATAACCCTCATTGTGGTCTCTGTAGTTATGACCTTAGCCAGCCGCTTTTCTTCCTCGGTAGAAATATCCCGCCCTTTAAAAGCAATCTGCGATGTTACCCCTTCAAAAAACTGTCTTGCGCCGGACACTTTTGCACGCAGTGCTTCTTCCAGCGATTCAAAATCCATTGTGTTATCCAGCAGGATGGTTATTACATCACCCCTGCTTTTTATGGTA
>Ga0131853_10010929_pt1 | contig 16596 bp, 10 predicted proteins | sample TergutLab28metaG_FD_92764 | JGI IMG/M metagenome (GOLD analysis project Ga0131853, IMG submission 92764) | Labiotermes labralis P1 segment gut microbial communities from Petit-Saut dam, French Guiana - Lab288 P1 (version 2) (version 2) | ecosystem: Host-associated > Arthropoda: Insects >...
AGGAGCTAAGTGATCTGTACTCCTCACCCAATATTGTGCGGGTGATAAAATCGAGAAGAATGAGATGGGTAGGGCATGTGGCGCGTATGGGGGAGGAGAGGGGGGCGTATATGGTCTTGGTGGGGAAACCGGAGGAAAGAGACCACTGGGGAGACCTAGTCGTAGATGGGTGGATAATATTAGGATGGACCTCCAGGAGGTGGGATATGGGTCTGTTGACTGGATTGGGTTAGCCCAGGATAGGGACAGGTGGCGGACGCTTGTGAGTGCGGTAATGAACCTTCGGGTTCCATGAAATGCGGGGAATTTCTTGACTAGCTGCAAACTAGTTATCTTCTCAAGAAGGACTTTGCACCACGGAGTAAGTAAGTAAGTAAGTAAGTACACAGAACGGGTCATGAATGACTTGTAGGCACGAGAATTCTATTCGGCCAACCGCTTCTTAGCAGAGACCACCAGCACATCCAGTAGTATGCGAGTCGAAACATGGGTCGGATGAACATCCAGGCACGACGACATTCACAGCACACAGGATATGATGCGTTTCAGGCTGTAAGCTGGCTTTAAACAAGTTCGAGTTCTCCCAGTGCGATGACAGTTTGCTGATCATTACAGTAAAAACGAACAGTCAATCCGCGCTACTTGTCCCCTCGGGTCCTGGTTCGACGCACTGGCCTCAGTGAGTACGTATTTCGCCAATTATAACCCTACAATCTGCAAAACTGCGAAAATAAAACAAATTTGGATTGTGAGAACGAAGAAGTGCGCCTGGCATTCTTTAATCGTAGAGTGGACCTGTCCGAAGAAAATTTTCAGCGTTAGAATAATTGTTACACATGAATCAAAAGTCAGCGACGACAGACCACAATCTGTACATTGTTTCAATCGGCATAAATCTCAGTTTTATTGTGTTGGAAATACTGGCCTATTCCTACATCATGCATAACAAAATAAATTAATGAAATTACATGTTATTAATAATATCAGAACACCGTTCCGTCAAGATAACTATCTTTTGTTATATCAGCGATATTGGCCTTTAAAAATGTTGCACGTTTCGATCCCTAAGGGTCATCATCAGGCACGAATAAGTAAAAGGAGGGCAGCCAAATACCCCGAATTGCCATCTGTTTCTTGCAACTTTACATGCTGCAATTATTATTTTTGGGGGACCGCGGTGGCACAGTGGTTAAGGTGTGGTGCTACAAATCGGAAGTTCGTTGGTTCGATCCCAGCTGGTGTCAATGCAATTTTTCATTGACATAAAATCCTTCCGATCGCACTATGGTCCTGTGGTCGACTCAGCCGACTTAGAAATGAGTACCAGGAGCATTTCTTGGGGGTAAAGGCGGCCGGTGCGCAAGGCTGACCTTACTACCATCCTGTGCCGTTGTCATGAAATCTGAGAACCTTAACCTCTGGAACCCTCTGGGCCACTCCAGGCCTGTAACGGGACTCCTTTACCTTTACTGCACCTACACTGCAATCATCTACCAACTAAGTAATTATGACGTCACAGCCGAAAATGATGTCGGACCTGCAGTCGATATACAGGAAAGGATAGTTAGTTACACATACGAAAACTAAACTCATGAAGTAGGCTCTTCCTTCAGAAGCTGACGAGTCTCGCGTCTGGCCAAGAAAATCTACGTCCTTCATGAAATCCTACACGTCATCACAGTGCTTGTAATATCTCAACACTGGACCCAATATAGAACCACTTCACTCAAGGTGAGCCGAGGCATTCAAGCAATTTATTTAAAATCCATTTTCAGTCAGATACCACAACCCATACCTTGGTCTACCAGGAAGTCGCCGATTAGTATGCAGTTTCTCGACTTCCCCGTGAGTGCTACACGTTCCGTGCAGCTTTTCGGTGCATTTATTTGAAATAAACCGTACACGAAAATGCTAAATGTTGATTCATGGAACGTTGACGTTGCTGACAACCGACTTTTGATGGGCTGTGACATTTCTCAGACCCTCTTTTCCCGCACAAAACACTACGATCAAACAGTGTCTACCCATCAATCGTCATATCCACAAAAAATATGTAACGACATGCGAAAGACCGTAACGAGATGTCGTCACGTCACAAGACGACAGCGACCTATCTGCTTCCCTGCAGGCTGCAAAACATTGCCATAATGAAGACTGACATCACAACACGACACGACACGACACGACAGCTTCGCTTAACAGTGCCTGGAACAAACTGCTTCTTCCTGGCAACTACGACACCAACAAACTGAAATACTTCCTATAGCAAAACTTCTTCCTCACAGACAGAATGTGAACTGAATCGGAAGCACAGGATAACGGCAATTTATCTAGATCTATGCAGTGGCTACGCCGATTACATCGAGAAGTAAAACTACACTAACTACTGGGTGTGTTTACAGTCTATTCCTCTCTGCACGACGAATAGCGTGCAATTCCAAAATGGGTTTATAGGCTCTCAGTTAGAAATCCACCAGCAACACGTACAGGAACTTACGCGGCACGCCCTAATGGAAGAAATCAGTTGGAAAACCTAAACGTAGGCCGGAGAAAACAATAAATCGTCAGGAAAGAGGATGAGTTACCTAAAAATGAAACCCAGCAACAGCTATTCTTGATCGCAATTCAGGTATGTATGTCACTAGGTTCTGCGCAGAAATCTCTACAAGGTTGCGTATATGAGTATCATTAAAGTCAATAAATCATCGGTTATGTAATATGACTCTGCATGATTTTTCAAATTTAAATTACATTCCAAATTCTATAAATCCTTCTAAGTGTTAATTGTGATGTGAATCTATCGCAGTCTTTATACTATCTATTGATCTCAAAATGGATACAAGCATCGTATTTGGAACAACATCTCTTCGAGTTTAAACGCGTCGTCTGTGTCACATTTAAAATCAAGAATACGTAAGACATAATTTTTTTTTTTTTAAGTATTGGCTCTGATACTGCCCTATACGCTTGTTTAACCGATAACTGTAAATAGCTAGAAATTGCATATTTTTTCCTAAAATACAACGAGTTTAAAACTTTAGCACCGATTAGTGTACTGTACAACACGTTGTTTATAATTTTATAGTCTTACCTTGTCACTGCTTACAACGTAGCAAATACTTCAGTATAAGTTCCTCACAAGGCGGTGTTTATAATCCATGCAAAAAGCAAAAAGCAATGGGCGCCTTCAGATGGTTGGTACAGTGCAAACAAAATAATCTACATTCGTAAAGAATTGTTACAAACCTAACACTCTACAAACACGTCAGTTCAAAAAAACCAATTTAAAGACTTTGGAATAAAAAGAATCTCCATTAAGACACTGCAATTATATGAAAATCAATGAGACATATACTCATAAATTTAATATCTCTTTTGCCTTTTAAGAAAGGGAACTGTGGAACAGCCTACAAACACAATATCAACTTTTTACCAATCCGGTAAATAGCCCTCTGTGCTACAGTTTCTCTACTCCGCTGAACGTCAGTCGAAGTGATGACATCTGGGTTCAAACCTAGGAATCTCAATGCGATGTTGACTGGATTCTCTACGCGTGATTTGAGGTTATCAAAGCAGTGCTTCTGAAGATTAACGTCTCCTGAGATGTTATATGGTGCCGACTGGTAAACAGTGATGTTTCCAATAATCGTAATGCCTTAATCTCAAAGGCCAATCAGTTCACGAAGGGTGGATTAACGTATGTCAGGGCAGGGATCAGTGGCAAGGAGTTCACAGTTTTTTTTTATGGAAGAGGTTCCATTAAAAAAACTGAGTTCCTTGACTAGCTGAACGACTATCAACTTCTCAAGACAATTCTGCTCTGTGGTATTATTCCAGCTAAAAATAATATCCGTCGAAACGCAAATAATGCCACATTACATTTAAATCGTCGCAGAACGAGTCATGACCGTTACATTTGATGTTTGTGTGACCGTGCATCACTGATACAATAATATAAACAGCCAACTAGATGAAATAATAATAATTTTATTAATAACTTAAATCAGCTCAGCATGTTTCGGGCAATAATTTCGCCCATCCTCGGGAACACTAGACCGTGTTTACAGCTTTGTACCACAAGCTGTAAACACAGTCTAGTGCTCCCGAGGATGGGCAAAATTATCTCCCGAAACATGCTGAGCTGATTTAAGTTATTAATAAAATTATTATTGTTGCATCTAGTTGGCTGTTTATATTATTGTACGACCGTTGCAATATGAACTTTACGCATTCTTTCCCGTATCCCGCACCGCCCCAGCTATCTGAAATGATAACGATATGGGCTCCTAATTTTCGTAGTGTTAGCTCTTACAGGTACACACTGCAGGAGTCCTGGGGGCTAAGAGGCCTGACCCACTTGATTTTATACCGTGGCGCCTAATATTTGGGGGTCATCAGTGTGGAACCTGCATCGCATGAACCTAATGGTAGCCAGAATATCGCGGTTCCTAAATTTTTGGAAAATCCGATAATCTATACACACAGCATAACGACAACTCATTCAATTAGCAGAACATACACTTTTCAGCCCTCCTACCTAACCACTACAATGCGAAAATAGAAAGAATTACAACACAACTGAGTTGTACTGCTTTTGAAAGGTGCTCCTGATGGGCGCGTATGTCCTTAGGGAGTTTTTCCTTAAGAAGCAAAATTTCACCGTCAAGCTATTACAGGAAAATTAGTAGTGTGATATATGTGTGTAAAAACTCATTTTAAAACTGAACTCCTTGCTAATATACTTCTTTCATTCAATGTGAAGTACTTTTAATTAAATATACACACAGACCAATATGAACTAAAAAACGAGTAAACTGTACGCTACACATTTTCGTTGTTATACCGTGCATGTTGTTGAGTTACTCTATTATACCAACTACTGCACATATATAAAATTTGCACATTAAAACATTAAAACGCTCCGACATGTTTCGGTCCTAGGACCATCATCAGGGAGCCATATTGTCCTTGCTAAAGTCACACTATAAAAAGTCACATTAAATTATTCTAATATTTAATTTGACGATACTTACTTGGTATAATTTGTATTACAGGCATGCTGCCACATAACCCAACTGGTACAGCGAAATTAATGTGACTTTTTATAGTGTGACTTTAGCAAGGACAATATGGCTCCCTGATTATGGTCCTAGGACCGAAACATGTCGGAGCGTTTTAATGTTTTAATGTGTAAATTTTATAAATTTTATATATGTGCAGTAGTTGGTATAATAATTGTGTAAGCTACTCGATTAATTGTAGCTCCTGGGCTTGTTCAAACAGAAGATGTAGTGGGAGACGTTGTGTCAATACAACATTCAACAGCCGTATGGACTTGTTAAAAGGTATGAAACATAAAGAAAACTTTATGACTGTCCGTACTCGGCTGTAAGATTGGTCAGTACCCTCCAGCAAACCCCCAAAACTCATACTTCGTTGCTTATCTGAACTTAATGCGACTGACAACAAGGAAGTCCACTGGTCCAGGAGACGCTGTCTCTGTGCTTATCTGACAGAAGGCTCCTATCCCTAGGGAATCTGCTATGGTTGGCGCACACGTTTATTTCGTGTGTCGTCTGTTTGCTGGCAGAAGGAATAGCTGTAGTTTCGCACCGCACATATCTGTCCTTGTGCGCTGGTGGCTAAGACAAACTGGTTTCCATAAACGTTCACGCCATTCCGGTGCAGGTAAGAAGACAAGCAATGTTTATTTATATTATGTAAAGCGGCTCACCTTGAAAACAAATATTCAGGTCAGACCATGACCAACATAAAAAATCGACTTGCTATTCCAGTTACTGATCGAAACAATAAAAACTGGTATATGCCATTGGCTACGCATATATTACCACTGCTTTTCTTACGACCCTGCAGTACTATAGAGGATTTAATATTAGTATACTGCAGATATACACTCATCGGTGCACAGTGTACACTGCAAGCACAGTGTTTTTTTTTTGTACGTCGTTAAACCACGACCATACGGATGAGAGTTTCATGGCGAAGTTATGAAACCAAATTAAAAACATATATAATGTTAACCGACAGTTTCTTTGCCCTACAGACTGTTTGTTGAGAAAACTAAAAACGCTCAAGTAAAGCAGAAAGTCATATTGGAAAAATACGAACAAAAACTGCATTCCCCTAATAACTTTTCGTGTTCTGTGACTTCCAGTTTTAAATGTAATTTCGACCCTTTCAGTAGACTGAGAGATAAACACAAGACGGACAGATCAGACCATCACGCGATACTTTCATGCAAAGAACGCAAATAAAAAAAAAAAATTCCGTGTAACATGAAACTCGGTGTACCCTAACATTCTAGCTTCTTAAGACAGATAATGTCATGGGATGGGAGACTTCGGTTTGGGAGGCTAGTTACTTCACGACGCTGCTGATAACAAAGACTACATTGCATCAAACGGTAGGGTAATTTATGACTGATGAATCAGAGAAGAACAGTAAGGAAACGACCACAGCCTAATCGAGGGAAGGTCTGGGGATAACTACAAACTTAGGGCAGGTGGTAACCTGGCAGAGATTCGAAACTGGATCTTCCAAATATGAATCGTGTCCGTTAACGACACCCCAAACCGTTACGGCACTACAGCACATCCTTTGGAGCCCTTCTTTTCTTGCCAAACGTTTCGCGTGTAATTCGACCTACTAGTTGTATGCTTTTGTTGTCTACGTAGCCTTTCTCTTCATCGCCTCCCTTTTCGTAACTCCATTTTAATGATGCCACCTCCAACATTAGCACAGCAAGGCACCCAACTGACAAACCATCAAACATCCTAACGTTAGATCAACGCGCATTAGTCTATACTTAAGCCTGCTTATATTTAATTAACTTTTAATGAAGAAAGTGGAAGACAAAGGATCTGAAGCCTTCCAGACCAGCTGGAGGCATTTTCATACAAGTAAATCTACTGGTATCTAACGTCATGTCAATAAACAAACAGCCACTTAATATGTGGAACACGTCCGTAGTGGCAAATTCACACCTGCTGAAACCCGAAGATATAACAATAAGCATCTGTATATACCTCGCATCAGTCGCGTAACACTGCTCGTGCAGTCTAACGGTCTCTAGCGCAAGGCAATATTGAAACTAATGAGATCCAGACATATCAGTAAGCACAACACACGGCAAGCCGCGGCTTCGTGTAGTTCCAGGGGAAAACACCCATTTCCATGTCCCTAGGTAATGCAGTGAACATAGGCGAAATCCACATAGAATGAGTACAAGTAGGTAAAGCGGTTCCGCTACAGGCCCGAAGAGGCCCACGGGGTTCTAGGAAGTTAAGGTTCCCATATTTCATGACAACGGCAACGGATGATGGTAGGTTGTCAGCCTTACGCACCGGCCGCCTTTACCCCCAGGACATACTCCTGGTACTCATTTCTGTTAGAGGCTGAGTCGACCCCAGGGCCATAGTGCGATCGGAAGGATTTTATGTCAATGAAAATTCCACTGACACCAACTGGGATCGAACCAGCGACCTTCCGATTTGTAGCACAGCACCTTAATCACTGTGCTACCGCGGTCCCCCACATACATTGAATAATATGACGAAACAAATTTAAACAAGACAGGCAATGTATGTATAACGTAATATGGAGGTGCTTTCACGTAACGACTATTGTCGTGGAGAAGCAGTAAGTAGTACATATTCTGAGTGTGTGCGTCTGTAGGCGTATGCGCCCTATTATATTGTCATCTGTGGCTTGTCTGGCTCTACCATATATTTACACATTGTCTTATAAACGGCAAGACATTCGGGAAAACGTTTTTGAACATAAAATACGTGTTTAGATTTTCTATACCACATTTGTCTGAAACAATTCTCATTCTAAGAAGAAATCAGCGAGATATGATCAAAGACGTATATTGGTCTTCATGTAAAGTACCCGTTATTGTCACATTTTAATGAAACTTGAATTTTCGAAAAATACTCAAATATCAAATTTCATAAAAAATCCGTCCAGTGGGACCAGAGTTGTTCCATGCGGACGGACAGACAGTAATTGCGAAGCTAAAAGCCGATTTAAGCAATTCTGCGAACGGGTCTAAAAAATCACCGAATGGAAATTACAGGCGGGCTTGTACGAGTAATTTCTACTACTAATCGACAAGGAATTAGACAGGGCTGTTGGGAGGTGAACCCTTAAAATGGCAAGGTTTTGATAAGTTAAGCCTGCCGATTAGTCAGTGTGTGCGACATTCACTTTCATGGCCTCTACTGGCAACAGTGGTGCAACGTTTATGTTTAAAAGCAGTTTCATTAATTCCTATAATCATGCAACGAAATTCCCTCACACCAAATCATACTTTCACCGAAGAGCAACAACAGCTGCATCCAGCGCACATGACACCCCCCGCCCAAATGAAAACTGCCAGCTGAAATTCAGCGAAGTCATTTATTTCGTATGTTTTCCTCCTTTCTCGCTAGAACAGTAAAGTGTTACACCTGCATCAGTCAGACGGTGTGAATATAGTGCTGCCACCTGCGTATATACGTGAAAATTGTGCTTCCACGGAAACGGCATGAGAAGACTATAATAAACACACACACACACACACACGGCAAGTCATATACCATACCCTATTTAAACGTCTATACGTATCTTATTTGCTGCGTGTGTGTCGTAGGGCATAATCCATCCTGCGACATAACCCGTTTCGAATTATTGCAAATATCGGATATACCGCTGGCAGACTGTAGGTTTTCCAGACAGATGGCGTGAAAATACGTTACCAATAACAACAGAGGCCACAGCGCGGTAATTATCATTGGCTTTCGATCGCCAATCACTACAACACCGACTCTGTCACTTCACCGACTGTGATCACTCATCTACCGATCTTACTGCCTCTTCAAATCTGTGAGACCGCACGTAAAGATTTACACTTGCTACCAGTGCAGAACTCGCCAACAACAGTTAACTGAGGTTTTTACCCAGGAATACTGAGGTTTTTTTATGGCTCGACAGTCCCAGTTGGCCTAGGCCTCCTGAATGTCTAGGCCTCGCGATCACACTCAGACACACTAGGTAAGATTCACATGGACGGGGGATCGGTTCGTCGCAGACTTCCACCTGACAGCACACAACATACACAACAGACATCTGCCACCGGCGGGATTCGAACCCACAATCCTAGCAAGCAAGCGGCCACAAACCCACGCCTGAGACCGCGTGGCCACCGGAATCGGCTTATACTGAGGTTTTACCGTGAGAAAAACGGAATAAAGAGAGAGGAAGGAAACAAGGGGAACGCAATAAAAGAAACTGAAAAAAAGACAATGTTTTATTATATTATTCAAAAAGGCTGCGAATCATGTTAAATGAGAGGCTGTGGGAAGTGTCGGTGAACTATTTATTTCAAGGTATACTCTACCAGTAGTCAAAGGAGGAAGTGAGGATATACCATGGAAACCTCTAGCATTGTATCCGGAACCCGAATGAAATTTGAACCAAATTTGAACCAAATATATATCGGGTATACAAATTAATGACGTTTGCTCAGTATATTAGTCACTACAGGTGCGATATAACCCATGAACAACAATACAATACAATACAATTCCAGCACTGACAACTAGCACATCGTCGTCGATTTCCACTCAAACCACTAAGTTTGGTTACACGTGACAGTGTGCCAGGTGACTGCGAACACGGTGCTTCAGTTCTACGTCTGCAATAACATATAGCCATTTGACAACGAGTTCAAAATTCCAGGCAAGAGTGAAATATTAAAAGCTTCTGCTTCAGAGCTTCTACACAACGGACATGAGAAGTACTGGACTGGTTAAGTCAATGCTTCTATTGCAGTCTGCCTGAACTGACAAAACACAAAAGCATAATAATAACGCGCAAATAAAAACAACACCTGCAACAGTAAGTATCGACCTACACACACTACACGGCATGCAACACTCGGACATGATCCATAATGGATCGAAGGAGACACTAGATGCTCGTACAAGCCGACGAATGCCGCAAGGATATAACGAACAAACAATTTTAACCAGTCTCTGTATTTTATTTCTTTTACACCAAACTGCAGAAATCAACATGTTATATATATGTAAGACTTCTATACTGTTATATGCTCATAACTGCAACCACAACGCACTTCAAATTTAGTTACTCAATGCTCTATATAATGAATAATGCCTATTTAATTAATTGTCGGCCCGGTAGCTCAGTCGGTATAGCGATTGACTACGGGCTGGACGGTCCGGGATAGAATTCCGGTGGAGACGAGATTTTCCGCCCGTCCAGACTGGCCCTGGGGCCCACGCAGCCTCCTGTAAAATGGGCACGGGGTCTTTCCCGGGGGTAAAGTGTGGCCGGGGCGTGCTGCTCACCACTCACCCCCTTCTAGTGCCGCGGTCATGCAACAGTAAAGCTATACCTCTACCCACCTTTTGGGCCACACCGGGCCTGTAACGGGATCACTTTACTATATGTAATTAATTACATCTCATAGTGTTTTAGATTTGGTGTACGAACTTACCGAAGATGGCACATACGTGCCTGAACACTTAGCACTGGTGAAAGACCATACTTTTATGTACGTTTATAACCTGTGCATTGACTTCATTTTATAAACGGACGTCAAGCTAATCGCACAGGATGCAGATGTTCAACCTACCACGGTGTTTATTTATAGTCCTATAAAGTTTGTACCCGCAATGCAATTTCAAGAAGGGCGATACGAAATCCGGCTTATCGACCACGATAACGAAGTCTACACGAGGAAGAGGTAGTATTCATTAAACCTGCCCTGAACTTTTCCAGCTCGCAGGACCAACAGTAGTCCCCAGAAGCAAACTTGCCGCAAAGTTGTAACTTTGTTGGTGTGCGTGCCTGACAAGGACCGTGTCCGAAGTCTGGCGTTACAATGTATTCACGCCAAAGCACTGCACAATACACCGGGCCAACCAACTAAGGCTGTGCCGTACACCATACACGTACCTGGTATCAGTCCCTTCCAGCTGTGGCAACAAATGTGAAGGCCGGCATCGATATAGCTTAATCAGCAACATACTACATCAAATATACGGAGCACACGGTGGCGCAATTGGTTGAGGCACTGCGCTACAAGCCCATAGGTCGCGGGCTCGATTCCCGATGAAGTGGAATTTTTCATTGACCTAATCCTTCCGGCCGTACAATGGCCAGGGTTCGACTTAGACCCTAACAGAAATACCACGAATATTTTCTGGGGGGCAAAGGCGGCCGGTTCATTCAGCTGACCTCACAACCTTCATGTGTCGACTGCCTGGAAAGCTGGGGGCCTCATCCTCCCGTAACTCTCAGTGCCTGTCCTCTATGTGTGTACTCGTACGACTTCGATTATACACTACGTGATATTTTCACACGTATCTTAGGTCAATCGTGTTAATGGAACACTAAAAAGCAACAAGTGAATAAGAAATTGTTATAAAGCATAATTCGTTGTTTTGCAGGTTTGTAATAAATTCCCAAAACGTCGTGTATTCAAACGTCCCAGAAAATACCCCAATGTCAAATGTAACATTGGCATAATTCCCTCACGATGTCTGTTCGTTTGAGGCTCATTATGTTATTTTATGTATATTCTGCTAATGACAGCTGTGTTACAGAAGTGCCGCTTTAAATAAGACAGCTCCATTTAAGCTTGGAGGGCCTACCTTTATGATAATAAAATTGCAAAAGCTCTGTTTTTTTAAAAAACATTGATCACTTTAACGTCCTATTAACGCCAGCCATTCCATCAAATTTGTTTCGGCAGCAGCACATGTGGGCGTTTAACAGAACTCCAAGGGGCCATGCCTTCAAACTTTCTTTTTCAGGCAATTTGAAACGAAATTCTTATCGGATGTGCTAAATGTGGGGATTTAAAGCACATAAATCAGGATACAGTGCATTACTGTGAGGGTAAAAACTCCACTTCACGTAACAGAAGCGTTCTGGCGACCGGAATTTAAAGCTTACAGCACTTGGGTACTAAAAAAATTACTTTCTTACTACAGTGTGTATCATAAATGTGTTCAGTATGGGGCCAGTCGTTTCCTTTGAACAGGAACCCGCTAGCTGCAAAGACGTGACAGTGATACTATTGTGTAAAGAAAAACCAACTTGATGCACAACTTCTTCTTACTGTATTTCGTCAGCCTCTACATGTTTCGGGCGTATCTAGGCCCATCATCAGGAGGTACAACCGTATGTATACAACAATTAGTACTTATTATTCTTTTCAGAAGACTGTCTGTTGTCCTGGTCGGAATAATAAGTACCAACTGTTGTACACATACGGTTGTACCTCCTGATGATGGGCCTAGATACGCCCGAAACATGTACAGGTTGACGAAATATACTGAGAATAAGTTGTGCATCAAGTTGGTTTTTCTTTACACGATTATATCGAGACGCGCGGTAAACAAAACACAAAAAAGTGATACTATTATCAGAATCACAATACTTATCTCTACTGGGAAGCAGATATTGCTAGTTTAACAAGGAAGTAATGAAATGCTGTGTGACAGCAAGTAGGCTGCAGCAGCCGAGTATAATCAAATCGTCAGCATCGCTGCTGCCTCCATTCATCATGCCTCAGTCAGGTGTTTGGAATTTTATGTAATGAAACCAGACGGCCTTGCCAATGCTGTGTCACGCCCCACATTCAAAGTGTTTACATTACGTCATGATACAGGCTATGCTACCAAGATATCCTTAAATAACTAGCTCCTATTGAAATATACTTCTTACAACTACAGCGGAAAGCGCGCGGAGTACTGTCCTTTAACGGCATTCATACGGATGACTGTGGGCCAAGGCCTCCTTACTGTCGAGGCTTCACGATCACCCTCAGACACACCACTCGGCAGGACTCCTTTGCACTAGTGACCAGCCCGACACAGAGACCTCTACCCGACAGCACACAACACTCAAAAGAGACATCCATGCCTCCAGCGGGATTCGAACCCGTAATCCCAGCCAGCGAACGGCCGTAGACCGTGCGGCCACTGGGATCCGCAGCTAAAGTCTACATGGTGTCATATGTTTGGATGAAAGCTTGGATGAATAACGAAAATAAAAAAATGGAACGAATGTGCAAGGAAGCGGCCTGCATCTAATTTTAGGTACTATTCCGGCATTTTTCCAAAATAAAAAAAAAAATCAAACACAATAGTTTCTTTTTTGTAAAACAACTCCGTTTCACATAATTTCGTTCATGTTTCGATCACGACGGCCATCACCAGGCGAAACATTTACAGCAACATATAATAATAATAATAATAATAATAATTTATTATCTCTATATATATATATATATATATATATATATATAGTTGTATAGTGGTGCAGAGTCTGTGCCTGGTGATGGCCATAACCGAAATATGTACCGAAACTACGTAAAACGGAACTGTTTAAAAGTAAAGTTGTTTTGAATGACTACACTTATTTGGAAAAGTGTATCAACAACATAGTGGGGATGTCTGGTCCAAAGGTTGCGGCATTTACCTGCAGGGATTGAACAAACACTAAAAATCTTCTGGGATCGTCAGTATTCGAGCTGAGATCTGAACTATGAACTCCCAGCACACAAAATGCAAGTACTAACCAACTCTACGGCGACACTCGGGTGTGCTACAACAGTCACACGGAACATAACATAAACGTGACAGGAAACTGGATCAGTCTCAGATAGGCCACACTGCTGTCCAACATCAACGAAAATGAAAAAAATTTTCCCCGTGATCGCCATGAAAGCATAGTGGCGGTACGGCTTCACTCAATCTTCAACTCGGTAAAAGACGGAGGTTAGCTTCACGTTCCGGCCGCTTTACCTCCGGGAAATCTGAACATGTTTCTCCGGTTGTCTTCCCCGTAGCCTACGTTCACTTTACCGACTACTCTACTCCGGCTCACGACATCAGAAACGGAGTAAAACGCTGAATCAAGGGGTGATTTTTCTACTATGACACTATCACTGATACAGCACATGAAACTTGTCAGGATTCCGCGCTACTTTGTAACCCCGACTTAAACAAGCACGATCAATGTTCTGGACACGACCATCCTCGCTTTTTTCAAACACAATGTTCCATAAAATGGATGCTTCCGTTATCACGTGTCAAGCATGATATTTCCGAACGAACTTTGCACAATGTCGAAATAACAATACTGACATTTCAGTTTCTTGTTACGATGTACAGGACACGTATTTACCAATAATTCACAACATTTTACACAAGAGTTTATAAACACGGTCGAACTCGGTTACAATATCATGCATGGGAGGATAGTGTGTCGTTACAAGCGAGTGTCGTACTAACTGAGCAGTATAATATTATGGTTAACAGCGAGAATTAATTGGTGCCAAAGAATATATGACGACAAAGATGGGGTGACGCATAATTTAGTAACTTCAGATGTTAGGATGCACTTCATTTTATTTAGAGTCAAGTACCATTTCTGCCCAAATATATTGTCGATAAGACACATCGATATTGTAAAATAGATTTACAATGTAATCTACCATTTACTACCAACGAAGTTAAATTCTTTGCTCCATACATACCTCTTTGCATATCAGTGATCCCTGTAGACGGCTATAAGAAACAGCCGCAACGTGTTAAAGCAGTCTCATACAAATGTCAACGAGTGATATTTTGCAATTTTTGAAAATAACACTTATCTGTCTACAGAACAGTCACACATATAGGGGTAATTCCTGATCAGGAGTCAGGTCAATTATCATGGCGTGATACAGCGTGTTCAAAGACATGGTGCCGATTTTCAGTGGAACGCATGCGACGTTTCAATTATTCACTCAGACATTCCCAGCAGGCAAATCGATCCTGTCAACAGGCGAGTGTAAACTCATATAATTAGGATCTGTGTCATGATTTACTAAGTACTACATTTCTGCCAATCTACCTGCCACAGACATTCCCATTTACCAGATGTGTGTGTGTGTGTGTGTATGTACGTACGTACGTACGTATGTGTACTACGTACGTACGTACGTACGTATGTATGTATGTATATATGTATGTATGTCTATGTATGTATGTATGTAAGTAATGTATATATATATATATATATATAGTATGTATGTAGGTATGTATGTATGATGTGTGCAAGTAATGTAATGTAGTGTATGTATGTAATGTAATGAAATATATGGTATGTATGAATGTATGTGTGTGTGTGTGTGTGTATGTATGTACGTATGTATGTATGTATATATGTATGTACATACGTATGGGTATATGTATGTACATACGTATGGGTACCAACAAATTAAACAGTACACAAAGGGTCCATAAACAGTCTAGGCATGGTAGTGTATGGAGACACACGGTGGCGCTGTAGGTTGAGGCACTGCGCTACAAGCCGGCAGGTAGCGGGTTCGATTCCCGGTGGTGCCACTGAAATGTATCATTGACATAATCCTTCCGGCCCTGGGGTCCACTCAGCTTCTAACAGAAATGAGTACCAGGACTATTTCTCCGGGGTTGGGGGGTAAAGGCGGCCGGTGCGTACGGCTGATAACCTTACCACCTTAATGTGCCGACTGTCTTGAAATCTATGAGCCTTAACCTCCTGAAACACTCAGGGCCTCTCCAGGGATTGCTTTACCTTATGGTAGTGTCTGTCGCTGTCAGTAATTCTAAGACCACCAGATGGTCGTGTCGACTTTTACCAAGGGACGATACACATTTATTATTATTATTATTATTATTATTATTTCAAATCTTTGAGTACTTTCCCCATAATTATACACCACTCAGGCTTCAAGTTTCAGAGAGTTGCACTTTCGTTATTATGGGTGATGTTATCTGTACAGCTGTTTTTGCAAAATGTCTACTGAGTGCTTTCCTGATATTATTTCTCGATACTCTTTTACCTGTTTAGTGGCAATTCCTGTGGCCGCAGTGATAAATGGTATAAAATCATTTCATCTTCCACAATCGTTGAATCCCTATACCCAATAATAATAACGGTAAAGTTCACCATATAACAGGCCACGAATGCCCAGAGGTGGAGTAGAGGTATAGATCCACTCTTTCTTTAACCTCGGTACTAGATGGGGGTGGAATGGTCAACGCCACGCTTCGGCCGCTTTACCCCCGGAAAAGACCCGGTAACCATTGTATAGGGGGCTGGGTGGGCCCCAGGGCCGGTCTGGACGGGTGCGGAATAACTCATCCCCACCGGGATTCGATCCCCGGACCGTCCAGCCCGTAGCCAGTCGCTATACCGACTGCGCTATCCCGGTCTACTATACCCAATGATGATGATGATGATAATGATAATGATAATAATAATAATGACCTTACAATAGAAATACAGCGCATGTGGAATGTAAAAACAAAGGCGATACCAGTAATAATAGGGGCAACTGGGACTATTTCAAAGTCATTCAGAAAATACGTGAGCAACATGCCAGGAAAACATGAAGTCAAGGAACTGTAGAAAAGAGCCATAACGGGCACTGCACACATACTTCGGAAAGTACTAATGTAAAAATACAATAGATTCAACACTGGAAATATGGTACAAGCACCACGAATAGTAAAAACAGAACAGCTGCAA
>Ga0131853_10010930_pt1 | contig 16596 bp, 19 predicted proteins | sample TergutLab28metaG_FD_92764 | JGI IMG/M metagenome (GOLD analysis project Ga0131853, IMG submission 92764) | Labiotermes labralis P1 segment gut microbial communities from Petit-Saut dam, French Guiana - Lab288 P1 (version 2) (version 2) | ecosystem: Host-associated > Arthropoda: Insects >...
AACAAGAATGAAAAGAAGTTAAGAATTAAAAGAATTAAAAGAATTAAAAGAAGTATATACCCCCATATGCTCTCCGCATCATTTTCAAGGAGAAACGGCATACACCTAATCCTCCTCGAACACAACAGTCTCACTCAAACGGTCATAACCCACGTAAGTATTCTCGAAAATCTCTCTGGCAGTATACAAAAACTCCTTAGGGTTCACCGCGGCAGGTGAAAAATGCGTCAGCCATAATTTCTTAACAGCCCCTTCGCGCGCCAGCTTGGCGGCTTCGGAATACATCATATGCTTGGCCTTGCGCACTTTGGGGAGCTTTTCAACATCACCGTAAAGCCCTTCACAAATGAACAGATCAGCATTGCGGATAAAATCGGGCAGGGCCTTTGTCGGGCGGGAATCTGTGCAATAGGCTATTTTTATGCCCCTGCGCTCGGCCCCCAGCACCATGTCGGGGGTGTAGATGCTGCCTTCATGCTCCACATCCCGCCCCTTTTGAAGAAATGACCAGTACCTCACGGGCAAATTAAGCCTTGCGGCGGCAGCGGCATCAAACTTACCTACACGCTTGGCTTCGATTGCATATGCAAAGCAGGGGCAACTATGCTCGACGGGTAGGGCGCTTATAATAAAATCCGTGCCGTCGATTTTTAGACCTCTCGTACCTTCGGCGGGCAGCTCAATAAATTTTATTTGAAAAGGAATCTCGGGTGCGATTACGCATAGACTGCGCACGATAAATTCAAGGCCCTTAGGGCCGATCATTGTCACGGGCTCGGTGCGCGAAGCACCCATTGTCAACAGCAGGCCGGGCAAGCCCGAGATATGGTCGGCATGAAAATGGGTGAAGCAGATTGTATCAATCTGCTTATACCCCCAGCCGAGTGTGCGCAAGCTGCATTGTGTGCCCTCGCCTGCGTCAATCAGCAGCATGTTGCCGTTAAGCCTTGCGGCCATTGAGCTTAAATTGCGATGGGGCAGGGGCATCATGCCGCCCGTGCCCACCAAAGCTATGTCCATCATCGGCTACTTCCTTCCTGCGCCCCTGCGCGCAAGCCCTGCCATAAACCCGATCACACTCGTGGGTACGGCAATAAAAATAATCATCATAACAAGAGGGTTTGGTGTAAAGCCGCCTGCGCGTTCGGGCGTGTCGCTATATATGTCGCTGTAACGAAAGTAGGTGTAAGGTGTTGCGTCGGCGAATCTGTGGAGCGTGATTGTGTTTTCTTCAAAACGCAGATTTTGGTCAATGCCGTCTATAAAAAGCCTGGAATCTTCAATAATCCATTCAAATTCTGTGATGACTTCGGGCGGCCCGTCCGTGCCTGTGCCGTCAGGGCGGAACACTAATGTCCAAACAGAACTGTATTCCCAACGCCACGTGCCTACTAAGGCTTCTTGTTCCGGCGATAAGGCGGGGATTTGCGTACATCCCATTAGTATAATTATAGCTAGTATACTTGCCAAAGTGATTATTATTTTTTTCATATTGCGTTTTCTCCTCTGTGATGTAGCGCGTTTAATAGACCTGTTCCGAAACCTGCTCACACAATTCTTTTGTCTCAGTACATTTGCTCCGCAAATGCGCCCTTTGGGCGGCGCGCTTCTTCGCGCTACATGCTCACGGCTCTCGACACTTTTTTCACAAAAAGCGCGAAGCGAAACTGCGTGCTCGAAAGAATTGGTTCGCAGGGCATTGAATAAAAGAGGGGTTTCGGAACAGGTCTAATGCCTGAAATGCCGTATTCCTGTGGTTACCATCGCGATGCGGTATTCGTTGCAAGCGGTGATTGATAGCTTGTCATTAACAGAGCCGCCGGGTTGAATGATGGCCGTTATACCTGCGGCGTGGGCGGCTTTTATGCAGTCGTCAAACGGAAAAAACGCATCCGATGCCATTACCGCGCCTTTGAGTGCGCCTGCACCGAGTGTTTCGATGGCATGTTCTATCGCTTGGCGGGTGGACTTTATGCGGGCGGTCTGCCCGCTGCCAAAACCAAGGGACTGCCCGTTTTTTGCAAGAGCTATGCCGTTGGACTTTACGTGCTTTACGAGCCTGAGCGCGAACATCAAATCCCGCATTTCATCATCGTTCGGGCGGCGGGTGGTTACATATTCGAGCTTATTCTCATCCAACAGCGCATCATCGCAACTCTGCAAGAGCAAGCCCCCCGTCACCTTCTTCATATCATAACCGCCTGCAACAGGCGTAATATCAACTTCCAACAACCGCAAATTCTTTTTCTTGCGCAGTATCTGCAAGGCCTCTGGTGTAAATCCGGGCGCAAGTATGATTTCCGCAAAAATCTGTGCGATTTTGGCGGCACAGGAGGCATCTATCTCGCGATTGGCGGCAATTACACCGCCGAAAATTGATGTAGGGTCAGCCTCATAAGCCCGATAGTAGGCCTCGGTAATCGTATCTCCCAAAGCCACACCGCAGGGTGTCGAATGCTTTACCGCGACAACGGCTGGGCAATCGGTAAATTCCCGCAAAAGCTCAAGTGCGCCGTGGGCGTCGTTAATGTTGTTGAAGCTCAATTCCTTGCCGCCAAGCTGTTTTGCGCCCGCCAGAGAATGGGTCGCTATGCCCTTGTAGAATGCGGCGGATTGGTGAGGGTTCTCGCCGTAACGCAGCTCGGTTTTGCGCTCGAAAGTGAGTGTAAGTTTTTCGGGGTATTCCTCACCTGCGATTGATGAAAAATATGCCGCAATCAAGGCATCGTATGCGGCGGTATGCCTAAAGGCCTTTGCCATGAGTTGCTGGCGGGTTTGAGGTGAAGGTGTACTGTGGCCGTTTAGCTCGTCCAACAACCGGCTATAGTCATTGGGGTCAACAATCACTGTGACATCTCGGTAGTTTTTAGCCGCCGAGCGAATCATGGCAGGCCCGCCGATATCAATGTTTTCGACGGCTTCATCCAATGTGCTGTCTGTGCGCAAAATCGTCTCTTTGAACGGATACAGATTGACACAAACCAAATCAATGGGAGCTATCCCCAATTTTTCAATATGCCTGACATGCTCATCGTTTTCACGAACAGCCAAAATGCCGCCATGAACGGCGGGATGCAATGTCTTAACGCGCCCGTCAAGGCATTCTGCAAAGCCCGTCACATCCGCCACTTCTACAACACTAAGCCCTGCGTCTGCCAAAGCCCGATAAGTGCCGCCTGTGGATATAATCTCATAGCCCAGCTCGACCAGGGCTTTCGAAAATTCAATAACGCCTGTTTTGTCCGATACGCTTATTAGGGCTCGTTTTTGATTATGCATGATATCTGCTCCTTTTTTGCTCAAGCTGTAAAGAAAGAGGGCGCGCAATGCGCGCCCCTACACGGCTACGTCTACCAGGATGCCATTCTCCATTAAAGTGAAGGCGTTATTGCCGTTGTCACTCAGGCGGTAGTTGTAATAAAAATCCAGGCTACGGAAGTTCATGTGCTTTGTCAGAGGGTGCTCCAGAAGCATGGCGGTGCTTTTATAGCTTTGCTTAAAATATTCGCTTACATTGCCCAGGCTTTTACGGACATCCCGGCTGCGAAGCCCGGTAGGCACTTGCCCGCCAAATTCCAAATTACGCTCTTTGTTGATTCTCACGCCCAGCTTTAGTATATTTTCACGATTTAGGCGGGTGTAGGAATCCATTTGAGCCGTAAAATCCGTTAAAATCAAGCTATGCCCGTGACGGGCGGCGATTGAGCGCAGGCCGTTATATGCCGTCACAAAATTATCAATATCCTCTTCAATCCAATGCCAAAAGCTGTCCCCATAGCTTTTGCCCATGGCATCATATACAAACATCTTGGCGGAATCTTTTAGACTCACGACATTGCGGCTCAAGCTGCGGGCGTATGTAATTGTCTCGTTTTTATAAGCGGCATTAAGCAGTATATTGGCTTTCGGCAGTTTTTTGCCGGGGGAAGCCTTGCGCCCGAAAGTTACCCAATTCGCTGTGCGGGGCACTTCGCGCACTTTTGCCGTTTGGCTTGCATATCGGCGATAATGCCCATAGTAATGCAGATTTGTAAGCATAGCACCCCTCCTCGTTGATTTGATACGGTTTCATTATAACATATTTCCTTAGTTTCGTCAATGAGATTTTGTATTGAAACATATTGGGATGTATGGTATACTTAAATCGGTGTATTCGCAGGAGGAAAAGGAGGCTTGCGCATGGATTACTTGCGTAGAATCGGCCGAAAAGATATTTTGATACTGTTTATTATCATTATTGCCGCAGCGGCTGTGCTGGCCTGGCTTTATGTTGACCGAGAGCGCAATCGTGCTGTTGTGCTGGTCGGAGCTGATGCCGATGTTGCTATCGCTGCTTACGTCGAGGATGATGCCCCGCCTGCTGTGATGATAGTGCATGTTGTGGGCGAAGTATATTATCCCGGGGTATTTGAGTTTGAGCTTGGCGCGGATGTGCGTGTCCACCATGCTATAGAGCGGGCCGGAGGCAAAACCGTTTATGCTTGCGACACTTTAAATATGGCAAGAGCTGTGCGCGACGGAGAGCAGATAAGAGTGTTTCATATAGATGATTCTGATCGTTTGCAAGCAGGCGAAGCGCTTGCCCCCGGTGAGCCCGCGCTGATTAATATAAACACTGCTACATATCAAGAACTGCAACAGCTACATAACATAGGCTCGGCGAGAGCATCCGCGATTATAAGGCACAGAGAGGCGCGCGGAGGCTTTAACAGCATTGAGGAGCTTATGAATGTAGCGGGGATAGGGCAATCTATATTTGACGGTATAAGAGACAGGATTACGGTGTAGGGGCGGCTATTGCGTAGCGGCAAGAAGGCACCCGCCAAACTTGCTATGACAAGGAGAGATGCAACGTGGCAAATAAAATCTTGGTAGTTGACGATCAAAAGCTAATAGTCAAAGGCATAAAATTCAGCTTGGAGCAGGATGGCATGGAGGTTGACGTCGCGTATGACGGAGATGAAGCCCTGGAGCTTGCGCGGCAGAATCAATATGATTTAATCGTGCTTGACGTCATGCTGCCAAAGGCCGACGGGCTTTCGGTATGCCAGGAAATCAGGGGCGAATCGAATGTGCCTATTATTATGCTCACAGCCAAATCTGAAGATATGGATAAAATAATGGGCCTCGAATACGGCGCGGATGATTATATCACCAAGCCCTTTAACATACTGGAGCTAAAAGCCCGCATCAAAGCCATTCTGCGCCGAAGCGGCAAAAAGGGCGATGATGCCAAAGCCAAAAATGCTATATCCGAGCGCGGCCTTGAAATTGAAATGGACAGCCGCCGCGCAGGCATCAACGGCAAAGAAGTAAGCCTTACCGCAAAAGAATTTGACTTACTTGAGCTTTTGATGAGCAACCCCGATAAGGTATACAGCCGCGAAGCCCTGCTTAATACCGTATGGGGCTATGATTACCCCGGCGATGTGCGCACAGTGGATGTGCATGTGCGCAGGCTGCGCGAGAAGATTGAAATGGAGCCGTCCGAGCCCAAATTTATTCATACTAAATGGGGCGTTGGGTATTATTTCAAATAATCGCAGGTTTTTGGAGGTTGCCCACAAAAACTTGTTACTTTTTCCTCTTTCGATTCGTTTATAGTGTAGAGGCGATTATCAATCGCCCGAGCCGGATACGATACAAGGAGGAATGAATATGTCTAACATAAATACCCCGAAAATAAGATCGTCTGACACGAACATGTTATCGGCGGATAAAATGGCAGGGATCCATCTCAGATACGAATCCACCAAATCATTGCAGCTTCCGGGTGAAAACGGAGCCGCCGGAATGGAAAATGTCGAGATAAACACCAGAAAGATAATGATCGAGCGTCTCCTGTATGCATTACCCGCTGTAGCTTTCATTATCTTTATCGCCTATATCTTTCTTTTTGCCGATAATGCAGGGGTCATTACGGACAGCGGCATCGGAAGATTTACCGAAGCCAGCTTTTACGCCGCCGATATCAGGTATTTGGAAATTACAGCCAGCACCGGCACTTTGCATCTGCTGTATCATGACGCAGATACGATAGATGTGCGCATAACGGGCAGCAATGCTATTGTCAGATACAATTTCAATGCAGAGGAAGGGATCTTATCGTTAAGCAGATCCACGGCCTCCAGGTCGTCCGAGATTGCGGAATTTGTGATCTATATGCCGCAAAATACAGAAATAAGCCATATAGACGATTTGCGCATCCGGGCATCCGGGCCGGGGAACGGCAACAACATAATAGTATCCGGCGGCAGCTTTGGTAATGCTGTTATAACCGCGCTCAACGGTGCAGTTGACGCGCGGGATGCAAGTTTCTCGGGCGATTTGAGGGTAACCGGCAGATATGGCGTTGTTATGCGCAATGTTAGCTTTGATGAGAGCGGGGCAAGCATCAGTTCATCCCAAGGGGCTTTAGACATACAGTAGGGGCGATTAATAATCGACGCGAAAATCCGCACGGCCCATTTATGTTAACACGCTCTAAACAACAAAAGGAGGGGCAATCATGACAAACAAAAAGCATAATGTCAAAAAGACAAACGAGCTGTACCTGGCATCAAGAAGTATGACATACTCAAGCGATATCACGCAGCAGGCCTGGGTGCCGGTAAGCGCCGTTGAAAAGCTCGCAGGCGAGCGAGATATTTATGCCGATACTAGCAAAATAAAAAGAATGCGGATTTTGCTTCCGGTTTGTTTTTTGCTGCTGGTGATGGCCGTCTCCGCTCCTTTTATCCACAGCGCGTTTTTTGCCCATCGCATAGGTCTTGTTACGGAGAGCGGGGGAGGGCGGCTTGCTGCGGGCAGCTTTGTGGCCGATGCCGTTAATGAGCTGAGCATTCATTTTGACAATGGCAGCGTGCGGATTGTGCTTCATAATGAGGATGTGATAAGCGTGCGAGCAAGCGGATTTAGAACGATGAATTACAATTTTGACGCGGACAGCGGGGCCTTGACGCTGTCAAGCGTTGTCAATAATGCCGCTACGCACCCGAGCCATGCCGCCTTGACGGTATACCTACCCCGCGATGCACAAATCGGACATATAGACAATCTATACATCCGCGCATTCGGGCGAGGCGGCAATAACGATATCACAATATCCGGCGGTGATTTTGGCAATTTGCAGATAGCTGCTCTTAATGGCTCTGTCAACTTGCGCGATTCGAGTGTTGGCGGGCATATTACCGCATCGGGCAGATATGGGGTCACCGCACGCAATTTTAGTTTTGATGATAATGCCGCAAACATCCGCTCGTCCATGGGGGTCGTAGACATTCGGTAAGACGTGAGGTTAATAACCTCCGAGCCTTGCATAAGGGGAAATGATTATGTCTAACCCGTTATTAGAAAAAGATAATAGCGTTGAGCTTGATGTCAAAAAAATAAAGCTCGATCGGTTTTTGCCGCGATTTTGATTTCGGTTATTGTCGGCCTGATAGTTTTGCTTCGTGTTTTTGCCAATACGGAGGCGATTGGCGCGGGGCTTATTACGGAGAACGGAAGCGGGAGGTTTGTTGTAGGCAACTTTAACGCCGCCGATGTCAATTACAGCTTTAATGTGGAAGATGGGAGCTTATCGCTTGTCGTAAGTTCGCCGCGCATGGGCTTTCAATGGCCAATGGCTGATCTTGTAGTGTACCTGCCGATAAATGCCGAAATAGGCCATATAGACTATTTGCGCATTCGCGAACCTATTTTTCTTGAGATATTCGGCGGCAGCTTCGGCGATGCGTCTATAGCTGCTGAGTTTGTAAACGTATATGATGCGAATTTTGAGGGGCGTTTGTATATAGTCGGCCGGCGCAGTGTCGTTATGCGAAATGTGAGCTTTAATCAGAATACCGCAAATATCCGCGCATACCGATGGGGCGTGGATATTCAATAGAGCGGGCAAAGGAGAGATAAAATGGCAAGAAATCAATATTGGGATCGCAGAAGCCTCGATCAGCAGCGCACCATGGATGAGATGATATCGCATCATGACGCACAGCCTAATCACCGAAAGCGATATATTTTTTTGGCAACCATGGCTATTTTGCTGATAGCCATATCCATCCCATTTATATCCACACTTTGGACGCATAGGGTGGGATTAGTTTCGCAAAGCGGGCGAGCGGATTTTACCGTCGGGCAGTTTGCCGCCGACAATATCAGCAATCTTCATTTCGACATGCATAATGCCACATTGCAATTTCAAGCCCATGATGAAAATACCATCAGCTTTCAGACAAGCGGGGCGAGGATTGTGCTGCATTATGTCTTTGATGTGGATGGCGGAAGCCTGCACATCAGCCGTGCGGGCGGTACGCGGGATGCCGAGGGAGACAGCGTTGTTATGGTGCTTATGCCAAGGGGAGTCATTTCCGATGTTACCATCAATTTAAGGGGCACAGGCAATAATAACGATATAAACATAACCGGCGTCAATTTTTATAATTTGGCCATAAATACCTTCAATGGTTCTGTTGCTATGTCAAACGCGGATATTGAAGGGGATTTTTTTCTGCGTGGCAGACATGGCGTTAGACTAGAAAATGTCGGATTTGATGAGGGAGGGGCGGATATAGCGTCGCCTTTGGGGGAAGTTGTTGTATACTAAAGGAGTAAAACTTGAGAAAACCAATAAATAGGGGAACAATATGATCCTAAACCGCACAAACCGCCCTGAGCAGCCTTTTGAAGTGCATGGCGCACTAAGATCGGCGATGCGGGCTATCGCAAATAATCTGCGCACTTTGCGCACGAAGCTCTTTTTCACATATGTTGTGGTGGGCTTGCTTCCCATGCTTATTTTTGGCGGTATCATCCGAGATACTGTCGAGCAGCATTTTATCGAGCGACGTGTGTGGCAGTTGCGAAGCGGTGCGACGGACACCGCAATCGAGCTTGCCAATTGGCGCTACATGCATGTGGACAGGACTGCCCGAATTATTGCGGACGGCATGATAACAGAGCGTGCGCGGGAATTAAGCAGCCGAATTATCATCACGAATGACATGGCATATGTGCTCTTTGATTCATACGGGATGCTTGTAGGCCGCACCAATGCCCATCCCGATATTTTAGCGGCTCTTTCGGGCGGTACGAGCGAGTATACTTCGGAAGATCGCGGGCTTATCCGGGTAGCTCTGCCTGTGATGTATGACGGAGCAGCTATCGGGGCAGTAATGATTATACATGAAATGACGGATGCGAACCAACTACTCACAATCATCGGCACTCAATCCATGCACTTAACCTTGCTTTTGGGCGGGGTTGTTGCTATTTTTGTGTTCCTTATATCGTCATGGCTTATGGAGCCGCTTAGACATGTGCTTAAAGGTGTACACAAAATATCGGATGGGCATTTGGACGAGCGTATAAAGCTGGAGGGTGCTGACGAATTTTCTGCCTTGGGTGTGGCTGTGAATGACATGACGCAAAAGCTGGAGAAAGTCGAAACGGCCAGGCAGGAGTTTGTGTCAAACGTATCACATGAACTTAAAACACCTCTTTCCTCAATCAAAGTGCTTTGCGAATCGCTGTTGCATCAGGATGAAGTTGAAAACGATGTATATAGGGAATTTTTGCAGGATATTACCAGCGAAGTTGACCGTATGGCGGATATCATAAATGAGCTGTTAAACCTCGTGCGTCTTGATGAAACAGAATTGCCGCTCAATATCAGCAATTTTAACCTAAACAAGCTCGTCGCGGATACTATCAAGCGGCTGAAACCCCTGGCGGCAGAAAAAGATATTTCCGTTGATTTAGCTGAAGTGCGCCAGGTGAACATGGATGGCGATGAAATGAAGCTCACGCTTGCTATTTCAAATCTTATTGAAAATGCCATAAAATATAACAACCCCGGCGGCTTCGTGAAAATCATTATTGATGCTGATAACAAGAGCGCATTTTTGACTGTGAGCGACAATGGCGTCGGCATAGCCGAAGAGGATCAAACCAAGATATTCTCGCGCTTCTTTCGCGTTGACAAAGCGAGGGATGGGCAAAGCGGGACGGGGCTTGGGCTTTCCATTACGCAGAAAATTATTTTGCTTCACAAAGGAAGTATCAGGCTAAACAGCCAAGAAAATGAGGGTGCTACGTTTTTGGTACGCATTCCTTTGAGGTGATAAGATGTCAAAAACTACCAAAGGCGGCAAAAGTAAATCCGCCAACAAACGAAAAAAGAAAAAAAGCATTCGTGTTTTGCCGATGCTTTCGGGAGTTTTCTTGCTGTCAATGGCCTTGGTGGGCCTGATTGCCCTGCACAATTTGCGGGATAGCCAGCATTACGCGCCCGAAGATCGTGTGCCCGCAAATTTTTGGTTTAAAACAACAGGCGGCGGCTGGGATTATGAAGTGCGGCAAATTCTTTCGGGCAGCCCTACATACATAGTTGAACAAGTGCTGCAAGGGCTTGTAGATGGGCCGCAATCGGCGGCTTTTGAACCAAGCGTTCCGGAGCAGGTGCGTATTACGCGCGCGCAGATATCCTCGGGGGCTACCGGGAATTTTGTTGAAGTATTTCTGGATGGTGGATTTAGCGATTTGCCGCCTGTACAGAGAATCACACTGACAAACTCGTTAATCTGGACGCTCACCGACCTTGCGTTTATTGACTACGTGGTATTTCTTGTGAGCGACAGCCCCATGGCTCATGCCGACGGCACGCCATTCGGTGCGCGCAATCAGGAAAATACGCTTCTGGGTGATGCTCCAATCGAGCCGGTATTGCCTGAAGCGATGCGTGTAGTGCTGTATTTTTCTGATGACATGCTGATGTATCTTTGGAGCGAGGAGCGCGAGATTGAAGTAAACCGCCAGTTAGGCATAGAGATGGCCATAATGCAAGCCCTGATTGACGGCCCTCAAACAGCAGGGCTTTACGGCACCGTCCCTGATTTTGGGCTTAACCGTGTCGTGCGTGATGGCGATATTGTAATCGTAGATTTCGCGACGGATTTACTGGGCATGGGCTCTACGGGCGAAATGATGTTTGTCTATTCAGTAGTAAATACGCTGACAGAGCTTTCGGGCGTGCGGCGTGTGCGCTTTTTGGCAAATGGGCTTGTTATGGATGGGCATATGGATTTTAGTACGCCTATTGAGCGTAATGAGGGGATAATAGCTCCTTAGGGCCTGTTCCCACTAACAAAAACGCATCTTTGCGGCCGATATTTCCGCCACTCTGCGTCCCCTCCTCCTAGCGTGCCTTTGGGCACGCGTCGTCGTCGGCTCCTTGATTGGCGGAAAATCGACTCTCAAATCTGCATTTTCTTATAGTGGGAACAGGCCCTAATATGACGGAGAGGTGTTGCGTAACAAAGTGTAATTTTTGAAACAATGGTCAAGGGACGTGTGAAAATGAAAAGCAGGCAAAGGAGCAAGATAAAACCGTTATTTAAGGGAATGCTTGTATTAATAGCTACGCCTGTGGTGGCTTTCGTTGTTAATTATTTCATGAATGCCCTTTTTCATGAAAGCGATCATACCTTGAATGCGCTTTTCGCAGAAAGAACTCCTATGCATGATTATATGGCTGTCAAGGGGCTTGCAAAAACAATTTTTTTGAGTGAGGTTGTAGCTGTGCTATAATCATTATAGCAGCAAGGAATTAACGAACATAGTTTGTTTTTGAAAGGAAGTGTGAGTTATGCGTACTGTTCCGATATACCACTTTACTAAAAAAGATAATGTAGAATCAATATTGATGAGTGGATTAAAACACGGTACAAAATTTAATACCTTAGGAAGCCAGCTTCGTATCGGCGCAATTTTTTTGGCTTTCACCTACGCATGACCGCATGAATTATATAACCAATGACGATTATGAATGTTTGCAAATAACTGTTGACGAAAATCTTTGCATCATTGGCAGCATGGATTTAATTTCATCTGCTTTTGTTAATTTCATTGTGGAAATGAAAAATGAATCACTATATGATTACAAGGCATTGGTTGAACTATTTGATTCAACGACAGTTAAATACGGTTCGTATATAAATGGACACTTTAGAACCCCTGAAATAATGGTGCAGAGCGAAATATGCCCTAATGCAATAAAAATTGTTAGACCTTCCGAAATACCCTGCAAATATCCACAAAACCGTGAAATTTACAATGAAAATTTGAAGCAAAAATTGTTTTCCTTAGTATCACCGGAAATGCGGTTTTTAGATGTTAATTCAACAGCAAAATATTTAGAAGAGAACGAAATAATTAAAAAAATGGCAGTACATGATGATTCTTTTGGAATGCTACATTCATATATGGTCAATGATACAAATGAATTTTTTACAATCGAAACCACATGTAGCAAATGACATTTTTTAGACACGGTAGGATGAATTTTAGTTTTTATTTTATGCTGACAGGCACAAAAGCTCCCGGCAGGGCGTACTGCACCCGGTTCTGCCCGGTGTATAAGTGCGCAGGTTGCCTGATGGCAGATATGAAGGAGGAAAATTATGTATACCGTAAAAGCTATTTATGATGGTGCTAATTTCAAACCGAAGCAACCGATTTCTGTAAAAGGAAAGTATGAAGTAATAATTACTTTTCTTGAACCTGTGGCAGAGAATGTTTCTAGTACGAAGGAAGCAAAAAAAAGACCTCGTTCAGAAATAATTGGATGCCTAAAAGGAAAGGTTTGGATGGCTGATGATTTTAACGACCCAATAGAGGAACTAAAGGAGTACATGGAATGAGGTATTTGCTTGATACTCATGCTATTATCTGGATGATTGAGGACTCGCCGAATCTACCATTTACAATAAGGGAAGCCATTAGAAACCCGGAAAATCAAGTTGCCATTTGTTCAATTTCACTTTGGGAAATTGCTATAAAAATGAACATAGGAAAATTAACCCTAAGATTGGAATTTGACGAACTTGTTAAAGTGTTGAGAAGTGGCGATTTCGATTTTCTACAAGTCGAAGATAAGTACTTGTCGGGTTTATCCACATTGCCGCTACTGCACAAAGACCCTTTCGACAGATTACTTGTTTCAACTGCTCTTGCCGAAGAAATGACGCTGATTACAATAGACGAAAATATCCAAAAATATGATGTACCGTGGGTGTGGTGAAGTTTTCAACAGATTGCCTCTCAAGCCCCTTAATAACACAGCAATTGAATATATGCACTTGATGCCTCAAAGGCCAATAATGGCTGTAATGGTTGCTATCGCAATAATTATCAGTACGACTAAGCTCTATAGGCTCTCCGCTAATTCTAGGCCAAAGTTCGTTAGCCCGATAGGTTCGGTTTTGTTCAAATTTAGCCGCAGAAAAGTAAGGTCATACTCTACAAAGAATATCATTATTTTTGTTACGATTACTCTGACAAACGGCACACGATTATCGAAGAACACTAAAGTGAGACTGGAGTGGAATGGCTCAAATGTGGCTAGATATAGTTGGGAGGGCATACTTTATAATTTTGGAATAGACCCAGATAACGAGTTGTTAATATCAGGAACATTAAGATGGGAATCGCCTGCACCGTTTCACGGATCATTTTTTGGCGAAAAAGCTGTTATACATTTGTATATAGATGATATTCTTATATCAGAAAGTAGACCCATTGTTTGTAAATTGTTCGGCAGGTAACGACAACAAAACATTGCAAAGTATGACTTTATGTTGTATTTTGTTGCATAATTAAAAGTAAGCTGAGGTGAACCTCCTGCCAAAACCAATCATAATAATAACAATATCTCTAATAACCGGGATAATAATAGGTCGGTATTTCGGGCTTGCTGCCGTTATGCCGCTTTTTATCTGCGCCTGTGCTCTAACCGCCGGCCTTTATTGGAAATTCCGCAAGCGGGCAGCGTTGATGCTGCCTATTTTTGCTATTTTGGGGTGTTTGCTGGTGGTGCGCAGCCTGGCACCCACTTGCGATGTTTTGGAGGATGCGGCATCGGCTCGGAGGTTTGTGCGCGTTGAAGGCATGGTTGAGGATATCGGGCTCACCCGCACAGGCAATCAGCGTATCACCTTGCGCGCAATCAGCTTCGCTATAGGCCCGGAGCAGGAAATCCATCCATCCACGGTGCGCTTGCGGGTATTTCTGCCGGAACATGCCGATGATGTAACACTCGGGCAGCGCGTTGTCGTCTCAGGCTTGTTGCTGGAGCTTGATGAACAATTAAACCCCGGCAGCTTTAACGAGGCGCAATTCTTGCGCGCACGCGGCATTGAATACAAAATTTTTGCAGAAAGCCTGCTATGGGCCGGTGAGAATTATCTCACACCTGCCATGCGCATCCGCCTGTTCGGCTTGCGTCTCGCTGAGATTTTTGACGAGGTGCTGGAGCCTTGGCAGGCGGGCATTATGCGGGCGATGATTGTCGGCGACAGAAGCGGCCTTGATTCGGAAGTTACCCAAAACTTTCGCTACGTTGGTATATTCCATATTCTGGTAGTGAGCGGCCTGCACTTGAATATACTCTCAACAACGCTCGAAAAACTCCTACTAAAAGCAAAATTAAACCGCAAGCTCACAAGCCCGATTATAATCGCGTTTATCATTATATACACAATCCTGACAGGTGCAGGCATAGCGACAATGCGTGCCGCCGTGATGGGCACAGCCTTAGTGCTGGGCAAATTACTAAGGCAGGAGGGCGGCACAATCAGCAGCCTCTGCTTGGCCGCGATTTTACTTTTGCTGTATCAGCCGATGTTTCTGTTTGAGGTGGGATTTATATACTCTTTTGGCATGGTGCTGGGGTTGAGCCTAGGGCACAAGCCTATGGAGCGGCTGATTTGGCGTGCTCGTTGGAAACTACCCCGGGCGCGCAAGTTTTTTGATAATTGGTATACCAAAAAATATTTGCCTACGGCGCTTGCGGCAATGCTGGCATATATCCCGATCAACGCGTATTTCTTTTTCTTTGTATCACCTGTGAAAGTGTTGATGAATTTTATTTTAATTCCAAGTGTTGTTATTGTGATTACTTTCGGATTTTTAATGGCTGTTGCGGGGCTTTTCTCAAGTGTGGCTGCGCAGGCTCTGTCTCTGCCTGTGAGGGCTTTGCTTGAAATTTATGATTTGGTGAGCCGAGGGGCTTTGCAGATGCCCTTTTCCGTTATCCGCACGGGGCGGCCCGGTTTTGTTACGATGATTGTGCTGGTTGGTGTGCCCGTGGGTTTGGTTTACATCCTGCGGATCTACGGCATGGCGTATCACGGACACATGCGGCGGCTGGTGGCTGCGGCCTTGACGGCGGCACTGCTGTCATTTGCAATGCAAGCCGTAAACCCCAATGTCAACGTGACGTTTTTGTACGTAGGGCAGGGGGATGGAGCTGTCATACATTGTAATAGTTCAGCCGTCATCATTGACGGCGGCGGCGCGTTTGGCCGTGATATCGGCACAAACACAGGCATATTTACGCTTCTGCCGTATCTCAACTACCGTGGCATCAATCAGGCCTACGCGATCGCCAGCCATAATCATTTAGATCATACCATCGGCATAATCGAGGCCATGCTGGAAGGCCGCGTAAGCCGCCTGTTTGTCGCTGCCGCAAGCGTAGGCGAGGATTATATAGGCTTTGATCTGATGATGCAGGCGGCAGAAGCCAGTGGCACACCTGTATCGCTGCTGCAAGCGGGCGATGTGCTGCAAGTCGGCCGCAAACACTTTGAAGTGCTGCATCCTGAAGCTGACAGCGCTTGGAGCGGCAACAACGCATCGCTGGTGATCCGCTTAATCTACGGCGATACAAGCGTCTTGTTTACAGGCGACATAGAGCGCGAAGCCGAGGCTGCGATCTTGGAAGCGGGAATAAATGTGACAGCGGACGTACTAAAGATAGCACATCATGGCTCACGCACCTCCACCACACCTGAATTTCTGGCCGCCGTCTCCCCGGATGTGGCCGTAATGTCGGCCGGGCGCAATAACATGTTCAACCATCCGCATCCCACCACCCTGCGCACTCTGCGAGCGGACGACGTGCCATACGTTATAACATCAGAATCGGGCGCGGTACTGATGCGGACAAACGGCCGCCGAATCACCATACATACAATGAGATAATTTTTCGGAGGTATAAAATATGGATACTGCAATAAAGCACCACTTGAACAAAACCATAATAAACCGCCAAAAACTAACAGGCGGCTACACCTTCAACACTTGGCTGCTAACTCTTAGCGGCGGCGAAAAAATAATTTTTCGAGCGCGGCAAGATTTCGAGACAGGTGGGGGCAGAAAAATAATTATTTCAGACGTGCTTGAGCGGGAGAAATTCTTCTATGAAGGTATAAACAAAAAAATCGGGCGTTTTTGCCCGAAGGTGTATGTCGTCGATGGCTCTAAACAATTTTACGAAACGTCGTTTTGCATCATGGAATACATAGAGGGTATCCCGTTAAACCAATGCTTCGACAGCTTTGACGAAACACACAAAAACGCCATCCTATACAAAATCGGAGAAATAGCCGCGCAAATAAACGGCATCAAAATTAATTGTCACCACCCCTACATCAAAAACCGTGCATCTTGGGGCGAATATATGGCAGGCCGTCTAAAAGAACGCCTGATTCCACTCTTGCCGAGCGGAGCCATTAGGCAAGATGAGGCAGAAGACGT
>Ga0131853_10010933_pt1 | contig 16589 bp, 13 predicted proteins | sample TergutLab28metaG_FD_92764 | JGI IMG/M metagenome (GOLD analysis project Ga0131853, IMG submission 92764) | Labiotermes labralis P1 segment gut microbial communities from Petit-Saut dam, French Guiana - Lab288 P1 (version 2) (version 2) | ecosystem: Host-associated > Arthropoda: Insects >...
CGCAGGATCACGTGGCAGTCGTCGTTGCCGCGCGTCTCGAAGATCGCGGCCATGCCCATCTTCGTCATGCCCATGAACGCGTGGCTCGCGCTCGCGGCGACGATCGCGTCGGCGGCCACCTGCACGCCGCCGTCCGTGCCGTTCTTGAAGCCGATCGGACAGGACAGCCCCGACGCCAGTTGCCGGTGGCTCTGGCTCTCGGTCGTGCGCGCGCCGATCGCGCCCCACGCGACGAGATCGGCGATGTATTGCGGGCTCAGCAGATCGAGGAATTCGGTGCCGGTCGGCAGGCCCAGCGCGTTGATGTCGAGCAGCAGCTGCCGCGCGGCGCGCAGGCCTTCGTTGATGCGGAAGCTGCCGTCCAGACGCGGGTCGTTGATGTAGCCCTTCCAGCCCACGGTCGTGCGCGGCTTTTCGAAGTAGACGCGCATCACGATGAGGAGGTCGTCCGCCAGCGCGTCGGCCTTTTCCTTGAGCAGCTTCGCGTACTCCATGGCCTGGCCGTGATCGTGAATCGAGCACGGGCCGACCACGACGACGAGGCGGTCGTCGCGCGATCCAAGCACGTCGGCGATGCGCGCGCGGCTCGTCTCCACGAGCGTCTGCGTCGGCTGCGGCACGGGCAGTTCGTCGAGCAGCAAGGCGGGCGAGATCAGCGGACGAACCGCGCCGATGCGCACGTCGTCGATGCGGGTGCTGTCGACGGTCGCGTCTGCGATGCCGACTTCCTGGTCGTGCTGGGGATTGTCGATGCGGCTCATGATGCTCTCCTGCCCCACGCCCGAAGCGAGGGGTATGTGCGAGGGTCTGTAATTCGATGCTGGGGGGTGGGCAGGATTATCGCATCCGGCCGCGCAAGACCGGGCGAAGAACGAGGCGGCGTTGCGCCGCCTCGGGGTCGGACTGCGCGGTGGGCACCCGAACGGGCGAGCGCACCACGCGAATTCACTCAATCAGGACGTCGCGCCTGCCGCATAACGCTTGCCGCGCAGACGCTCCACGATACGCACGAGCCCATGCCACTGCTGCGCGATCAGGCCGCGGCCATACTCGCGCCCGTCGCCGTGCGGCGCGGGCAATTGATCGCGGATGCCGGTCGGCTCCAGGTCACGGCTCCAGGACGCGGTGCGAAACAGCATGTCCCACCACGGAAACAGCACGCCGAAGTTGCAGCCGTAACGCGTGCCTTCGTGGCCGTAGCCGACCGCATGATGGCGGCGATGGAACGCCGGGCTCACGAGGATGCGCTCAAACACGGAACCGAACGGCAGCCGCGCGTTGACGTGCTGCACGCTCTGCAGGAAGTTGCCGACGGAAACGAGCACCACATACTGCGTGGGCTGCACGCCGATGAACAGCGAGAGTGCCGCGAAGAACGCCGCGTTGATGATGTCGTCGACGAAGTGATTGCGGTCGTCGCACCAGAGCGACATCTGCCGCTGGCTGTGATGAACCGCGTGCAGTTCCCACCAGACGCCGAAGCGGTGCTGCCAGCGGTGATACCAGTAGCCGGCGAAGTCGAGCACGACGAGGTAGATCAGGAACGACACCATCGGCTTGTCGGTCACGCCGGGCCACAGGCTGTCCACGTCGATGTTCGGTACGTTGTAGATCGAAATGAGGCTCTGCCAGTGGTTGAACAGCGGCTGCAGCAGGAAGAAGAACACGATGTTCAGAATGCCGAGCTTCGCGATCCACGTGTACACGACGTCCGAGCGCAGCGCCTTGCGGTCGGACCACTGCTCGAGCGGGCGCAACGCCTCGAGCGGACGCAGCAGCACGTAGCTGCACACGACCTGCACGAGGCCGACGATCACCCAGTAAAGCGCGTCGTAGGTGTCTTCGTCGTAGCTCATGAAGCCGAACTTGTAGAAGAACGGCTGGACCACGTCCACGTAGACCTGCGTCTGCATCCACGACACCGCGTTGTCGAGTTGCGAGATCACTGTGTCAATCATTGCTGGCTCTCTTTCAGGTTGCTCGAGTGCTCGGGTTCATCCTGGCGTTCAATCCGGATTCGGCGCGTAGACCGGTGCATGGTCGTCGAAATAGAGACCGTGCGGCGAACGGCCCACGGCGATCGTGTCGATCAGCTTGTGCGTCGTGAGATCGATGATGCCGACGTGCTTCGAGAAGCGGAACGTCACCCACAGATAGCGCTTGTCGGCGGTCAGCGCCATGTCGTCGGGGCCGGGCAGCAGGCCCGTGATGTCGGCCACCTTCGTGAAATTCGTGTAGTCGAGGATGCTGATCGTGCTGTCGACACGGTTCGTCACCGCGATGTGCTTGCCGTCGTCGAGATTGCGGAAGTTGTGCGCGCCGCGGCCGGTTTCGATCTTCTTGACGACCTTGCGGTTTTTCACGTCCACCACGGCCACGTCGTTTTCGCCGGTCATGCCGACGAGCAGGAACTGGTCGCCGGGCGTGAGCCACAGGCCGGCGGGCGTGCTGCCCACGGGCAGGCGCCATTTCACGGTCTGCGTCGCCAGGTCGATCGCGGCCAGGTCGCCCGTGTCCTGCACGGTCACGTACACGGTCTTGCTGTCCGACGAGAACGTCATGTGGCTAGGCGTCTTCGCAAGCGGTATGCGTTTTGCGAGCGTGAAGTTCTGGCCGTCGTAATGGTAAATGTCGACGCGGTCCAGACGCAGGCCCGCCGTCACGAACCATTTGTGGTCCGGCGAGAAGCCGAGCTGATACGGATCTTCGATGCCTTCGAGGCGGCCCTTGATCTTGCCCGTGTGCGGATCGAGAAACAGCAGATCGTCCGAGACCGAGTCCGCGACGAGCAGCGTTTTGCCGTCGGGCGTGATCATCAGGTGATGCGGTTCCTTGCCGGTCGGCTCCTTGCCGACGACCTTGCGGGTCGCTTCGTCGATGAGCGTCAGCGCCGACTCGCCGGAGTCGAGCACGATGACCCGGTCGCCGTCCGCCGCAGCGGCCGGAGCGACGGCTGGAACCGTCGCAGGAACAGCGGCATGAGCGAACGAACTCCACGCCAGGGTGCCTGTGAGCAGCGCGCGGGCGACGCGGGATCGGGTCAGGGAAAGGATCGGATATGAAGGCATTTCGTAATGAACAGAGACAGGGACAGACGCAGACTGATTCGGAAAAGACGGGCAGCGCGCGCGACCGGAATGTGCTGAGATAGCGGGAAGTGCTGGCAGTTCCTGCACGGAATTTCTGCTTAACGCGCGAGTATACCGATCCGATGACGCGCAGGCGAAAGACCGCGGGCGCGCGAGCGCTCGCCAGGCGTTCTCCACAGCCTTCCAGGAGTCGTGCATGCACCATCGCACCCGCGAGGAATCGCTGGAATCGTTGCCCGAGGGTCTCACGAAAAACACGGCCGTCGCGGTGCGCGAAGCGCTCGAAGGACGCCGCCGCGGCCTCGCCCTGCTGCTGCCGCTCGCGGGGCCGGCGGTCGTGGTGTCGGTCGCCTACGTCGATCCGGGCAACTTCGCCACCAACATCCAGGCCGGCGCACGCTACGGCTATGCGCTGCTGTGGGTCGTGCTGCTCGCCAACATCGTCGCGATGCTGTTCCAGGCGCTCTCGGCGAAACTGGGCATCGTCACCGGCCGCAATCTGGCCGAACTGTGCCGCGAACGTCTGCCCGCGCCGCTCGTCTGGGTCATGTGGGGCGTGAGCGAGATCGCGGCCATGGCCACCGATCTCGCCGAATTTCTCGGCGGCGCGGTCGGCATCGCGCTGCTGTTTCACGTGCCGCTCCTCGCCGGCATGGCCGTCACGGCGATCGTGACCTACGGCCTGCTGCTGCTCGACAACGCCGGATTCCGTCCGCTCGAACTCGCGATCGGCGCGCTCGTCGGCGTCATCGGCCTGTGCTATCTGATCGAACTCTTCATCGCGCCGATCGAGTGGCCGAGCGTCCTGCACTACCTCGTGCGGCCGCGTCTGCCCGATGCGCCGGCCGTGATGATCGCCGTCGGCATCATCGGCGCCACGGTCATGCCGCATGCGTTATTCCTGCATTCGGGCTTGATGCAATTGCGCGTCGAGCCGCGCAACGACATCGAACGCACGCGCCTGCTGCGATTCTCGAACGTCGAGGTGCTGATTGCGCTGTCCATCGCGGGGCTCATCAACATGGCGATGATCATCATGGCGTCGGCGGCGTTTCACCACGGCTTTGCCGACGTCGCCGAAATCGGCACCGCCTACCGCACGCTCGCGCCGCTGCTCGGCGCCGGCGCGGCGCTCATCTTTCTCGTCGCGCTGATCGCCTCGGGCATCTCCAGTTCGGTCGTCGGCACGATGGCCGGGCAGATGATCATGCAGGGCTTCGTCGGCTTTCATATTCCCGTGTGGCTGCGCCGCGTCGTCACGATGGCGCCGAGCTTCGTCGTCGTGGCGCTCGGCGCGAACGTGACCGAGGCGCTCGTCGCAAGCCAGGTCGTGCTGAGTCTCGCGCTGCCCGTGCCGATGGCCGCGCTGCTCTGGTTCACGAGCCGCACCGAGGTAATGGGCGCGTATCGCAACCGCCCGCTCATGACCGGCGTCGCCGCGATCAGCGCCGCCGCCGTGCTCGCGCTCAACGTGGTGCTGGTGCTCGATACGTTCGGCGTGACGGTGCCCGGACTCGGGTAAACACCGCGGCACGCGTGCAAAAGCCACGGAAACCGTGCAACATGGGCCTTTTTCGCCGCGCCGTGCCGGACCGCGCCACCGGCCCGCACCGTTCGACCTCAACGCGCCATCCAGCCATCCAACTGACCTGCCATGACGAACAAGCCTGACCAAGCCGCATCCGAGCCGCCTCTCGACATGATCATCTTCGGCGGCGGAGGCGATCTGGCCGCGCGCAAGCTGCTCCCCGCGCTCTACATGGCGCACCTGCACAGCAATCTGCCGCCGGACACGCGCATCATCGCAGTGGGCCGCAAAGACTGGAGCGTCGACGAATATCGCGCCTTCATGGACGAGCAGTCGCGCCCGTTCATCGAAGAGCATGCCTTCGACAAAGACGCCTGGGAGCGCTTCCTCGCGCTGTTCCAGTACGTGATCATCGACGTCAACGTACCCGCGAATTACGCGCACCTGACGCAAGCCTCGCGTAAGGGCTCGGTGCGCGTGTTCTACCTGTCGACCTCGCCCGAACTGTTCACGACGATCTGCGACAACCTCGCCGGCGCGAAGCTCGTGGACCACCAGTCGCGCGTCGTGCTGGAAAAACCGCTCGGTCACGACCTCGCGTCGGCGCGAGAAATCAACGAATCGGTGGGCCGTCACTTCGCCGAATCGCAGATCTACCGCATCGACCACTATCTGGGCAAAGAGACCGTGCAGAACCTGATGGTGCTGCGCTTCGGCAATCCGATCTTCGGCCCGCTGTGGCAGGCGCCGTATATCCGCAGCGTGCAGATCACGGTGGCGGAGACGGTCGGCGTGGGCAGCCGCGCGGGCTTCTACGATCACACCGGCGCGCTGCGCGACATGGTGCAGAACCACCTGCTGCAACTGCTGTGCATCGTCGCGATGGAGCCGCCCGTTTCGCTCGATCCCGATGCCGTGCGCGACGAAAAGCTCAAGGTGCTGCGCTCGCTGCGCCCGATGTCGCTCGCCGATATCGCGCGCGACACCGTGCGTGGCCAGTATGCGGCGGGCGCCGTGGACGGCCAGCCCGTGAAGGGCTACCTCGAAGAGGACAACGTGCCGCCCGGCAGCCGCGCGGAAACGTTCGTCGCGCTGCGCGCGCAGATCAACAACTGGCGCTGGGCCAACGTGCCGTTCTTCCTGCGCACGGGCAAGCGTCTGCAGAAGCGTCAATCGGAGATCGTGATCGAATTCGCCGATCTGCCGTTCTCGATCTTCCCGAGCGGCCCGCGCAACTACGGCAACCGCCTCGTGATCCAGCTTCAGCCCGAAGAGTCGATCCAGTTGCAGATGCTCGCCAAGGAGCCCGGCAGCGGCATGAACATGCAGCCCGTGAACCTGAACCTCGATCTGCAGCAGGCGATGCCCGAACGGCGCGCCGAAGCCTACGAGCGTCTGCTGATCGACGTGGTGCGCGGGCGGCTCACGCACTTCATGCGCCGCGACGAACTCGAAGCCGCCTGGTCGTGGGTCGAGCCGATTCTCGACGGCTGGCAGGAACTGGGCGACCGTCCGCGCGTTTATACGGCGGGCACGTATGGGCCGGCCGCGTCGTCGGCGCTGCTGGCGCGTGAGGACATGTGCTGGGCCGAGGAGGACTGACGCGGTTTTTTATACGCGCGTATCGGGGTGTCGCGGGATCGGGATATAAGGCGGGGTGTCAGGTCCCCGCCGCCGCGATGCGCGCGCTCATCATCGCGTCGAATGCGCAGACGATGCGTTCGACGTAAGCGTTCTTGTGCGCGAGTTGCCCGCCCGGGCGCTCGCCGTGCACGAGCATCGTCGCGTTCGCCTCGAACACGAACACGCTGCCGTCCGCCAGCAGCGTGAAATCCACGCCCGCATAGTCGAGATCGAGTCGCCGCCCGATGGCCGCGAGCGCGGCCACTCCGCGCGCGCCGAGCACGGCGGCGGGATCGGCGAGAAAGCGCGCTTCTTCGTCGAGCTTCCAGCGCACGCCTTCCATGCCCGCCGAAACGTAGTGGACCATCCAGTGCGCAGAAATCGCGAGATGGTAAGGCCAGGGCTTGCGATCGACGAAGACCATGCGGTACTTGCGGCAGGCGCCGTCGGCGTCGCGCGTGTCGCGATATGCGGTGACATAGAACGGTCCCGTTTGCGCGGCGAGCGCAGTAATGAGTTCGGCGCGCGTGTCGCAGCGCACGAGCCCTTCCCCGCCGTGCGTCGCGACAGGGCGCACGAGGAGCGGCAAAACCAGTCCGGCGGCGTCGATGCGTGGCTGTGCGCTTTCTCCGGCTTCGATGCGGATGCAGGCCGCCGTCTGCACGTCGTTCAGGCCGCTCAGTTGGGCCGGCAGGCGGTCGCGCCGCGTGGCCGCCACGCGCTCGGGCGCGTTGAGCAATGGACGCGCCGCAGGCAGCGAGCGGGCGAACTGCGCGACGCGCGCCTGCAGCGGCGCGGCGATATCGGCGTCGCCGATCGCGTTGAACGCGAGATCGAACGGCGGCAACTGCGTGTCCTCGTCCGGCTGCGCGTAATCGAGCGCGTACTTGATGCGCGCGTTGCGCGGCGTAGGCACGAGCAGGTCGAACGGCACATTGCCCGCCGAGCGCCCCGCGCAGAGCAGCAGCACGCGGCGCACCGGCTCGCCCGACGATTCCACGTAGACACGCTGCAACCCATAGGCGCGATCGCGGCACTGATCGGCGAGGCCCGCGCGGCCCGCCTTCTCATGGATCGCCGCGAGGTTCTGCCACGCCCCGGCCTGAGCGCGGTCCAGATGGAGCGCAAGCTCGTACCAGCGCTGCGCAGCCGCGTGATCGTTTTTCATGAAGTAGCCGGTCGCGACCATCGCGATGCGTGCGACGCCCTGTGCGCCTGCTCCTCCCGGCGCATGCGCCTCTGGCGCCTCGAGCGCCTCCAGCGCCTCGGCGGCGATCAGATGCGCGAGCGCCGCCAGTTCGTCGCCGCCGGCGCGGGCGCGTTGCGCCGCGTCGCGGTGCTGGGCGGACGTATCGGTCATGGGGGGCAGCAGATCGTCGATCATCGGCGCGCCCGCGTCAGGCGGGCCGGCAGTGGGCAGAGCGGGAAGTCTAACGGGACGCGCGACAGGCAGGCAAAATTCTCCGTCAACCACCGCGCCCACCCCGCTCTCCCGGTCCAACCCGCGCCAGAGTGTAAACTGCTGCCTTTTTTGTCTCTCGTGACAGGTATGGTGCAAGCCTCTGCGCGGGCGGCGCTGAGCGGACCGACGCTCGTGCGCCTGCTCGCCCAACTGACCGACGCCGACGTCGTAGAAGCGCGCCAGTCGCTCCCGGACCGCCTGAGCCAGTGGCTCGGCTGGACCGACGCGATCGCGCTGTCCACGGCCCTCGGCGGCGAGCCGCCGGGCGCGCCCGGCCGCGGCGGCGTCGCGCGCGACGACACGAGCCTGTGCGCGAGCGTGCGCAGCGCACTGACGAAGGCGATCGCGCGCGAGGGCATGCTGGCGGCCCATCCACGCGATGCACGCGATATGCGCGACCCGCGCCGGGTGCCGCCTGCCGCCGCGAGCAGCGAGCCGCCCGACCAGGCCAACTACGCCGACTATCGCGACTATCGCCAGCGCTATCTGTCCCTTCAGCAGACGATGGAGACCGAGATCGGCCAGTTGCGCGCCCGCCTGCGCACGCTACTTGCGGCGCAGTCGCCCGCGTTCGCCCGCCTCGCGGCCGTGGACGCCATCATGGAGCGCTCGCTCGTCGCACGCGAGCGCAGCCTGCTCGCGTCGATTCCGGTCACGCTCGGCGCGTACTTCGAGCGTCTGCGCGCGGCAGAACAGGACCCGCCGGACAACCCGGACGAGCCGTCCGCGCCCCGCGCGTGGCTCGCCGTCTTCCGTCAAACCATGCAGAGCGTGTTGCTCGCCGAACTCGAAGTTCGGTTTCAACCGGTAGAGGGGCTGCTCGCCGCCCTTCGCGCCCGCTAATTCAGCCGTTACAGCCGTTATGTCCCGATTCCGTTTCGACCTCGTTGTTTTCCTGGCCGGCTGCATCGCCGTCTGCTGGATCGCCGCCGGTTTTCTCTCGAACCCGCTCGGGCTCGCCGTTACGTTGCTGATCGGCGTCTGCTATCTCGCGGGCGTGTTCGAGCTTCGGCGCTACGACGCGGCCACTGCCACGCTCGATCAAGCCGTCGCCTCGCTCGACGCGCCGCCCGCCGCGCTCGACGCCTGGCTCGCCCGTCTCGATGCGAGCCTGCGCGGCCCGGTGCGCCTGCGCATCGCGGGCGAACGCGTCGCGCTGCCCGGCCCCGCGCTGACGCCGTATCTGGTCGGCCTGCTGGTGCTGCTCGGCATGCTCGGCACGCTGCTCGGCATGGTCGCGACGCTCAAGGGCACGGGCGCCGCGCTCGAAAGCGCGACCGATCCGCTCGCGATCCGCGCCTCGCTCGCCGCGCCCGTCAGCGGGCTCGGTTTTGCGTTCGGCACCTCGATCGCCGGCGTCGCGACGTCCGCGATGCTCGGCCTGCTGTCCGCGTTCGGCCGCCGCCGTCGCGCCGAGGCCGCGGCACGCCTCGACATGAAAATCGCGACGACGCTGCATGTGTTCTCGCACGCCCATCAGCGTGAGGCGACGCTCAAGCTGCTGGAGCGCCAGGCCGATGCGATGCCGATGCTCGTCGACCGGCTCGCGGCCATGATGCAGGCCATCGAGCAGCAGAGCCTTGCGCTGGGCGAACGGCAGATCGTACTTCAGCAACAGTTTCTGGGCCGCGCCCAGGCCGCCTACGCCGGGCTCGCCGATTCAGTGACGCGCTCGCTCACCGACAGCGTCGCCGCCGGAGCGCGCGCGGCAGGCGATGCGATCCAGCCCGTCGTCGCAACGACGATGGCGAATCTCAAGGTCGAGACGGCTGCGCTGCACGATGCCGTGAGGCAGGCGGTCGAGCGTCAACTCGCCGGTATTTCTGGTGGCCTCGAAGCCACGATGGCGAAGCTCCAGACCGGCACGGCCACGCTGCAAGAAACCGTGACGCAAGCCGTCGAACGCCAGCTCGCCGGCATCTCGGGCGGACTCGAAACGACGACGGCCACCGTCTCGACGCTGTGGCGCGACGCGCTCGCCGATCATCGCCGTTCGAACGAAACGCTCGCCGCCGATCTGCGCGCGTCGCTCGACCGCTACGCCGACGCCTTCGAGCACCGCTCGACAAACCTGCTCGACGGCGTCGCCACGCGACTCGAACACACGGCGGACACGGTATCGCAGAACTGGAACACGGCGCTGGCCGAACAGACGCTCGCGAGCGAAAAACTGGCCGCCGGTCACGAACAGGCGCTGTCCGCCGCCGCGACGACGTTCGAACAGCACGCGAGCGCCCTGCTGCGCACCGTCGACGCGTCGCACGCCACGCTGCAGGCAGGCCTCGCGGCGCAGGACGAAGCGCGACTCGCCGCCTGGCGCGAGAGCGTCGCCGCGATGAGCACGGCACTGCGCGACCATTGGGACGCCGCGGCCACGCAAACGACGCAGCGTCAACAGGCGATCTGCGACACGCTGGAGCGCACCGCCAACGCGATCACGACGCAGACGCAGGCCCAGGCGCGCGAAACGATCGACGAGATCGCACAGCTCGTGCAGGCCGCATCCGAAGCGCCGCGCGCCGCCGCCGAAGTCATCGCCGAGTTGCGCCAGAAGCTCTCGGAGAGCATGGCGCGCGACACCGCCGTGCTCGAAGAGCGCAGCCGCCTGCTCGCAACGCTCCAGACTCTGCTCGACGCGGTCAACCACGCCTCGACGCAACAGCGCGGCGCGATCGACGCGCTCGTCAGCACGTCGGCCGATCTGCTCGAACGCGTCGGCACACGTTTCTCGGATCGTGTGGAATCCGAAGCAAATCGACTCGATGCCGTGGCCCAGCACGTCACGCGAGGGGCGACGGAGGTGGCCAGCCTCGGCGAAACCTTCGGCGCGGCCGTGCAGACGTTCGGCAGTTCGAACGACAAGCTCGTCGAACATCTGCAACGCATCGAGGGCGCGCTCGACAAATCGCTCGCGCGCAGCGATGAACAGCTTGCCTACTACGTCGCGCAGGCGCGCGAAGTGGTGGACCTCAGCATGCTCGCGCAAAAGCAGATCATGGAAGAACTGCAACGCGTGGCCGGCCGTAATGCGGTGGCGGGAGCGGTGGCAGGAGCCGAAACGGCATGAACGAGGACATCGACGGCGGCATCGACGGGAGCATCGAAGCGGCGACGCCCATCTGGGCCGCGTTCAGCGACCTGATGTCGGTCCTGCTCGGCGCATTCGTGCTGATACTCGTGGCCGTGATCGGTCTGCAGCTCGAACTCTCGACGAAGCTCAACCAGGAGGTCAAGCAGCACCAGCTCGAAATCGCGCGCCGCAAGACGCTCGAACAGGCGCTGGCCGGGCCGCTCGCGGCGGGACGCATCACGCTCGTGAACGGCCGCATCGGCATCAGCGGCAGCGTGCTGTTCGCGCTGAACTCGGACCAGTTGCAGCCCGCGGGACGCGATCTGCTCAAGAGCCTTGCCGGGCCGCTGGCCGCCTATCTGAAGACGCACGACGAGATTCTGATGATCAGCGGCTTCGCCGACGACCAGCAGGTGCGCGCGGGCAACCGCCGCTTCGCCGACAACTGGGAACTGTCCGCGCAGCGCGCGCTGACGGTGACGCGCGCGTTCATCGACGAGGGCGTGCCGGCGGCGTCGGTGTTCGCGGCCGCGTTCGGGTCCGAGCAGCCGGTCAGTTCGAACGCCGATGAAAGCGGACGGGCGAAGAACCGTCGCGTGGAAATCGCGCCGGTGCCGCGCTCGACGGCGGCGGGAGGCACGCGCGGTGAGTGACGAACTTCGCGGCCCGCTCGGCGAACTGGCCGATTCGATGACGGCGCGGCAGAACCCCGCGCTCGCGCCCGACATGCTCGACTATTTCCGCAAGACGTGGACCGGCCTGCGCACGGAAAACCAGCTACACCAGTCGCTCGTGCAGGTGCCGCAGAATGCCGGGCCGCTCAATTCGAACAGCCTCGTGCATCGCTCGCTTTCGCTGATGCGCGAGCTTTCGCCCGGTTATCTGCAGCACTTCCTGACTTATGTGGACGCGCTGTCGTGGATGGATCGGATGAACGGGAGCGAGGTTGCCGCGAGCAAGGAGACGGCGCGCACGGTGAGCGGCAAGAAAGGAACGCGCGGCAAGGCGCGGTGAATCAGCGGGTGAATCAGTTGGCCCGCCGCACGGACCAGAGCGCCACCGCCATCAAGCCGATGCCGACGATCTGCACCGTTCCGAGCGCGTGTCCATACACGACCCTGTCGACGAGAATGGCCGTCAACGGATAGACGAACTGCAATAGCGCGATATTGCCGGCCCGCAACCGGCTCATCCCCGCATACAGCACGACGTAGGCGAGACCCGTGTGAATCACGCCGATCCCGGCAAGCCACGCCCACGTCGAACCCAGCGACGGCAAACCGTGCACGAACGGCCACCAGAACGTCGCCACCACGCCGATGAAACACTGCCACGCCGCCAGCGCGAACGAGCTGACCTGCGTCGCCATGCGGGCGATCAGCACCACACCTGCATAAGCGAGCGAACCCGCCAGGCACATCGCTACACCGCTCCAATAGCCGGCAGGCCTCGCCTGGTGCAGCGGATTGCCGCCGTTCAGCAGGCCGGTTGCGAGCACGAGCCCCGCCAGCGCGATCAGCGTCGCGATCGCGCGTTGCGGGGAAATCCTTTCCCGCAACAACCACGCGCCCATCAAGATCACCCAGAACGGCTGCACGTTGAAGATCACCGTCGAGAGCGCAATCGAGGTGCGGGGAATCGCCGCGAAAAACAAACCCCAATTCACCACCATCAGGATTCCGGCGGCTAGCGCGTACTGCAAGGCACGCCCGGAGAGCCGCAGTTCCGCGATGCGCCCGTCCATCAGCCCCCACAGCAACAAGGCCACGCCGCCGAATCCGCATCGAAACAGCACGGTGGTGACAGGGTCCTGCCCGGCCTGCACGATGAACACGCCGATCGTGCCGAGCATCAGGCCGCCGGCCACCATCAGCATGACGCCGGTCCGCTCGGGGCGCGTGTCCGGCCGAGCAACCCTCAACGCGGGAGAAAGAGATGTCGTGGATTTCATGTCGCCGATTGTGTGCAGGTTGACGGCAACCGAAAAGCGAATTTATATTGCGATAATCATTCGATTATCGAATACATCGCCATGCTTCCCAAAGACCTGCATCCGGACTGGCTGCGCGCATTCGTGGCCGCCGTCGACACCGGCTCGCTAACGGCCGCGGCCAAACTCGTCTATCGTTCGCAGTCCGCAGTAAGTATGCAGATCAAGAAGCTTGAAGAGGTGATCGGCAAGCCCTTGCTGACGCGCGATGCGAAGCATCTGTCACTGACGCCGTCGGGTGCCGATCTGCTCGTCTACGCGCGGCGCATGCTGGAATTACAGGCCGAAGCGCTTTCCCTGCTGCAGGGGCCGCATATCACGGGACAAATCCGTCTGGGGGCGCCCGACGACTATGCGCTGCCCTACCTGACACCGGTGTTGCGTCAGTTCTCCACGCGCTATCCGAACATCGAGGTCACGCTGGTCTGCGAGCAGTCCACCGTGCTGATTCCCAAAATCGAGCGCAACGAACTCGATCTCGCCGTGGTGACGCGCGACCACGCCGAACGCGGAACGCTGCTGTTTCAGGAGGGTCTGGTCTGGGTGGGAGCCGAAGCGCATGAGGCCTGGCGTCGCGATCCGCTACCGATTGCGGTTCATGAAGTCGGCAGTCTTCCGCGAACCTATGTGCTCGCGGCACTAACCGCGCAGAAGCGGCCCTACCGGATCGTCTATCACAGCCCGAACGTCGCGGGCCAGCATGCGGCCGCCGCAAGCGGCATGGCGATCGCGGTGCTCACGCGCTGCAGCGTGCCCGCCGCGCTGAAGATACTCGATGCGCGGCAGGGCTTACCTGAACTACCCGATCTCGACGTCGCACTCGTGCGCGGGAAAAAATCGGTGCGCTCACAAGCGGTTGACGCGATGCACGAGCAGATCGTGCTCGCATTGCGCAAGTGAGCGCGCAACCGCTGTTCTAGCTCTCGACCGGAAAATCCGCCGCCACGCTCGTCGCGTGCCACTCGTCGATATCGGCGAGCGCGGCACGCAGCCGCTTCGCGACCACGTCCACGCCAAACGCGCCCAGCACGAGATGGCGCGGCGGCTTCTCCACTTCGGTGATGCGGATCATCGCCTGCGCGGCGCGCGCCGGATCGCCGGCCTGCGTACCGCTCTTGGCCGCCGTGTTCTTCATACGCGCGGCCGCCGTCTCGGCGTAGTCGGCGATCCGGCTCGGCGTCTGTCTGAGCGAGCGGCCCGCCCAATCCGTGCGGAACGGCCCCGGCTCCACGCAGGTCACCTTGATGCCGAGCGGACCGACCTCGGCGAGCAGCGCGTCGGACCACCCCTCGATAGCGTGTTTTGTGGCGGAATAGTAGCCCGAGCCCGGAAACCCGACGAGTCCGCCAACCGACGTAATGTTGATCACATGTCCGCCGTGCTGCGCGCGCATCACCGGCAACACCGCGCGCGTGAGCGCGAACAGGCCGAACACGTTCGTGTCGAACTGGGCGCGAATCTCCTTCTCGTCGCCTTCCTCGACCGTGCTCTGGTAACCGTAACCGGCGTTATTCACCAGCACGTCGATGGCGCCGAAACGCTCGCGTGCGGCCGCCACCGCCGCGTCGATCTGCGCGGCGTCGGTCACGTCGAGCGCCACCCGCAGCAAGCGCGCGTCGCTGCCCTCCGCGGCTGAGTCGAGCGAATCGAGCGCCTCGATGCGGCGCGCCGTGGCGACGCAGCGCCAGCCGCGCGCGAGCACCGCTTGCGCGAGTTCACGGCCGAAGCCGGTGGAACAGCCGGTAATGAACCAGACAGGCGTCGTGTTCGTACTCATGGATGTGCCTCGTGAACGAAAAAGGGGTGGACGGACGCGCCGATTACGCGATCGCGGACTGCTCATGATAGCGGCGACACTGCCAACGTGCAGCGCAGGTCCTCGGGCGTTCAGGCGTCCGTGATCAGCGCTGATCTTCGGCGATCAGGTCCGCCGCCTTCTCGGCGACCATCATCACCGCGCCCTGCGTATTGCCCGACACCATCGACGGCATCACCGACGCATCGACCACGCGCAGCCCGGCCAGTCCGCGCACGCGCAGCCGTTCGTCGGTCACGGCCAGATCGTCGGCGCCCATGCGGCAGGTGCCGATCGGGTGATAGATGGTCTGCCCGTTGCGGCGCGCGAAATCGAGCCACTGATCGAACGTTTCGACATCGCGCCCCGGACTCGTTTCGGATTGCACATAGCGCTGCATCGCGGGCTGGCCGACGATGCGACGCGCAATTCGCATGCCTTCGACGAGGCTCGCACGATCGACTTCGGCGTCGAGAAAATTCGGCCGGATCGCAGGGGCGTCGTAGGCACTCGCCGACTTGACATGGATGGTGCCGATCGACTGCGGCCTCAGTTGCGCGACGCCGATCGTCATCCCCGGATGGCGATCGAGAATCCGCTCCGCCGCGTTCGCATAGCTCGCATGCACGAAGAAATACTGGACATCGGGCCCGCTCAGGGCGACATCGGTTTTCACGAACCCGTGCACGAGCCCGGTGCCGAGCGACAGGATGCCCTTGCCCGTCGCGTAGTAGCGCGCGGCCTGAGCGGCCAGGCGCCAGCCGCGCGACAACTCGTTGAGCGTTACCGTGTTGCGCACGCGCCAGTTCATGCGCGTCGCGAAGTGGTCGATGTAGTTTTCGCCGACACCGGGCAGCGCATGCACGACCGGAATCTCGAACCGCTGTAGCAGCGCGGGGTTGCCGACGCCCGACACCTCGAGCAGTTGCGGCGACTGCACCGCGCCGAGGCACACGAGCGTTTCTCTGCGCGGACGGACTTCGAAGGTCTGCGCGCCCTTCCGATAGACGAGGCCGGTGCAGCGCCGTCCGTCGAACGTGAGCTTTTCGACGCGGGCATCGCATTCGATGTGCAGGTTGCGGCGTTGTCGCGCGCTCGACAGATAACCGTCGACTACGCTCCAGCGCCGCCCGCGATGCTGCAGCACCTGGTAGTAGCCGAAGCCTTCCTGGCTCGCGCCGTTATAGTCGTCGTTCAGCGGCTGGCCGTCCTCGCGCGCGGCGGCGAGAAACGCTTCGGCCACCGCAAATCGTTCGCTTACCTGAACGATCTGCATCGGCCCGCTTTTGCCGCGCGTGGGGCCGCCTGCATCGTAATGCTCGAAGCGCCGGAAATACGGCTCGACGTCTGCGAAAGACCAACCGCGCGCGCCGCGTTCAGCCCATGCATCGTAATCCTGCGGCTGGCCTCGCACGTAGATCATGCCGTTGATCAGCGTCGAGCCGCCAAGGCCCTTGCCGCGCGGCACCGCAATCGTGCGGCCGTAGACGTTGTCCTCCGGCTCGGTCTGAAAGCGCCAGTTGAACGCCGGGTCGACGAGCAGCTTGCTGAAGCCGGCCGGAACCGGAATCCAGCGATTCGCTTGCGCCCCACCCGCCTCGACCAGCAGCACACGGTATCGCCCGCCCTCGGTCAGCCGGCTCGCGAGAATGCTGCCCGCGGTGCCGCCCCCGGCAATCACAAAGTCGTAGTCTTCGATCGTGGTCATTTCGCCCCCTCCGTTTTATTCTTTTCGCCGTTTCAAGCCGCCGGTTGCGCCGTGTCGACGCCGAGAAAACCCGCCATCAACGCGATCTGCGCGGCAAGCATCGGCAGACCGTGATGCACACGGCAGCCGCGCGCCCGGGCCGCGATGAGCAGCGGCGTTTCGACCGGCTGCATGATCACTTCGCAGACGAGTTGCGCCGGCTCCAGCTTCGCGGCATCGAGCGGCAGCGCATCGCCCTCCTTGAGTCCGAGCGAGGTGCCGTTGATCACGAGGTCGTGTCCGCTCGGGTCGTCGGTGCCCGCCGCGATCTGCGCGTGCGGATAC
>Ga0131853_10010935_pt1 | contig 16589 bp, 10 predicted proteins | sample TergutLab28metaG_FD_92764 | JGI IMG/M metagenome (GOLD analysis project Ga0131853, IMG submission 92764) | Labiotermes labralis P1 segment gut microbial communities from Petit-Saut dam, French Guiana - Lab288 P1 (version 2) (version 2) | ecosystem: Host-associated > Arthropoda: Insects >...
GGTGAGAGATGTGTAGTAAGAAAGATGCAGTGAGAGGACAGAACAAATGGAGGAAAGAGGACTATCTTCTCACCTGCTTTTCCTTTCATTTTCGTCTTCCTCCCAAAGCTTCAGTTCACTTGCTATGCTAGCAGGCTGTACACATCACTTTCCTCCCCACTTTTGCACTCCACAATACAATCAGTTCTCCCAACAACTTATTCTTCTTGGACTACTCTGCAGATGTAGGCCTGTAGGCTGCTTTGAAACATCACTAAAAATTGCCAGAAGATTGGAAATTCATCGTAAATGCTATGACAGGCTTGAATTACACATATAAGTGGTGTAACCAAAGATTTTTGTCCTCCTCACCAATTATTAACCAACACTTATGTACCACACTGTGTACATTAAATCACATAGTAGTTACTGCTCTGACATGTTTCGGCTTCTACTGACACCATCTTCAGGAAGCTCCTGTCTAACTGTAAATTCTTGGCAACACATTAAATGATTATAAGCATTTGTTGACCGTTTTTTATGACATCACAGCTCTTTAAACACACATGCACAACTTTGAATATCACCAAAGCTCCTTCAGTAATGTGTCTACTGTAGCAGTTAAAAGTTAAAACCACAGGCAGACAAGTTTTTATTACCACTGAAGTTCCTCAGTCATAAAAATAAATGGTAAACATTTAAATGTAATATGAACATGATGCAGGGCACATATGACATTCTTTGTCTTCTCATTCCTGTGAACACTGGTTTACCTCATATCCACATGACTGTAGTGCCTTTCCTCCACATTTGTAGGCTGCAGTTGTTCAAAACAAAATATGTGAACAGCCTGCACCCTACAACAAATTGTCAAAACCATCATGATGCCGTACTTAGAGTACTGCATCATGATGGCTTATTAAGATCTGCATACTAGCTCATCACAGCAGTGATGAAATATCTCTGACCGATCTCTGCTTTACACATCCCAATGTTAACATTGCTTCACTGTGTAAAATGTATATAAAAAATAAGAGGATATTCCTGAAACAGAAACATTTACTCATTATTCCTAATGTTTTACCTAACTGGCCAGGTTTGTGTCACAGCCAACAGCTAGCAATTGATTTACAAGGAAGCATGTAGAATTTGGTCTATGCACACATACATGCTGAATGCTGGTAAACAGAATATATGTTTCGAGTGTAATTTCGATAACTATATTTCATAGATAGATATATATATATAGAGTTCACACACACACACACACGCAAACAAGAATCTCCCTCTCAATATGGCCACAGGTCACTGCACATGCAAGAGTTAAACAGAACTGCATACATGTACTTATGTGGAAATAACAATGTAGCTATACGCATAGAATGAGTCAAAAGTCACCATGCACCCAATATACTAACGCCAAAACTGCCTCATTCTTAGTACTACTGTCACAAATGCCTCACTCTTAGTAATATGGACCATGTGACTTGTGGCACACAAAGTGACCAACTCTCCCTTCCTCGAACTATGTCATTTCACTGTTTCTTGGAACGAAAGCATGTCCAGACGCAAGCTAGTGTTACTGTAGGTGCCCAGTGACTTTTGGCTCACTCTGTATCTGCTTCATTCAGAACATTGAAAACTGTACCAAAACTTCTTGTTTATTTCAGAATTACGTTCTGACGCTGCTAAACCCTATGTATGAGAAACTCGGATTTCATACATTGGCAAATGATGACCATCCAACAAAGTTGATTCGAAACACTGTTTTGACTTGGGCTTGTAAATTTAATAGCTCAGTGTGCATTGAAAGTGCCTCAGAATTCTTTATGCAATGGAAGGATGATCCAAATGCCAACTTGTAAGTTGAATAAAGCAGTATTTTTGTGTTTATTTCATTAGCTCAAACACAAACAGTAGACAGCACTTTTCATCAACTTGAAATTGCCATGGAAAACAGAATTGGTACACATCATTAAGAATGGATCAGATACTACAATATATGTTCCATGGTGGAAAGACAGTGTTAGGACTGACAGAATTTTAAATTCTCTTTGAAATAAGCAGCAATTACCAAGGACTGCAAAGAATGTACTGGCAATATAAAAAAGGCTGATAAACTGAACTGTAATACCATTTTATGGATCTCCCTCTTACAGACTTTGTATCATATTCAATCCTATATTCCTCTGGTAAAGTTAATGCTATACATGGAAAAATTTTTAGAAATCTTTGGTGTGGATTGACTTAACAGGTTAAATGCTGGTTAGATTTTCTATATACCTAACATTTAGTTAAAAAGAATACAAGTGAAATCATACATCAACTATTTAATTAAAGCTTCAAAATTCTGAGACTTAGCTGACAGTGAAGTACTGTACTACAAGGAATAACATTAACAAATCAAAACTGAATACATGAAATCAAGAACTAATTACATATGGGGAATTCTTGCTACCATTCAGTCTTCCTGTTGGTTATTTAAACACATTAAGTATTAAAATAAACAGAAATACTAGTATTTTGTATGGATGTGACACTTCGTATCTCACATTAAGGGAAGAACAACAAGTTGAGGCTCTTTGAAAACATAATGCTGAGGAGGATGTTGGGCCTAACAGGGAGGAAGTAACAGGAAAATGGTGAAAACTGCACAATGAACAGCTTCATAATTTGTACTGCTCTCCAAATACATATTATTAGTTGATCAAATCAAGATGTATAAAACAGATGGGGCATGTGCCATGTATGGGGTGAAGAGAAAAGTATACAGTGTTTTTGTGGGGAAATCTGAAAGAAAGGGAACGCTCGGAAAACCTAGGCATAGATGGGCAGGTAATATTACAGTGGATCTCAAATATAATGGCAGGGCACACCCTGGAATGATCTCACAAGTGGCTGGCTGCTGTGAACCTGAATCTTAGGTTTCCACAAAATTAGGGGTACTATTGGGTTCTCTAGGAATTTGTGCTTACATAAATTCAAAACAAAGCCATTGTTAATAACCCAGGGAGTGGTGGAGGTCCTCATAAAGTATTGTATTGTTTCAGGATTCCACCAGACCTCAGGAGTGTTGTATACTGTTCAGCTCTAAGTAATGGAGGAGAAGAGGAGTGGAGCTTCCTTTGGGACCAGTACAATAATACTAATGTGGCAACTGATCAGGTTCTCATACTGGCTGCTCTTGGATGTACAAGCAACACCAGTCTGTTGAACAGGTAAGCTACAGTCACAAACCATGTAACAGTGGGCCTGAAAGTATGGACTGCAATGCTTTAAGCAAAGACTCCATAAATAAATTGTCCCACTCACTGTGGATAAGCTAACAGCAACAATTAGCTAGTACATTGTACTTTGAAAAGTCTTAACAGTTTGTAATGGTGGTGTGTTATTGATGTACATCATCTCTATTTCTATTAAACAAGAAGGCAATGTACATATACTGCAAAAATGAGGTGTGTTGTTTAACCATTGTTACCATGGAAAAGCAGTAGGTATTACATATTACAAGTGTGAGTCTGTAGCCTTAGTTATCCACTGTGCAAAGCACATGTTCTGTGTTGTCATCTGTGGCATGTCTGGTTCTACCATATTTTTTTACTTTATCCTATACACAGCCTGATTTTCAGAAAAACATAAAACATGTGTTTTGATTTTCTCTATGACATTCGTCTGAAACATTTCTCACTCTAAGAAGAACTGAGTGAGAATAACCATGACCTAAAAAGTGTAATACTGGAGTGTAATAACTAGTATTACATGCAGCTGCCCCAGTAATATGTGTGGGTGTGGGCCATACTACACATTAAATAACACCAGAATTTTACCCCACATAAAAACCAGTACCAGAAAACACATTCATTAATAATTTGAATACATTACAATCTTGTCAAAATCAGCAACAGGTTACTTTCACTACAAATCAAACTGGCATGACAACTGATATCAATTTTCCACAACATATGTATATAAGTAAACATCTTGCATTGATCACCTTATAACAAAGTTCATCATTTCCACAATAAGAAAAAACAAAATGACAATAAAACAGGTGGAAATAGCTGTTTCATTGAACTCTAAGGGAGGGATCAAAACACAAAAAAGTAATGTATATGTTTCTCCATTGTCCTGTCATTAGTATTACTGCCTGATTTCCATCATCATTCCTGCATCAGTAACATCACTAACAACAATCTGTTCATGGTACAAAAAGATTCTATTGAAGTTACAGAAGTACTGTAGGGTTGTATGGAGAGACAACTACAGTACCACACATGTATAATATTTATTAACGTCTTAAGTTGTATGGTGTTCGAGTGCTGTGGCTAGAATGCCACGTTTAGTTTTGTGTCTGCTACCCGGTTTTCCCCAGCGGTGTTAGTTGTGGTGTATAGTAGGGCTGCTGTATAATAAAGAAGCATCCAGTCGGCTGCGACCGAGGATGTACCCCTTGGATGTGCGGCTGAGATTGGCCGGAGGACCACGGTGAATTGTAGCAGCTCATGGCAGTTGCAGGAGCAGGACGAGTGCTTCTGGCAGCATGCTCGGTTGAGCGGTGGTGTGCCTGGTCCATGAGGCATCGTGGTCAGGCATTCGGACATTGTTTCTTCCTTCTTGACGTGTTGAAGCTGACAGTCCCTTTCTTCATGGGTACTCCTCCTGTAGTGAGCCGTAAATGCCATGCCATGCCATGCCAAGCCAAGCAAGCCAAGCCAAGCCAAGCCAAGCCAAACTGCTAAAAGGGGGGCGCGGCGACTTGCGCTTTGCACAAGTCAACGTCCCCCTCTCAATTAGCCATTCCTGCGTTTGACCGTATCGCTGGACTCTTTAACAGACACCTAAACTCTAACATAGGGATATGCTTACTCTATCAATTTTAAAGTCAGGCTGAGGGCCTTGAGTGATCATGTCAAAGACTAGGGTCTAAATTGCCCTGGACTAATTATGGGAGGGATAAACTTTGGTTGGTAGGCTGTCTGCGTTCTGAGCCCAGACTGGCTCAGTCGCAAACTGGAGTTATGCGACTTTTGTCAGGCGCTTTGGTGAAGTCGCTGTGCTTGGGGGAGAGCAATGTGGGCTGTGCTCCGAGTTTGCATTGTATACCCTGGCATTTGCCTTACAACTGAGGAAAAATCATGGAAAAGCCTCAATCAGGGTAACCGAAGGTCGTTCGGGTGATCGGCGTCGAACGCGGTTCGTTTAGTCGACTTGACCATCGCGGGTGATGGCCTCCACTGGCCTGTTGGCCCCTGCTGCCCTTGGATTTCGCGTCAGGCGATGGGGTCAACCCTCGGTCAGCGTAAGTATCTGCCGAGTGGCCGTAATAGGGGGTTCCCCTCATCACCTAACTTTGAGTCAAAGCTCTCAGTCAGGACTCTGATGTGGTCGTCAAAGAGCGGAACACCTAGATCCTCGTGTATCTGCCTGTTACTTACGTACCAGGGGGCACCAGTAGCGAGGCAAAGACACTTGAATTGTAACATTTGTAGCCTCCGAACATTGGTGCTGGCAGCGGACCTCCACGCGGGGCACGCATAGTCCATCATGGGACGGATGAGCTGCTTCTATTGCAGGACTTCATTCCTGATGGAGAGATCACTCTTCCTATTCAGGAGGGGACCCAGCACACCCATCCTTTGAGCAGCCCTCTTCCTGACCTGATCAATGCGAGGTGACCAGGTGACTCGTGTATCTAGGGTCATCCCCAGATAAAAAGTTGTGTCGACCCCTTGGATTGGTTCCCCGAAGAGTGTTACTGGTCGCGGCTGGATGAAGCGCCGTCCGGCACGCGCGAAGATAATCGCGGTGCTCTTAGAGACATTAATGGCGATTCTTCATTCACTCAACCACCATTGAAGACCGCTGACGTATGAACCCAGGTAGCTGACGAACAGTGTCAGCTTGCGGGACATGGTTATGATGGCCGTGACGACCACGTAGAGGGTCAACTCCATGTGGTGCGAGGGTGAGGGCATGTCGTTGACATACAGACTGAAGAGGACAGAGGAGATCAATCCACCCTGAGCTACCCCAGTCTGCATGCCTTGACGAGATGACGTGGCCGTCTGGAAGGACGCTTAAAACATCCGACCCCTGAGGTAGGATGAGATTGTATGGACTGTGTAAGACGGAAAGTTTAGAAGCGTTAGCTTGTATAAGAAGCCATCGATCCAGACGGTATCGATGGATTTTGGCCACGTTGAGGAAAACTGCGCTGGTTAGCATCTTTTCGCCGAAATTCCTGGTTATTCTTTCAACGAGGCGGACCAGCTGTAAGGACATGCATGGGTCTAAACTCAAACTGCTCATCTCGCATCAATCTGAACTTGCTTACTACATGGTGGCTGTCGCTTTGAGGCCCTCCTTTTGTTCTGAGCTCCAGCTGTTCTGCCTATTCTGCCATTGGCTAGTTAACGGAGCAGAGAGGCATGGCTAGGTTAATGGTTATCGGTGGCTTGAGATGTGTGATGGAAAACGGTTGCTGTTGTGTGAGTATAAGGAGCAGTGACTGGAGGTAGAGGGAGATAGAAGGAGAGAGAGAGAGTTGTGATGTAAAGTGGGAAAATAGTTACAGCCTGATTTGGTGCGTGGACCAGTTTTGCTGTGAGGAGAGACGGAGAACTGAATGTTGTGTGACAGCAGTAGATGTGCTGTCATTTGGGTGTTCCCACAAAGTACTGACAAATATAACAGCATTACTGCTAACAATTCTTGCCTTTACAGACACCCAGTACATGTGTCAACAAAGACTTTCATGTGTCTTTGTTTATATTTCCATTTATGCTGCTTATCAACAAATTAGTGAGCTACAGGTACTTTGAAGTATGCGGTTGTTCTTTACTGGATGGGCATCATCTTCATTTCATTACCTATTATTAAACATACCTGCATCAATACTTTTCACGTTTGTTTGCAAAACAGTGGAAAGCAACTATTAGCTTCGCCATGTCTGTCTGTCCATCTGCCCATCTGCCTGGAACAACTTGGCTCCCACTGGAGAGACATTGATGAAATTTGATACTTGAGTATTTTTTGAAAACCTGTCACGAAAATTCAAGTTTCTTTGAAGTCTGACAAGCATAATGGGTAACTTACATGAAAACTTAAGGACATTGATGATATCTTGCTGAATTATTCTTAGAATGCAAAATGTTTCAGACAAATTTGTAGAGAAAATCATATCAAATATTTTATATTCAATAATATTTCTCCAAAACTTGTGCCATTTACAAGATAATGAACAAAAATATTGTAGAATGAGAGAGGCCACAGATGACAATACAAAACACAGTGCATGCTCTTTGCATGCTGGATAACCAAGGCTGCACACACACTCAGAATATGTAATATTTAATGCTTTTCCATGTCTACAATGGTTAATCAACTGTGCCTTATCTTATGTTATTCTGTCTTGTTTAATCTTATAGTAAAGTCTGAGGATGATAGTGTAAGAACCAGATGGGAAGTTTTGTGGTACGATAAAGGTAAATATACAACTGCTGGCAGAAAGTAACAATGTCAGCGCAAGATCTGAGGTCCTAGTAAAAGTGTTGATGAAGATTCAATTCTTCTGAGATGTTATGCCATGTCCACTAGTAAATACTGACTGATGCTTAAGAAGAGTCTAATGCCACCATCTTCAGGTACAGAAGTGCCGGACCTTGAGAAATGCGGCAACACATGCCTCCAAAACACCGGCAAATATTTACCAGCTGACACAGAGTAACATTCCAGAAGACTTAAATATTCATAGTCAGTGTGCTGTCAACCACGATTTGTATTCAGACAATGCAGTCATATGGTAAAATCAGCAACTTGGCTTCTTATAAAGGAAGACTGACACTTGTTTTAATATCATCCAATTGGTACCTGTACAAAATTGTTGCAAGAATAGCCAAAGGCACTTAAACTAAAAATTAGGTGGTAGCAGGAAGGACCACAAACAAGAGTGGTAAACAGCCTTTGGCAACCACCTGCCAGACTGTGCATCAAAACACAAAAGACAATATTCCACAATCAGTGCAATCTATTCTGTCTCTAATGTTTTACTGTCACCACAACAGAATATCTATGTAAAGTATATATAATTCTACTTGTATATTTATCACTTACATTCACAATATCTCTATACAGATCTATGTCAGAAATCCATAATCACATTTACTGATAAGGGATCATGCACCTATATATTTTAAAGAAACATTGCTCAGTCTTGGTTACGTTCCTCTTAAATTCAAACTACTGTAATTTTGTATAATTATCATTGTAACAACTTTGATTACTGACACTCATGTACACGGTTCTTAATCTATCATAATAACTGTTATCATGGTAACCATCACTGCGAGTAACATAAAGTCTTCCCTATGGCATGACATGCTGAACAAAAGAAAATTCGCACATCTGTATGAAAGCCTACCTTATACATCAAGAAATACGGTGTACTTCAAAATACAATTGCTTCATTTCTATTAATGCTGTTGCTGCTGTTACTCCTACTGCTACTAACACAACAATCATCATCTTCACTGACACCATCACCTCCAATGTCATTCTGCCACTGCCCCTGCTACCATCACAATCAAACTAAGATCATCATCAAAACTTAGATTTGCAACAACAATATTGCTGTTGTTGCTCCTCATCACTGTAAAAGAGAACCTCATACTCACAATTCCAACCCAGATGCATAAAAAACCAGGACATGTCATAAGTGCCGGTTTCTTTCCTCAGGTACCTTAGCTATGCCATCAACCCAGATTCAGGAATCAGACCGCAAGACTCACAGTCTGTTTTCTCTGCCGTATACAGCAGACCAGAAGGAGTTGATATAGCATTAACTTTCCTTGAAGACAATTTTGATAACATTCAACAATAGTAAGTTTCACCTTCCACAAAAATTATCCTGTACAAATCTTTCCCAGAACAACACAAAACACATTGCACTGGGCATACAACTTCACTATTATAGAATACTTGTATGGACCATGCAAATGTAGACGAGAATAAACAGGAAAATAATGTTATAATTTTATAATTCAAAATAAAGTCCTAAGCAGGAAAAATAACTGCCAGGGAAACTCATAAGTTAATAATTGTACAATTAATGTCTGTTTCCATGCAGAATTTCCAATAGTACAAAATCAGATTTTTCAGCTGGAAGCATCAAAGTTTTTCACAGTCACCATACTTGTAATTGTTTGCACTTAAAAATATTTCATGTCAAATATATAGATATGTTTATAATCCCTAACATTTCACAAGTTACTGCCTACAAAGAGAACACTAAATACATTTCATGTGGCCACCATGTTATTGTTTTACATTCTGCACAAAAATTAGCCTAACATGATTTGCATAGTTGTATGAAGCTTTATAACCCCACAAAGTTTCAGGGCCACTATTAATATAGTATCTCTACCTCACAAATTCACATGAACACCAAGCAGGAATTACTACAGGTACAAAATTAGGCACTATAAACATCGGGCAGTATGATGCTTATACTAGGTTTCATGAAAAATAGTCAACTGGTTCACAACCTAACTGGAGGACAGACATATGGCCATATAGCACTGTAAACACATTTTTCCTCATATAATATGGAAACTGAACTAATTTTTGATTCCTGTACCTAAGGTATTATTGGCATACACAAACAATTGAGAATATCTCTTTCTGTAGGACTGATGCAACTTGGCAAAAGCCTCCCCATCCTTACACCTCAGGATGGAAACAGATCCCATTTGCAAAACCTGTTGTCATGTCCAGAATAATGATTATAGACATAGCATAGAAACCTAGCAGTTCTAGAATGCAAAGAGTGTTTCAAGTTAAGGTTGTAAATCGTAATCAGATATCTACGTATAGTACCCAATTTTCTGGTATGATGGTCTGTTTTTGAGAAAGTTAAATTTGCATATCATGTAAAATTGGGGTCAAAATAAGGACAAAAATTAAGTATGGTTGACATATATTAGTGAATGCTCATAAAGAGAAACAAAATAAAACAAATTTAGCACTATATAAATGATAGAGATGGAAAATACAATAGAATTATTCTATCCCTATTGATATTAAACTGCAGTATGTAAAATGCCACCTTCTGTTTCACAGCTTTACATTTATGAATAGTATTACGAGAATCGTCTCTGGCATAGCATCTCAAATGACAACAAAAGAACAACGTGATAAGGTAAAGACACAGACTTCATTACTATTTAATACATATACAAAATCAAAAATTTTTTATGGTTGTCACACTATTGTGTTTTCAATATCAACAAATAAGTCTTCAAATTTTCAGTCCCACACCACTGTACATTTATTATGGCTTAGCTATATCTTTTGGACCCTGTTTGGTCCATCATCAGGCTACTGTATAAAACTTTTGAAAATAAAGGTAAAACATACGCATAATATACACTTCAACTGTGATCTCACAAAAGGTGTATATTTTGTGTATGGTTGTACTTTTAATTTTTAAAAGTTTTATACAAAAGCCTGATGATGGACCAAACGGGGAATGAAACATGTAGCTAAGCCATAATAAATATACAGTTGTCTTGGACTGAAAATTCGAACAAATATTTGTCAAAAGCATAAGTATTTCAACTCAAATGTCTGCTGCCTTGTTTTCTCAGCCAAATATGAAATGATAAACACAATTATTTATCATGACAAATAAGCACAGCTATTCTTTCAGATGTTTAGAGAGCATCTAAATAACAAGATACATTAGGTTAACAAAACTTGGCTCCTTTTATTAATTACATATTTCACTCATAGAATTCCTATGATTGTAATACATTTCCTTAAGTAGACAAAAAGTATTATGTCACTTCCATTCTATCAGATCAGTTAAAAAGACAAGGAAAAGTACTTTCCACTTTTCCTTTTGTGAAGACACTGTGGTATATCAGTATTAATGGACTTACTATCCCAAAGACCAAATTTGAAACTACTACTGAAATATAAACTGTTGTCACTTTCGCACTGACATAATAGAAGAGCTTGTGGCCTCCCTCTGTCCAGGTTGCAGCAAGCCAACTTAGTCAAATCAACAGAGCATCACATTCCTGAATTCCTGTATCAGCCATATCATCATTATGCCAGATGATGTGTCTTACAGAAAGAAAAATGTTTGCACACAGGGAGTTACAGGAATCTTGAGGTTTCCACAGTGGTGTGGTTGTGGGCTCAGCTTTTCTGGGATATAATGTGGTGTGACATCTCAGCACAACAGAGTTCTAAAGAACGAATTATAAATTTAAAATTGCAACAATGCATTAAAAGCTATGTCCTTCCATGTGTTGAAACTTCCAAGAACAAAAACATTCACTGAGAAATGCCTAACATAACCAATCAGTGAATATAATTAGTTACAGGGTATAACACAAGTAATAAGAGTAAAACAATTACATTCCAGAGAATATATGAAACAACAGAAGAACTTAAGAAATAAAACACTTATGGACATTTGATCAGAATTGCACAAAACATGAGAAGATTTCTTACTTCATGTGAACCATAAGCAGAGAAAGTAGTAATTGAAAGTGGAAGTGCAGCTGTTGAAACACATTCTATAAGGCCAGTGATGAGGACTGAAGACATGAGAGAGGAATTCTACTTCAGAATTTTAAAAATACACAGTAATTACACTCTACAAGGAAAATTAATTGGGATGTGTTGCAGTGGCAATAGAATCACATACCAAAGACAGTATAGAGTTATAGCACATGAAGAAATAGGAACTTTTGAAGATAACAAAAAGACAGACTGATAACGGAGACTGAATAAGCCACTGGGTAAAATTCATAAATATGTTCATTTAAGAATGCTACAAAAAGTACAGCAACAGAAGGTGGTTTGGCCAGATCAATGAAACCAAACTTTTTTCTCGAGGGGGCAGAAAACCAAAATATGATTCTAAATTCATAGCAATAACTATTTGTACTTCCAGGTCTATTAAATGATATAAAATACTTAACACATCTGTAGTGTTATTCTTAGCACAAGTCAGGCACATAGCATTTCCTTCTGAACTGGTAAAGTTCACCTTCAGTCTGCAGGCCTGTCCAAGTTATATAACACTTTGCCACTCCACAGCCTGTGCAAATTATATAACACTTTGCTACTCCATAGCCTGTACATGTTATACAACACCTTGACACTCCATTCAAATTCACTGTATTGAAGCTATCATACCCATTCATTGAGGCATCCTTACCCTACTCTTGAGTACATTAAGCTAACAGGCAAATGGTAAAGTTGCCCCTGTACTTCCTATGCAGAAATATGAGTGAGTGGAGGTATAGTTTCACATACTCTTAATCTTGGCACTAGATTGAGCTAAGTGGTCAAGATCCATATCCCAGCTACTTTATCACCAAAGAAAGTGATCCCAGTACTCAAGGAAGAGCTGGTCCTAGAAAAAACAATTCTCTTGCTGCTGCCATGAAGCAAATAAAAATTCCTCAGCTGTCCAGCTTGTAGTCTAAGGGGTCATCCATAAATAATGTCACACAATTTTGGCAGAAGATTGAGCCCCTTCCCCCATCCTACATTGTCATAAGAAAATTAATTGCCTATAGTAAGTAGCTGTCACTGTTTACAACCAGAACATTTACCAGTCCATACTATTATGCTAAGGCATAACATCATAAAAAGCAATGTGCACAATCTAAACCAACTGGAAACAGTTATGACAGGCTGCCTTCTACTCATCCGTCAATGGCCAGCAAGTTTCATAATTGGAGTACGAAAAGTCTAGACAGCTCCGCACAGAATCATACTGGTTATAGTAAAACTTTACTGATGTCATGATATTTCAAACCCTCTGTCCCTTCTTAATCAGACATCACAACAGTCTCATCCCCCTCTGCCCCTTGGAGCTTGACATAATTCATGGACGACCCCTAATCACTATATCATCTACACTATGGCAGCTCAAGTACAATATGCAGTCAATTTTACTGCATTTTACTGTGTTGTAGCAGTAATGGGTTCCACTATCTTGACAAATTTATTATGATGGTCAGGTGATAAGATTCAATCAACCTCATTTTCCCAGTACACTGATGTTACATGCAGCACATCACCATGAACCGTCCCTTCTCAAAAACTGCATACAGTAGTGGATTAACGTGTTTAAAGCCGACTGGTTGTTCATGGCTCTTTACTCATTAAATTATGCCAACACTTACTTCCTTACTTCTTACTTACTTACTCCTTGAAACAGAGTCCTTCATGAGAAGCTAACTGGTTCTCAGCTAGTCATGAGCTTCTCTGCATTTTATGGAACCCAAAGCTTCATTACTACATTAACAAGAGCCTGCCATCTGTCCCTATCCTGAGCAATTATACCAAAACTTCAATATTAAATTCAAAGCAATTTACTATGACATTTTTATAGCAGAATTTTGCATACCATAACTATAGTCTACCACTGTGAGTCAACTGCCAAAGCCTCAACTGTCAAAAAAAAAAAAAGATGTCACTCTGTGACATTACAGGTTTGACAGTGTTCTTGAGATAGGCATGACCCTTATACTTGTACTTGTGTCTCATCAGTATTTATTATATAAATAAAAGTTGAAAGCTGCACTAACGTCTACAGATGTGAAGTGTCAGGTCCTACAGTGTCTACCATTTTAACCCTTGCAACCCATTTCTTGTTCAAAATATAATGTAAAAGGGTACTTAAAAAAAAATTTTCTTGCTTCACTTAAGGATGCTTGCTCAACTACACCAGGTTATGTAGCATCAAATGGAAGGACATCTGCAAATGATTATCTCAGAGTAATGCAAAAGGGGCTCTGGACACACTTTAGCATACTATCCCAGGATTTGTCTGAAAGAACTGGAGGAAACCATGAAAACTCTGTGCAGATGGCTGAGAACTGGGTCAAGAAATATAGCTAGGATCTCTGAACTACAAAGCTGGAATACTAACTACACAACTGTGCATTTTGATTAAACAAGTGGAGCAATAAGAGCATATAATAATTTAAAAATCCACCCTAAATTCATCAAACAATCAATTCAGAATTTTTGCATTTACATCACTGAAAACTTACTACACCGTAACATTCCTCATAGCTTTCTATTAAATTATCACATGATAGAAATCTTCATGTCTGATGTTCTAACTTGAATCATACCTTATTTACAGCTCAATGAATTTTTAGAAGCCCATAAAGACACACTGGGGACAACTGTTCAATCTGCTCTGGAAACTGTAGATGCAAATCTTCAGTGGCTTGAGAAGTATGCTGGAGATATTTCAGCTTGGCTAGCTGATCCTTCCCCAGATGCTGCAAGTTAACTGTCATTCAATCCCATTGTGAGTATTATTATCATTCTGAGTGGATACCTGATAACCAAGTATTGACACTACACACCATCAGAATAACTTCAAACTTCATCATTAACATGGTCATCAGTACTCAATGAAGGTGAGGGGATTTAGGCCTGAATATTCAGTGTAATTGAGGGAATTTGTCTTAATATATGTGTACATAGACAACATAATAAGATTGCAATTAAGCTGCATGTAGGTCAGCTTCCTTTTTAATAATACGTATAGAAGTTTTATGTCCTCTACACTCTTGTATACAACTACAACAGTACATTAGGAGTTCATCTTGTGTGTTGACCATTAGCTACATAAAGCCTTCAGCACAATTACTGTCATATATAAAAATTATACTCACTGTCATGCATGACAATCTGTAGTAAAATTTTATCAAAAGAAATTAAAAAATAAGGGAAGGAAGTGCTGTTCTCTGAGGCTGCTGACAATTTTGAAGGTATTCCGCACTCCTGTCATTCAAGCCAAGTATTCATAATCCCCCTCCTTCAACGAATATTCCTCAACTTGTTGTTCATTAAGGCACATTTCAATATGCTAGAAAAAACAAGAAAACAAGAAGAGTTAAAAAACTAATTACCCGGCCTACAACATCAGCACATAATATGGCACTCTAACAAGGAACATAACAAATGGAACTTTATTTCAGGTACACTCTTTTCTGTTATATTAATAACATAAAATCATGAGCTACTTCTCCCTAAATATTTTAATTTGTGTGTGTGTGTGGGGGGGGGGGGGCATGCTCGCATGCTCATGTGCATGTGCATATTACATATTTAAACAGCACATATTATTGGCATGAGTAATTTATTTTGTGAGGGGAGAGGGGTTTAGGGGGTAAGTATTGTGTCACCTCAATTAGGGTGTATATAAAACTGTGCCATGATCCATCTAATCTGAAAACGGTCCCAGTAAATACAATTTCCAGTAACCTGCTATTCAGTTTCATGCTAACATCAATAAAAATTTTTCAAATTTACAACATTATTCTTCGCATAACAGCAGACAATAAGATCTTGTTAACTCATTTTTCTAAACAAGGCATTTTAAAGAATGGTTCGAATATTTTCCAAGGTAGATTCTCTCTTAACACACGTGAAAAAAAACCTGCCATTTGACCGACATAATTCCCATTTGGCATTTTATTAATTTCTATGTGGTTTTTCGTAAAACAAGGTTACAAATCTTGCACCTGCTCTGCCATTTTCTGCACTGATATGCTATACACTGATAGCAGTCACTCAGAATTTCTTCCAGCAAATTAAGGAAACATCAAACCCCAAACAAAACCTTCCTATTAAATTAGGCACATACAAGTACCAAACAAAATCACCAAACCAGTCACTGTAATCATAATATGGTATTATCTTTCACCTCTTTAAGTCTTAGTAGCATGTGGAACAAGGGCAGATCTGAGACATCAGGTGTTCTGATTGAGTAGCGGCATCAGGTGTTGTGATTGAGTAGTGGCATCAGGTGTTCTGATTGAGTAGCAGCAGAACTTCAAATAACATATCACCCACTTATGAGAAGGGTATATCAAGGACCTCAAAACACATCAAAGTTTGTGGTTGAACAGTAAAAAGAAGTCTTAAATTAAGGAACCATGGCTTGTGTAATTGCTGAACATGTCTGTGTTCTACAGAGAGTCTTCCCTAACAAGTATGTAACAAGTACGTGGGGGAGTAAATGTTTTTCATTCATTCATTCACTTTATTTTCTGTATATCCATATACAGGTAAAGTACCAAGGATGTGGAAATTGTCTTGTAGTTGTATAAATATCTGTTAAAAATACAGATGTCAAATGTTTAAATATAATTATAATATAATGGTCACATAGTAATTAACAATTATAATATCAGAACAATTACAGTTAAGATGTGTGAGTTGTTACTAGTATCATACACTATTAACAGGGTTAAAATAATTACAATTAAGATGTGTGTTGTTATCAGTATCATACACAATTAACAGGGTTAAAATAATGTATCAATGAATCAGCCTCTTAGAGTTTATATTCCTCTATCTTCCTTATATTCATAATATTCATTCATTTAGTAGAAAGAATGATGATATAAGAACCTCTTCAATGTGGATTGAAATATTTATGATCATTAGTCAAAGCTTTAACATATTGAGGAAAGTTGTTAAAAACTTTTATACCTGATATATAAGTTCCTTTATTAAATTTTGATAAGTTAGCTATTGGAAGGTGTAAATTATTGTTATTCCTA
>Ga0131853_10010936_pt1 | contig 16588 bp, 16 predicted proteins | sample TergutLab28metaG_FD_92764 | JGI IMG/M metagenome (GOLD analysis project Ga0131853, IMG submission 92764) | Labiotermes labralis P1 segment gut microbial communities from Petit-Saut dam, French Guiana - Lab288 P1 (version 2) (version 2) | ecosystem: Host-associated > Arthropoda: Insects >...
CCCCTCCCAGCGGTATGCCAGGTCGAGGGCATCCCGCGGCTCGCTTTGGCCGACGCCATACGGGAACGATGCGTGCAGCTCATCGTTGTCCAAGGCCCACCACCGATACTCCAGGCCGGAGCCGGAGATGCCGCCACTGGTGCCGCCCTGGGAGGCACCATCCCCGTCATCGGCCTGCACGGGGGTGGCTTCGAGCAGCAGCGCCGCGCCATATCCGGCTGCCGCCAGCGCGATGATGGCCAACAGTTGGATCACCCGCCGTCGCCCGCGCCGTTTTCTGCTCGATACTGGTTGACCGATGGTCTGGTTGGGGAACATCTCCGCCTCCTTTGGTGGGGCGACGACGTTACGCCTTGCCTGGGGGGACACAACACCCCCTGTCCACGATGTGAGACAAATCCAGGAACGGCCGCTCCGGGGATGGCTTATCCGCCAAGTTTTGTTATTAGGAAACAAATCTGTGCCGTAATTACGCGGCGTCATCCGTTAGCGTTACTACGAGTGCGCCGCTAAGGTGAGGCGGTGAGTAATTTGCTGAACTTCGCACGCCGTTATCCATTCGTGTTAGCGACCATCGTGGTCGCGGCGGCGGGCGGGATTCTCGCCTTTACCGCGTCCGATGCGGTCAAGTGGGTGGTAGGCGGTTATGCCGCGCTGATGGCGCTGCGCGCCTTCGTAGGCATGATTAAGGAACTAATCGGCGGCTCGCTTGGCCTAGACATTCTCGCGGTAACCGCCATCGGTGCCACCATCGCGGTTGGCGAGGTCTGGGCATCCATCGTCATTGTCTTGATGCTGACCGGTGGCGAGGCTTTAGAGGATTACGCCGCGAACCGCGCCAAGCGAGACCTGACCGCCCTGGTATCCAACGCACCGCAGGCGGCCCATGTGGTGACGCTGCCCGATGGTTCCGCCGGGCCGGGCGAAACCCCCGCCGATGAGGTTGCCATTGGGTCGCGCGTCCTGGTGCGAGCGCATGAGGTGGTGCCGCTAGATGGCGTCCTCGTCTCCGCCTCGGGTGTGTTCGATGACTCCTCGCTCACCGGCGAGTCACTGCCCGTGGAGCGGGCCGCGGGCGATGAGGTGTTATCCGGCGCCATCAACGGCGCGTCCGCCGTGGAGATCGACGTCACGCGCGGCGCCGCGGACTCGCAGTACCAGCAGATCGTGGCCCTCGTGGAAAGCGCGGCGGCCTCGAAGGCTCCGATGGTTCGCATGGCCGACCGCTATGCGGTGCCCTTCACCATCGTGTCCTTGCTCATCGCCGGTCTCGCCTGGTGGCTCAGCGGCGACCCCCACCGGTTTGCCCAGGTATTGGTGGTAGCCACCCCATGCCCGCTAATCATCGCGGCCCCGGTATCCTTCATGGCCGGTACCTCGCGGGCGGCCCGGCGTGGGGTAATCATCCGCTCCAGCGCCTCCCTGGAGAAGCTATATAAGGCGCGCGCGTTCGCCTTCGACAAGACCGGGACCATCACCAAGGGCGCCCCTGAACTGATTGACACCCGCGCCATCGCTCACGATGCCACCACCATGTTGCGGCTGGCCGCCAGCGCCGAACAGGGCAGCGCTCACGTGCTGGCGACGGCAATCACGGCGGGTGCACAGGCTCAGGACTTGCCCCTATCGACGCCGCAGGAGCTAGTGGAGGCCAGCGGCGGCGGCATCACCGCTCGCGTCGATGGCCAGGCCGTCGTTGTTGGCAAGCGGGATTTCGTGGCTCAACAGCTTGGCGCGGAGGTAGCGGCGGCGGCGCTGGAACCTGGCGAGGTAGCCGTACATGTTGGCATTGATGGCGCCTACGCTGGGTATCTGGTGCTGCGGGATCAGGTTCGCCCCGACGCCGCCGATACCGTGTCCTCGCTGTTTGCGCAGGGCATCGGGAGCGTGGCGATGTTCACCGGCGACGCCGCAGCAACGGCCCGACACATCGCAGACCAGGTTGGCATCACGGATGTCAACGCTGACTGCCTGCCCGCCGACAAGGTGGCAGGGGTGGGGGCCATCCGGCAGCGCCCGGTGGTGATGGTTGGCGACGGCGTCAATGATGCCCCGGTACTCGCGGCCGCCGATGTCGGGATCGCGATGGCGGCACGCGGCTCTACTGCGGCCAGCGAATCTGCCGATATTGTCATCCTGCCCGACTCCCTGCACCGGGTGGCCGAAACGCTCGCCATCGGCAGGCACACCGTCTCCGTGGCACTACAGGCCATCTGGATCGGCATCGGCCTGTCAATCGCGCTGATGCTCTTTGCCACCACCGGCATGATGCCAGCGGTGGTCGGCGCCTGGGTGCAGGAGGTGGTCGATATCGTCACCATTCTCTGGGCGCTTCGTGCCGCCACCGTCACCCTAAAGGGCGTAAAGGTGACACCTACCGTTAGCGCGACTGGTAGGGGCTGATTACCACCTCAACGCGCTGGAACTCCTTGAGGTCGGAGTAACCGGTGGTGGCCATGGCCCGCCGGAGGGCGCCGATCAGGTTTAGCGAGCCGTCGGCCTTGCTGCATGGGCCGTACATGATCTGTTCTAGCGTGCCAGCGGTGCCCACTGCGACCCGCTCCCCGCGGGGCAGCTCGGGGTGATGCGCCTCGGTGCCCCAGTGCCAGCCCTGGCCGGGCGCCTCGGTGGCCCGAGCCAAAGCCGCGCCCACCATCACGGCGTCGGCGCCCATCGCCACGGCCTTGACAATATCCCCGGAGCGTCCCAGACCGCCGTCGGCTATCACATGCACGTAGCGGCCCCCGGATTCGTCCAGGTAGTCGCGACGGGCGGCGGCGATGTCGGAGACCACGGTGGCCATCGGCGAGTGGATACCGAGCGCGACGCGGGTGGTACCGGCGGCGCCACCGCCAAATCCGGCCAACACCCCGGCGGCGCCGGTACGCATTAGGTGCAGGGCCGCGGTATAGGTGCTAGCTCCGCCGACGATGACCGGCACATCCAGCTCGTAGATGAACTGTTTGAGGTTTAGCGGCTCGGCGCCGCTGGAAACGTGTTCGGCTGAGACGGTGGTGCCGCGGATCACGAATAGGTCAACCCCGGCATCGACCACGGTTCGGTAGTGTTCGGCGGTGCGCTGCGGGCTGAGCGCACCGGCCACGGTTACCCCGGCGGCGCGAATCTCTTGGAGGCGCTGAGTGATTAGTTCGGGCTTGATCGGCTCGTCATAGATCTCCTGCATGGCCCGCGTGGCGGTGTCGGGCGCGAGCGCAACGATCTCTTCGAGTACCGGACCTGGCTCCTCATAGCGCGTCCACAACCCCTCCAGGTCGAGTACGCCGAGGCCACCAAGTTTGCCCACCGCGACGGCGGTGGCCGGACTCATCACCGAGTCCATCGGGGCTGCCATGATTGGCGTCTCAAACTGGTAGGCGTCAATCTGCCAGCCCACCGACACATCCTCCGGGTCGCGGGTACGCCGGGAAGGCACCACCGCGATGTCATCAAAGGAGTAAGCCCTGCGCCCCCGCTTGCCGCGCCCAATCTCAATATCGATACTCACAACGCCCAGTCTATCCACGCCCCCACCCCCTACCGTTGCCCCTGTTCGGGTATTTGTCGGTGGGGTGTGACAGGGTTGAGGTAGATGAAAGGATGTAGTCATGAACGAGACAACTTGGGCCAGCGAGCCAGTGTTGGGGTTTGACACCGAGACGACGGGAGTGAGTACCGCCAATGACCGGATCGTGACGGCGGCGGTGGTACTGCGACTTCCGGGCAGACGAACGGAGGTGCAGACCTGGCTAATCAATCCCGGCGTCGAGATTCCGGCGGCGGCCACCGCCGTGCATGGCATCTCCACGCAACACGCGGTCGAGTTTGGGGCGGCGCCGGTAACGGCGCTGGCGGAGATAGCCGCCACACTGGCCGAGCATCTGCGGGCGGGGATACCGGTGGTGGCATACAACGCCTCCTTCGACCTGCAATTGCTCGATGCGGAACTGGCTCGGTACGGGTTGCCGACGCTGCCTAAGCGCCTGGGCCACTCGGTAGCCCCGGTACTCGACCCCCTGGTGCTAGATCGGTGGCAGGATCGTTACCGCAAGGGCAAGCGCACGCTCGGTGACCTGGTACGGCACTACGGCGTCGCGACCCAAGGCGATCTCCACGCCGCCGATGTGGACGTGCTGACCACGCTTGATGTACTCGAAGCCTTGGCGCGCAAATACCCGGCATTGGCGGCGGCAAGCCTGGCCGAACTGCATCAGGCGCAGATCGAGGCGCACCGCGCCTGGGCCGAGAACTTTAACCAGTGGCGGCAGAGCCAAGGCTTTGACGGCCCCGGCGCCAACCCAAACTGGCCGGTCTAGGCAGCCTGCTCGAAGGCGCCGGTGAACTGACTTTGGTATAGCGCGTCGTAGGCGCCATTTAGAGCCAGCAGTTCCTCGTGCGTGCCCTGCTCGACGATGGCACCGTTCTCCATCACCAGAATCAGATCGGCATCCCGGATGGTGGAGAGGCGGTGGGCGATCACGAACGACGTGCGACCCTCTCGCAGCTTTGCCATAGCGCGCTGTAGCAGCTTCTCCGTGCGGGTGTCTACCGATGAGGTGGCCTCATCCAAGATCAGGATTGATGGCCGAGAAACGAAGGCTCGCGCGATGGTTATTAGCTGCCGCTCGCCCGCCGACAGGTTCGCGGCGTCTTCCTCCAGCATGGTGTCATAGCCGTCGGGCAGCGAGTGCACAAACCGATCCACCTTGGTGGCGACGGCGGCGGCCAGCACCTCTTCGTCGGTGGCATCTTGGCGCCCATAACGGATGTTCTCCCGGATGGTGCCGGCGAACAGCCACGTGTCCTGAAGCACCATGCCGGTGCGGGCGCGGGCGGCGTGGCGCGTGATGGAGCCGATGTCTTGTCCATCGACAAGGATGGCGCCGCTCTGCGGGTCGTAGAACCGCATCAGCAGGTTCACCAGCGTGGTCTTGCCCGCGCCGGTGTGACCGACAATGGCTACGGTCTGGCCGGGGCGTACCGTAAAGGACAGATCCTCGATCAGCGGCTGGTCTAGGTCGTAGGCGAACTTCACGTTGCGGAACTCAATCACGCCCTCACCTAAAGCGGGAGCCGGAGCATCGGCGGCGTCTGGTTCCTGCTCATCGGCATCGAGCAGTTTAAAGACGCGCTCGGCCGAAGCGGTGCCCGACTGCACCACGGCTGCCATGCCGCCCAGTTGCGATAGGGGCTGGGTAAACATCTGCGTGTACTGCACGAATGCCTGCACCGCGCCGAGCGTCATCGCCCCACCGGCCACAAACAGGCCACCGACCACGGCGATGCCCACGTAGCTCAGATTGCCAATGAAGCTCATGGCGGGCCACATAATGTTCGAAAGGAACTGGGCCTTGAACGACGACTCGTACAGGTCTTGATTCTCGACGGCGAAGGATTCGGCGAAGTCCTTTCGGCGACCAAACACCTTGACCAGCGCGTGCCCGGAGATGGATTCTTCAACGCGGGAGTTCAGGCGGCCCACCTTGCGCCACTGTAGGCCGAACGCCTTCTGCGACTTGGGGCCGATCACGCCGAAGATCACGCCCATTAACGGCAGCGTGACCAGGGCGATCAGCGCAAGCTGCCATGAGAGCCAGAACATCATCGCCAGGACGCCGATCACGGTCAGGATTGCCGTCAAGGCGCCCGAGATTGACTGTTGCATGGTCTGAGTGATGTTCTCGATGTCGTTAGTCATCCGCGAGATCAGCTCACCACGCCGCACCTTATCGAAGTAGCTCAGCGGCAAGCGGTTGATCTTCGCCTCGACATCCTCCCGCAGCTTCCAGATGGCCCGCATGACCACGACGTTGAAGATAAAGCCCTGCGCCCAGTCCAGCATCGAGCTGACGACGTATAGGGCAAGCACGACTAACAGCAGCTGGCCCAGCCGGGAAAAGTCGATGCCCGCGCCGGCCACAAAGTTATCCATCGCGGCGATCATGTCGGCGAAGGTGTCGCCGCCCGCTTGGCGGGCAAATTCGATGGCCTGTTCGTGACTGATACCAGCTTGGAACTGACTCGACATGAAGCCGGTGAATATCTCGTCCGTGGCATTCATCAGCACTCGCGGTGCCCAGATGGTCAGCACCACCGATACGGTACCCATCAGCGCGACGAGCACCATCGCCAGCTTGTGCGGGGCCAACATGGCGATCATTCGGCCAAAGGATTCCTTAAAGTTGTCAGCCTTGCCCGGAGCGACGCCGTCCCAGGAATCGGAGGCGATGCGCGCCTCCTCCCCCAGCTCGATCTCGCGTTGTTCGATGGCGGCCTGCCTAGCGGCCTCGGCGTCCATTACGTTAGTGGTTTCGACAGGCTCAACCACCGAGGTGTCGGTGGCCTGGTTCTTCCGCTTGCTCATGGCTGGGCCTCCTCTCCCTGGGTGCCGGTATCACCCTCAGGGGTGGTTGTCGAAACCACTGACGGAGCGTCGAGTGATAGCTGCGACTCGGCGATCTCGCGGTAGGTCTGGTTGGTTGCCAACAGCTCATCGTGGGTGCCGATGCCGGTCAGGCGGCCATCGTTGAGTACCAGGATCGCGTCAGCGTCCATGATGGATGAGACGCGCTGGGCGACAACAAACTTGGTGACGTCCGGCATCTCCTGCCACAGTGCGGCGCGCAGGTTGGCGTCGGTGGTGACATCGAGGGCGGAGAAGGAATCGTCGAGCAGCAGGATGTTCGGGTGACGCAGCACGGCTCGGGCGATGGCCAGGCGCTGCCGCTGCCCACCGGAGACGGTGGTGCCGCCCTGGGAGATGGTGGCGTCTAGTTCGCCGTCCATCTCGGCTACGAATCCGGCGGCCTGCGCGATTTCGAGGGCACGCCATACCTCGGCATCGGTGGCATCCTCCTTACCGAGCCGCGTGTTCGACGCGACGGTGCCTGCGAACAGGAAGGGGCGCTGCGGCACGAGGCCGAGGCCCGACCATAGGGTTTCTAGCTCTAGCTCGCGCACGTCTACGCCGCCCACCTCGACCACGCCGGAGGTGGGGTCGATCATTCGGGAGATCAGGTTCAGCAGCGTGGTCTTGCCTGCGCCGGTGGAGCCGACAACGGCGACGGTTTGGCCGGGCTGCACCGTAAAGGAGATGTTGTGTAGCACCGGCTCCTCGGCGCCGGGGAAGGCGAAGGTGACATCGTCGAACCGGATGGAGCCGGGGGCGGGCAGTTCCCGCACGGGGTTTGCTGCTTCGGTGAGGGTGGGTTCGACATCGAATACCTCGCCGATGCGCTGTGCGGAGACGGCGGCGCGCGGGATCATCATGGTCATGAAGCTGGCCATAAGCACACCGGAGAGAATCTGCGCCACATACTGCATGAACGCCATCAGGGTGCCGATCTCGACCGTGCCGCCATCTATTTCGATGGCGCCGAACCACAGCACACCTATGACCGTGACGTTGAGTATGAGCATGACCACGGGGAAAAGGAAGACGAACAGCGAGCCTGCCTTACGCCCTACCTCGGTGATGTCGGTGTTGGCCTTGCGGAAGCGGGCGGCCTCGATGCTTTCGCGGACGAAGGCGCGCACCACACGCACGCCGGTCAGCTGCTCGCGGGTGATGCGGTTGATGTCATCCAGCTTGACTTGGTAGGCGCGGAATAGCGGCAGCATCTTGGAGATGATGATTAAGGAAATCACCAGCAGCAGCGGCACGGAGACGCCGATCAACCAGGACAGACCCACATCTTGTCGCAGCGCCATGATGATGCCGCCAATGGCGAGCATGGGGGCGCTGACCATCATGGTCGAACCCATCATCGCCAGGGACTGCACCTGCTGTACGTCATTGGTGTTGCGCGTAATCAGGGAACCGGCGCCGAACTGGGAAACCTCGCGCTCGGAGAAGCCAGAAACGCGGCTGTAGATGTTGTCCCGCAGGTCGCGCCCTAAAGCCATTGATGCCTTGGCGGCCAGGCGCATGGCGATGACGGAGGCAACAATCTGCGCGAATGAGACCAGCAGCATCCAGCCGCCAGTGCGCCAGATCACGCCGGTATCACCGGTGGCGACACCTTGATCGATGATGTCGGCATTTAGGTGAGGCAGCCACAACATGCCCAGTGCGGCGAGGAACTGGAAGAGCAACACTCCCAGCATCAGCCATCGGTACGGGCGCAGGTAACGCCATAGCAGGTGACGAAGCACGCGGGTCTCCATTTGGTTTGGTTCGAGGTGGCTTTAGCAGGATTCACCAAAGGTTTCTTTAGGCGAGAACCCTCATCTTTCGCCTTCCGGTGAGGACTCTGACCTGCGCAGATACTCCGGTGCGCCATCAGGGACTCGAACTCCAAACTCGTTGGCTAAGAACCGTCCCTGGGCTGCTGCCGCAGGTTAGCCTAGCACCCCGGCGTTAGGGGAAGTATCGATTATTGGGCCGTGCCCCGAACTGAAGCGGCCTGCGCCGGACGCTAGCATCTGGGATGGTCGAGGGCACGACGACAATTCCCGACGCCTCACCGCCCGCAGGAGAGGTGGCGGACCGTCTTGATGAGGCAACCAAGTCGGCTGACTCGGCCGTTCCGCCCGGGTTTACTCATCACCAACCAGACATCACTGTGGCTGCCGGGGAGACTGTGTTCACCAACGACCTAGTGACCATCGTCTACACCGAGACGACGGTCGATTCCATTTCGATGGACATCTGGTTTGAGACCACCAACCACACCGACACCGAATTCGCCATCTTTACTAGTGTTTCGTCACCTGATCTTCGACGACGTAGGCTTGGCACGCTCACCGGACTTCTCACCAACGGCGACACCGGAACCTAACGGGATGCACCAGAACTTCCCGGCACGCTGCGGGAAGAGAAGGAGGTGAACGCGATGGAGATCAACATCTTCGTCATCAGTGAGTGCGTCTGCGCATGCGAGAGGGCCAAGACCCCGAACATAGCCATATGGTTCTCGGGAGTCTCAGCCCTCAACGCGCTGATGCACTTACTTCGCTACCTGATCTGCTGATCTAGTAGCAACCCAGGGCGGGGGAAGCAGACACTTCCTCCGCCCTGGACCCAGCCTACAACAACGTAAGCGCAACTCGCAGCTCTTCTTGGGCTAGGGTCAGCCGATCTGCTGAAGCATCACCGGGATATGACACAGGCCCCCGCTCTACTGGGCGGAGGCCATGTCGATCATTCGATGTGCGCCATCAGGGACTCGAACCCCGAACCCGCTGGTTAAGAGCCAGCTGCTCTGCCAATTGAGCTAATGGCGCGCAGCGAAGAACAATACCACCCCTAGCGAGCGCCGCCAACCCAACCCCGGCAGCCACCAACACCAGGTTCTGCGACTTCGCTCAGGATGATGTGGCTTTTCTACAGGTAAAGGCCAGTGGAGTCGTCGTGTTCCGTCTGCTGGCTAACCCCGTGCACGTCGCGTTCGCGCAGCAGGACGTAGTCAGCGCCGGCCACATCCACCTCGGCTCGCTCCTCGGGGTCGAAGAGTACCCGGTCGCCGATGGCCACCTGCCGCACATGTTCGCCCTTGGCGACGACGACAGCCCACGCTAGACGCTTCGGCCCCTGGGCCGTGACCGGGATGACCAGTCCTTCGGCCGAACGCCGCTCCGAGGAGTCAACCTCAGGCTGCACCAACAGCCGGTCGAACAACATGCGGATCGGAACAACCGAAGCCGGAAACACTGATGTACTCACGAGACAACGGTATACGACACACCTCTATGCCACGACCCAGCCTCGTCAATCGTAGATTGGCTCCCATAAGCCAATTTGCCACTCTCTCTCTCCTGGGTTATACTAGGAGTGCGTGAGTGGCGGAATTGGTTTACGCGCAAGATTTAGGTTCTTGTGTCCTTGCGGACATGCGGGTTCGAGTCCCGTCTCACGCACAATGGGTCGCGATCACACATTAGCCTGATCGCGACCCATTTATTTTCTTGCTTGCACCGGCAAAGTTTGGTGTTTGTGCATGACAGTTTGGGCACAGAAAGCGAAGATTGTCTGCGCGGTTATCCCGAAAGTCTCCGTTCACATGATCTATGTGCAATGTAAGTTTCTTGTCTCGCCAGATTCCATCGCACCCACACTCGGCACAACAGTAGGCCGCGCCCAGCTCAATCAGCGCGCGCCGCAGGCGTTCCGGCTTATGCCTTCGGGTTAATGTAAAGTCACACACCAGAAGTTGAGCTGCTTCAACCTTTCCAGGCTGTTTTGCTCCGCCTTGATAACGCACAAAATGACTGGTATCAATTCCCAACTCCTTGATTCTGCGACTGATATACGCGTGGGTACCACCCGCTTGAGTCAACCCAAGGTATCGCAACACTCCTGCTACAGAAGTCGAGTTAACTACAGCCTCTCGCAGAAGTTCTGGGCGATAACGCACGCCTTTTGTGAAGTGACTCGTGTCAACACCCAATTCTCGTAACCGTTTACTAATGTGACTATGCAGCCCACCGGCTGTCGATTCACCCAGATAACGCAGCACCTCAGAAATCGTGAACGAGTGTGCCGCTGCCTCAACCAGCCGCTCATAGGTGTACTTCACTTCACGTCCCATGCCTCCACCTTAGACCTGACCACTGACAACGAGGAGCCGGGCGAAAAATCAAGCTTACCCATGTTCAGCTGAGGGCAACGAAATTGTTGAGAAGCGGGGGGAGGAGCATAACAACGCCGCCTTCGCGAAGGACCATCTACAGCTCGCGGTGGCGGAAGCGGGTTATGGCTAGGGCCAGCAGGATGGCGGCAAGGGCGGCACCGGTGACTAGGGGAAGCCAGAGGGCCAGACCGTCTGGTGGCGTGCCCGCCCCGAGTGCGCCCGTGATGCTGATGAGGCCCGCCGGGGTGTATCTCGCCAGCATCGGAATGGCGCCAAGGAGCGCGAGCAGAAAGTAGACGCCGATGCCAACTCCGGCCGCCCCGGCCACCGCATCTATGGCGGAGGATGCGAGCAGCGAGGCGCTAACCAGTACCGCGACCAACACCAGCCAGGCGCCCGTCGAGGCGAACACCGCCCCGAGCGGCGCCTGGCCGAAAGCGATCCGGGTCACCACCCAGGTGGCTGCCGCCCCCATCATCGAGACGAGGGCGACGAAACCGAACTGCGCCATCCAGTGCGTCAACACGTACGCGGTACGTGAGGCCGGTTTCACCAGCAGCGAGGCGGCAACCCCGGAGCGCATCTCGGAGTTGATCGCCCCGGCCGCCAACACAATGACGACAAACACCATGATCTCCGAAAGGGTGCTAGTCCACTGCCCGTAGGCATCGAAGGGTGTCGGATCGGGCAGGTTAAAAATGTTTACCTGCCCGGCAGGCAACGCCCAGGCCAGAATGTTCGAGGCGTACAACGCCATCAACGGTCCGGAGACGGCGAAAACGATGATGGCTGCCGGGAGTACCCAACCCCGCAAGGTGGAACGAATTTCTCTGACCCGCAGACGCAGCAGCGCCGATGCGCCATTCATCTTGCCACTCCTACCGTAGAAACGAAGATATCTTCAAGGGTGGACTCCGCCGGGTTCAGCCGAAGCAGGCGAAGGCCCAATGAGGCAACGAGCGCCGGAAGGCACGCCGTGGCCTCATCGTGACCGGTGGTGGTGAGTACCAGCGTCCCTGCCACCTTGCCGTCAGCAATCCTCACCACCCACGGTTGCCTGCTAAGAGCTTCCCGTAGCCGAGCCGCATCGTCTACCTCGACGATTAGGCGACCATCGTGGGTCCCATACTCCGCCCGCACATCAGCGAGCGGTCCCTGCGTGACCAAATGCCCTCGATCAATGATGGCGACGGTGTCGCAAACCCGCTCTACATCGGAAAGCAGGTGGGTAGAGAAGAATACGGTGGTGCGGCCGCGCAGCTCGGCTAGCAGGTCGAGGACGGCCCGACGGCCCAGCGGATCGAGCGCCGAGGTTGGTTCGTCGAGCATCAACAGCCTCGGGGCGTTTATCAGCGCCTGGGCCAAGCCGAGCCGCTGCCGCATCCCCCGCGAGTAGCCGCCCACCTTCGACTTCACCTCGGCCAGACCGGTGAGTTCCAGCAGCTCACCGATGCGAGCCTGAGCGATGTTCTTGGGCAGGCCGAACAGGTCTGCCGCGTGCCGCATAACATCCTGAGCGGTCATCCACGAAAAGAATCCCGGCACGTCCGGGCAGTAGCCAACCAAACCCCGCGCCTCAGCGTCACCGGGAATATGCCCAAACACTCGGGCGGTTCCGCTTGTTGGCCGCGATAGGGCGAGCAGGATACGCAGCGTGGTGGTCTTGCCTGCGCCGTTTGCCCCCAGGAACCCGAACACCGAACCCGGTTCAACCCTAAGATCGAGACGATCAAGGGCGCGGTGTTCGCCATACTCCTTTACCAGACCATCGATCTCGATAGCCGGGGTCATGGCTGTTTCCCATAGAGCGTATCGATCACGCTGTGGATCGCGTCACCCCTGGAGCTGGCGTTTATCGCTTCGTCGGTCAATTGCACCTCGCGCCTGCCCGCAGTGAGGAATATGACCGGGCCGACAAAGTTTAGAAACACGACGATCAGCACCCACGGCCATTTCTTCTCAAAAACGAGGCGGTCGGCCGGCGTTCGATAGAGCACGATCAGGGCAATCGCCAGCATAGTCAGCTGAACAATAAGGGCCACGGCTAGCCCGATAAGAACAGGGGTCGATAGATTAAACATGTTTGCTCCAAATACGACTCAGGGCGCGGCGGATGGGCACGACGAGGGTGGCTAGGGTGGCGGCTCCGGCGACGGGAACCGCCGCGAGGGGAAGAAGTTCCCATCTATCCTGCTGTGGGTTCTTCGTTTGTGCCTGGGCTACGGTCGTGGCCACTGCGGCGACGGAGAGTACCGCCATCGACGAGGATAGGGCGGCACGGATGAGTCGATCCTCGGGGTGTTCTTGGGGTAGCTGCGCCCAGGCCGCCGGAATTGCGCCAAGCGCAGCCTGCAAGATGAGCGTCGCCTTGGGCGCCTTTCTCGGCAGCTTTCGCCAAGATGCCGCCAGGGTAATGCTGGTGATTCCGGCGATGACTGCCGGTACCGCCTGGGCCACTCGCAGCTCCACCTCCGAGATGGCCTCGAACACCTCGGGGCTGGCATCATCGGGTCGCAGCAAGCCGAGCCGCACGGCGAGCGCCCCGTAGTTAAGGCGCCAGCCCAACCCAAAGATCCGGGGCACGATGATGCGCGGATTCAGCGGATCCCAAGCGCGAGTGCGCACCTCCGCGCTGCCTGGGCCACGGGTTTCCACCGGCAGACCGAGTACACGCCACTGTGGGTCGGCGGGCTGAGGCGGGTCGGTCAGCGCCGCGCTGAGCTGCGCCGCATAATCACCGGCGTCGCCGAGCGCCACCGCCGGGTCAAGGTTCGCCTCGCCTAGCTCCGCGAGCTGGGCCGCCAGCGCCTCTAGGGCGCGTTCCCGGTCGGCGGGTTTTAGGCTCATCAACCCCGCCCGGACGGCTTCAAGGTAGTTGCTTGTCATGCGCTCTTCTCCAAAATCTCGGTCATGGCTTCGCTCAGGGCAGCCCAGGCCATCGTGCCGCCCGTAAGCATTGCCCTCCCCTCCCCGGTAAGTCGGTAATACTTCCGTGGTGGCCCACCGGGAGCCTCCACCCAGCGGGTGGTAACCAATCCCGTCTTGTCCAGCCGCGCCAGCAGCGGATACACCGTTCCGGGAGTGGCGGCCAGGGCCGGATGTGCGCCCAGATGCTCAATAATCTCGATGGAGTAGCACTCTTCGCGGGCGAGTACGGCCAGCGTCGCCAGCTCCAGCACGCCCTTGCGGAGTTGTATCGCCTTGTCCATCGGCATAACAAGCATCCTTGCATTGCAAGGATGCTGCTGTCAAGATGCCGCTTACCCAGTGTGACGGGCGGGGTGGACTGTGACAGGATCGTCTCGTGACCGCCGCCGCCGAGATGCCGTTGCCGCCCGATAGGTGGGAGCCACCCACCGCTGATCCTGCCGGATGGCTGGATACTAGCGAGTTCGCCTTAGCCCGCGCCCAGTTACCGCTCGTCTATGTCGATGCCGTGCCGGTGCGTACCGATGGCTCTGGCGACGTTGTTTCTGTTGGCCTACTGCTCCGCATGGGGCCGCGCGGGCTGACCCGCTCCATCGTCTCGGGTCGGGTGCTGTACCACGAGCGGGTGCGAGATGCCCTGCTGCGGCACATCGAAAAGGATCTTGGCCCCGTCGCCCTCCCCCAAATCCCGGCCTCCCCGCAGCCATTTACCATCGCCGAATATCTGCCCACCCCCGGCATCACGCCCTTCTGTGACCCGCGTCACCACGCCGTCTCCCTGGCCTATGTTGTGCCCGTCACGGGCGACTGCCAACCGCAGCAAGATGCCCTCGAAATCGCTTGGCTTTCCCCCGAGGAGGCATGCGGCGACGCCGTGGGCGCCGAGTTTGTTGGCGGACAGGGAGCGTTGATTAAGCAGGCGATGGCCTGGGTGGGGCGGTTTAGCTAAACGTTTGGGCTGCGGTGAGGGTTAATGTCGGCCAATCCGCCAGGTCTTCGCGCATCCTCCGGTCGTGTGTGGCCACCACCACGGCGGCCGACGTGCGGATCAGCGCGCGGGTGAGTTCGTCCACCAGGTCGATGGCCAGGTGGTTGGTCGGTTCGACCAGCAGAAGCAGATGCGGCGACGGCACCAGCGTGCGGGCCAGCTCGAAGCGTCGCCGCTGTCCCACCGAGAGTTCGGCCAGCGGCCGGTCCAGGTCTTCTTCGCTCAGCAGGCCGAGCGCGGCAATCGGGATCACCGCGTTTGGGTCGAGCAAGCCGCGCGCCAACAGCGCCAGCACCTCATCCGCTGCCGCATCGAAGCCGGTTAACGCCCGCGAATCTATCGCCCCCCGTTCGATGAGCGCGGCATTCTCCTGCCCAACTACACCCAATCGCACGTCGGCCACCTGCTCTCGCGTACCCCGGGCAAGCGGCAACGTCCCGGCCAACGCGGCCAGCAGCGTCGATTTTCCGGTGCCGTTGCCACCCACGACGAGGAGGCGTCCGGCGGGCGGGATGGCGATGCGCGTGCCGGGCAGGTCGAGGCGAATGTTGCCCTCGCCTCCTAGCACCAAGGGGTTGCGCAGTTCAATCAACGGCTGGCCAGGGTCCCAGCCCGGCGACATGGTCGGCAGGTCGGGGAATTGCAGTTCTAGCGGTGGCTGGGGGACGTCGATGGCTTCGGCTTTTAGCTTCTCCACCAGCCGGTCGGCCGCCTTGACGTGGATGCGTGCCCGCGTGGCCCGGCGATGTTTCTGCGACCCCTTAGGCGGTCGCCATTCATCCGATAACCCCTCGTAGGAGGCGTCTAGTCGTTCGGCGAGTGCCGCGGCTCGCTTGCGTTCGGCCCGGTAGCGCTGCCGCCAGCGGGCGAGGGCTTGGGCCTTGTTGAACCGGTATGAGTGGTAGCCGGGCTGTCCGTAAAGCACCGGTTTGCCATCCCAGGATGGGTCTAGGTCATAAATTGCGGTAGCCACATCATCGAGCAATTGCCGATCATGGGTGACCAGCACCACCCCGCCGTGCCACGCGGCCAGCTCGGCGGTCAGGAATTCGATGGCCGCATCGTCGAGGTGATTGGTGGGTTCATCGAGCAACAGCAGGTCGGCGCGCTCGGCCAGACGGCAGGCCAGCCGCACCCGATACCGTTCGCCAACGCTCAGCGTTTCCAGGCGGCGAGAGTGGTCACGGCAAGCGAAGAGCCGGGTAAGCGCCACGTCAACCCTGCGGTCGGCATCCCAGGCGGCCAGCGCTTCGGCCCGCGCAAGCAAGTTGGCCAGCGTTTGCAGGTTGCCCGAGTCATGGTCGAACGATGCAGCCGCCGCCTCTAGTTCGGCTGCCGCCTGTCGCACCCCGGCTAAGGTGTCCCGCACCAGGTCACCCACCGTCTCCCCTGGTTGCACGTCGAGTTCCTGCTCAACGATGGCCAGAGCGCCCTGCCGCCTGATCTCCCCGGCGGTGGGGGTAAGCATTCCGGCCAGCAGGTGCAGCAGGGTGGACTTACCCGACCCGTTCTCGCCCACCAGCCCAATGCGGGTACCGGCTGAGATGCGCAAGTTGACGCCATGAAACACTTCGGCGCGCGCTTCCCGCGGTTCGGCAACCGTCACCTGACCATCCGATAACCCAACGGGGCGACGAGTGCCCGCCCCAAAGGTCACCACCCGTTCGTCATCATCTGCCGCCGCGACCGCTTGGCCCGGATAGGCAAAGGCAACATCGGAAGCGATCAAATACACACCCCAACTCTACTGATGGGTGAGCGTTGAGCGCCCGCGGGTGGTTGAGCAGGAGGGCCGCTAGGCCCGACGTGTTCGAAACCACATCACCGCTCGTCGAGTGGTTTCGACAAGCTCAACCACCGAAAACCGTCATCCTGCCCGAGCGGTTTCGGAGTCCCCGCAAGTCCCCTCAGCGAAACGAGAAGACCCGCGGGGAGAAGCCATCGAGCCGCAGAACCTAAACCACACACGTCTACTCTAAGTTTGCCGAACCGGACTTCCGTCGACTTTTCAGCTGCCGAACCGGACGTTTGTCGTGGTTTTGGGCAGTTTTCCGCGGCAAACGTCCGGTTCGAGGCGAGAAAAGCCGACAAACATCCGGTTCGA
>Ga0131853_10010937_pt1 | contig 16588 bp, 6 predicted proteins | sample TergutLab28metaG_FD_92764 | JGI IMG/M metagenome (GOLD analysis project Ga0131853, IMG submission 92764) | Labiotermes labralis P1 segment gut microbial communities from Petit-Saut dam, French Guiana - Lab288 P1 (version 2) (version 2) | ecosystem: Host-associated > Arthropoda: Insects >...
ACCTCTAAAGTTGCATTTTATATATTTATTTAACAAATATAGGTACTGAATATTTTAAACATGGTATATACTCTCCGTTTTTTTCTCTTCAAAATGCAGTTTGTTTCATAATTCTAATGTATTTTGTTCCTGTAATATTCACATTTTATGTGCTAAAATTAAAAAAATAATTCCGGCGCCAAAAGTTTAATGACCCCAAATTCCACATAAACTTCACAGAAACTGAACCCGGCTGTCTGCAGGCAGACGACTGCAAGGCGACTAACCACTACGACCAAACTATAACTCGCTGACACTGCATTCCCTTTGCTTTTAAGGAGTTTCGCTGTGCGTGACTGCGGTTAAAGTACGTAAGATCGGAAATTAGCTTACGTCTCAACAATACAGGCTATTTACATATAACGTAACAGTGAGGTGCATTCGTGCTACCATTGTTGCAGCGGAAGAGCAATTAGTATTACTTATTCCGATTTTGTGTTTATAGCCTTAGGTATCCAGTATACAATGCGCATGCGCCATAATGTCATCTGTGGCCTGTCCGGCTGCACAATATCTGTCTACGTTATCTCACAAATGGCAAGATTTTCGAAAAAAACACTATCGAACATAAAACGTTTGTTTGAATTTTCCCTACGACTTTTGCCTGAAATATTTCTCATTGTTAGAAGAACTGAGCGAGGTACTATCACAGATGTACTCAGGTTTCCACGTAGAGTAACCGTTATCCTTGAGAGATTTAGCTGGAACTTGAATTTTCTCGACACATTTTCGAAAAATACTCTAACATCACACTTCATAAAAATCCGCCCAGTGGGAGCTGAGTTGTTCCGTGTGAACGGACAGACAGAAAGACAGATTGAGGGACAGACATGACGACGATGACAGGCGATTTTCGCAATTTTGCGAAAGCCTTAAAAACATAACTTTAATAAGAGAGCAAACACTTCAATTGAAATTGAAAATCACTTGGGAAAATCTTTCATATCATTTGCATTATCTCCAAATATTCTGGAATGTAATATCTTATAAATGGTTCCTCTAAGGTTATAAGTTCGCAAGGTGTAATGAGATTAAGGCACGCATAATATTCCCTGTAATCTTCATACAAAATTCGCTTTCTTAAACACGCGGATTGTCGACTTCTCACAAGGTTATTATTAGATACATTTTTTAAAAAAAATTAACTCTTTTACAACACTTAGTATCACACTTCTGCTGCCTGTCTAATATTTTCCGAAGAAATCAGAACCCTGTCTGTCGGAAAGTATTAATTACTCAACTACATCGGTTTGGGTTTTAGAGAGTAAACTGAAGATTTATTTATTCTGGGGTATTCCTCGTCGTAAACTGGTAAATGTTTATCGACATTTTGAAGGAACTACAGTGCCTTAATCTACAGGGTCAGGCAGTCGAGAGTACCCGGATCTTCAGCAATACCAGTGGGAGAACCTCAGTCCTCGTAAATAATAATTTACGTCCTCTAGGACCGATAATTGATGCAGACCGATCCTGTGTTCGTACGAAATTATAATGCAAATTTCTTAATGCCTCTTATGAATTGTATTCCGACATTACGAAAAAGCTGTAGACACGAACGCAATTACGTAAATTGCTAGAACGAAACAAAAGAAAACAAATGAGTGACACGCCTGTTGACGTTTAGATAGTAGTGATTTAACCAAACCAAGAAAACGCGAAACACTCTAAATAATACATATACATTACAGTGATGAATTTTCGCTAAGGTAAAACGATATAATAATGGCCGTTTATAACAACTGCAATGTTGGATGTATCTCATCTAGTAGATGAGTAAGGAACACCTATTGAAGCGAATATAGGATCAATTTTATTTCATAGTCAGGCATTATATACGTAAAGAATGTTATGTCAGAGGTCATGAATATAAAAATGAACTCTGTATTTCGGTACGGCTCCCATACAACGCGTTATTTACAGGTAGATTTGCGCCACATCGACGAAGTGAAGGATTCAAACGTCGTAGAGATAGGGGTGGATCTGTCAGAGTTCTATACGTCTGTAGAGTGGGACATTCTGGAAGTGCCAGCAGTAAGGAACGAGAAATTCTACACCTGCTGCGATGAGCCGTACCTGGACATCACGTTCAACATCACGATGCGTCGCAAGACTCTCTTCTACACGGTCAATCTCATCATTCCCTGCATGGGCATCTCCTTCCTCACTGTACTGGTATTCTACCTGCCCTCGGACAGCGGCGAGAAGGTAAGCTTATGCTGTTCTTGCTCCGGAACTAAGTCTAAACTATAAGTGTAACAGTTCATTGGCTAGGCTGGCCTAAAATTCACCGCAGGTACGGAGATGGATTCATACTGTGGGTTTGTGAATGAAAATGGGCGAGGTAAGACCGGAGAACTCTGAAAGGATGTGTCTCATCAAACTTTTATCTGCGTGTACTCAGTAACGGGTTTCTATAAATGAATCTTGACCTCCCGTTTATAATGCGAATTAATTCTAGGACTGAAATACAATGTCACACAGAACAAAAAGTTGTAACATTTTAAGAATCAAGCCGCTCAGTTCTAGCCAGCCTTCATTGCCGCTTACGTACAGTTTCTCTGACAACGTTGGCAGCATACTACACACATGTAGTTTTTTATGTCTGAATGGAGTGGTCCAGGTTGTTTGGTTTTAGTAACCTGCACTACATTTCAAAAATCGACAATCAAAACAGATGCATCAAGTTTTGTAAAGAAGAGCCCGAGATTTTCAAATTAAGGCATTTGATAATGAGAAAAAGGATGTGAGCTTTTTCCGGCTAGAACACAAGCCTACCTTCATAAGAATATTGGTATTTGCCTCAGTCCCCTCAGATTAATATCGGGATAGTTACTCAAATTAAGCCCAAAACATTTTATTCCATATAATTTCCAATTTAAAAGAATTATTCAATTCGTACCCTTCCGCGCTGTTTGTGTAGTCAAGGGAGAGGAGTGAAATACTGGACTTCCTGTTTGTTAGAAAGCAGTGCCAAATTTTTTTCGTTGTGGGTACAGAATATGACAGTCAACTTCAAGTGGAAGACATAATCTTCTACATTTATTCCTCTAGGCACGCAAAAAAGGAATTTCTTAAAAATAATTATATCATTTCAATCAACTGCAGACAATCACATAATCATAAAAGAAGGAACCCCCAAGATCTTTTGAATGTGCAGAGTGGGAAAAAGTTATGAAACGTGCAGTTCTCAATGAGAAGGAAAATATTCCTACATGTGAACCTGAAGAATAATTATCAAACTTTGTTGTTATGGAAGAAAGATATTTTGGCTTACACAGTCACAATTATAAGGCAACTTGCAGTTTAGTTAGCTGTCAGAAGCAATCCCCAGCATCTTATTATAACAGAGAAAGAATGAGAAGGAGGAATAGCTACAAGATTACAAGTTATGTCATTTAAATCATTGCAAGCACATGTTTGAGGGTATATTATTTACTGGTGCCTAGAATTCACAAAAGAAAAGGTAGAATATTTCTCTAGCTGTTGGATCCAGAACTACAAAGGATATATTACGAATCAATAAAAATTTACTCTGTTAAAAAAACTAAATTTAAAATAGTGCAACATAATGAACTCGAATCACCAATGCAGGTAAAGAAACGAGTGTAAAAATTATCTTCAGAAGACAGATCATATCACAAGATATTATTGTGAGATGTATGTTTTGTTTCCTGTCATTTGGCAGAAATGTTGTGGAAGAAATACTTAATGGGGCTCCCAATGAAATCATAACACCCAGTCACTTCAGGGGTGGATTCTAATGAACATGTTCTCCCCTTGGTTCTTTCAGTTTTTTAAGCCAGTTTAGTCATGCTTTCTCCACAGTTGCAGGTTTTTATCAGGTTTCACAATATCATAGTACTGAAATTTAAAATATATTATTGAAGCTACACCACTACAAACAAACACTGCTGTGACTTGGCTGTAGGCAGCAGAAAGTGTTCCAGCTTGCTGCAGGTCAGTTTAATTCCTTATGTTGCGTCCAAAATTTTGAAAGTTTGGTCAATACCTGTACCCTCATATGTGACATCCAGTAAAATGCAACAGACTATTGTCACCCTTCAATTACTTTTACTCTAACATTGTGTTAATTTTACTGAATCTGGAATTTCGTCCTTGTGTGTATTGTCTAAATAGGCCTACTAAACTTTAAAACATGCAAATTTTGTGACACTGTTTTTGAAACCCAGTTTATCACCCTAAGAGTGTATGAATTTATGGTATTTAAGCACGTGTTGCTGGTAGAAACATTTATTCATAAGAACGAGAAAGTAACAGGAGGGTTCAGAAAATTTCATATTGTGGAGCTTTTCAAATGGAAGTTGGGTTGATTAAACTAAAAAGATCATTTTAGATTAGACATATCACATATGTAGGGGATATAAAAAATTGACCAATAATAATTTTAATCTGTGAATCAAAATAGCATTTGTTAGCATCATTCAATAACACACTGAAAGTAACCAAAGGTGAGAGTCTACATGCATTTCAAACAGTAATGAATAACTGGGAGAATAATATTAAAATGGGCCTTGGAGCATCGGTGTGAATATATGAACAAGTTTCAAATGCCTGAAGTTTGGTTTCGGAAGTTAATTTTCATCAAACAACATACTGGGCTCTTAAAGAAAAGCCCTTTCATGGAGTTGGTTAATTAATTAATTTTGTCCACAAACAGGAGGACGTGTTTCAGTACATATGCTACTGTACCAAGTCACATCAGTCTTCTTTGACAGTCTGTTAGCACTTCACAGTGCCCTTACCTTCATGTCTCATGTGTCTGATGTTTTCAGGTGAGCTTGTCCATCTCCATCCTGCTGTCGCTGACTGTGTTCTTCCTACTGCTTGCAGAGATCATCCCTCCCACTTCATTGGTTGTACCACTGCTTGGAAAATTTGTGCTCTTCACCATGATCCTTGACACTTTCAGGTATTCCAATCTAGTTATGTAATTTGTATGCTGAAATGTATAAGCATCACTAATATTAATGTTCCATTACATGTAGAACCCTTACATGCAGAACATGCTATAATATATGTCATAATATCACAACCAGACATGATTCTGTAGAATTATAGAAGACTAAAATCTGTCAACAACACTTAGAACCTAAAAATAAGTATTTCCAGCCTGCTGTGTCGGTTATCACATGCCAGTTCCTGGCTATCATGGCCACTGAGGGAATTCCACATTATGATATTTTTTACTGGGTTGAGTGACATTAAATTCTAACAACTTGCAATACAGAACATTATGTTACTCTAAAAAAATTCTGTATTCTATAGGGTACATGTTGACAGATAGGAGTTCCCTGCAGACAAATAGCACATTAAAAGCAGATATGTAAAATCGTTGATATTTCTTGTCTCTTGTTACATATTCTGCATTGCAGTAAAATAATTTCCTTATATCTGCAGCTAGAACTGTTTGTAATTCTGTCTTTTTGGATACCATGTGTGAAACATTGAAACATAATTATAGAACTTTAAAACCTGGACACAGAAGAAGAAAAGTAGCCTTAAACAAGAAAAAGTTGAAGAGAGACGTTACAGATTAAATAAAAATATGTCTTACAAGGCCTTCACTCTCCTTGGGTGTTAGGCAGTGGTGAGTGTCAATTACCAAAGATTCAGAACAGTCTGTTTTTGCTACCTTCAAGTGTCAAGCAGTCATTCTTTGTGGGCTGCTTTACCCACTGTTTGACCCTTGAAGATGGAACAGACAGTCTGTTCCAAAATGTCCATAATTAACTACCATTCAACGCTGAGTAACATCCCAGAAAACAGAAGACCTCATTCACACTATGGCAGGAACCTGAAACCACACATCAGTCTGACAAGTTCAGAATAGTGACACAATGTTGAATGCTATTAATTACTGCAGGTTCAGCTATTTACTTCCCTTGAATAATGAAGTGACAGCCAGAATCAGTATAGAATAAGCACAAATAGACCCATTTAAGTATTATTTTAAGGTTTTTGTGCCATAACCACAAGGGGTTGAATAAAAATTGGAATACTCTTCAGTAAAAAATTGTAATGTTTTGTTCAGAATTTGTGGAGAATTGACATTTATAATTTTCACTCTTCTGAGTTTTACTCTACGTATAATGACTCAATACATGCTGCTGCAAAATAAAATACTGTCATAGTTACCATTCCATTTCAGAGAAAGTTTTATGAAAACCAGCCACTTCATTTCAAGCTCACAAGAGGGATGTTCTCTGTCAGTTTCCTTGTCACTGTTTCTGTCTCTGTCTTTCTGACACACACACACACACACACACACAGAATGCAGAAACCTATAAGACTGCAAGATTAGATTTTTTGCTGAAGATATGCATTTTCTGGAATGTATTGCTGTGTCAATGTGAAAATGGTTCCCAGAGATTTTGAAGAACCATAATGTATACATCTTCAGTGTCAAGCAGTCTGAGATCAAACCTCAAGAAGTACTCACATTATGACACACTGTCACATCTCAGAACACTTGAATTTTGAACCTCTAATATTACCTTGTTCTCATAAATTTCTCTAAAACTCATATAATTGGTGAAGTGAGAACAGTTTCCTATAATTATGTAGGAAATGAATAAAATTTAGCAAGAGTTCTGTCTGGTTCAACCTAAATTGTAAATTCATAATATTAAGTGACTGCCTATTGCTGTGTTTCAGCATCTGTGTGACAGTCGTGGTGCTCAATGTTCACTTCCGTTCACCTCAAACACATACCATGGCCCCCTGGGTACGTCGTGTGTTCATTCATATACTTCCTCGTCTTCTTGTAATGCGTCGACCACAATACCAAATAGACAGACGCAGGTATGTGTATTGCTTGTTTTTTACTAAGTTAGATACTGTATTTAAGGACAAAAAATTACAGTATTCTAAACTTTAATGTACTGTGCCATCATTATTACTGGTGTCAACAGAACTCATTAAGATGAGAATTTTATGCTCTAAGAGAGAGTGAAAATAATTTCTTTGTATGAACTGTAATTCAGGGTGACAAATATTTGTGCTGTATGCTGAGAGAAAACTAAGTAGGTACTGCAAAAATGAAAAGTAACATTGATGAATAACTTACACACACAGTTTTCAGTTTCTGAAAGTGGAAATGGGATTTCAGCACATTCTTAAGTACACTTTCAATATCAGATGTGGGCTGCAATATACCAGAAATATAAACAGGAATTTACCACTGGGCGTAATGCTTGAATACATAGAGGAAGAGGTCACCTTAAAGTTCCACACATTCTAGGCCTTAGACTTAAAAAGAAGCAAGTAGTTAGCTTCAAATTTCAGCTATTGTATCCGGTGCCCTACTGTACTGTACTGTACTCATAATGTACCAGCTAAACTGGAGGCTGGGTGGGGCCAAGATAGACACAAAGAAAAAAATCATACCATTGCCAAAAATTAAGTCTTAGTTACTGAATCTATATCCATGCACTTTATACACTTAGCTACCCATGCTCATGCCATACATCAGTAACACTAAAAATGATGATAATGAGAATAAAAACAGCAACAAAAAAACGAGAAGGGAAATAATAATGATAACAACAATAAAAATAATGACACAAATGAAGATGATAAATGTAATACGACATTCCTCTGCTGAAGAGCACTGGAGGCCAGTTTGGGCCAGTGAGAAATATTTTCTAGTTTTCTGAATGTTTTTTGTGAACTCATTGGATGGTGGATAAGCTAATCAAAAATAATTTCATGATCATCGTTCTGTTGTTCTCTTGTTATTGCTTTCATTCTCAATTTCTTTGTTGTTGTTATTATTATTGGTTGTTGTTGTTGAACATTATGATGATAAAGATTAATAGAAATTTGTCCCTTTGCCTAAATGCCTACCATATCTTTATTATATATGGAAGGAATGGGAGCTTATACTGCATGCTTTCAAAACCTTGGCACTTATAGAACTGGGGTGGGGGGGGGTCAGCTCTGACAGCCTCAATCCCAGGGAAATAACCTCCAGAATCCATGGGATAGGGGCCTGAATAGGACTGGGAGTTAATCTGTAAGTCATGATGTACAGAATGCCACCGTTGCTGCCAGCAAATAAACTTGGTCATTCAGCCCATAAAATAATCACTACAGTGACTAAGCTATGCCACCAAGTAATAATTGCAATGTTTAATTACACCAACAGGTTGAAAATTGTAGCTTGGTGTCAGACAGTTACTATGTTTGCGAAAAGGGGCCAGGCCACTTATAGATACACTCATGTGGCCGAAACAGAGACTCTGAGTGCAATTGGAATGGAAAGAAATAATTTGTGAGTTCAGCCATCAGTCACACTGTCTGGATTACTTAATTACTCATATCCACTACAGAGAGATACTAGCCAGCTCTGTCTCAACAACATACATGGTTCTGACATGCAGGACTATCACAGTTCTTACGACCATTTCATGCCATAATAGTGACAATTCTCGAATCCAACAGACTAGAAAGTTTTTTAAAATTGCATGTTTCGGTTCTCTTAAGTTTTCACAGAAAAACAATTTGTTTCTAAATTAGGGTAGTTAACATTACAACTTTAAGTATTCTGTGCTACTGCAATGTTGAAAATGATAATAACATTCATACTGTAAGCTCAGCTTGAATTTTATTCATTTAGTAGAAGAAAAGGAGCTTCAAGATATTTAACAAACATTTACAGTGTGCATATACTCAACATAAATATATATTCATGGCCCAACTGAATTTATAAAGTTACTACATGAAAGGATGTGATGCCACACATACTTTTAAAACCCGCAATCATAAACATGCACATGCACACACACACACACACACACACACACACACACACACACACACCCAAACATGCTCATTGAAAATACTCATGAAAGTGTAAAAAAATGACATGACAGATTAAGTTCTATGTTCTGCAAAGAATGAACACTGAATTGGTCTTACTACTTGGAAAATTTAGATGATAAGTGAGAAAGAGAAATAAAACTTGTGAGAAAGAGAAATAAAACTTGAAAAATGTGGATAGAGTTATTTTAAATATTTCTTGACATTTTATACTCCAGAAACACCCCAAGGCTAAAGAAATATTAACTAAGTGCCCTTACAGTAAACTAACATTAAATTAATTAACATACAATCATTTAGTGTTAGTGGACTCTTATTCATGATGGGAAGTCCAACCTAACCTATGTACTCAATGAAGAAACAATCAATATGAAAGCTTCAATCTTCACTGTTAGTACATAAACTAAAAATTGTGTATTATTATACATACAGGCAAGTATATACAACACGTATTACACGTACATTGTACGTGTAATATGTACTTTGAAGTCATATTTTATCACTGCACAATCTTATAATAACAAAACACACCCTCTTTCAAAACAGTGTCAATACAAACAAGACTTTCTTTTGTTTTTGCCATGTGAGGACTGGAATGCTTATTACCAGAAAGAGTTTGAATTGTTCCACTTATGTGTTGGAAGTGTACATATGGTGTCCTCAAAAACCATAAAACTTGTGAAAACATAAAATGTGTGTCTTGTCCTTCTGTAGAACTTTTATTAGACAGTGATTTACTCCAGAAATCCCTTAGTGGGTTTTACCAGGGACGAATGAAGAAATACATATAGATCTTGTTGTCTGATTTTAACTTCAATTTTGAGACTCTGTAGTCTCAGCTACTGACAGCATTATTAAATAAGCCACAAACAAATCATAAATAAAATAATTAGTTAACCAAGAATTAAATGGCTTGAAAACTTTTCATGAAGTAATTAAATATCATTAACATATGCTCAACAATTCTTTAGTTGTTACATGCCTACAAATATATACGTGGACTGTAATTTCAATAGACACTCTGCAGGAATGCACGTATGCTTAAAATTGTGCCCGAACTTTGTTCTGTGGAAGTTATGAGTGACATAACCAACAAAAGTTTTCTTTTTTTATTTCTCAAAGAAAATCACTTTACTGATTACTAAAGTTAGAAAATGTGAGAATTTTTATGTAAAGAGAAAAACACATAATTATGACTTTTTCCTATATACAAATAAACAAGCAAATGATGTTCCTACCACTTTGTAGTCTGATCACTGGTTCCAGTCTGTTAATATTTAGCAATCCTAGTTAATCAAATACATCTGGAAACCATATGCAAGAGCTACATTTTTATTTGCTCTTCTTATGTTTGTTTTAGTTACATGGGCTCTTCTGCCCGAATAATGGTGCGTACCTGCAATGGTCTGGAACTGCGCGATCCTACCCTGTTGGCTGAGTCATCTGCTTCTGAACTTGTAGACTCCACTCACACCACAGAGCTGTTTCCCACATTGGACTCACATGACGAGTTCACCCCCAGGTGAGACCATCCTTATGTTAACAACAGGAATGTGGAGATTTTGGTATGCATTAGGTATTAGTTTACACACTGTTATAAAAATAATTGTAAAATTTAAAAAAACTTGATGCCAGACTCAATAATCTGTTAGCACTGCCAAAGTCTTAAGTAACTGCTTGTGATGTGACATGTCATTCACTATAATAAAAAAGGAAATTAAAACAGTAAAAAGCTGTTAGCATCAAATAAGATGTGATGTGAAAATTCTGACACTGTTTTACAGTAGCTTTTGTTCCTTGTTACAATAGTTGTGCAATGGAGACTTGACACTGGCCAAACATTTATTTACTCTTATTCATGATCACAATTTCCATTTATCAGTTCCATTATTCTGTTCTGTCAATAAGAGAAACCACTGGACTCTGTAAACTGCTGTCTGTGAAGTAGAAATGACAAGATAATGATGCTAATTGTAGTTAAAGCTAGTGGCTCTCGTAACATGTAAGAATCACATACAAACTAAAATGAGCCTCACATCTTTAGGGGTAGCTGTAAAGGAACTGGTATAAAGTGTTCAGCATAACACACAGCTTCTTGTTAATGAAGGGATAACTAACTTTAGACAAAACTTCAAAGGGTATGTCTTTAACTTCTCTGCCAACAGGACTGTATACATTGTACAGAGAAACATTTAAGTGATTTGAAGTTTTCTGAATCTCTTTGTTATAATTTAGTTATTGTATGCAGATAACATTTAAAACATAATGGTATTGTATTTATTGTAGGGAACTGGAAGCAACAGGTCTGGGATCAGGTTGTCGTATCCATGGCACACCACCACTACCGCCACTATGCCAGGAGGATGGGTTCCTGATACCAGCGCCACCTGACGGGATGACCAGTCCCTTGTGCAGACACCTACACCATTGGCACAACTGCCCCGAACTCCATAAAGCTATTGATGGGGTCAAGTTCATTGCTGACCACACAAAGAGAGAGGAAGACTCTACCAGGGTATGTATGTTTGTTCATGATAAAGAAGTTGATTGAAATAGCTGGCTTGTATGTCAGATAAGATCGCTGGTTATATGTTGTCACTCTGTTTTCTACATTTTCTTTATTGATTATGGAACTTTCATTCATTACATTTTGTAATAAAAATTTTGGTTCAGTTCATTGAGCTGTGCATATCTAGAGTAAAATTTAAGAAAACACCATCACTGTTCACACTAGAAAAGCATGTGGGGGGGGGGGAGTTTTCTTTGCTCCAAGCCTTAACCTGGGCCCGAGATGGAGGTGAGTGGTCAGTTTCCAATTCCTACCACTTCACTCCTGGTAAAACTGCATCTGGCGCCCATTCTATGGAAGTTGATCAGACCTCAAAACCAGTACGGACACTTGAGAAGTGAAAAATGTGTTGCCACTCACAAATTGCCAGTTGTCCAGCTTGTAGCTTAGGCAATGTTAAGAATATCACTCTACTGGCTCCTGTTTTTGCTTTTTGAAGTTATTTATGCATTGAATATATAAATATATTGTCAAATTTAATTTTTTTAATTTGAATATATGATTTTGAATTTTGAGTTCAAGGTAATTGAAGCAGAGTGCTCCCTATGGCCACGGTTAGAAATTGCAAATATATTTGTTGATGATAGCTAGCCTATGTGAATATATACCATAACGGATAATTTTTAAACACAAAATTGTTTCCTCTAGTACCAGCCATGAGGGTAATATGATCTGGGAAGGCCATGGTAAAAATTGAAAAAATACATGAAGTAAGTATCAGACCTTGATCAAGTCCTTGAGATGAATAAAGTGAAGAACATAAACAAAACATGAATAACATAAAGCAGATGGTCTATGTTGTACATTCATGTTTCTTGCCCATAAACCAGCTCCCCAGTTTTACTCCTTCCAGTCCCCAATTTTTGGTACTTTTACAATGAAATTTGCAACAACCCCCTTACTAAAATTTTATTATCTCCTAGTCAATTAAGTGGTAGTAGCCCAAACACTACTACATGGATTTTTATGACACTTGATACTGGATTTTCTACTGAAATGTTTACATATTTCATTTGTGAGTACAAAATATTAACAATAACTAACAATTTACATAAAGAGGTACATGTATTTCTGGACTTATATTGAATATAAGTAAGTGTAATATTGCTGGAGAGAGGAATATTTCAAAAGAAAACGTTATTGAAAGTCAAATATATATTCTAAGTACATGACACTTTATTCCACAGGTCTTATGGCATTTTACTAAACAAAATAAACAAATATGAAACATAGGCCAGCTCACTTATTGGACATCATATCACTGAAAACTTTTGTCTCAGAACACAATGTCTGGTTGAAACATTATATCTGACTAGTCAGTAACCTATCAAAATTTTCTACACGGAAATGTTCTAGCAACATGTTAACACACAGCATACCACAATCAAATGTTTATTGGTATGTGTCCTGAATAAACCACTGGAGAAAATTCAGTCTGTCAGCTACTTTATAGCCACCCAATATGTGACAATTTTGTTTACAGGTGAAAGAGGACTGGAAATATGTAGCAATGGTGCTAGATCGCCTGTTTCTATGGATCTTCACACTAGCCGTCCTAGTGGGGACAGCTGGCATCATACTACAGGCTCCAACTCTCTATGATGAACGCATTCCAATTGACGTTCGCCTATCTGAGATTGCTTCTACGACAGCCAAACCCCATATATCCACCAGTCTCTGAACTCTACTATATTTGCGCTGTCAACGCACAAATATCACAAAGAAGCATGAAGGGGGTTTGTGGATATGGTGCAGAAAATGGCATGTTGCAAACAGTGGTGTTGCTAAATCAAAATACTGGAAACATACCTTCTTTTTTCAATTTTAAGCTTTTTTTTTTTAATCTGAGGAGTAGAATTGGTTTGTCTCTGTTCCAACATGGCTAAAATAGGCCGTAAAACAATGGATGGCCTAGATGCACAGGATGGCACTGGTGATTTAATCTGCCTGGGTCACCCGCAGCAATTTGTTTGCTTCCTAGACTTACAAACTTTATCTGGTGACTGACAAATATGGCTGTAATTAACTTTTGTAGATAACAGTTTCCTCTTATAAGCAGTTTATTCCTGTGATATGCTATTAAGAAAAGTCAATTAATAGATTCATATGCTTCCATACCAAAGAATTTGGAAATGACTATAGGAGTTAAGAATTTCCTTTTTACAAATGGCAGGAAACAAAAGGAGTTAAAAAGAAAGTATAAATATTCATTCAAAGTAAAATTCATTGTTGTTTTTCTTTTCCTTTAGGAAGAAAAAATGATGCAGGTAGCTTCAAACAAAATGAAATTTGAACTGGTCTGATAATAACTGATTTAGTTTACCAAAATATATTTAATGACTTCTTTATTACTGGAGATAGATTGCCATTTACTTATACTTTAATTTTCTGATTCCTGCCTCTTTTTCTCTTGTTGTGTCTTTAATTTCCCCTTCCTTTCTTTCTCCCTTTTTTTTGGGGTGGAGGGGGAGTGTTGGGAATTTGTTGGAATGTTGTGGGAATTATCATTTTTGTTAAAAGTTTAGACTCTGTATGTTAGTATAATGCTTCTCAAACAAACAAGTTCCCTACCTTTTTCAGCTATGAGAGAATTTCTGAATCCAAGTGACAATTTTGTGTAGGTCTAAATGCTATATTATAATAATTTACAAAACTATGTCACTGACGCAAATGAAAATAACATAAGGAAAGAATGTTAAGTGTCTTCCTATAAGAAATCATAGATATTTATTTTATATTTACATCTATGATTACAATTTTAAGGCAGATCACTGACTGAAGAAAATAATATGGAATCAATCATACCTTTGTCATTAAAATATTGTTATGTATGAGGAAAGTACTGGTAATAGCTGTTCAAAAAATACTTGCCAAAGATATCTGACATGGACAGAATGATACAATGACACAAGGACAGAATCATCAGAACTCCTGAATAATAGACATGTACAAAATTAATGAAATGGGAGAAAACTCTGTGAGAAATTGTCAATAGAAGTTATTCTAATCCTGAATGATAAAATTATAAGAAACAAAATGGGCCCAGGATTTAAGAGTGTTTTGCTTAATATTCCTATGGTATGTTAATAAGTACAAGTCAAATGGATGTAAACAGAGAGATAGCAGGGATGGTAGATTAGGTCTGTGGCCTTTCAGTGAGAATGTAGAAGGAACATTATTTTGGCCATAAAGGTATTCACATTTAGTCAGCATTTCTAACATCACCATTATCAGTACTGATTATGCAGTATGAATTTTACTCCAAGACTGAGGTTATAGTGATGGTGAAAATACATATTGTTATCTTCTGGTCTATGACACTCTGTAGATTTGTTGCGAGACACCAACTCTTTGGAGAAACTCAATGCCTCTATCCCCACAGTTGTAGTTAATATGAATGCACTATGTTCCTCTGGAATGTAGGTCCTTGGAGTCAACCCAGCAAAACCATACTGAGGTGTATGGTATATTTTGGAATTATGTTAATAAGAATATGATGAAGATTAGATTTTGATGTCAGTCTTCTTTTGGGTGTTGGAACCATGTGAAACTAGTCTGTGTTACTGATATTCTATGGAAGCATGTTACTTCAAAGTCAAAGAGCTTCTTCCTTTGAAGTGTCAGAAAACAGCTCACTTACATGTTGCACCAATACCCAAAAATAGGATCAGCATCCATGATGATGATTTGTAATGAAAACTGATTGTTCTAAAGAATTTAATACTAAGGAACTTTGGCAGGAAGATTTAGGATATGAGATAATAAAATTGACTTAATTGTATCAGCTTCAGAGAGGTTTAAGGGATAGGAATTCTATGTTAAGGAATGAACTGCGGATTAAGAGTCAAGTGTTAGAGAAATATCACTCCTTACCTGTCACTACATATATATTCATTTTCTGTTTTCAAAAGCTGAGTAATAGAATATTCAAAGTGACTTTAAGATTCGTCATTCTTTCAGTCACTAAATAAGTTCCTTCTTATATTATTTATGTATATTATCTTACAATAAGGTATTTTGTGTGTAATGTGAAGTATTCTGTGTTTAAACGTAGTTTTGAAATGCCTTGGGCATATGTGCTTCAGGTTCTACTGACATGGCATATCTGTCAGCCAATTAATTTTAATCTCTAAATTTGAGTTTGGACAGATGAAATATGAAAAGCATTGTAACAGCTGAAATGACATCTTGGACTTGTTAATAAGTACATCCTCCATGATGACTCTGTAACAGAGGTGATGAACATTCTGCTAATCCAAATTTATTTTTATTGATCCCCTAAAATGTGACTTCACCTAAAATGTGACTTCACCTGCTGATTTGTAGTTTGCTGATTGCTGCTGGACTGCTGATCTGTATAGGCCGATTCTACTTACTCTTTATCACACACATTTTTCCTCCATTTTATTATGGAAGAACTCTCTTTTTTGGCATTTAACAGTATCAACTGCCCAAGAGGTGACATGAAATGCCTGGATATTCAACACAGAATTTTAATAATATAATACGCATAAACATACACATACGTGCCTGTAAAAATAATGTTTACTATTTTTACTGTACAAAGAAAGAGAGAGAGTCAGTGGATGATCTGCTATAATTCGACTGGTTCACTTACCAGAAAAGATTCAGAGCCATTCACTGATATAGATTACATAAATTCATAATACAGCAATAATTTATTTGCTTTGGTCCGCAATTTTCTTAAATGCACTTTCCTGTAAACTAAAACATTGTGTTTAAAATTTCAGTTATCCTGTGCATGCCCAAATGAAATATTTGGTACTCTTCCAATGAAAATTAGCATTAAATTTATTGCAAGATTTTTGACCCGTGACAAAACCATTTCATGCATTAGGCAGGTCAGAACAGAATTTTTAGTACCCTTATTAAGCTGGAATAATTAGCGCCATGCAATCGTAGTGACAGCTGATGACAATGTAATTTTTTATACAATTTATATTAGCCACCTGTATCCTTTCCTTATTAAATGTAGACTTATAATTTTGTAACAAGTTGTGAAATGATAGAGAAAACCAACAAGATGCAACAGATGTTTATTTTTAACAATATCTCAACATGTTTAGGGCATCATTATGCCCATCTTCAGGAGAACAAGACGTATTACTCCATGTGGTG
>Ga0131853_10010938_pt1 | contig 16587 bp, 13 predicted proteins | sample TergutLab28metaG_FD_92764 | JGI IMG/M metagenome (GOLD analysis project Ga0131853, IMG submission 92764) | Labiotermes labralis P1 segment gut microbial communities from Petit-Saut dam, French Guiana - Lab288 P1 (version 2) (version 2) | ecosystem: Host-associated > Arthropoda: Insects >...
AAAAAAAAAAAAAAAAAAAAAAAAGCAAGCCAGAGTCTCTCAAATGTGAAGGTGATGTTGATAGTTTTTATTTGATTGGAAGGGCATCGTTCATTATGAGTTTGTTCCACGTGGCGAAACAGTCAATAAAGAGTTCTACTTACACGCAAGCACTTTCTCAACGTGATCGTCGTCCATTGACGTGGAAGGCCGTCCAGATTTGGGGTCGTCTTCGATGGACGTTCTGTCCGATTTGAAACGTTGATACCACTTGTGACATTGCGTACGGCTCAAACAATCCTCTCCATAAGCCTGTTGCAACATCTGAAAATTCTCCGTAAAAGTTTTTCCCAATTTGAAACGGAATTTGATGCAAACACGTTGCTCCTCCAGAGCCTTCATGTTTCAACTTGCAAAAAATCGCCGAGGGTACTAAACACACACTCATTCAAGTGCGCGTAACTCGACGACTATTTGACGTGGCTTGATGCTGCTGGTAACAGAATAAAGTTTAAAGTCTCCGCTACACAGCGCCACCATCGCGAGCGTGCTGCGCGCGCTGGCTGGCTCTCTATTTCACAAGTTCATAACATCAATAAGGTATTATTTACACGTTGTTTTACTAAATAAACTTCTTTCACTTTCAGAATGTCACCACACGGTAGAAATAACCGAGGACATGGAACAAGAAATTATATTTCCTATACACATGCCATGTAAAGCACATGCATATTGTGAATGGAATATTCGCAACAACCAAATAATGAAGGTATTACACTTGTAGTAACAAAAGCAATAAGATAAAAATTGTGAAATAATGATTATTGATCCTTGATCAACACAGACATATAATTTCATTTTTGCAATTTACTGTGCACCTCAAAAGAAGAAGGGGAAACAAAAAAGGTGTCCCAGACTGAGACAGTTGGTCATTCTGTGGACCTCTTCAATTACATTAAAATTAGCATTCCTGCTTTATATTCTGGTAGCCACAGGTTCAAGTCTGTGCCTCACCATTGACTATTCTAACAAGATTACTGTGTTTTTCTTGAGGTCATTTAGTCATCCTGAAATAATATTACAGGGATTTTGGCTTTACCCATTGTTTTGTGTTTCATACAGAACACAAAGTGTATGTGTCAAGTCTTTAGGTAGGGAATTACCAACTCGGATGTGTTTCTAACATTCAGCTGATGTTGGTCACTGGGACAGTACAAATTCCCCAAATTTTCACAATGGAACAAAAAAAAAATAAAACTTTAAAAATTTATTTCGTTTATAATAACAAGACAATGCTGAATTTTATAGAACTCAGGGAAAAATATTGTGGACACATAATGGATGTTTGTTCTTCTTTACATCTGTGTTCGAAACTTTTTTTTACTCTGGTAAATATTTAGAGAGTTACACTGAATATATACATAGAAATGCTTGCATGTCTTAATGTAGCAAAAATTTTTTTTCTTAATTGTAACAAAAATGGATGCGGTTTGGCAGTTTTCTTTTGTGAATTCACCAGCTCATGAAAATCTGTGCAGAAGTTATTAAATTTTTATGTGCATTCAGATGGGTGGACAGCAATTTCAATAGGTGCTCAGTTCACATTTACAAAGTAGGCTTATGACATCATTATGCTACCTGCTATTTTGGGAATCTGTGATCGATTTTCACAAAGCTTGATCCAAACGTCATGCACTGGGGTCACTAGCATCGTGCATGACAATGGCAACATGGTGGGTGTGAATCCATGAAGGGAGAGTAATACTATTGCCACTTCATTTAGGATACTGAAATGATGAACAACAAGCCCTGGAATAATGTGGCAGTGCATTATTTTCACTTTTGGTTTGATGACAATAACAAAGGAAGCATTGTAATTATACAAACATTGGTATGGACACTGGGTATAAATAAAGCTACATAATATGTATGAACAGTGGTTTATAAATCCTGAGCACCCAGTCATGTTGATGATGATGATGATGACATTTTTTACAGTACTACTTACTAGTTGTGAGTCCCCAGTATGAAAATTGTTTACCTCTCTTCTGGCGCCTAATATATTAAAGTGGCTCCTAAATTTTTTAAAAGTGTGTTCACCCTTGTGTATGAACCACTGTTTGTAAAAGACAGATCCAAGCATGGCAATGGGACAGAAGTTTGATCTTACGTCTGACAAATGGAACTTATAGTGAATGTGTACATATGTAAGTAATACATTCCTTATACAAATAAAATAAAATAACAATAGTAAAGTAATAGAGTTTCAGAGAAATAATATACAGAACAGTAATAGTAATAACAGACTTGTAAGACGGTAAGTATATGTAGTAGGAAAGAGTGCTTTATGAGTTCTGGATGGAACTCTTTTTTCAGAAAGCTGTATTGGAGTTTAAGAAGCAAAACGTAGACGAATCACTTCATATTGCTTCACTGTCAGCCACTGCTGGTGAAATCCTGGAAGTTCAGTGGTTTGATAGTGGGAATGGTAACTGGACTACAATAAGAGAAAATTTTACCAAGTTTGTTAGTATGGGTAAGATCAACAGATTTTTTTTTCAAGACAATATTAATGAATAATTGAAACATGTATATAAATATGTGTAACTCTCACAGTTATAAATATAAATGTGATTGGCAATGTAGTGTGTAGCATAACTTTTGGCAATGTAGTGTGTAGCATAACTTGCTATGTCACTAGCCCCACACATTTCACATTATGTTGTGTCCAGACAGTACAAAACTTCTGAAATTTCTGGATCCACAAATCCCCTCACTGAATTAGTACACTAAATGAAGATAAACCACATACTATTTGCTTACTACAGGTGTTCCTCAATGACCTTAAAAAATTAATTTGTCCTTTTCTTACAGGGCCCATAAGGATACAGTCACCAAGTATTTTGTTACGCTACTTTTTTTCAGGCTGTCAGTTTTTTGACCCCACAAGACTTATACATGGAAATAGAGCAACTCTCAAATATTATAGTGAAGGTACTGTATCAGATATGTAAATGAGAATTTTACTCTAAGTAAAAACACATTACTACTTAACAGATTTACTGTTTAAAAAGTTATTTATAGCAAATTGAACGCTTAAAAGCAGTATGCAAGGGCAATAAGTGGTTAACTGGACGCTTATTCAAATAGTTTCAAGCCTGTTCTCAATTTTTTTATTAAATTCAAAACCATAAACAAAAAAAGCAGTCTTAGTGTAACCACCAGTTAACTGTGAAAGTGACAATTAAACAAGTCTGTCTAGAAACTACAGTAAATATAAAAGATGTTGCAGAAATCTGTCAGTGAAATCCGTCTTTGATATTATGTCCATTACCTCACACACAGCACCTCATATCAAAAACAAACACACACACACTTGGTGGGCCAGCATAGTGGTAGTCACTATAGTGACTCACTACAGACTGGATGGTTTGGGGATTGAATCCTAGTGTTGGGCAAAATTTTCCACACCCATCCACACTGGCCCTGGGGCCCACCCAGCCTCCTGTATAATGGATCCTGGGTCTCTTTGCCAGGGTAAAGTGGTAAAGGCATGGCACTGATCATCCACCCACATCTAGCACCAAGGTTAAGGCAAGAATTGAGCTATACATCTACTCCACTTCTGTGCCTTCATGGCCTGCTCTAGTGTGACCTTAGGTACACTTGACAATAAGATGTTCAGATAAAATTGGAGCTGCACTGTACTTTACTATCAATGTGTACTAACATTTGTTCTACTTTTTGAGCATGTTATGTTCTAGGCAATGAAATGTCACACCAATGTTTCAGAATATGTTCTTCACAAAGCAGAGGCAGTCAGTTACTTCATACCAATAGCCATATGCACAGTTCTCATGACATTCATCATGATGCTTGTCACTTGTGCCTGGTAAGACTGATATAAACATACTGCTTTTGCATGGGTGATTGAACAAGTACTTAATCCTGACAGATTTATTTACCTTCCTTTCAGCTGTTATATAAGGAGAAGGAAGCAGAAGATGTATAGTAAACATGATTTTACCATGACATACACACCCGGCCTCAATGTAACATACGATGAAGATGAAACAAAGACTGCAGGTATGAACTGTATCCATATGTAGCTACATACTGAGCAGACTACAGGAGATTATTTCTTCCTCTCACCCATTTTGCCAGTACATAAATCAATTTCTCTCAGGAATTCTCTAATAAATTCTGTCTCTCTGTCTGAAGTATTCCTTAGTGGGATTTAATGTATTTATTCATGCCAGTAGGTGGTTGCATGTTTCAAGTCATATGCAGTTTGAGATCACTCACACACTGGGATTACAGGTTCAGATCTATTGTGTGCCTGCATTTTTTTGTGTTGTATTATCCAATGTATAACGAGGCCATCCAAAATCCAGTGAGTTCTACCAAATCAATAAAGAAGTAATTTATTCGGAATTAAATCTCAATCAGGAACACAGCAGGAGTCCTAATTCACTAAATCCACACCAAATAATTTATTCACCAGTTGAAGTTTAATTTCAGGCTGCCAAATGTCAGTAGGTTTCTGAAGACACATGAAATGAAAGGTACGTGTCAGACGTTGTTCACATTCTGGGCAGGTGTGGCTAAAAATTATCCCACCCTCACTTTTGGCTATGACTGCTCTGAGCTCACAAGTTGATGAATGACCTATACCTAAACTACTGGAATCTTTCTTCCTTTAAAAGACTGTGAATGCTACTTAAACAGTTCATATCATTGTCACACAAGGAACATTAGTAAAGAATTAAAGAGTAACAAACCTTTACTTTCATAATGTAGACATATTGTTTTATTAACTCATTTTATGGAATCAAACAAGTAAATGTCAGGCTCTTGAAATCAAAACATATAAAATTAAAAATTCTCTTTGAATACATATAACAGCACTTTGGAACTTTCCTCCAAATATTTGAGATCCATGTATTGTATTTCAAACTCTGCTTTAGATATGAAAATAATAACAAAATAATAACTGACAATGAACAAATTAGTGTAATTATAACTTTTAAAGTTAGCTATTGTGACTTCTTATAACTGTTGCACAGATGCATGGCCAGCTGTTTACCATCATCTCAGTCTAGAAGACCAGAATGTCTGTTTATCATCACTTATTTCAAATTACTCTAATGGGCCAAGAACTAGTAAACTGGAGGTAAGTAACTGTGGTAAGGCAAGCCACCCACCCATACATTCACTTCAGCAGCATGAAAAGAAGCAGAAAAAAATTTTGTCTTCACTTTGGGACAGTCTGCTGTCCTGCTTCATGAGGAAAGCTTCAAGTTATTCTGCTCATATTTCAAAGTCTTTATCAGGTTGTAGTATCAGTAATTTGTTAGATGACTCATTAGAACATCAACTTCAGAAGTTTGACTCACTCATCTTGAGTTTCCAGTGGAATGATTCAACAGAAAGTGCAAGTTCTGACAGTATAACCCATGCAGACAATCAATTGATTGATTCTGTGAAAGGTAAAACGACAGATTTTTGTTCTGGACAGTTACAAATGGACGACAAGTTTCATCATGCAGAACTTCTGAAAAATGCAGTCACACAGTTTGCAACACAGCCTAGAAAGTCAACTGTAAAGGCACAGATGTTTGGGTCAGAAGAAGAAGAACAAGAACTAGAACGTGAAGAAGTATTTTCATGCAGTTCTCGTGGATCACTTCATAGCTTTCATTCTGCCTACCCATTTGCACACAACTCAGTCTCAAGTTTAGATTCCTTCATTAGCATTAGATCTGAGCTTCAAGATTAACATGAAACTGAAATCTATTTAGCAATGACTTTATCTTATTTAGTATTTGTAATGTTAATTAGTGTTCTTTGTATGTGCTATTTCCACATAAATTACCTTATAATCACAATCACAAGTCTGTAAAATGAATTTTAAGATTAATGTGTAATGTTAATGCCATATGTTGGTTCATAAAGTAATTGTTAATTTTATATTTATTCACTTCCAATAAAAGAGTACACATTAGTAAGTGGACAAAACTTCCATCTCATTTGCACTTTTAAATGCATATTTTAAGGTCCAGATGAAAGGGTCAATGTAACCGTGTAGTCTTACACTAATGTCACTGCATATGCACACTTATGGAAATGTTCTTGTACAGACACATACTGGTGGATGCATGCACTGACACAGAGTTACACATTTACAGAAAAGACTGTTAAATTTTCAATATAGGTTTTAATCCCAGCACAAAAAAGAACATGTTAAATATCATGATATGAAAAGAAAAAGATGGCCTCTGCTGAACAAAGTGAATTTGTCCATAGAAAAACCACATCACATGTATTCCATGTTTGGGTACTGGGGGTGAGGGTGGGGGTTAGGGTGTTGTCTGGCTTGTAATTCTGTGTCACTGCATGAGTGTTTCCAGACATTTCCACCCATATTACTGCTGTGACAACCTTGCAACCTCAAAACTTGTGGTGCTCTCACGGCTGCTTTTCACTGAGTGGATATCACCACTTTACAGTGACAGGATAACACTCCCCAGTGCTTAGTCCTGCTCAGTCCCATGTGGAAAAAAAAAACAGCCCTCCCTGTATCACATTTATTCCACTAGGGTACAGGCTCCAAACACCAAGGAACCAAAATGATTCGTAACTCCAAAAATACAAACACAGGCACATGCAGCAACAAGTTTGTAAAAAAATAAATGGCAGTACTCTTTTCACATAAAAGGGAAATCGGACATATTAAAAATAATATATTGGTTTTCATCATGGTATGTCTGAGTCTGCTGCTTAACTATCTATACCAAGACTTCATCTTCACATTCTGCTGGGCACAAGTGGTGAACACCTATCGCAGAACAGCAGGGTCACATTCAGCTGATAGTAGTGTGCAGCTTGGAAGATGACCCAGTGTATGAGCACACTTGAAAAGGAGTACAGGGTCAATGGCATAGGTTTTTTCTTTCTCCCAGCACACATAATTGGTAGTAAGTCAAGCAGTGTGTCAAAACCATATGCTTCAAGGCACTGTCTGATAACAAATCATGGTCATGCTCCACAACAGTCATGCACTCCTTATGCAGAGTGCCTCTTCAATGACACTGGTAGTCAACACCTGCATGGCACTTTCCCTCAGAAGCCACATGGCTGTTCTGCAGATTCTTTATTAGCAAGGGACTTCCATGCCATCTATGCTGATATCCTCATTTGCTTGTTCTGTGGTAATATGGCTATTTCCGTTGGAACTGGGCAGTTTCTTCTCTTAGCCATGATACTCCTGTATGTCTGAGTAAAATCATCACCAGAACACCAATCATGCAAATTTGTCTCTTAAGAGCCTTTTGTGCAAGTCAAATGCTAATGTCTGAACACCATTATTAAGCACAAAAAGTAAGAATTCCAAGTCTAAAACACGTTTTGTAATTGCATTCTCCACAGCCGGATTAAATGTAGACTCTTGTTCTTTTACCTTGACATCAAAACTCTCATGGTGCATGGGGGCCACTATATCTTGTAAAGTTCTTAGCCAACACAGTTCATTGTTCTTTACCGCAAAACTTGTTCTGATCACGACTGCCTAGATGGTTTTCTTTGTAATTACAGGTCATTTTCTGAATGAATGTAAGATATAGTATTACAATATGATTTGTGGATCTCGAAATTGTCTGCGCTGTTTCCCAAACCGTAAAGTTAACACACTGAGTAAAAAGTATTAATTATGACATGCCTCCCAAAATTGTGTTTCAATAAAATGAACTAAAAGTTCAGCACGTGAATTTGACCGTGAAACTGTAACAGAAATTCCAGAAGACATGCTTTTCAACACAATGCTAGCAAACCACTTTCATTCATCATGCCATTGACTGCTGAACCTGACCGAATGAACGGCGCAACATTTGAAATAATTTTATGAATGTCTTGGACACAGTTATCATTTACCGTGCTATGCCACTTTCGGCTAGTCTCCCTTCTAAACATAAGATAACGTAACAGTCTAACCAAGATACCACGAAAGATAAACATACGGAAACCGAAGTAAATTAATTAAGAGAGTGAAAGTGGCACACATATAAGTGCTGAAATGCATATATCGATTACAAAACTACAACAGTGTATTCACGTGGTATACACAGGACGATCATCAGAATATTTAGCTTTCTGCTTGGAAAATTCTGTCCGAATGTGGTCAATACCGTAACTGGCGATGTATACGATTTCCGATTTTCAGTCTAAAAGGCTCGTATCACCCACATACCCAAAATAACAAAGCTCAGTTGCTAGTTAATGGCTCAGCTGATGTGTCTTCCTAACACAGTTCACCCAGTGTAGCTGTTCTTTTACATTTTAAAACAATTGTTTCGAGAAGATACTGCATACTTATAATAGAAACCAACAAGATGTACTATTTCTCAGCTTTATTCGGTAAAGAACTCGATATGTTTCGTACAGATTTACTGTCCATCATCAGGAGTCTTAATACTGTATTCACTGTATATACTGTCTGCAGACAGGCAACATAACTAGTATGAAACATGCCTATTGCTGTGATTACAGTATTAAAACTCCTGATGATGTACAGTAAATCTATCTGAAACATGTCGAGTTCTTTATCGAATAAAGTTGAGAAATAGTGCATCTCGTTGTCTTTTATTATAAGAATATATCACGATGCATGGTCCTCTGAATGTCAAAGACTCTGCATGTTTATTCGAAGATCTATTGTCATTACACCATTTCAGGATTCTATAGTTAGTAGCGCCAGTGCCACACTTAAACCTTGAACGTTTGTACGTCTGCAACCTGCTACCAAGTACAAATGAAACGTGTGTTATTACTGTGGTTAGCATGTAGAATGCTGTCTCTGGAATGAGAGGACTGTATACTTTCAAGAAGGCCATCTCGATCTTGTATACATTGCGGACAACTTCGACAAGATTTGGTCTGCATGCGGGCAACATGAAATTTAATACACAGAATTAGGCATGACTAAGCATACGCACAAACTTACCTGCGTACTCTTATACATAGCGCCCAACAAAAGTATAAGTTTACGCTACTGATAACAATAGGAGAGAATTTTAAAAAATGATATCATTAAACAGGCTAGGGTGTCGCTACGTTTACCACATTTTTACGAAGTGAATTAGTAACGTGATATACTTCCATAAATAAACAGCTTATTTTTCGAAGCTGCTTCAGCGTTGTATCTCGGCTTCGCCAGTGAAAGGGTTAAAACAGGTTTTCTGGTTTCAAATTTCTTCGCGGACAACCTAACCCCGTGTCGCGAGCAGCATTTTGCCCGCGAGCTACGGGTTGAGCGGGACCTCTTTAAAGAGTGCAAGGTTGGTGTGGCATCTGATCGCATAGCGTCTATACTAGATTGCGAGAATGTTGGTTTATTAATTGGGAAGCTGAAGATGGGGAACCTAGACAAATACAGATAGCATGATAATTTCTTAAATATTGGGTTTTCCCTAAGACAGGAAAGGAAAGGGTCGAGCAGTTTCCATGACAACATCAATAAATAATAAGTAATAGATATCCCTACGCTACAAGGAACACACGTCACATTTCGCTAGCTTGGACCGGATTGGCCTAACTACAACGTATATTAATTGTTCACTATCAATACCAGGAAAAATTCGTGATTGAAAATACCGCCACTCCCCAAATAATTTCTACATTACGGTCAGGCAGACACAACGCGTAAGTAAGCGAAGTATCGGGGTAGGCTATCTAAAACTGCAAGGTAGAAATATGAGCCACTTAAACATAGATTGATCCGTCCTTATGATCTCAGTTGCCGGTAGATGGGAAAGACAACGTTTCTGTGATCTTTCTTTATCTCTTCGCAGTTTGTATATTGGCGCTAATTCCTGCCATCCCAGTTCTAAACTTCTGTGTGAATCATAAACATTATTTTGCTTCTTGAAATTGACGGAAACGCATTTTGTAAGACGACATCAAGTTTTGTGGGGGTGCGTATGTCGCATCTCCTGGTAAATAGTTGTCGGCGTTTTGAAAAACCGTATGCTTCTATTTTCAGGGTCAAGCAGTCCAAGAAGATTTAGTAAGGTGCAGTCAGATATAGAGTAACTGTACTTAACAGTCGTTAAGAAATACGGAACTGTCCCTTCACTAGGCCTACACTGAAATTAATCATACCTTGCACAATCATGAAGTACATGTAGTTCATAAAAATGTTAACAGAGTACACAATTACCCCCTATCAGATATAGGAATATAAAAATAAATAAATACACCATGGCAATACTCAAGATTTGTAGCACTTCAGCTCAAATCGAGCTAGTACACAGATAAATCACGTCATATTTCCATAAGCTGTTTATCTGTAGAGTATGGAGCATTCTATAGTGTTTTCACTAATATATGGTTCATATAAGACTCAAACACCACGCAGAAAATAAAATTATTTACTTTCTTGTCATGAAGACAGTATTTTGTAGCCAACCATCAAAGCCTGAAATGCCTGAATAGTGAACACAGTCAAATGAATGAAAAATGACATAAACACACTTATTAAAATACACAATTGAGTTGTCAGTATTCCTGTGTACTTTTAAGCTAAAAGATTACTGAGTGTCTAAGTCCACAATAATAATAATAATAATAATAAAGCATGTGCAGCACTTTGGTGTCAGAGCTACTGGTTTGTTGAAAGAGTACACAAACTAAAAACTGCAGTTACATAGAAGCCAGATACTGCATTTGTCAATGCTGCAACAAATGTAAAATTGACAATGCTTGACTCTACATCTAGTAGACCAGAGCTGACAAGAAACTGCCACGTTTCCTTTCATCTTGGTACAACCATTACTTATTCATGATAGTCATATTGTGTAATTTACAGGACTCATAAAGTGAGACAGTGATGCTGAGAAGTAAAACTGGACTCTTGGAAGGAGTAAGAAAACCTGTGAAGCGACTGGAGTCAGTGAGTACTTTCATATATGTTAGACATGTGAGATGGGAACAAACTTTATCCAACAAAGGTCAAAAGAGAAAATAAAGATATAAAACTAAACACTTCTTTTCTATGGTGTCAGTAAAGTTAGGGAACTTTGGGTATAGTATGGCAGGTAATAAGAATAGTTGGTTATACAGATCTAAATCCTTGTTACCTACTTAGGAATATGGAAATCATGATGCAAACCTTAGATACTGTATCACTGGGTGTTTGGTGCCATTTGAAGAGTCATGTGGTGCCATATCACAGAAGAACAGAGATCTCAATTTTTACCACAGTGAATATGGCATGTGTGGTCCCTTTACTACTACAAACCACAATTCACTTAGATCTGCCGGTACATATTACATGTTGCTCATCTTCGGAGCATGGCATACGTTGTCCTTTTACCGTTACGAACCAACTCCACTTATGTTAGTTTTGCAGGTACATAATATCTGTTACTGATCTTGGCTCTTTTCTCTTAATAACACACATGAAACTGAAGTTACATCCATGTTTTCATCTCCTACTCTATATTTTCTACTTAAAAAGATTTTGAATACAAGAGAAGGGAAATGATTCCTGAGCATATAAGCATATTTTGTGTTTTAGCTATGTATAATTAATCCTGTCATTAACTGGCTCTTACAATCCTTGACTCTTTTAACGAAGAAGATAAGAATAATTTCTTTAATAATGAATTTAATCAGTTATGTTACTGTTATGGATATTTCAAGAGTATTATTATGTGAGAAATCTGTAACTGTACATCACTGTTATGCTTAGTAACTTCCAGTGATGAATGTTAGTCAATGCTGCTTTTTATTACATTATATTTATTTATATTTTATCTGGATTAAAGAGCTTAAGCAACCCACAGTTTAGTCCTGTTTACACTGGTTAAGTGATAGGACACTGTAATAAAGCACAGATAAATTGATACAAAAAAATGGGGGAATGAGTGGGATCTTCAATATCACAAATTTCTTTTTCTAGCTCTTTTTACTCAGCTGTTGGTGCGCATGCGCGCGCGCGCGCACACACACACACAGAGGTAACTTCAAAATAATTTTGAAGTTCCCAGAAAGATAATTTTTTCTGGGAACTTTTTTTATGTTGCATCATAATGTCTAATAATGTACGTTTTCCTGCTCAATATTTTCTTTGCAGCAAGACATGAAGAAGGATTTCTCTGTGTGTCTTACTTAGTGTATTGTATACAGAGAGTACTTTTTATTGCTGGACTGAGTACTGAAGAGTAGAAAATGCAGCAAAAATGTCACCCACTCCATGGCAAGCAGCCTTGCAATAAAAAGGACTTTCTGTCAGTCCTTACCGTCTATAAAAACAATAATATTCTTTCTGTTGCATGCAGATGAACTGTGTTGAGTTCCCAAACTTTGCACACCCTGCACCATACACACTACGCCCATTTGCAGGGGTATACAATCCCTTTCCATATGGGTGTTCTATTCTTTGCAACCACCCAGCAGATTATGAAGCTAAAGACATTGTGAAGAGGGCTAAGGAATCATGGGTAAGCATAATGTTTCCTTCTAGTATTCTTCATTTAAGTATGTGAACATGAAAATACAAAATGAAGGTGCTCTGATGGATGAATGTTCTGCTCTATGTCACAGGTCACTGAGGGAAAAACACTTCTGCTTACCAAGGAAAATGCTGCAATTGACAATGGCCCGATTCAGGGTTCAGTACCTGTTCCTTGTGATGACGGAGAAGATGTTGTTCCAGAGGAATTATTTCGTCGTTACACTGACACAGACTCCAGACCCCTGACTCCAGCTCCAACTCTAGCCAGTGTTATGACTAGAGGGTCACTTCGTCGCTGTGTCACCCCTGACCCTATACCAACACACATTTTGTCTCCAGCTCGGGAGAGAACAGTTCTTGTACTTGATCTCCACCGAAGCTACAGTCAGGACATGTTAAGTTGGCAAGGATTTAGTTTACCTACTAAAACCTCCCTGCAACCTCTAAACAGAAATACATCCCCTGTTCCAGCAGGAGAGAATTTGCAAGTTCCCCAGAAGAAGAAAATCATTGTTAAAAAGAAAGGGGCTGTAAATCCAAAGAGTGAGGAAACTGACAGAAGTGCAAATGAGAAGGTACAGTACTTTTAGACTATGTAAACTTGTGTGCATGCTGAGAAATGCGCTCTTCTGGGTTATTACGCAGCGAGTAGCGGTAATTCCTTACCGACGTTTCGGGACAAGCTATTGGTCCCTTCTTCAAGGGACAAAATAAAATAAACATACATGAATTAGTGAAGTTCCTAGGACTTTAAAGGTAAATTCCGCTGCAAAGTCATTATGGAGCGAAAAGTGTAGCCACCTCAGCAACAAGTATCTTTCTTAGTCCATGTCCACCATGTTTTTGTCACTGATTGTAGAAATTAGTAAGGCGTTCGAGTGTCCTCCAGTAACACAAGATTCAAATCTAGTCTCAAGAGAAAAGTAGCTGAGACAAGTTGGGGAGGGGGGGGGGTGGCAGGACATATGCACATGCCCACAGCATGGCAAACTTTAAGGCTACTTTTTTTTAATGATGTGTGGGCCATGATAGCGTAGTCGTTACAGAGACTCACTATGGGCTGACTGGTCCGGGGATCGAAATCCAGTGGGGGCGAAATTTTCTGCACCTGTCCAAACAGGCCTTGGGGTCAAACCAGCATCCTGTACAATGGGTACAGGGTCTCTTTCTAGGACGTGGCATTGACCACGCACCCCATCTACAGCAGCGAATAAAGAAAGAGTACAGCTATACCTCTGCTCCCAATTTGGGTCTTCACAGCCTGTTCTAGAATGGACTATATGTTTTATACCTTTACTTTTTTCTTATTTGTAGGAGAAAGTTCGTTAGAAATACTGATTTACTTCAGCTAATTATAAAATAAAACCAAGTTTGCTGGACACATCATTCACTTTCCAGTTGCAGAAGCAGGTAATGCAAAGTGTGAAGACACTGTCAGTCCCCAGTGACACTGTCACAGACACAGCATGTAGCAGTGGTGAGGAGGAACTGCCTAAACGGCGGGGTAAACACCGCCGTCATCGCAAGAAATCAGGGAGGGTTGGATCCAGGGAGCCTGAGGAGTTTCATGGACTTGCTGAACCTGGAGAGACACAAGTAAACATCTAATGAAAAAATTAAGTTCTGGGAAGAGATTATAGTCATGGATTCCTTCAAATGCTTCGTTCTCTATCATGAAGCTATCACAAGTTACAGATTCATGAATAAACAAATTAGTGATCTGAATAGTATTATCTCATAGAATGTGATGCTGTGTACTCTAATTCAAATTTACTGAGGAATGTACTGCATCTAACTTCAGGGCAAAATAGGTTTCTTTGGAAACATGAGGGTAAGATGTCAATTCGTTGGAGGGACAAAGGAGATCTCCCTTGGCAGATACATCCTGTCCAGGTGTTCTCCAAACACAGTCTCCTACTGTTTACTTCCTTCATTTGCCTCATATTTTTCTTGACAGATTGGCTCTTGTCCAATAATGTAATTAAGCAACATTGGGCATAATCAATGCTTGAATGTGTGACCACTTGATTATAAAATGTGCTACTGGCTTGAATTCCCCTCCCTCGATGTTTGGCACACACTGTCCTACTCTCTGTCCTCCATCCCCCAACAATCCCTCAATATATTTTCCTTTGCCTTTTCTTGTACAGCCCTCCCACTGGATTCTTCACTTCTGCACCATCCCATCTCCCCCTTTCAAATCAAAAAATACATTCTCACCCCTTCCCCTTACTGAAACATTTTTTTGGCAGGTCTTCCCCTCCCACTGTACCATACTGGTTTACATATGGGAGCCATACCCTCTCCTTTTGTTCCTATATGTAACTTTTATTCTTCTAGTTGAGCTTACTCTTCTACCTGAAGATGGAGGCAGCACCTTCCTCTGAAATGCTGGTTAATTTCTAACACTACACACTGCCATATTCCAGAAGACAGCGTTGTTCTTAGTCACTGCTGTGAGGACATCCACATATTTAACATTAGTGACCTAGATCCTGCATCCTTGACTGGTGGTTAAACTATTTGTTGTGCAATGCGAGTAAGTTATTTAGTTAACCAGCTTTCCTACTCGCCCTTTTGACAGACTGATTTAATGAGGGATTCACATAAAAGTGCTCCCAACAATTGTTGGTCCATTCATTCTTTTCTAGGGCAGGGCAAGTGTTATCCAACTTGGTTTAACACGAGACATAAGAAGGCCTGTTAAGTATGCACGGATGGTGTGGGCAAACCTTGGTGGTTTTCACCTGCACAGATTCACTGAGGGGTGGGTCAGGGGCAGGTTGGTAGCAATGCAACAGAGGGTTACTTGAAGGACTGCGATGAAAGGATAAACAGTTGGTGGTCCCTTAGCTGGGAAATAAATGATATTCCTTGAATTTACATACAGCTTATTTGTGTGTGGAGTAGGAAGGCATGACCTTACTCAAGCATGCTATAATATTATAAACTAATATTATCTTTCCATATGAAATAAGGAAAGTTGGAGAAAGAAGTTACAATAATTGCATCACAAGGATTAAACTGCTAGTTGTACAGTTCACATCAGTACTATATGAAAATGAGGCTGCAGTCACATCCTAGCTCTGGACTGCTCAATTACACAGAGATGTGAGAGACAGCTGACAAACTTATACATAAATTTGTACTTCATTCCCATATTAAACTTTATAACTACTTATATTTGACCATAACTGATGCTAGGTATCTGCAGTGGTTAATGACTCCCAAAACATCAGTGCTCAAGCTTCCCTGTTCTCAGGGGCTGCAACAGGTGAAGTAGAACTTCAAGACCACAAGGAACATGACACTTGTGCTGTTGAAGGACAAAGATCCAGTGAAGGTGGCAGATCTTTCATTGACACGGCAACTCTCAAACAATTACGAAGAGAACTAGATCAGGAAGTTATAGACAGTGAGTTTAATCCAAAGGTTTGTGAAAATCTACATGATATGCACAAATATATCAGCCAGTTTATTACAGATGACCTAAAGAAAAAAACATGTTATGCCAGTACTCTAATGATAGGGAGGCTTCAAGGCCAAGAGAACATAAAACACATGACATATGTACAGCTTTTGGCAACATTCTCCTTTTGGTTAGTTTTTAAAAACTGGGGCCCTTTCGGTCTACACAAGCATGTCAAACTTATTACTGAGTAAAGGCCACAGTGAGATGGTAGATATTTCAGGTACTATCTGTATTTCTTTTCATGACCTAACTACTCATAAGGACCACTGACATTTATAGATATAATGAAAATGTTGATAAATAACCTATGGATATACACTGTAACAATTACAAATATGTGGACTTTGTATTTGAAACTTCTGTGATGTCAATACTAGTTCAAATGCACAAACAGAAACTAGCATTTCAATCCCTATGGTTATTCTGTAACATATTTTTGACAGAGATTTAACCCATTTTATAACTACATGCACTCACCTCACAGACCTTGTGTTTCAGTAATTGGGCTGTGTCTTAATCTTGTTCTTCTAGGAATTTTCTCCCATGGGGTGGGACCCATCTCTCTCTCTCTCTCTCTCTCTCTCTCTCTCACACACACACACACACACACACACACACACACACA
>Ga0131853_10010939_pt1 | contig 16586 bp, 9 predicted proteins | sample TergutLab28metaG_FD_92764 | JGI IMG/M metagenome (GOLD analysis project Ga0131853, IMG submission 92764) | Labiotermes labralis P1 segment gut microbial communities from Petit-Saut dam, French Guiana - Lab288 P1 (version 2) (version 2) | ecosystem: Host-associated > Arthropoda: Insects >...
ACCCCTCCGACTAGTTAGTGACTGTGGAATAAATATCGTTTACCTGTTATTAATTTTTTAAATCAAGTACTGCCTTTGTCGCCATGATTGTGCGAAAACCACGCCAAAAATTACCTTACCTTAATTATTTACCATAAAGGACGTTTCGTTCGACGAATAGCTGTACAGACTGTCTAGAGCAGTGTTTCTCAACCGCCGAGCCGCGAGAGGTTCTCCTGGAATTTGTCATTTTAGCGTTCTAAGCAATTTTCATGAATAAATGTTTTATAGTGGAAATATTCTGAGGAGAAAAATATTCGTGAATGTGTCGAAAAATTCAGACGCAGATGCTGGCCTGAGGAAACTACAGTATGCTACAAGATTTCATTATTTCAATGATTGATAACTAATTTAAATGTAATTTCATATTTGTCAACATGCCACACCGTATACATAAGTGTACTAATACTCTTTATGATTATTTCATAATTAATTATTAATACTTATGTTAGTTTAATGTATGAACTTAAAAAATGGAAAGGTATTTACGAGTAAATTTGTTGGGACCGGGCCCTCGTCTTATAAAAAAAGAATTTACCGGGCCGCGGTCTCACAAAGGTTGACAACGCTGGTATAAAAGAAATGACCTGGTAGCGTACATACGTTTTAAAAGAGTGCTGAACAATATGCGGCCCTTGAGGAAAGTATTTCTCTCAGTCGCCTGAAGAGTTCCAGTAATACAATTTAACAAAAGTGTTGTGAGGTGTACAGAACACAATATGGCAAATAGAAGAGAAAATGTTTACAGACCATAACTCATCACTTTTAAGGCAGCACACGGTAAAACAATATTTCCTTGCTCGCTACCGATTTCAGTAAGTCCTACTACTTTGTCATTCAACCGTACTTTAAGCTAATTAATTGTTTGTTAATGATGGCGTTCCAGTGAAATCAGTCCCTTCCTTACGATACGTGTATAGACCAATGCGGCCCTCGGGCGAGACCTTAACGAGTTATGTTGCCTTCCTTTGGGTTGAAGTTGGCCAGCCCTTTTTTAAAATATTCAAGCAGGCTGAGCGTATGGTAAGGCTGTTTGACAACAGGATCCCAGAACGACTTCTGGAAAGAAGTCTTGGATAAAGAAGGCCCATTTGAAAGCAGAGGAATACGTGGGGAAACGAATGCGGATTGATTTTGCCAAACTGTAGCTGGCGCATAGCGGCAAGAGGTGTGAGTGATCTGAGGAACGGAACAGGGGGGTCATGGTCAGGACACAGGGCGAAGAGTCATATGAATGCAGTCCACGTTTACAGAAATACCTAAATGTTAGCAACTATCCGTGACTGCATGGTGTCGTTTCGTCTCCAACCGCGTGTCGTTCCCTTAAATAGTGATATCCGGGATAGTGACTACAACAGAACACTTATCTAACATCAGTTTTACAACTTAAGCAGTTTAAAAATGTGGGAACAGAATTATCGCGCAACCTGTACCTAATGCACTTATATTACAATTTTGACACCTGTGTGTAACATGGATGTCAAGTAATTATACAGCCGGGAGTACACTATAGCAGCAGTAGCTTCCTGTAGATTGTATCTACTGTATGACCATTACAGTGAAACCTGTCTGTGTTGGCCACCTTCGTTTTCCTTTCAAAGTCGCCTATGGAAACCACTATGCAACACTATACAAGTTGAACTGTACATTACCACTTGGGCAAATCCACAGTTCAGAGTGCAGAGACAAGCGGTCGGGCTGGAATGCAGGTATGCAACCCTGTCAATAAACACGACCTGAAGTACAGTAAGGGATAAGTTGCCACCAGGAAGTTGCAATCTGTTGTCCGTACTTGTTGAGAAATGATGGAGTGTGAATGGGTAAAACGTAGTTCTGCTAATGAATTAGAATTTCACCCCATGACTCTGAAACTACTCAACCCTTTGTTCTGGACAAATCATGGAGGTCGACATATGTAAAGTGTAGCATTACGTTTGAAACAATGGCCACGATTCAAGATATGGAGGTGGCCAAGTTATGATATAATGACCATGCAAAATATCATAGAAATGTGACCGTTCCGGAATAATGTTGCCAACTGTGACGGGTGGCCGATTTACAAGGGTGACCAACTTCACAGGTTTTACTGTATTTTGTGTGAAGGTTGACGTTTTCAGTTTCGCCGCCACTCGAGCGCGCGTCTGGGTGAAAGCTAAGTTGGCCAGGTATTGTATGAAAAGCGAGTAACAGGAAGTCATAATATCTTTCCGACAAAATGATATCGCTGTGTTATCCGACCGAATTCCAAACCACAGCAAATGCACCAAAACTGCAAATGATTGCCAAGTGTTTTCTCTCAAAATGTATTTTATAGTCACGCAAACAAGAAAGGACACGCGTGCCCATAAATAGGCATTTTGTTTATGTATGGTGCATATTAACCCTTAGCCTACTAACGTAGAGAATATGTTAAGTTCCTAGTAATGCCAGCAATTTTAACGTGTACTATTTGGTGACCTACGTTTGGCAACATTGACAGCCCTCTCTTTTTATTGTCTGCACAATTTCTCAACACTGAATCAATCATGAAAGGCGTCCTGTGTCATATTTATATGCAAACTCTTAGGTTTTTGAAAAGCATGCGCAAAATTTAAATACCTCGCAGAATAATTCGACGAACTGGGAGTTACAGATGGAATTTAACTCGGCTTTTAAAGGGTTAATCCTTACTGTACTCGCGAGTACCGCCAGGTTTAACAGTGGAAACTCCACACTTATCGCACATATTGTTCTGATATGTTCCGTATGATAACTCAAATAAACGACCCTTATTTCCCTATACAGCATTCACCAGTTCGTATGAGATTTGTAGGGGGATCAATTGACACTGGAACGATTTTGTTTCTAAGTACCTCTAACAATTTTTTTTTCGGTCAGTCTTTATCCATCTTAGTTCCCAGTCTGACATACACCGACCCTGAAATTTGCGACAGGACAGGTAAAGCCTACAGACTTTCACCACCTCTTCATCTGTAACCTCGCATTTCACTACGTGCTCACAATATGGTGTTATGTGTGGGAAAAAAAGAAAAGAAAAGAAAAAAACTCCAATTGCTTTTTTTTTATTTTTTAAATTAAAACATCTGTACACGTTTGTGTACGGTCAAGGTTTAAAAATCTACTTCAATCTATCTCCGAAAAATTCGAAAATAACGAAATTTTCAAGTGCATTCTGCTGATATGAACTTTATTACTGGCAATCTCCCAACATAAAAGCAGCATTGTTTTAAGGCAAAATGAATCAAAGGCGTTCTTCCTTGATGTTACTGACTAGCTCCAGGGAGCAGAGTCCTTCTTGAGAAGCTAATAGTTTCTCAGCTAGTCAGGAATTTCCCCGTAGTTTATGAAGCCCGAAGTTCCATTGCCTTATTCACAAAAGCCCGCCACCTGTTCATATATTGAGCCACATTAATTCAGCCCACTTTCTGCCATCTTATTTCTTTAAGACGTGTTGCACTGTCACCCTTCCTTTTATATTACCGGTCACCTAATTCAACAATAAAAGTAACAAAACTTAACAATCTGTCCTACAGTCTTATTCATGTGTGCTCACACAGGCTCCTGTTTCAGTCTACTATATGCTGGACAGCACAGCACAACACTGTGTTCCTAACAAGATACCTCTCAATGTTTCCGTCTTGACCAGTATATGACAGAGTAAGTAAAGGAGCTACCAACCCTGAAACCCTACGCTGATGTTTCTGTGAAACGCCTGAGATCTGGAGGACAATAGACCCTATCCAGGCAATAGGGCATTCTTCCTTCGAAACTGGCACAACACACTACTAGGCCTATTTACACGTACACCGTACGAGAATATTAAGGTCTGGTGCTGCCAACACAAAAACCTGTCACTTTTCCTTGTCAATACTCTCTATAATACAGTCCGTAATGCATCCACAAAAAAATATTTGCTAAGAACACTTTATAAACTTCATTCCAAGTTGCTTCTTTTCCAAGAAGTTTCATCACTACAGCTCTTACTTGTTTATTTATTGCCCATATCCTAATTACATTGTAGTCTGGGACAGCGTAGTCGGTATAGCGACTCGCTACGGGCTGGACGGTCCGAGGATCGAATCCCGATGGGGGCGAGATTCTCCGCACCCGTCCAGACTGGCCCTGAGACTCACCCAATCTCCTATACAGTGGGTACCGGGTCATTCCCCGGGGGTAAAGCAGCCGGGGCGTGACCTTAACCATCACTCCATCTAGCGCGGATGTTAAAGAAGGGGTAAAGTTATACCTCTACTCCCACTTTGGGCCCTCGTGGCCTGTTCTAGGGTGAAATTTACCTTGACCTTTACCCTAATTACATGTCTGGCACAATGTAACTTTATTAATTAACATAACATAGTTATCAGTTGCACACTACCAAAATAATAATTTTAGACTAGATCTTATTCACCACTTTAGCGTATGGGCAGAATAATTTGTTATACCCACCATCAGCACACACAAAACGTCAACTCTTCACCCCATTCTAAGAGAATGGACGATTGTCTAAAAATCGCGCACCGTACTTCCAAAGTAACTAACTTGTGACACTTTTAAAAACAGACGCGCTGGTACAGTAAAACAGTAAGGAAAAAGATACTCAGGATAACACTGTTGAAACTAAAATCACGAGCATCCAGTACGGTTCACAATATCCGTCCATTTAACAAAAGTGTCTGGCTTTTCGGAAGTGGGGGGGGTGAGTGTGGGGGGTGGCCGGTTTGATTGTCAGTCACGACCGAGTGTCCTGATTGATGGTCTTCAAGAGAAATGCCTGGCTAGTACCCTACATTAAGTCACTATGACGCCAATGGCTCACCCAAAAGGGGGCGGGGGGTGCTAGGTTGCAGTCGCCCTTATCGAAATTTAATAAAAACACAGATTTGTAGACATGGCGATGTGAAATGTTTTGTGTGATTTATCCTGCAGCCGAAATCAGCCACTGATATCGGTTTGATGATTAGTACATTAGAATTTTGAAAAATAAAATGAACTTAACTACGTCTGAGATTAAATTTAAAAAAAACACGAATTTTAGGCCTTGTGATTTAAGTTAGGTGACAGAGAGTCATGAAACACGTTTACATGCATGCTGCTTGTATACAAATGCAGTTACAAATAGTTTTATGTGACAGTTATGACATGATTTTTGTAATATAATTTTTAAAATCAAAGATTTGTATATAGCCAAGGGGTCAGCTTCCCTCCCCCCCCCCATGAAAAATTCTGGGTGAGCACCTGTGTGGCACCCTTCTATATTCTGTCCAGTTCACAACTATCATCCATTCACTCAATGATGTGTCTTTCTCGTTAAATACACAAACATATGCAGCAATCGAAGGTTTTCTAACGCAGAACAATCCTATGCCATCGGCCTATTTCTTAACAGCTATAATTCAGTAAAGGATCACTCACCCATGTATGACAGGTCTATGATGGGTATCTGTGCCCGTGACAGCAGCGTCTCGACGCTAGAGTGCTTATCCATTGTAACTACTCCCGGCACTTCGTACCTCTCACCTCTTACTTCTCACAGCAACTGATTCTTTTCAAGTTCCAGGATTGTTCCAACCACAAGTTGGCCTTGCCGCCACGCTTCGGCTTGCCACTACGCAGTGTTACCAACTCAACACATTCAGGACGACCAGTCTTCACTTATTCTCTTTGTTTCTCGCTGGCTACTTGCTGCTCCACCGTACTTATGTTACTTTATAATGTACATAATTAACATTAAAACATTTAACGTATAATTTATTTAACTTTTCAAATATGCGTTCTCATTCTGCGTGAAATTCATCATATCAGTCTTGGCACTTAATAATGATAGCAGGTTGACATACATGGAAACTTTTTCGTTTTAAGAAACAAAGCTTGGAAATTGTTAATTTTGCTGTTAGGTTTATAGGTTCGAGCCAAAATGAATTTTATTTTTTCGTCATTGTTCCCCGTGACAAGCGTTGGGGCCCCGTTGACAATGAATATATTTTATTGTAACCATCGTAGAGCAAAACAAATCGTCTTAAGCTTTTGGCGCTGGAATTATTTTTTTTTTTATTTTATCACATCCTGTATATAAAATGTGAATAATACAGGAACCAAATGCGTTAAAATTATGATACAAACTGCATTTTGAAGAAAAAAAAACGGAGAGTATATACCATGTTTAAAACATTCAGTACCTATATTTGTTGAATAAATATATAAAATGCAACTTTAAAGGTTAGCGGTGCGGTACGACCACTACAGTTGACATTAGGCGTCAAAAGGTAAATAATGATGGCAGGTTGACATACAAGAAAACGTTTTCGTTTTAAGAAACAAAGCTTGGAAATTGTTAATTTTACTGTTAGGTTTATAGGTTCGAGCCAAAATGAATTTTATTTTTTCATAATTGTTCCCTGTGACAAGCGTTTGGACCCCGTTGACAATGAATATATTTTATTGTAATCATCGTAGAGCAAATCAAATCGTCTTAAAGAATAGCAAAATATCCACAGAGCGTAACACGTCTTACAGTCTGTTCTGTATTTGTGCCTGGGTTTCAAATTCGTGACTATTTCAGGATTAACTCCGAAACAGCTCGTGCCCCAGTATCACAATAACACAATACCGTCCCACCCGAGATATCTTGCCTGCTCAGAATCCTAATTATTTTTCCACCTAACCCCCGCGCTGTGTAGAACTTGCAGTTGAAATAGCATGGTTTAATATGCAATATTTAATAAATAGCTCAGTCAGTATATTAACAGCTAGAAAACATAGGAACCAAAGTTGGATTTTGGATAGTGGCAAGAGATTTTTGTCTTTACTGAACATTCAGGCCGGTTCATGGACCCATCGCGTCTCCTTTCTAATTGGTGTGAGGGGCCTTGTCCAGCCGAGACCAAGAATGCGTGGAGCTATATCTCTACTCCCCCGCACTTTTTCATGCATAGTGGTTAATTTGTGTAATGTATTATACACCGTCAGTACACAACAATATATCAGTACAGTGATAAAATATATACAATCAGGTCACATTATTGCTACATGTTTCGACCTAAACGGTCATCTTCAAGCCAATAAGGAACATTTTTAAGGTACAAATGTTCTTTATTGGCCTGAAGATGGACGTTTACGGTCGAAACACGTAGCCGTAATGTGACCTGATTGTATATATTATGTCACTGTGCTGATATATTGTTGTGTACTGACGGTATATAACACATAATACAAATATGTTAATACACAACGGGATGGCTTCTGTCAAATTCATAGTGTTTAATTATGCGAAGGTACATACAACCTCAGCTTTTTGCTGCAAGTGACAGTTAAGGGGTACGTGGCTTCGTAGCAAAGATACGTGGAATCCACTGAATGACCTGAGAAATGTTGCTTTAAATATTATGTTGGCAGTCACAGTATTGTCACAAGTTTGCTCTTTTTCATTGGAACGCGGTATTTGTGTATTTCTAATCTCACATCTTATCACATCTGTCATGGGGATTACCCCGTATTTTACAGAACCAACCGCCTTACCTCGATAGGTCTGGGGCTTTGTTTTTCCCTATGTTCTTACTCCATATTGGTACACAATAATTTATTTCTTTAATCTCTGTTGTTGGGGTTTATCCAGCGTAGTTTCCAACTGCTGCTTGCATGGACCTTCAGAAAAAACAACGAACACAGTCATAGGAGATGTATTTCCTAATAGGAGCCGAAGTCTTTTAAGCCACGCCGATATCAGCATCTCTCCTGCATTAGAACCAACTTTCCCTTCACCTCTTATCGTACTTGGTGTGTTCACGTGAGCAGCTTCATCGCGAATTCCTGCATTGGATCTGTTGTTTGTCTCCGTAATGTCATTTTGTTGTAAGGGATTCAACATTGCCCAAGCTGGGGGGGGGGGGTGATCGCAGTCCTGAAATGCATATGAGCTGACAGGACACACACCGGTTTTGGCAAGTACAGCAATGGCATTTCCATCCGCTTGTTTGGCACAGAATTTCACTTAAATGAGTTTATTTATCTGGCATTGCTTCTTTGAAAGCACGTACCGCTTATGAAACAACAATTTTGTCATAACCCACGCAATTCGTCAAACTTAGATTCCCCGCATTGCTAGACAATTGGGTTGGGACCGCGGTGGCACAGTGGTTAAGGTGCTATGCTACAAATCAGAAGGTCGTTGGTTCGATTCCAGATGGTGTCATTGGAATTTTTCAATGACATAATCCTTCCGATCGAACTAAGGCCCTGGGGTCGACTCAGCCCCTAACAGCAATGAGTACCAGGAGTATTTCTTGGGGGTAAAAACGGCCGGTGCGTAATGCTGACAACCTTACCACCATCCTAGGCCATTGTCACGTAATCTGGGAACATTAACTTACTGGAACCCTCTGGGCACCTCGGGCCTGCAATGGGACTGTTTTTTTTACTAGACATTTGGTTTACAAACGGGCCTTCTGTCAAAATGTTCTGCCCACACACACACACACACACACACACACACACACACACACACACACACAGACTCTCCTTATATTTGGGTCAAAACAAAACAGGCTTCAGTGTTGATCAATTAAGGGTGGGTCAGGATTTTTTTCTGTTTCCGCTGAAACTCTGCATGGATGGACTGCGTCTGATTGCTGTTTGTATTCTTCTTCATTTACGTGTATATTAAACCCTTACTCTGCTAACGTGGAGAATATGGTGAGCCTCTAATAATGCCGGCAAATAGAAGATGGGATTTAACTCGACGTTTAAAGGGTTAAACACAACGGGGAAACCGGGTCTTGCTGTTTCATGAGTGATATTTGTGCAAGACGTGACTTAAAGACGCTTAGCGGCTTTTAGGCGTGATCTCCGAAAGTAAACGTCTTGTGTAACTACTTTTTCTCTTCTCACTTCAGAATTTAACAATTCACTAACAAAAATATTTATTCAGAAATCTAGTAATAGAAAAGTGTATGTACGTCATCCGTGGGCTTCCGAAAACGAGTGAATTACATATTGAGGTAAAAAATGTAAAAGGTAAAGTGATCCCGTTACAGGCCCGGTGTGGCCCAGAGGGTGGGTAGAGGTATAGCTCTACTTTTCTATGACCGCGGCACTAAAAGGGGGTGAGTGGTCAGCAGCACGCCCCGGCCGCACTTTACCCCTGGAAAAGACCCGGTACCCATTGTACAAGAGGCTGGGTGGGCTCCAGGGCCGGTCTGGACGGGCGGAAAATCTCGTCCCCACCAGAATTCTATCCCGGACTGTCCAGCCCATAGTCAGTCGCTATACCGACTGAGCTACCCGGCCCACACATATTGAGATATTACAGGAAAAGTTAAAGGTAAAGTTCACCCTGGAACAGGCCACGAAGGCCCAGAGGGGAAATATAGGTATAGCTCTACTCTTTCCTTAACCTCGGCGCTAGATGGGGTGGATGGTCAACACCACGCCCCAACCGCTTTTCCCCCAGTAAAGACCCGGTACCCATTGTATAGGAAGCTGGTTGGGCCCCAGGGCCGGTCTGGACGGGTGCGGAAAATCTCTCCCCCACCGGGAATCGATCCCCGGACTGTCCAGCACATTGTGAGTCGCTATACCGACTGAGCAATCCCAGTCCGTTGATATTAAACAATATTTTCAAAAAAAATACAAAATATGTTTGTACAGTACCTCTGTCGAACTGTACCACCTCAATTGGTAGTCCACTAAGGGAGTAGAGGGGCGGTCCGCAGTTTTGTAACTCATTTCCGCTATCAAGAATTCACACACCAAAGACACTACTACTGCGTGGTATCGTACTCTTGTAATTTCATCTCGTGGAAGCCCGGATATGGTAGGAAGTATAGCGGCTCGCTGCGGGCCGAACGGTCGGGAGGTTCTAACCCCGATGTGCGCGAGATTTCCACTACCCATCCACATCAGCCTCCCACGCAATGGGTACCGGGAGTAAGGCAGCCGGGGCGCGGCGCTGACAACTCTCACCACCTCTAGCGCCGACGTTGTGAATGAATACTTCAGCTTTCTCCCTGTGCCTGCTTGGCATGTCAACACAACAGCCTTTAATCTCAGATTGTAACATTATACAAATATTACGTGACAAGACTAGAATAAAAAAAAGTCGTATCAAAATGTTTGGCTTCCTCAACCACGATGCTTGCTTTTTTGTAAACCCACTTGATATATTTCCTGAAATTCCATGCTTATATTGCTTTGTATATATGGCAATGTGACAGCTCAATACAGTAGTGTTCGACTTGGAGAAGAAATTAAATTTCGGAACCAGTCGAGATTATGCATAAATATTATGATTAAAATAGCATGTTCCCTCACATATAGGCTTGTTACGTTTGCTAATGAACAAGGTTGTCTCTAAGCGTGAGTAGAAAAGAGATTTTAAAGAGTTAAAATAGATTATTCCCCCTATTCTGCATTAGTTACAAAATTTCGATTACCCAATACTTTAATCCTGCTCATCTGCCTATTCTGAAAGCATTTCTGATCGAGAAAATCCGACAGAAAATAACACTCTTGGTAGAGTAATGTAAAGTAAACCTGTCCTTGTGTAAGCGATGAGGGCAGGAGGAGTACAGATTCATTCATTCTTCCCCTTGGCAGCAGATAAAAAAGAGTAGTCAACTTCACGTTGCGGGCTAAAGAGTCCCAGGCAAAAAGCACCCGGTACCCGTTGAACACAATACCCATAGCATCCAGAGACGGTTTTGACACTTTGCAGCACCTTGACATGCACCCTAGAACAGGCCATGAAGATCCAGAGAGGGGAGGGGGTAGAGATATAACTCTACTATTTCTTTAACTTCGGCGCTAGATGAGGGTGGGTGGTCAACCCAACGCCCCGGCCGCTTTACCCCCGGGAACGAGACCCGGTATCCTTTATACAGTGGGCTGGGTGGGTCCCAGGACCGGTGTGTAGGGGTGCGGAAAATCTGGCTCCCCACCAGGATTCGATCCCCGGACCTTCCAGCCCGTAACGAGTTGCTGTACCGCACTCTGGCACTCTGGAGCACCTGTCTGCCGGAAATCGAGCCACCGATTCATTGGTCTGCCAGCACATAGACTAGTCACAATTCCGTCTCCTGCCACCATACATACGCACAACGTATACACAAACATCCCTCTCTTCTAACGGTATCCGTGTGGCAGGAAGAAGGCAGACCCAACAGAGAAGCCCGTTAGTGTCTTTCCTTGACGTAACTTTTTGGAGGTACTGTACCATTTGTTCCACTTCATTCCACCATCACATTTTCTCGTGCTTGAGTGCAAAAATGCGGTTCTTGAAACCGGTCAGCGACAATCGTATTTTGCGCGTCGACGCAGGTGCCAAATGTGCTCTATTGTGCATTTATGGTGGGGGTTACCGTGCTAAGGCTTTTTTTTTTTCGCTTCAGAGAACATGCGGAACATAATATTGGATAGGGGCACATAGTGTTCTTCGTTTTAGTTGTAGGTGTTACTTGCAGAGGGTGTGAAACGCATTATTACAAAGCAGTGTCTGTCACTGTTATGCTGAAGCTGCCCCTTGAGTGTGTTATTCAAAGACGCTGTCAATTGATAACATATAGTGTCGATGGCAGATGGATGAATGAGTGTGGAGCAATGCTGGAATGATGCTGACAAGAGAAAACCCAAGTACTCGGAGCAGAACCTGTTCTATTGTCACTTTGTTGGCGACAAATCCCACGTGAACTGCCTTCGGATTGAACCCAGGTTCAGAGGTTGGCGTCTAACCGCCATAGTCATGGCACGGCCACACGTCATTGTTTATTAAAGTTGAAATATATTCTTTACGTGATAGGAAATGTCGCGAAATTAAATTATTTCGCAAAACAGCAGCATTCCAATAACACAGCTACTCAGTTAACCCTTTAAGAACGAACCGTAATGTTTTTATTTTATTTAAAGACCCAATTCGTACCGCATAGTAAACACTCTGCATCTCGATTATTAGGGATTTGTCACTTAATTTTGTATACGGCAAAACTCGTTGTTTGTCTTGATATCCGTACAGAACATATAAATGCGCTTTGTGGGCAGAATGTAGAATTTTTTAAATGTTAAACCTGGCCTACCTTATAATCTTTCGACGATGTTTTAAAATGTGGAACATCGCTAGTACGCACAAGGACGTTTCCCTTTTCGCACTGAGCACGAAAACTCAGAACTTTGCGAAAGTCTGAACACTCTGAAAACGTTCTGAGTGTTTGTGTTCAGTGGTAGAGGCCAGTTGAAATGTGATGGCACACGCGCTGAAACCAGATTTCGTCTTTCGGCGAAACGGACGAGTCCATTTAAGTCGGCGGGGGCGGCAGTTCAGTCGACTGCTGGCAGCCGAGGTGTGCGCATCAGCGGTGGTAATGCTGGATACACCATGTTCTGATGTAGTGTGAAGGTACTGGCTACCCACTCCATTCGCCAGTTTCTCCTCACTTCCCCTCCCATGCGTCACCGTGTACCATCACATTTCAACTAGAGTCTAATGGAAAAAGCCTGATACACATTAGTGATATTCCACTTGTTTAAACCTGGTGGTACATATAGTAACCGCTAGGCATTGAAAGATTAAGTGGTAAAACCTCAACTGGTAACCTACTAGTGTGCGCCAATAAAATTTTCGTCCAACCTATCAGTAAGAAAAAAAGTGTTACACGTTCAGCAGTGGCATAACATACATCATCTTTGAGAATGTGAGATAAAATGAAATTAGATGCGGCTGGCCCAGTAAGCCACCTGGCCACAACTGCCTCCAAGGTCCTTAACGGGTTCTTTATTAATGCCAATAATCTCATATCACTCTACCATCCACGTTGGCGCGTCGTTAAATAAGCTAGAATATTGTGTGTAGTCCAATTAAGAAAGCCCCTAGTGTCAGATCACGACCACTTGTAATACCTAGGAGTAGAAGGAAGGATAATATTAAACTGGATTATAAATTAATAGATTCGGAGGGCGTGGATTGGATTGACCTGGCTCAGGATAGAGATAAGTTACGGGCTGCTGTGAAGATGTCAGTGAAATTTTGGACTACATAAAACTAGGAAAATTTCTTGACTAGTCGAGGAATTACTATTCCACTGCCTTTCATGTTGGGATCTAAAGTAAAGCAAGAATTTGGTGGGGGGAGGGGGCCAGGACCACGACCGTAATTTGGAGGACGTGAAGAAATACAAGATAATTTGGTTGTGTGCAATAGAGATCACTAGCTGCATGCCCACTGGCACCTCGATGGCCTCGAAACATTATGTAGTTGCCTGAGAGAATTTTGAATAATTTTAGTGAATTATTTATTGTTGCGCTAATTACTGCAGAGTACATAGTAATGTTCGCTCTGTGAATCAATTTCTTTCGAGTGCCGAAGGATTCTAAATGAAGCATTCAGGAGATGATTGAATATTTTATTGATCTCAGATTCATTTTCATTTTAGTAGGACTATCTGTTCTAATGTTGGTACACGTGCGTCAGGAAGACTTGGATTTTATTTAGACATCTCTGCGAAAATGGCGTCCTAAACTTCCGAACTGACGTCGTCTGTTATAAAATATTTGTAATGTGACACTTTCGTACAAATGCAGATAAATTGCCCATAATTTTTAGGCGCCTTCGCAAAATTGCGAAGAGCGACTATTAGCTTCGTCATTTTTTTTTTGTAAAGTTTGTGTTTCCGTGCATTGTTAGTGTAATTACAATTGATAACCAACAAGATGCAACTATTTTGATTTATTTACTTCTAATCAGCTCTACATGTTTCGGGCGATGTTTTCGCCCATCATCAGGAGCATATCATTGTAATTAACAGCTTCTGGTAATGTCAACCGATGTTGCTGCTGATAATGGGCGAAAACATCGCCCGAAACATGTAGAGCTGATTAGAAGTAAATAAATCAAAATAGTTGCATCTTGTTGATTATCAATTGTAATAGCTCCGTCATGTCTGTATACCCGTCTGTCCGTCCGTCGTTCCGTCCGTGTGGAACAACTCGGCTCCCACTGGACGGATTATCATGAAATTTGATACATGAGTATTTTTTCGAAAATCTGTTGAGATAATTCAAGTTTGATGAAAATCTGTTAAGAATAACAGGTACTTTACATGAGGATCGATATATATTTATGATAATATCTCGCTCAGTTCTTCTTAGAATGAGAAATATTTCACACATAATTTGTAGAGATAACCAAAACACGCTTCATGTTCAATAATTTTTTTCGATAATCGTACCGTTTATAATAGAAAATGTAGAAAAAATACTCTAGAGCGGACAGGCTGGATACCGAAGGCTACAAACACACTCTCAAAATATATAATATTATTGCTTTTCCACTGCAACAATGGTTCCACGAACTGACCTCAGTGTTACGTCAAACGTACATTGCATGCCTTGGAAATGTCTATGATTCTTTTTTCAAGATATTGTACAGTTTTGTTTGATAAGAAAATTTCAAGAAAGTGATGTTGTGTTAGATAACGGCAAATGTGCTTTTTTAAGAGCTCTTTTACGTCACGATAATGTCAATTGCTAAGATTATGTGGCCTCAATTATTAATGAATGGTTGAATGTGAGAAGGCAGACATGACGGAAGGATAATGGCGGGGAAAATTCGAACTACTCGAAGAACCTGCCCCAATATTCCGACCTAAGCGAAAAAAAATAAGTGGCAAAATTGTGCAACACCTGGAGGAAGAGATTAAGTTTAGTGGAGTCGGTTTCTTATACAAATATCCTTTACTCAATATATTGATTGAGAGTCGTAAAAATTAGAACTTTCAGTGAGATTTGTCGATATAATGATTAGACAATGGGCTGGGCGATCATGGGTTCGAATCTCAGCGGGGAAAATGATTTTTATCTTCTCCGAAAGGGCCATACCCGCTCTGGGATCCAATCAGCCTCTTATTCCACGGGAACAGGCGTTCTTTTCTGGGAGTAATGCGGCCGGGGCGTAAATTTGACCACTCACCACTTTTCAGAGCCGAGATTTAGAATGAATGGAGCCTTCCTTCGTTCCCCCTGCATGCGTTCATGGCGTGGATAGGCAAACATTATTTTAAACTGTACTAATATAAGGCATTTGAAGGTTTATGAAACGCCAAACATTTATCATCCGTCTGTGAACCTCCTGTCACAGAATACGCAGTGTTTCCCGTAGTTTAAAAATGACAACATTGTCTCCGCTGTTAGTTCTAAAGGAGATGCTGATAATACAGACATTTAGTCTATTTGTACATGCCGACAAAAGTGGGATTATTGGGATTAACCATTAAGCCAGTTGTAGATAAATTATCGCAAAGATTAAGTCTATTGTGATGTGGGGAATTCTTGTTGCAGTTTGATAACAATGAGAAAAAAATTGCTGCCTGTCCAATCGCTTATCGAATTAATAATTGACTCGAGCACCCTTTCATTTACTCACCTAATCACGCCTCAATTAACCATATAACAACCTGATAAATAATTGACTCAGTAATTCACTCGCTATTCATTTATTCACTGAGTCAAATTAGTCAGCCGCTAACCCGCCTACAGTTTAACTGGTTGAATCTTTAAGGAAATTAAACTTGAATTTTGTTTATCGTAATTTCAGTGTACATTCCTGCAACCGAATTACAGGGCTCGGTTTTAATATTAAGTTATCATCTTGCACGTTATTTCATTCAAATTTTCTTCCCAAGGGGTGCCCGGAGCTAGATATGGCAAAACTGATTGTATCTCCGGTCCTAATTACGGTACACATAGAGTTATGCGTTGGGGGCACGCGGTGGCGCAGTTGGTTGAGACAGTAAGCTACAAGCCGGGAGGTCGCGGGTTCGATTCCCGATGGTGTCATGGGAATTTTTCATTGACATAATCCTTCCGGCCGTACTTAGCCTGTAACAGAAATGAGTACCAGGAATATTTTCCTGGTGGGTAAAGGCGGCCGGTGCGTAGGGCTAACAAAGTTACCACCTTCATGAGCCGACTGTCTTGAAATCTGGGAGCCTCAAACTCCTGGAACCCTCAGGGCCTGTCCAAGCCTCTAATGGGATTGCTTTACCATAGAGTAATGCGTTACAACACATTGTGTACTCAACGTGCCTAACTAACGCGGTGTCTGCGTCCTAATTCAACTGCTTACTAGAAAAACAGCGATAGTAAAAATGTGTACCGCTTGTAGATCTGCATCATTCACGTCATTCCATTACTTGTCTATTTACCTTGTGTAGCAAATATTGACTTCAGCCTTACGTTTCAATGATTTGCTTTTCGGTTAAATAACGATAACCTTTCAGCTATAAATATTAAGTAGAATAGGTGTAGGGCTTAACTGTTTTTGTTAGAGTTTGCAAGGAAATGCATATCTTCTGTTCAAGGGTTCTGTAGGCTGAGAAGACTGTTGGAAGTTACAGAAGGCGTTGGACAGGAAATAACCTGGACGATACCTGCAACGGCTACCTCTTACTTACTTACTCCATGGTGCAGAGTCCTTCTTGAGAAGCTAACTGGTTTGCAGCTAGTCAAGAAATTCCCCGCATTTCACGGAACCCGAAGGTTCATTACCGCACCCACAAGCGTCCGCC
>Ga0131853_10010940_pt1 | contig 16586 bp, 14 predicted proteins | sample TergutLab28metaG_FD_92764 | JGI IMG/M metagenome (GOLD analysis project Ga0131853, IMG submission 92764) | Labiotermes labralis P1 segment gut microbial communities from Petit-Saut dam, French Guiana - Lab288 P1 (version 2) (version 2) | ecosystem: Host-associated > Arthropoda: Insects >...
CAGTTCGGTGATCTCCTCGGGCGTCTTGCCCAGCGCCGCCAGCACCGCGGCGGTGTCGGCCCCGAGCAGCGGCGGAGCCGCCTTGATGTCCGGGTTCTCGCCGTCGATCTTGATCGGGATCTTGACCACCCCGAAGTCGGGGATCTCGCGGTGCGGCGCGCGGCCGATCCCGTCGAGCGCGGCCACCTGGGGGTCTTCCAGGACCTCGGGCATCGTCTGAATCGGGGCGTGCGGGACTCCCGCCTTCGCCAGGCGCTCGGCCAGCTCGGCCCGGGTAAGGACGCTGGTCACCTCGGACAGCGCCGCGTTGACCTCGGCCCGGCGGGCGGCCCGGTCCGGGTTGGTGCCGAACCCTTCCCGCTCGTCCAGCTCCGGCGCGTCCAGGGCGGCGATGAGCTTGAGCCACAGGCCCTGGTTGCCGGCCGACATGAACATCCAGCCGTCGGTCGCCGGGAACGCGCCGTAGGGCACCACGCCGGGGTGGCCGGATCCCAGGTTGCCCTTGGGCGGCGACCCGGCCATGGTGTTGGTCAGCGACGGCGCGGCCCAGTCCAGGGCGGTGTTGAGCAGGGACACGCCGACGTGGCCGCCGCGCCCGGTCCGGTCCCGGCGGCGCAGCGCGTCCAGAATGCCGATGACCGCCCAGAACCCGGTGGCCTTGTCCAGGATTGACAGCGGAACGCGGGCGGGGCCGCTCTCCGTGGTCGGCATCAGGGACACGATCCCGGTGTAGGCCTGCAGCAGCGGGTCGTAGGCCGGGTCGTCCTTCTTCGGGCCGTCCGGGCCGTACCCGGTCATGTCGCAGTAGACGAGCCCCGGGTTGAGCTTCCGGGCCTCTTCCCAGCCGAAGCCCGCCTTGGCCAGCGCGCCCGGCCGCAGGTTCTGGACGAAGACGTCCGCGCTGGCGATGAGGTCGGTCAGGATCTCCTTGCCCCGGGGATCCTTGTAGTCGATCTCCAGGCTCTTCTTGCTGCGGTTCATGCCCAGGAACGCGGTGGAAACCCCGTTCCAGAACGGCGGTCCCCACTTGCGGGTGTCGTCGCCGGCGCCGATCCGCTCGACCTTGATGACCTCGGCGCCCAGGTCCGCCAGAAGCTGCCCGCACGTCGGGCCCGCGATCGACGTGGAAAGCTCCACGACGCGGATGCCCTCCAGGGATCCCTTGCCCGCGGAAACCGGAGCATCCGAAGCGGCGGCCGACGGCACCGGGAACTCCATCGGCACGGGCCGGCCCGCCACGGCGGCGTCCCGCTGGGCGGAGGTAATCGGCTCCTTGTACGGGCTCGGCGCTCCGTCGTAGACGTCGGGGCCCCGGCGGAAGTGCTCCGCCTCCTCGAACGTCTCGATGAACGGCATGTCCATCGCGTAGAACCGGTCTTGTGTGGCGGGCCTCGGCCCGGCCTTGGCCACCTTGCCGTAGAGCTCGTGGCCGACGATCTCCTCGGCCACGGCGGCGGCCTCGATCAGCTTGTCCAGGTCGATCCCGGTCTCGACGCCCTCGGCCTCGAGCAGGTGGACCAGGTCCTCGGTGGGGATCATCCGCGTGGTCCGGCCGTTCCCGCAGTAGGGGCAGCCGCCCATGCCGCCGACCGAGGAGTCGATCACCAGCGTGTCCGAAGAGTCCAGCGTCCGGAACGCCTGGTAGGCCGAGAGCAGCGCCATGCCGCGCCCGTCGTGCAGGTGCAGGTGGAACGTCCTGATGGACGGCCAGCGCCGCTTGATTTCCCGGATGGTCTCCTCGACGGCCCGGGGCGTGTTCCAGCTCATCGGGTCACCGATCCAGACCCGGTTGACTTCGATGCCCGCCTCGTTCCAGGCGCGGATCTGGGTGTCCAGCGCGGCGATCCGCTGTTCCAGCGAGAACCGGCCGGTCCAGTTCGAGCCCCAGGCCGCGTTGATCGTCACGCTCGCGAAGCGCTCCCCGCGCGAGACCGCGGCCTCGATCTGCCCCGGAATCGCCGCGACCTCATCGGCCTGCGACCGGTGCGTGTTGCGCTGGACGAACACGTCGCACAGGTGGATGCCCGTCCGGGCGGAGGCCCCGCCGAAGCCCCCGGCGCCGGCCGAGTCCGGCGAAAGCTTCGGTTCGTACGCCTCCCGGCGCTCCACGCCCTTGGCGTTCAGCGCGAGCGCGGTGTAGGTGACTCCCTCGACCGGGGTGAACCGGGTGACGATCTCGTCGATGCGCGCCATCTGCGGCACCCACCGGGGGCTGACGAAGGAGCCCACGACGATGGTCTTGAGGCCGGTGGCGGACAGCGCGTCCAGCAGCCGGATCTTGTCGTCGGCGGAAATCGAGGCGGACTCGATCTGCATGCCCTCGCGCATGCCCTCTTCGATGATGTGCACGGTGGGCAGGGACTCGGCCGGAACAACCCCGGTCATGCGGTACCTCCATTCGCCAGCAACTGCTGCAGGCCGTCCAGGTCGGGGACTCGGGCGAGGTCACGCAGGCCGGCGGCCAGGGTGTCCGCCTCCCCGGCGGTCCACCCGGCGGCGCCGAGCGCCTCCCTCGTCTTCTCTTCAAGCTCGGAAACGGTCAGCGGGTCACGCGAGTCTCCGTGCGACACCTCGGCGCGCTTGGCCAGCCGTCGCCCGCCCGCCAGGTCCAGCTCCACTTCGGCGCCGTGGAAGCCCGGCTCCTCGAAGGCTTCGATCCGGTCCATGAGCGCGGCCGCGGCCGGGTCGGCGAGCGTCCCGTCGAACGCGTCGTCGGTGAAGTCACCCAGCCGGACCGTGCCGCGCAGCAGCGTCACCGCGATGGTGTACGGCAGGCTGAACTTGCCTTCCAGGCCGGTGCGCGGCGAGTGGCCGATCAGCGGGCGCAGTCCGCCGGCATGCACGGTGATCTTGACCGACTCCACGTCGTCCGGCGGCGGGAAGCCGGCCTCGGCCCGCAGCCAGCGCGCCGCGTCGATGGAACGGTGCGTGGCGTAGCAGGACGGGTAGCGCTTGACCGCCCAGTCTTCCGGCCAGTGCGCGGCCCAGTACTCCAGCCGGGCGGCCAGCTTCCGGGTGAAGGCCGGGTCAGCGGCGTCCACGTCGCCGTACAGGGCGAAGAACCCCTTGGGGTGCTCTAGCTGCTCGGTGTTGGCGGTGCAGCCGCGTTCGGCCAGCGCCACCGCGGTAACCGCGTCGCGGGCGGCCAGTCCCGCGTGGAGCGGCTTGGTCATGGTGCCGAAGTTCGCCAGCGATCCCGCCGCGCAGGAGGCCGCGATCCCCAGCGCGTACCGGGTCTTCGTCTCGTCCAGCCGGGCCAGCCGGGCGGCCGCCGCGGCGGCGGCCAGGCGTCCGACGGTGGCGGTGGTGTGCCACCCCCGGCCGTAGTGGACCGTGTCCGGGGCGAGTTCCGTCACCGCGCGGAACACCGCGTTGCCGATGTCGTAAGCCGCCAGCAGTTCGGGCCCGCTGACCTCGGGCCAGCGAGACGCCTGCGCCAGCAGCGCGGGGAACAGGACGGCGCCCGGGTGCATGGCCATCGACGGGACGGCGTCGTCCCAGTCCAGGGCGTGCGCCGCGGTGCCGTTGATCAGGGCTGCGGTGGCGGGCGAGCGGAACTCGCCCGATCCCCACACCGCGGCCGGGCCGGGGGCGTGCTCCTCGTCGTCGAGCCAGCCCATGACCGCGTCCGCGGAGTCGGCCGCGCGTCCGGCGACGGCTACGGCGACCGTGTCTACCAGCGCCGTCAGGGTTGACGTCCCGCACGCCGTCCCGGCGGGCCGGCCCGTGATGAAACGGGCCAGCACGCCGGTGGCGCCCAGGCTCACCGCGTGCCCGGGATCCCGGACACACGTCAGGTGGGACGGAGGGGCGTCGCCCCAAGTCGGCACAGCCATGCATTGATCCGTCTCTAGTAGCTACGCGGCAAACCCAGCTCGCGGTGGGCGATGCCGGCCAGGATGATGTTGGTGCTGATCGGCGCGGTGAGACGGCCCCGGGACTGGGTGAACTTCTGGGCGATCCCGTACTCGTTGGCCAGGCCGTAGCCGCCGAAGGTGTCCATCGCCGCGTTGGCCGCGTGCCACTGGGCGTGGCCCGCGAGGTGCTTGGCGTTGTTGGACATGAAGCCGGGCTGCTTGCCCGCCTCGTACTGCCGGGCCGCCTCCCAGCGGACCAGGCTGGCCGCGCGCAGCTCGCTGAACGAGCTGGCCAGCGGGAACTGGATTCCCTGGTTCATGCCGATCGGGCGGCCGAAGACCTCGCGCTCCTTCGCGTACTGCACGGCCTTGTCGATGAACCACAGGCCGGCGCCGATGTACTCCGACGCCACCAGGAGCCGCTCGGAGTTCATCCCGGACAGGATGCAGCGGAAGCCCTTGCCCTCGTCGCCGATCCGGTTCTCCACCGGGACCACCAGGTTGGTGATGGTCAGCTCGTTGGTGTGGTGGCCGTCCATGACCTTGATCGGGCGGGCCTGGATCTGGCCGTTCTCCTTGGCCTCACGGGTATCGACCAGCAGGACGGTGATGCCGTCGGTCTTCTTCTGCACGTCCTCGTACCGCTCGGTGCGGACCAGCAGCAGCATGAGGTCGGTCTGCAGGAAGCGGGAGGTGAAGATCTTGCCGCCGTTGACGATGTAGTTGTCGCCCTCGCGCTTGGCGAACGTCTTGATCCGGGTGGTGTCGGTCCCGGCGTCCGGCTCGGTGATGCCGAAGGACTGCAGGCGCAGGCCCTTGGCGATCTGGGGCAGCCACGTGTCCTTCTGCTCCTTGGTGCCGTGACGCAGGAGCGTGGTCATCTGGTAGATCTGCGCGTGGATGGCGGTGGCCTCGCCGCCCCAGCGGTTCACGGTCTCCAGGAAGAGGGCACCGTCGCTGATGGACGCGCCGCCGCCACCGTACTCCTCGGGGACCAGCATGGTCATCCAGCCGGTCTCGGTAAGCTCATCGACCCACTCCTGCGGGTACCGGCCCGCCTCGTCGACGTCGATCCAGTACTGGGTGTCGTACTTTTTGGCGATGTCGGAGACGGCATCGCGCAGCGCCTCCTGGTCGGAGTTGAGGATGTCGTTCTCGGCGAGCCAGTCAGTGGCCATCGTGTTCCTTCCTTACTTTGACGGTTGCGCCTGGACGGCGACGTCCAGCACCAGGGGGCCGGTGCGGTTCGCCAGCCCCGGCACGATGTCGTCGAGGGCGGCGAGCAGTTCGTCCCGGTTCTCGATGCGCCGGGCCGGGCAGCCGAAGCCCCGGGCGATAGCGGAGACGCTGATCTCCTCGAATCCCGGCCACGGCGGCTTGCCCCCGTGACTGGCGGCCAGCATGTTCATGACGGCGTAGCCCCCGTTGGACAGCACGACGTACAGCGCTCCGGCGCCGTACCGCTGGGCGCTCCACAGGGACTGGATCGAGTACAGGGAGGCCCCGTCGCCCACGAAGGCCACGACCGGCCGGTCCGGCCGGGCGAGCTTGATGCCCGTGGCGGCGGGGAGCGCGAAGCCCAGTCCGCCCTGGGCGATGGTCAGGAATCCGAAGCACTCCCTGGCTGGCACGGTGTCCAGCAGCGCCCTCCGCGACGACGGAGTCTCCTCGATGAACGTGGACTCCGCCGGCAGTCGCTCCGCGACCGCCTCGAACACGTCCCGCGCCGTCAAAGCCTGGCCGGCCCGGGCCGCGTGGACTTCAGTGGTGCGAACAGTGCCGCCAGAGTCCGCGCGGGCTGATGGCGCCGTCCCGATCGCGGGGAGGATGGCTTCGATGATCTCCGCCGGGTCGCCGACGATGGCCAGGTCGGCGGCGCTGTGGAGGGCCTCGTCCAGGAACGGGGTGACGACCGCGACCCGGGTGCCGGGAGTCACGAAACCGCCGGGCTCCCAGGCCCCGGAGCGGAAGGCCGGCGCGCCGACGATCAGCACGGTGTCGTGGTCTTTCAGGGCCTCCCGGAGCGCCCCGCGTCCGGGAGGCAGGTGGCCGGCGAATCGCGGGTCGGAATGGTCGAAGCCGGCCTGCGACGCGTAGGCGGCCTGCCAGACCTCGCAGTCCAGGCGGCCGGCGATCCGCGCGACCAGGTCACGGGACCGCGGGTCGTCCGCGCCCGGGCCGACGACCAGGACCGGGTTCTCCGCCGCGGCCAGGAGTTCCGTGAGTTCCCCGGCGGCCTCCGGGGACGGGCCGGAGGCGGTGTGCAGGCTGCCCGGGGTGGCGGGCGGCAGGCCGGTCTCGGCCGGCTCGTCCCAGTCGCTCATCGGGATGGTCACGATCGCCGGGCCGCGGTGGAGGCGGGCCTCGTGCCAGGCCCGCATCACGGCGCCGGGCACGTCGGCCGGGCGGGCGGGCTCGTGGCAGGCGACCGGGTACTCGCCCGCCAGACCGGACAGGTGACCGGCCAGGAAGGGCTCGAAGGCCAGGTGCCGGCGGTCCTGCTGGCCGACCAGCACCACCAGCGGGGCCCGGTTGGTGCGGGCCGTGGCCAGCGCCCCGACCGCGTTGCCCAGGCCGGCCGTGGTGTGCAGCAGGACCACGCTCGGCCCGCCGGACGCGAGCGCGTGACCGCTGGCCATGCCGACCACGCTGCCCTCGTGCAGGGCGAGGATGAAGTCGAGGTCCTCGGGGAGGTCGGTGAGGAACGCGACCTCGGTCGAGCCGGGGTTGGCGAAGATCCGGGTCATCCCCGTGTGCCGCAGCACGTCCAGTACCGCGTCGCGCACGGTCGCCGTCATGCGTTCCTCCACGTCGGGTTCTCGCGGGCCGGCTGGCCTCATACGTGGAGAGTGCGCCCGGCGGGCGGGGTGGCACACCGGCAAATCGCACTCAGCGGAACGCGCGATGGTCGAAATTTCAGCTGACGGAATATGAGCCGGGCCACACGACTGCCCTGGCGGGGCGGAGGCGGCGTCAGGCGGGGCGGCTCGCGGGGAAGGAGGTGCCGCGGGCGCGGCGGGCCCTCTGCGGGACCATCGCCTCAGTGATCGCGCGGGCCGTGCCGGCCACGGCCCGGCTCATGCTGACCGCGTTGAGCCGGTACTCGGGGACGATCAGCGAAAGCGTGGAGCGGACGCTGCCGTCCCGCCGGTAGACCGGGGCCGAGACCCAGGCCGGCTCGCCCGGGCTGGTCCCGCGCGCGACGGCCACGCCGGTGCGCTTGATCTCGCTGAGGCGCTGCCGGAGCTGGAAGTCGTCGGACCGGCTCCAGCGCGGGGGGCACAGCTCTCGCAGCGTCTCGGTGAGGTCGTTCGGCGTGGCGTGAGCCAGGTAGACGAGTCCGGGGCCGCTGTCGAGCAGCGGGACCCTCCGCCCGGAGTACCAGCCCGCGTTCACCGAACGGCCGCCGATGAAGTCCATGATGGTGACGTCGCCGCTGCTCTCGCGAGTGCCGAGCGCGACCAGTTCACCCGTGGCGGAGTACAGGTCCACCATGAACGAACGGGCGGCGTCCCGCAGCAGCCGGACGTCGGCCACGCCCCAGCCCAGCCGCCACAGACGGCGTCCCAGCCGGTACCGGCCGCGGCCGGTACGCTCCACGGCCTCCCACTCGACCAGGCCGGCGAGCATCCGGTGCACGGTGGCGGGCGGAAGCCCGGTCTGACCGCACAGGCCGGCGATGGTCTGCTCGGGCTGCTCGGTGCTGAAGCAGTCCAGGATGTCGAACGCGCGGCCGAGGACGGAACGCTTTCCGTCGTCAGCGTCGGCGGGCAGTGGTGTCACCATGCTTGCGTTCCACCCGGCTTCCCTGGCTCGAAACGATAGGTACCGCAAAGATGCGCGACACGTTACGGGCGTGTCAACGTGCGATCATCCTAGACGGCCGTCCTGACCGTTCGGTAGGTAAATCGTTCCGGATGCCGGAACACCGGCGAGCCCGGACCGCGATCCGCCTGCGCCGACGCGGGGCCGCCTATATCGTTCGCTACGGCATAGCACGCAACCACTGGGGGTTCAGCGCCTGTGAAGGGTTTCCGAGAGTTCATCATGCGAGGCAACCTGATTGACCTCGCCGTCGCAGTCGTCATCGGCACCGCGTTCACCGCGATGGTGACCGCGATCGTCGACGACATCATCACGCCCCTGATCGCGGCGATCGGCGGGCAGCCCAACTTCGGCAACCTCAGCTTCACCATCCACCACAGCCAGTTCAAGTACGGGCTGCTCATCAACGCGGTGGTCGCGTTCCTGATCGTCGCGGCCGTGGTCTACTTCCTGATCGTGGCGCCCGTGGCGAGGCTCACGACCCGCATGGCCCGCCACAAGGAGGCGACCACCCGCGACTGCCCGGAGTGCCTGAGCGAGATCCCGGTCGCCGCCACCCGCTGCATGTACTGCACGGCCCAGGTCCCGCCGGCCACGGCCGACCCCGCCGACCCTTTCGCCCCCGCCAGCCCTACCCCGCCCGCCCTGTAAGAGGGGGCAAAGCCCCCTGGGGAAACAAGCCTGGGCTCGGGACGGGGCCTGGCCGTCCCGAGCCCAGACGACTATGGGGTGCGCCCGGTCCTCCTGGGCGCACCCCATAGTTTCGTGCTAGTTCCTTGCGGGACGCTGGGGCGTCCCTGAGAACTTGTTGAAAGCCGGTAACGACCGGTCGGCCGTCAGTTCCGCTTTCGTTTCAGCCGCCGACTGCGGCTCTGGCGTTTTCTCCTTGGCAGCCGGCTGGGCCGACGGAGTTCCGGACCACTGCTGTACCGCCGTCGGAGCGGTCTTCGAATCCGAAGACCGCCCGGCCTGCGGCGGTACCGCGGCCGCCCCGTGTTCAAGGTGCTCGGCGAGTCTCTCCGCCTCGTCGGCACTGAACCCGATCACGGCACGCGGCTGGCCCCACGGCTCTTTCAGCGCGTAGCCGACGTAGCCGACTACGGGCTGAGCCGGCGTGTCAGCCAGGCCCTGGGCCGCTCTCCATCGTTCCCAGGCCGTTTCCAGTCTGGCGGCCGCGCGCTGGGCGCGGTTCACTAGTTCTGGATCACGCATCGCGTCCCTCCCCCCTTCCAGGTCTTCGATGCCCGACTTATCCGGACGGCCGACGCCGGCTTGCGGCGGCGGCCGTCCGGTCCACCGGACGAAATCCGCCGTGGCTGCGCGCGGAACACCACCCCGAAGCGGTGCCCGGCCTCGCCACACCTCCGGCGGGTTCGTTACTCGGAGCGCTGCTGCGGGATACCCGCGAGCAGAGCGCGGACTTCGGTCTCCCGGTAACGCCGGTGCCCCCCCAGCGTGCGGATGGACGTGAGCTTGCCAGCCTTCGCCCAGCGCGTGACCGTCTTGGGGTCGACACGGAACATCGTGGCGACCTCGGCGGGCGTCAGCAGGGGCTCAGCTTCAGGCGTACGTGCGGACATTGGTGCGGCCTCTCCTCCTGGACCGGTGTAGCGATCCTCGTGTTGATGTTGTCTGGCCTTGGTGCTCCGCAAGGAGCTTGTCGTTGATGTCCTCATATGGCCTACAAGGCCATATTGCCATCACCAGCGGTGACAAGTCGACCACCAACCGCGAAGTTTCTGTCGCGGGATGCCCAGTTGCTCCTTGCTTCGGCGTCACTCAGGGTGATTCTAGCGATACTTTTCGTCGCATCGGGCCAGATTCGGAAATACTGCCCCCACAACTCTGGTTCTCGCAAGCCCGGAATCCGCTCGCTGGCTGCGAACGCCCCCGTAGAGTAACCCCGTAGACACACTGTGCGGTTATTGCCAAGACCTAATCGTGATATAGGTGCACTACGCCCGTAATTTACCCTGTTTCTACCGACTGTCCCATCGAAAACCCAACTCTTGAGTAACTAACGAGACCCGACAGCACGGGATCGGCGTAGTCATCAGGGCCGCAAACCGGGTACGGTTATACATGTACGGAAGCTGGCGCGCGTCGAGGTCCTCCTGGGGGATCGCGGCGGCCCTGTGTCTGTGTCACGGCCCTGTTGCACGCGGGTCCGTAACGCCGCACAGTGTTGCCACAGGCCGCAAAACCAGCGACATAAGCATCGTGGGGCCGAACGGCTCCGGACGTTCGAGGGGGTCGAGCCAATGGGGCGCGGCCGAGCCAAGGCCAAGCAGGTTAAGGTTGCTCGCCAGCTCAAGTACAACAGCGGCGGCACGGACCTTGACAGGCTGCGTGCGGAGCTCGCTGTCGGCAATGAGCAGCGAGACGGGGAACGTGATTCCCGGTACTCCGCCTATGACGATGACGATGCCGAAAGCCAGGACGACGAGGACGAGGACGACTGGTCCGAATCCTGAAGTCCCCCGTCCGGCTTCAGACACAGCAGTACCAGAGCCGACGCGCACGTAACGCGCGTCGGCTCAAGGTCGTTCCCCGTAACTCCCGCCGGTTACGGGGCGAGTTCCAGTACGTCCTTGCCGCGCTCTTCTTCGGCCACCGGCACCGGGTACTTGCCGTCGAAGCAGGCCCGGCACAGGGACTTCGGTTCCTGAAGCGTGGCCGCGGTCAGGCCTTCCAGGGACACGTAGCCGAGCGAGTCCGCTCCCACCTGCTGGCAGATCTCCTCCACCGAGCTGTGCCCGGCGACGAGTTCCTCGCGGGTGGCGAAGTCGATGCCGTAGAAACACGGCCACTTCACCGGCGGCGACGCGATCCGGACGTGTACCTCGCGCGCTCCCGCCTCCCGCAGCATGTTCACGACCGCCCGCTGCGTGTTGCCGCGCACGATCGAGTCGTCGATGACGACGATCCGCTGGCCCTCGATCACGTCGCGCAGCGGATTCAGCTTGAGCCGGATGCCCAGCTGCCGGATCGTCTGGCTCGGCTGGATGAACGTCCGGCCGACGTAGGAGTTCTTGACCAGGCCCTGCCCGTACGGGATCCCGCTCGCCTCGGCGTAGCCGATCGCGGCCGGCGTGCCGCCCTCGGGAACCGGGATGACCAGGTCGGCGTCGACCGGGTACTCCCTGGCCAGCGTGCGGCCGATCTCCACCCGGGTCATGTGCAGGCCCCGGCCGCCGATCGCGGTGTCGGGACGGGCCAGGTAGACGTACTCGAAGAGGCAGACCTTCGGCGCGGCCGGAGCGAAGGACCGGGAGCGGATCCCCCGCTCGTCGGCGGTGATCAGCTCGCCGGGGTTCACCTCGCGCAGGAACTTCGCCCCCACGATGTCCAGCGCGGCCGTCTCGCTCGCGGCCACCCAGCCGTTCTCCAGCTGGCCGATGACCAGGGGGCGGAAGCCCTGGGGGTCCCGCGCCGCGTACAGCGTGTTCTCGTCCATGAAGACCAGCGAGTACGTGCCCTTGACCAGGGGCAGGATGCGGGCGGCCGTCTCCTCCACGCCGTCGTCGCCGGCGTGGACGAACAATTCGGTGAGCACGTCGGTGTCCGACGTGGCCTGCACCGGGGCGTGGCCGTTCGCGCCCGGCAGCATGCTCGCGAGCTCACGCGGGTTGGTCAGGTTCCCGTTGTGCCCCAGCGCCAGCGACGCGCTCGGCGTCGACCGGAACGTCGGCTGCGCGTTCGCCCACACCGAGGCACCGGTCGTTGAGTACCGGCAGTGAGCCACCGCGATATCGCCACGCAGCGTATTCAGCGAGGGTTCATCGAAGACCTGGGCCACGAGGCCCATTTCCTTGTGTACGACAATCCGGTTACCGTCGCTTACCGCGATTCCGGCTGACTCCTGGCCGCGGTGCTGCAGCGCGTGGAGCCCGTAGTACGCGAGCTTGGCGACATCCTCACCGGGCGACCAAACACCGAAGACACCGCAGGCATCTCTCGGCGGGCGGTCAGCGGGATCGAGGTCGTGCGTTAGACGCCCGTCTGGCTTAGCCACGCCACCAGTCTATTTGCTGAGGCCAGCGAACGATACGCCCCGGTAACACCAGCGGCACATAGTCGGAAAGATCAGCCCGGGCGCCGCTGGCGCTCACCGCCCCCGACTCCACCGCCGACGCCCAGGCGAGCCGGCCGGTGGCCAGCCGCAGCCAGGTCAGCGGATCGGTCTCGATCACGTTGGGCGGAGTGCCCCGCGTGTGACGGGGGCCCTCGACGCACTGCACGGCGGCCACCGGCGGCACCCGCATCTCCACGGAACGCCCTGGCACGCGGGCTTCCAGCGTGAACAGCAGGTGCCGCGCCGCCGGGCGCAGCACCGACCTCGGCACCTCCTCGCCCCGGTCCAGGTAACCCACGGCCTCCGCCACGAGAGCGTCCCCGGCCGGGTCGAGTCTCCGGGGCGGCATCAGCCGAACAGGGCCGGAAGCGGCGCTTCCCAGGCCGACCGAAGGTCGCTCAGGGTGACCGAGAACACGTCCCGGACCGCCAGCGAATCGCCGGTCACCGTGCCCAGAACCGCCGCCGGCAGGCCGTGGGCGGTGCACAGCGAAGCGAACTCCTCTTCGCGCCCCGGGACCACCGACACGACCGCCCGCGCGGCCGATTCACTGAACAGGTCGGTGAAAACGTCTCCGGTGAGAGAAACATCACATCCGCGTCCGCCGCGCAGGCAGGACTCGGCCAGGGCCACGGCCAGGCCGCCGTCCGACACGTCGTGCGCGCTCGCCAGCAGTCCGGAAGAGGCGCCCGCGGCCAGGACGGCGGCAAGGATCCGTTCGGAATCAAGCTGGACGGCCGGCGGCTGACCGCCGAGGTGGCCGTGCAGCACGCGAGCCCAGGCGGACCCGCCGAACTCCTCCCGGGTCTCGCCCAGCAGGATCACCCGGGCGCCGTCGGTCCCGAAGCCCGCCCCGACCCGCTGCCGGACGTCGGGGTGGACCCCCAGGACGCCGATGACCGGGGTCGGGTGGATCGCGTTGCTGCCCGTCTGGTTGTAGAGGCTCACGTTGCCGCCGGTCACCGGGATCCCGAGTTCCTCGCAGCCGTCGGCCAGGCCGCGCACGGCCTCGGCCAGCTGCCACATGACCTCGGGGTCCTCCGGGGAACCGAAGTTCAGGCAGTTCGTCACCGCCGTCGGCGTGGCGCCGGTCACCGCGACGTTCCGGTACGCCTCCGACAGGGCCAGCCGGGCGCCGTTGTAGGGGTCGAGCTTGCAGTAGCGGCCGTTGCCGTCGGTCGCCAGCGCGATCCCGAGCCCGGTCTCCTCGTCCACCCGGATCAGGCCGCCGTCCTCCGGCATGGCCAGGACGGTGTTGCCGCGGACCGTGTGGTCGTACTGCTGGGTCACCCACGACTTGTCGGCCAGTTCGGGCGCCGAGATCAGCTTCAGCAGCGTGTCCTTGAGGTCCGCGCCGCTGGAGGCCCGGGGGAATTTCGCCGGCGAGTCGGCCTGGAGCGCGTCCAGCGCCGCCGGGCGGGACATCGGCCGGCTGTAGACCGGGCCGCCGTCGGCCGCCGTCCGCGGCGGGATCTTCACGACGGTGGCGCCGCGCCAGGTCATGGTCAGCGTCTCGTCGTCGGTCACCTCGCCGATGACGGTCGCCTCGACGTCCCACTTCTCGCACACCTTGGTGAACGCGGCCATGTTGTCGGGCCGCACGACCGCCATCATGCGTTCCTGGGACTCGCTCATCAGGATCTCGGCCGGGTTGAGCGTGCTGTCCCGCAGCGGCACGTCGTCGAGGGTGACGTGCATGCCGCCGTCTCCGCCCGCCGCCAGTTCCGTGGTCGCGCAGGCCACGCCGGCGGCGCCCAGGTCCTGGATGCCCTCGACCAGTCCCTGCTCGAAGAGCTCCAGGCAGGCCTCGATCAGGATCTTCTCCATGAACGGGTCGCCGACCTGGACCGCGGGCCTCTTCGCCGACTTCCCGGAAGCGTCATCGAACGTGGCGCTGGCCAGCACTGACGCACCGCCCACCCCGTCGCCGCCGGTCCGGGAGCCGAAGATCACGACCTTGTTCCCCTTGCCCCGCGCGGAGGCTTCCTGGAGGTCGTCATGCTTCAGGATGCCCACGCACAAGGCGTTCACCAGCGGGTTGCCGATGTAGCAGGGGTCGAAGGCGAGTTCCCCTCCGATGTTCGGCAGGCCGAGGCAGTTGCCGTAGAAGCTGATGCCCGACACCACGCCGGGCAGCACCCGGGCGGTGTCGTGCGCGTCCGCCGCGCCGAAGCGCAGCGCGTCCATCACCGCCACCGGGCGGGCGCCCATCGCGAGGATGTCGCGGACGATGCCGCCGATCCCGGTCGCCGCGCCCTGGTGGGGCTCCACGAAGGACGGATGGTTGTGCGACTCGATCTTGAAGGTGACCGCGTACCCCTGGCCGATATCGACCACGCCCGCGTTGGCGCCGATGCCGGCGAGCAGTTTCTCCGACTGCACGGCCGAGGGCGCCAGGTTGCGCAGATGCACCTTGGACGACTTGTAGGAGCAGTGCTCGCTCCACATGACGGAGTACAGCGCCAGTTCGGCCGCGGTCGGCCGGCGGCCCAGGATTTCCCGGACCTTGCCGTACTCGTCGTCGGTGAGGCCGAGTTCCTTGTGCGGCTGCGCCTGGTCACCGGTCGCGGCGGCGACCTCGATGGTGTCCTTGTCGCTCATGTTCTCTAGGCCCCCGTTCCGGCCAGCGCCTTGACAGCGGAGGTGAAGAAGCCGAGCCCGTCGGCGGACGGCCCGGTCAGCGGGTCGATGGCGTGCTCGGGGTGCGGCATCAGGCCGACGACGTTCCCGGCCTCGTTGCGGATGCCCGCGATGTCCCGGGAACTGCCGTTGGGCGCCCCGTCCAGGTAGCGGACGACGACCTGCCCGTTCCGCTCGAGCTCGTCCAGGGTCTCCTCGCGAGCCACGAAGTTGCCCTCGCCGTTCTTGAGCGGGATGAGAAGCTCCTGGTTCTTGGCGTAAGCCCGCGTCCACGCCGTCTCCGGGTTTTCCACAGCCAGCCGGACCGGCTTGTGGATAAACCGCAGGGCGCTGTTGCGGGTCAGCGCGCCCGGCAGCAGATGGGCCTCGCACAGGATCTGGAAGCCGTTGCAGATGCCGAGCACGGGAAGGCCTTTAGCGGCCGCGGGCACCAGTGAGGTCATCACCGGGGAGAACCGGGCGATGGCGCCGCAGCGCAGGTAATCGCCGTAGGAGAAGCCGCCGGGCAAGATGACCGCGTCCACGCCCTGAAGGTCGTGATCCGCGTGCCACAGCGGGACGGGATCGGCGCCGGCGAACCGGACGGCGCGAGCCGCGTCAGAATCGTCAAGGGAACCTGGGAAAGTGACCACGCCTATGCGCACACGCTGCAGACTACCTGGTCAGGTGTCTTAAGCCGATTTAAGGCCGGCGTCGAGACGGGGGCGACCCAGTGAACCCGCTTGTCCAGCACCACGCTGGTGCCGTGACCGGGAACGGAGCGCAGCGTCACCCCGTCCACGCAGGAACGCATGATCGCGAACCCTCGACCGTGCTCGGCGAGTTCCCTCGTTCTCGCCCGGTGCCGGCGACCCGGGCGGCATCCCTGCCCGTTGTCGCGGACTTCGACCCGGCAGCCGGCGCGGCCGAGGGTGGTCGTCACCTCGTACGCGCCCGCCGAATCGGCGTGCAGGACCACATTGGTACACGCCTCCGTGACCGCCAGCAGGATGTCAGCGACGCAGTCCTCGCTGACTCCCACGCCACGCAGCGTGTCCCCCATTACCTGGCGCATCACCGGGACGCTCAGCTTCTCCCGCTCGAAGACGAGGCAGAACCTGACGTCCGAGGATGGCCTTCGCCACGATCTCACGAAGATGAAAATTCCCGCGAGCCACGGACGTAACCGGCACTCTAGTCAGCACTACGCAGAGTGAACTCCTCGATCACCGGGTTGGCGAGCAGTTCCCGGGCCAGTTCCTCGATCTCCTTCTCGTCCGCCGGCCCGTCAATCTCCAGCTCAAAGCGCTTGCCCTGACGAACCCGAGAGACATTGCTGAAGCCCAGCCGGTGTGATGCACTTAGCACCGCATCGCCCTGCGGGTCGTGAATCTCGGGCTTCAGCATGACGTCGACAATCACTCGGGACACGAATCCTCCAGGGCAAGCAGGGCATATACCGTCTCGAAGCAGCGGCCACGACGGCCGTAACGCCCAAGAAGCGTACTGCTATCACGGCGGCTCATCAGCGGCCGGCGTCGGCGATCCCGACCCGACCGCATGAGAGAGGAGTGGCACAAGGTGTCAGATTCCGAATTCATCCAGCTCCTTACCCCCGAAGGCGAACGGCTCAGCGACCCGCGCTATCCGCTCTCCGACGACGAAATCGACCTCAGGGCCCTGTACCGCGACATGGTGCTGGTCCGCCGGGTCGACACCGAGGCCGTGTGGCTGCAGCGACAGGGCGAACTCGGCATCTGGGCGTCCCTGCTCGGCCAGGAGGCCGCCCAGATCGGCTCCGGACGGGCCCTCGCGCCCGCCGACATGGCCTTCCCCTCCTACCGTGAGCACGGCGTCGCCTGGTGCCGCGGCCTGGAACCGGAAAAGCTTCTCGAGCTCTTCCGCGGGGTCAGCCACTCCGGCTGGGACCCCGAAGAGCACAAGTTTCACCTTTACACGATCGTCATCGGCGACCAGACGCTGCACGCCACCGGCTACGCCATGGGCATCCAGCGCGACGGCGCCGTCGGCACGTCCGCGGACGCGCCCGGTTCCGGCGGCACCGACGAGGCCGCGATCGTCTACTTCGGCGACGGCGCCACCAGCCAGGGCGACGTGAGCGAGGCGTTCAACTTCGCGTCCGTCTTCAACGCGCCCGTCGTCTTCTTCTGCCAGAACAACCAGTTCGCCATCTCCGAGCCCAACGAGCG